>Ga0123353_10003710_pt1 | contig 19417 bp, 14 predicted proteins | sample TergutLab28metaG_3_FD_92763 | JGI IMG/M metagenome (GOLD analysis project Ga0123353, IMG submission 92763) | Labiotermes labralis P3 segment gut microbial communities from Petit-Saut dam, French Guiana - Lab288 P3 | ecosystem: Host-associated > Arthropoda: Insects > Digestive system > Gut ... | reverse complement strand
GCGTAAAGCAAATACGACGAATCCACGCCGCCGGAAAAAGCGATGGCTATACGTGGATTCTGTTCAAAAAACTGTTGTAGTTGCAAAGTTCACCCTTTTCTTCTGATTGCCCGTTTTGCTGCTGCAACGATGTCTGCCGCAGTCAGTTCATATTCTTCGCGTAAGAAGTCTTCCGTACCGACTTGTCCGAATCTGTCCTTTGCACCGACCATTTCTATCGGCACAGGGCGAACCTTTGCTGCTGCTTCTGCGATTGCAGAGCCCAAGCCACCGATAATGTTATGGTTTTCCGCAGTTACAAATGCTCCCGTGATACGTGCGCAGTTGTCTACAAGCTCCGAATCGATAGGCTTCCATGTGAACATGTCAACAATTCTTGCGGAAATATCATCAGTTTGGAGAATTGAAGCGGCTTTGAGTGCTTCGTAGACCATGATGCCGCTTGCGAAAATCGTTACATCAGTGCCATCAACCAGTGTGTTTCCGCGTCCGATATGGAAGCTTGAACCTTCCTGATAAATGGAAACGGCGTTTTTCCTCGCCATGCGGATATAGAAAACACCATAGAGATTCGCCAGTTGCCTCATAGTGTCTTCGAGGATTACATTATCGGCAGGCTCGACTAAAGTGATTTCAGGTATTGAGCGTAAAACGCCCATATCCTCAAACGGCATATGCGTTCCACCGTTGTAAGCGGCTGTGACGCCCGGGTCTGAGCCGACTATCCGAACGTTTTGTTTTGCATATGCTGCTGAAATCATTATTTGGTCGCAGACCCGTCTTGTCGCAAAGCATCCGAACGAGTGCGCAAACGGGATTTTACCCATTGCCGATAATCCTGCCGCAACCCCTATCATGTTTGCTTCTGCTACTCCGCAGTTAAAAGCTCTATCCGGAAATCTTTGGAAAAACGGTTTCATACCCGATGAACTCATTAAATCCGCATCGAGTGCTACTATGTTTTCATTTCCGATTGCAAGATCCAAGAGTGTATCACAATAGACTTCCCTCATCATCTTAGGGTTCTTTTCAAATACTTCGTGTATTGTAAACATTCTTCCTACCCCCTAACCTTTTTTTGCCAGTTCGCGGGCTTTTTCGAGCCTGTCTTCTACTTCTTTTATGGACTTTTCCATCTCTTCGGCTGTGAAGTTCATATGATGATTGCCGGCTAATCCTTCAGCGAAGCTACACCCGTAGCCTTTGATGGTGTCCAGAATTATTGCGCTCGGTGCGTCCTTGTATCGTTTTGCGTCCACTATCGCTGCTTTGATTTTACCGGGGTCTTTTCCGTCTACCGTTTGCGAATGCCACCCGAAAGCCTTAAATTTTTCTGCAATATCACCCATATCAATGATATCTTTGGTAAATCCGTCAAGCTGCTGCTTATTCCAGTCAATGAGCGCAATAAGATTGCCGATCTCCTGATGCGCGGCAAACATTGCGCCTTCCCAAACCTGTCCTTCGTTGCACTCGCCGTCACCGAGGATAAGATAAGTAAAGTTTTTGATATTGTTTAAGCGGCTGCCGAGTGCCAGCCCTATAGCTGTAGACATTCCCTGCCCCAAGGAGCCGGTTGTCATATCTATGCCGATTGTTTTATGCATGTCGCAATGACTCGGAAGGCTTCCGCCACCCTGATTAAGCTGCAATAATATTTCCTTCGGAAAATAACCACGCAAGCAAAGAGTCGCGTAAAGCGCAGGTCCTGCGTGACCCTTTGACATAACCAGCCTGTCCCTGTCCGGCATGTTGGGATTACTTGGATCACTTTTTAGTTCACCGCCGTATAATGCGGCAAGTGCTTCTATGATAGACATTGCACCCCCGACATGTCCGAATCCTATATTTGCGAATGTCTGAAGCGTGACAAGGCGAATCCCCTCCGCCACAACCTTAAGATCACGTGTGTCCTTTTCTAAACTCATATAATCACTCATCCCTCTCTCTTAAATTGAAAATTGAAAGTTGAAAATTGAAAATTAATGGACGAAAGGCAGATACTTAAGATTTTATTAACAGATGATGTTGTGATAAATGGATGAGGGTTAGTTACGTTGGGCAAAAACCATACGCTCCCTCTTCCTTAATTTTCCATTTTCCATTTTCAATTTCTTATAGTAAAATTTTACCTGATAAATAACCCACCAAATCACTTATAGGTATACGCTCTTGTTCCATAGAATCTCTGTCGCGGACAGTTACGCAGTTGTCTGTTTCGGAATCGAAGTCATAGGTTAGGCAAAACGGTGTTCCTATCTCGTCTTGGCGTCTGTAGCGTTTACCGATTGAGCCGCTGTCATCATAATCAACCATAAAGCTTTTGCTTAGTACTGTGTTTATTTCCTCTGCTTTAGAAGAGAGCTTCTTGGATAATGGTAATATAGCGCATTTATATGGCGCAAGCGCAGGATGAAGGCGCAATACTGTACGGATATCGTTTTTCTCGGTATCTACAACCTCTTCGTCATATGCATCCACAAGAATTGACAATAACAAACGGTCAACCCCAAGTGCCGGTTCGATAACAAATGGAATAAATTTCTCGTTTGTTTCCTGATCAAAGTACTCCATGTTTTCGCCGGAATGTGTCTGATGTGCAGTGAGGTCATAATCCGTGCGATTTGCAAGACCCCACAGCTCACCCCATCCGAACGGGAATAGAAACTCAAAATCGGTCGTAGCCTTGGAGTAGTGCGAAAGCTCCTCTTTCTCGTGATCTCGCAGACGTATGCTTTCATCACGAAGTCCGAGTGAGAGCAGCCAATTATGACAGAATGTGCGCCAGTAATCAAACCATTCAAGGTCTGTTCCTTCTTTACAGAAAAACTGCATTTCCATTTGCTCAAACTCACGTGTACGGAAGATAAAATTGCCGGGAGTTATTTCGTTTCGGAAGGATTTTCCTATCTGACCTATACCGAACGGTATTTTACGTCTTGTTGTACGCTGAACGTTTTTAAAGTTGACATAAATACCCTGCGCTGTTTCAGGCCGCAGATATATTTGCGCAGCGGTGTCTTCGTTCACGCCTTGGAAGGTCTTAAACATCAAGTTGAATTTTCTTATATCCGTGAAGTCCGACTTGCCGCAATGCGGGCAAACAACGTGCTTTTCCCTGATATACACCATCATACTGTCATCATCCATAGACTCTACCAGTATATCGGTTACATCGTTTTCGACATTCCAGTCCTCAATAAGCTTATCCGCGCGATGGCGCATTTTGCAGCCCTTGCAGTCAATGAGCGGGTCATTAAATGTTGTGACATGACCGGATGCCTCCCAGACTCTGGGATTCATAAGAATAGCTGAATCAAGCCCGACATTGTAAGGGTTTTCCTGTATAAACTTAAGCCACCACGCACGTTTGATGTTATTTTTAAGCTCAGCACCAAGAGGCCCGTAATCCCAAGAATTGGCAAGCCCGCCATAAATCTCGCTCCCCGCAAAAACAAACCCCCTGCCCTTACAAAGCGCAGTGATTTTATCCATAGTTTTCTCAGTATTCTTAAGCATGACCTACCTCCGCACCGCAACACAAAAGCTGCAAAAGGTATTATAACAAGATTTCCTTTAGATTGGAATAAAAACTTTATTTTTCCTCATATATATGATAAAATGCCTTGATTGCCATGTGGCTGTAAGGAGAAAACCATGAAAAAAGGAACATACTACATAACGACACCAATTTATTACCCGTCGAACAAGCTGCACATCGGAAATGCATACTGCACAGTGATGGCGGATATTATGGCGAGATATAAAAGGATGCGCGGCTATGATGTTATGTTTCTGACCGGGACTGACGAGCATGGGATGAAAATTGAAACGGTTGCAAGCGAAGCAGGCGTTACCCCTAAGGAGTTTGTGGATGACATCGTATGTGGACAAGGCGGAATCCTCGACCTCTGGAAAGTACTGAATATCTCTTATGACCGCTTCATTCGCACGACAGATGATTACCACGAAGAAGCAATAAAAAAGATATTCAAAAGAATGCACGACAACGGGGATATATATAAGGGTGCGTATAAAGGCTCATACTGCACACCGTGCGAATCGTTTTGGACAAACAGCCAGCTTGTAGAAGGCAGTTGCCCCGATTGCGGGCGTGAGGTTAAGTATGCTGAAGAAGAAGCGTACTTTTTCCGTCAGTCAAAATATGCAAACAGAATTATGGAGTTGTATCAAAGTCAGCCTGATTTTCTGCAGCCGCAGTCTCGTATGAATGAAATGATAAACAACTTCCTCAAGCCCGGACTTGAAGACGTATGTGTGTCACGCACAACATTTAAATGGGGTATACCCGTTGACTTTGATCCGGGGCATGTTGTTTATGTATGGGTTGATGCATTAAACAACTACATTACAGCACTCGGATACGAAAATAATAAATATGACGATTTTTATAAATACTGGCCATGTACAGTGCACTTTGTAGGCAAAGAAATAGTAAGATTCCATTCAATCCTGTGGCCTGCAATGCTTATGTCGCTCGGAGTAGAGCTGCCGAAGCAGGTTTTCGGACACGGATGGCTATTGTTTGAAGGCGAAAAAATGAGCAAATCAAAAGGAAATGTAATCGACCCGATTATACTCGCTGACAGATACGGAGTAGATGCGGTGCGCTTTTTCCTCGCACGTGAATACACATTCGGAGCTGACGGGAACTTCAACAATGAACTGCTTCTCACACGTATAAACGCCGATCTGGCAAACGATATCGGAAATCTCGTGTCACGTACCGTTGCGATGGCCCAAAAGTATTTTGGCGGCGTGCTGCCATCTGTGCATAAAAATACCCCCGAAGATGATGAGCTAATCGCTTTAGCGGGTGGTCTACATAAATCATACGAAGCACATATGGATAAACTCGCTTTCCAAAATGCACTTTCAGATATTTTTCAGGTTACATCGCGCGCGAATAAGTACATTGATGAAACAACACCGTGGATACTGGCAAAAGATGATGCAAACAAAACACGCCTTGCAGCAATACTTTATAATCTGCTTGAAGCAATACGTATATGTACAGTGTTTCTCACACCTGTGATGCCGGAATCATGTAAAGCGATTCTAACACAGATTGGTGCAACCGACGAGTTATCGAAATATGATTCGGCAACATCCTTTGGCGCGCTCTCTAAAACAGTAGAAGTAAGCAAAGGGGAAATTATATTCCCGCGTTTTGACGTTGCAAAAGAACTTGAAGCATTATCATCGGAGATAGTGAAATGAGAAATGACAATGCAAAATGCAGAAATGAGGAGCATCACAAGATATAGGTAAAACAAATACCGGGCACACTGTTATGCAAGCTTATAAGCAGTTATTGATGAAGCGATTAAGCTATTACTAAATGATATTATTTATTATTTATGCATTCTGCATTATTATTTATAAGAAAGGGGATACATTATGTCTCTTATATTATCGGTGTTTTTGGGGATTGTGCAGGGAATAGCTGAATTTCTCCCCATTTCCAGTTCAGGTCATCTTTCTATATTACAAAACCTCTTTAGAATGGAGTATACAGAAGAGTATCACCTGCTGTTTGATGTGCTTTTGCACCTTGGCACCTTGGTGTCGATATGTGCAGTCTATAGAGCGGAAATTAAAGAAATGATCAGTGACGGAATAGAATATCTCCGGTTAAAGTCAGATTCAAACTCAGACGAACCGGTAGCACTCAAACCGCCGGGCAGAGCGTTGCTATTTATTATCATAGGTACATTGCCGCTTATTTTTGTTATATTTATTCCATTTTCACAACTGTTCTTTAATACACTCTTCATAGGGTTTGCACTGATTATGACAGGGTGCATACTGTATGTATCAAGCAAATTCATTAAAGAAGGAAATAAAACTGATAAAACTATGACGATTGCGGACGCCATTTTTATCGGACTTGCTCAAGCAGTAGCGGTAGTACCGGGTCTATCGCGCTCGGGAACAACTATTTCCGTCGGGCTTGCACGGGGATTAAGCGGTGCCTTTGCAGTCCGCTTTTCATTGCTGCTTTCAATCCCTGCGGTGATAGGTGCAACAATAATTTCGGTATTCAGGGCTATCACCGGTGGTGCAGACTTTTCCTTGCTCCCGATATACCTTGCAGGATTTGTTGTCGCCGCGGGCATAGGTTATTTCGCAATACAGTTTTTAAGGCGTGTCATGTCATTGGGGAAATTCGGAAACTTCGCATACTACTGCTGGGGCATTGGTATAGTGACGGTTATTTGGTCACTTTTTAATTAAGTTAAAAGTTGAAAGTGGAAAGTGGAAAGTTGAAAGTCAAAAGTTAAAAAGTACTAGAGTGAGTTGTGTATTTAGGGTAATGAGATTAATAAGTCTATCTTAGGTGGTTATTTCAAGAAGAGAATAGGGATGTTGATGATTAAGCTCTTATCGTTCTTTACTTTCAATTTTCAACTTTCAACTTTCAACTTAAGAAGAGGGTCGTAAAAATGGCTCAAACAAACAGGAAAAAGAGAGCTCCAGGTACCTCTGCAGCAAGACAGAGCCCGAAACCGGGTTCACGTTCGCAATCTGAAGCTGCTACATCAAAACAGCCGCGCCGGCGTGAGATAATGGCAATAATCTGCTTCATTGTCGGTATTTTCTCATTTATCGGATACTTCGACAATGACCCTGTATTTATCGCTTTTTTCACTGGGTTTGTAAAACGTTTAATCGGATATGGTTTCTATGCGCTGCCGCCTGCTCTTATTATGTGCGCGGTGGTTTTGGCGTTTCACAAAGGTCGCCCTGTAATGCTGCGAACGATTTGTACTTTGCTGCTGACTGTTGTTATAGGCGCGCTTGTGCATTTGTTTATGATTGATGTTGAAATGTATAGCTTCTCTTTCGCCATGATCGGGATGCTTTGGACAAGCGGCGCAGAGCTTCAATCAGGGGGAATAATAAGCGGTACTGTCGCGGAGCTGTTCTTATTACTTTTTGGAAAAGTGGGAGGGGCTATTGCTCTGATATGTGCAACGCTTTTACTTTTAATGATTGCATTTAACGCAACAATCTCAGGACTGATCGAAGCATTCGGCAAACGTCAAAAGCGCCCGTATATACCTGAGCCTGAACCTGAGGTTGATCCCGGTCACGAACCCTATGCTCCTGGTGGTGCAATGAGAAACATGACCCGGCAACAACAAAGTCGTCCGTACAGAAGTTCGTTGATACCGTTATGGAAAAAGAGGAAAATTGACATTCCTCTGGATGAAAACGGTCGCCCCGTAAAGCCCGACCATTTTGCAGATGATTGTGATGACACGGATGCCTTTAGTAAAAAAAGCTCTAAGGTTAAGACCCCTGATCAGTTCTATGACTCGACGGAGGGTGATGAAAAGCCGGAAAGTGCTATACCTGTAATCGAGAAAGAAAATATTACCCCGGAGGACATGCCGCTTGATATCCCATTTATGGAAGGCAAGCAACGCAGACCCGACCGCTTATTGCCTCCAATAATAGCGGAAAATACAGGTTTTGGTGATCCCATGCCAACCCAAGAGCCAACGCCGGTAAGTAAGCCTGCACGAAAATCGAAAATGCCGGTTGTGCCTGATATTGATGTGGGCGTAAGCGCGGAAGCAAGCTATTCTTTTCCGCCGCTTGAGTTGTTATCCCGTGGAGAACCGCAGTCTCGAGCGGGTGATAACGAGGTCCGGCTCAACACAGAGCGGTTGGAATCAGCGTTTCAAAGCTTTGGTGTCAATGTCAATATTTCCAATGCAACACGCGGTCCTTCTGTTACGAGATATGAAGCCGAGCTGGAAGCAGGTGTTAAACTAAACAAGCTTACAAGCCTTGCGGATGACATTGCCCTGTCGCTTGGTGCGGTGGGGGTTCGCATTGCCGCAATGCCGAATCGGATATCTACAGTAGGCATAGAAGTACCCAATAAGAACATTAGTAACGTACACCTGCGTGATGTTCTCGAGTCTAAAGAGTTTTCACAAGCAAAATCGAAGCTGACTTTTGCAATAGGTATGGACATTACTGGCGAGCCTATAGTAGGTGATGTTAAGAAACTACCTCATATGCTGGTTGCGGGTACCACAGGCTCCGGCAAGTCGGTTTGCCTAAACTCGATAATACTGAGCATACTATACAAAGCATGCCCCGAGGATGCACGGTTTATAATGATTGACCCGAAAATGGTTGAGTTTAAGGTATACAACAGTATTCCGCACTTGCTCGTTCCTGTTGTTACGGATGTAAAAAAAGCAGCAGGTGCACTGCAGTGGGCAACGTATGAAATGATGAAGAGGTACACGCTCTTTGCAGATACTAACGCAAGGGATTTAGAAGGATATAACCAAATAGCGCGCAAATCAAAAGAAGAGCAGGAACCGTTACCGCAGATAATTGTTGTTATAGACGAGCTCGCCGACTTAATGATGATGGCGGCAAAAGAAGTTGAAGAATCTGTCTGCCGTATAGCGCAAATGGGGCGTGCGGCAGGGATACATTTGATTATTGCTACACAAAGTCCGCGCGCGGATGTCATCACAGGATTGATGAAAGCAAATATCCCGTCACGCATAGCATTTAAGGTTTCAAGTGCTCTTGAATCAAGGATAATCTTAGACCCCGGTCAAAATGCGGATAAACTCGTTGGTCACGGCGACATGCTCTATGCCCCGACCGGTGCGGGAAAACCCATGCGATTGCAAGGCACATGGGTATCTGACAAAGAACGCGAAAAAGTAATTGGATTTATAGAGAAAAGCGGCAAAGCACAATACTCCGAAGAGGTCATGGGAGAAATCGAAAAAGCCGCCGCAGAAAAGTCTTCGGGAGAAAAACCATCAGGCGACTCCGGCGGAGGCGACTACGATGAACTGCTCCCGCAAGCTGTGGATGTTATATTTGAAACAAATCAAGCCTCAGTGTCAATGCTCCAACGTAGATTGAAGCTGGGCTATGCAAGAGCGGCAAGAATAGTTGACCAAATGGAAGAAATGGGAATAGTCGGTCCGTTTGAGGGTTCAAAACCTAGGACCTTATTAATAACAAAAGACCAATGGCGCCAAATGCAATATATGAGCGGTAACGCCCCGGTAGATAAAAGAGAACCGGATAAAGCAATGTCAATTTCGGATTTTGATGATGATGACTTTTTGCCGGATTAGGAGAAGCTGGTCAGAGGGTATCCGGAAAATTTCGGTGCTTCCAGCCAACGCACTAGTACTATAGTGGAAACATGTATTATCGGCAAAATTTGTGTGCGGACTGAAACCACCGAGAATTTTCCGGATACCCTCTGACCGGCTTCTCCTACCTGCGTTCATTCAGCACCGTTTGTACGCGGTTTTGTATGATTCTTGCTGTATCCTCCGCGGTTCTTAGCCCGTTGAAGAAATCATCGAGAACTTCTTGTATAATCGCGCCAATGGTATGATCGTACTGCAAACGCAGGTCGGCAGTGTCGATTATCTCTCTGAGTATCGCTGCTTCTTCTTCTGTCATGGCATATAAGTTGAGGTTGGGATAATGCCATGCCTGTATCGGCTGTTCTTCACCACCCGCAATTCTCGGGGTCATCATCGCTGTTATATGCGCATCAAACTTATCAATACGTAACGGCAACTCCGGGTGAATCGCACTATCAAAGGTCAAAAAACTGCGTACAAAGCTCCACGCGGCATCATGATTTTGTGAGCCTGCGTATATACCAACGCTTGAAAGTGCTTTATATATTGCATGCTGTCCGCCTGTCCCTGTTGGCATCCCTACGGCGACAATATCACCAAGGAAAGCCCATGTTTCACGAAAGAGACGAAGAGAACCCAGATGAAATGAACGCAAAAGCTGCTCTCCGTTGCGAAACTGTTCATACTCTGCCAGGGATGACTCCCACGTGCCATCTGATTCGAGGAACATTTCATATACATCCCATGAGCCGGGGAGATGTGCGGCAATCTCGAGCAGGGTAATAAAGTCCTCACTATCCAGGTATGCCCGATTGTTATCCCAATCAATAAAATAGTTGCCGGAATAGTATAAGGAATCAAAGAAAAAACTTTCTCTTGACAACCTCTCGCCGAACACGTGCTGAGCGCTTGTTTCTTCAACCTGCCTGATAACCGAATCAAACGTTAGGGGGAGAATTTTGTCTGCAGTGTCACGCATTGTAATCATTGTTGAGATTGAAAAGGAGTTTCCGATAAAAGGCAATGTACCCGCAGGGCTTTCATATACACGTAATATGTTGGGAAAAAAATCCGTTCGGTCAAGCTCGGGGTCAGAGTCGATTAAGGTGTAAAGGTCAACCATAAAGTCCGAAATATCTTCTCTTAATGGTCTATAAATAATGATATCCGGAGCATTGCCTGTAATCATGTCTAAACTGTGGCGCATCTCTGCTGCTTCAAAGTCCCCATCGGCTTCGTCCAAGTAGTTAATTATTTCGATTTGATAATGCGGATTGGTACGATTAAACTCCATCACCTCTTGAATAAGCTCCTCATGAAGCAATGTACTGCCAAGCATGCCAAGCGTTAGAACGGTTCTCTCCGCCATTAAATTTGCTCTATCGGTGCGGGTCAGCACAAAAAGTTTTGTTTCATGGACAAAGATATCTCCGGAAAGCCTAACCACCGTACTAAATATAAAAATACGTTCGTCTGCAAGCTGACCGATATGATAGATGCTTGTGGTTGAAATCCCGGCTTGTTCCCAGCTTATAAGCGGTGTTATCGTTTCCGTATCAAACACATACCCGTATAGATAATTGCCATCACCCACCAAGAGGTCAAAAGGCTGGTTATTCATAGCAGGCAATAAATTACTGGCATTTTTTATCGGGAAGGGAATCACTTCGCCCCAATCTCCGGTGGTGAAATCAACTTCTTGCAGATAGTTACTATCACCATCTCTGTGCAGTGCCAGAACTCGTCCATCTCGTAATGCAACAAGATTATGCAAACCTATTGGATTGATTTGACCAATGCTAATAGATAACGACCCCTTTAATGTGCCGTCTTTATCAAACAAGTAGAGATTTCTTCCGTGGTCATCCATTACCGTAAGAGCCAAGCTGCCGTCATTTGTGAAGACAGCCTGCTCTAAGTTGAAATATGCCATGTCAGGAGCAACGATATTGGTTAAATCCCGCGAGAATATTTCAGTACCTTGCCGATCATACATACCGAAAATAACAACGCTATTGCTGTCTTCGTGATACTCGTCCCGGACAACTTTATAATAACCATCATCAGTAATTTGCACTCCGGCAATAAAAGCACTTCCCTGCAAGGGAATTTTTGTTTCCTGCTTATCACTCCCGTCCGCCATCATATTTACAATTACAATTTCCGGCGCAAAGTTGACGTACCAATAACAAATCCTCTCACCAAAAGACGTCGCACCTTGTATAGGATACTCCGGATTTGGAAAGTTGATTTGACGAGGCATATATACATATTCGTCTAAAAATGTGTTTTCGCCGCTTCCTTCATCCTCCGCATTGCTTCCACTGCATGCAACGAACAAAAAAGAGCAAAGCACTAAAATTGCTACTGCCTTTTTAGCCTTATTTTCCACCCTAAACCTCCATATGCCTGTTAATAATGCTTCCCAATAATAATACGAATGACAAAGTCAAAATGTCACACGGCGGGCAAACAATATTATTCTCACTTCACAAAAAATCTGCAAAGTCGGATTTTTTAGTTAAGCTCTCACCTACCTTCTCTCCCATTCTAACTATTGTTTCTCTGTTTAAGGCAGTGTTTTCCTCAATCTTACCATCAATCCTTACCGCATCTTCCGTAAAGAGCAGTATTATCGTTGAGCCGCCGAACCCAAACATTCCCTTTTCTTCGCCTCGCAGCACCTTGCCGCTCTTTTTATGATTTGTTATTTTTCCGACAAATAACGCGCCGACCTCTATTTGGACGACTTTGCCGAAGTTTTTTGTCTGCATCACCGTATACTCTCTGGAATTTTGGCAGAAAACAGTATGGTTTTGGTATGCTATCGGGCGAACCGTGTGGAGTACGCCCTTAATATATTTACGCTTTAATATCTCCGCGTCATCAATAAAACTATATCTGTGATAGTCATCGGGCGACAGCCTGAACACAAGACATGTGCCGCCGGAATACTTATCTGCAAGCGATTTATCCTGAAGAAGCTCTTTTATGGAATATAACGAATGCTTAATGCGGAAAACACTGTCGGGTGTTATTGAGTATGCTGTCAGCTTGCCGTCACATGGCGACATAAGGCTATTAGTGTCAGCCGGAAAAGGTCTGTAGCCTTCTTTTATCTCTCTTGTGAAAAAATCATCAAAGGATCTGTATTTAACATTCTTATATGCATCCATTCTAATACCATTTTGTGCTATGAAACCTTTAATAAATATACAGGAAACCGGACTTCCGAGTATGGAGCCGGTCAGTTTTGATACAGTTGTTTTAATTAATACTTTGAGTAATATCCTTCCAAAGACCGTATTATATAAAAGCTTAATACTAGTTTTGTCCTCTTCAAGAATCGGAACAGCCCTGAATGTGGACTTTTCATTATCTATCACACTAAAATCCATTCTTTCTCCTGCGTTCAAAGCCTATACAATTTGCTTGATGCAAATAATAATGCAGGATTGTTCTAATTCTGCATTCTGCATTCTGCATTCTGCATTTCACGCTGCCCTTCCGATGCTCCATACCAAAAACACAGCAAGTGGTATGCCTACAAGCAAGAATAGCACCAAATAACGACCTTTTATTTTCGGAAATTTGATTCTTGATAAAAAAGCAATAGAAATGATGAATAACATTACCGGGTATGCCAACGCGAACGAGAAGTCGAGTAAAAAGCATATTGAATAAACAAGTGGAATCAAAATCGAAACGAAAGTCACAGGCATGCCGACATAGTACTTGCGTTTTTCCTTTTTAGCCTGGAGCTCGATTTCTACTGCGTTAAAGTATGCAAGCCTGATAAGTGCGGCTAAAACATAAATTGCGGCAATGACTATAAACAAAACCGGTTCGAGCAAGTAATGACCTTGTGTTATAACCCCGAATCCTACTGTGTATCCGATTACGACCGGAAAGACTCCGAAACTGACCAAATCTGCTAGTGAGTCGATTTGTATTCCATAGTTCTTTTCGCGTTCATTTCGTTTCTTGCGCCTTGCGACAGGTCCGTCAAACATATCGCACAAACCGCATGTCATAAGGCATATCATAGCCAGTACAAGATCGCCGCTGAGCGCAAATGACATGCCGACAATCGCCGATAATACACTGAGATATGTAAGCATAACCCAAAACTTATAATACCCGATAAAAGGTTTCATTTTTTTATTCTTTTCGATATCATGGGAAGAGAGCTCAATATCTTTCATTTTTCTCCAATTGCCTCAAAAGGGCATCAACACTGTCTGTAATCTGCGACGCGCAAGGTAAAACTCGCTTTCAATCATTATTCTGCCTTAATATGTTATTATTTTACTATGAAGCGTGAACATAAGCAACAAAAGAATATGTTACCCTCGTCATTCTGCGCGAAGTCGCAGAATCCACATCGCTATTATCCTATATGTCCGGTAGAGCTACCCACAAATAGCTATAGATTCTGCGACTTGCGCGCAGAATGACGATTAAAACAAATCGTTATATTTTTTCAATTCATCAAATGTCACAGGCATGTACCCGCAAATATCGACTCCCGCATTTAATGCTTTATCCAAGGTTCTCATGTATTGAAACGCAGTACTATCCTTATCATTATGCACATGACCGTAGATATGCCAGCTTCCGCGGTAGTAGCCGCTCCATTCTGCCATCGGGTAATGACAGAGGAAGATGTGCTCACCCTCGTGTTTAAGATACCGTATCTGATCAACATCCGCAAAAAGGTAATGATACTCCGTTTTTTTCAGATAAGGGAAATCATGATTTCCGGCAACAAGGTGTAAAATACCATTGAGCTTTTTTACCGTAGATATTGCCTCGTCAACTCCGGTTGCATCACGCCCGCCGTAAAACAAGTCGCCTGCGATATATACATGGTCATCATTATTAACACGGGAGTTCCAGTTCTTAATCAGGATTTGACTCATTTCTGTGACATCACGAAAAGGTCTGTTGCAATAATCAATAATAGCCTGATGCCCAAAATGCAAATCCGCCGTAAAATACGTTGCCACCAACCGATTCCTCCTGCTGAATTAATGAAATGCATAAAACTATAATAACACAGAATCATGTAAATATACACGGATACTAATTCAAAATATTGCTTTTTTAGCATTAATAGGGTATAATCATCTTTCCAACTACTATATGGAGTAAGTTCCGGGGAGAAATAAATGAAAGAAACCCAAAAAGGGAATGTTGCGGGTCGCCGTGTTCTGAAAAGCGTTATGAAAGCGATAGTCGGTAAAGAACAAGTGGTGCTGCGCGTATTTTTGGCAATTCTTGCAAGAGGGCACATACTCATTGAGGATATACCCGGAGTTGGTAAAACAACACTTGCTATAGCCTTTTCAAAGGCACTTAATCTGGAATACAGCCGTGTGCAGTTTACTCCTGATGTTTTGCCGTCCGATGTTACCGGATTTTCTGTGTTTAACAAAGATACAGGCACTATGGATTATACTCCCGGTGCGGTTTTGTGCAATTTATTTTTGGCTGACGAATTAAATCGTGCCACAAGCCGCACACAATCGGCACTGCTCGAAGCTATGGAAGAAGGACAAGTCACGGTTGACGGGACTTCACATGTAATACCGCAACCGTTTATTGTTATTGCTACACAAAACCCTGTCGGTGCCGCGGGGACACAAATGCTGCCCGATTCACAGATGGATAGATTTATGGTTCGTCTTTCGCTAGGATATCCGAAACCCACTGACGAGCTGTCACTGCTAAAAAGAAAGCAGGGTAAAAACCTTTTAGACCTTGTTGAGTCTGTTGTTACACAAGAGGAGTTGGATGAAATGTGTGCGGAAGTAGATAGAGTTCACGTTAATCCTGATATTTTGAGCTATATCGTTACACTCGTAAATAAAACCCGAAACCATCCCGACATCATATTGGGCGCAAGCCCGCGTGCTTCTATTGCAATAACCAGCATCTCAAAAGCGGCGGCATACTTACAGGGAAGAGATTACGTTATTCCCGGAGACATTCAACCCCTGTTCGCGGATACGATTGCACACCGTCTGGTGCTGCGTCCGGGTGCGGAACATGAAAATGTAACGGCGGAAAAGATTCTCGGCGATATAATCAGCTCCGTGAAAGCCCTGAAAATAGGGTAAAGTCATGATTGTTAACCGACTGATTTATGTACTGACTCTTGCGTTGTCTTTTGTTTTCTATATGCTTTACCCGCCATGGATTTCATGGTATATGCTTATTCTTGTGTTACTGATGATACCTGTTGATTTGATTTTCAGTCTGCCCGGAATGCTGACAAAGGGCTTGCTGATGTCAGTACCGAGAGTATTGGAAAAAAATGAAGATGCGGTACTTAAGCTAATAACAACTCATATAAGACCGTACCCTGTCAGATGTCTTGTAGTTAAGCTACATGTGACCGGAGATGATTTTTCCGCTACATGCCGCATTAAATGCTTATCTGAAAGAAACGCACAGCGCGAGGTTATAATCGATACATCACACAGCGGAGTTACAACTTTTTTGCTTAAACGTATAAAGGCAGTGAGTCTGTTGGGATTATTTTCATTACCGGTCAGCACAGGCACGAAAGGCTTTGTGCTTATTTTACCACCGCCGGTTGAACCCGCCAACACGAGAGCGCTACAACACGGAACTAATTTGCGTCCGAAGCCCGGCGGCGGTTTTTCTGAAGAACATGATATGCGCAGCTACCAACAAGGAGACCCTGTCAAAAGTATTCATTGGAAGGTTTCGGCAAAATTCGACTCGCTCATCATCCGTGAGCCGCTTGAGCCGCCGCCTCACAGCAGGCTTGTGCATGTAATGCCGTGGCATGGAGATAAAGAGCGGGACTTGATATTGGGGCGTTTGCGGTGGGTTTCTGAGTATCTGTTAAAATGGAAATTGTCTTTTTATATAAGGTATGGTGAAAATCCGGTGATTACCGAAGTCGCACAGGAATCTGACCTTATCGATTATTTATGTTACGCTTTGGGTGGCGCTGTAAGTAAACCGAATAGGTACGAGCAAATACCCTCACGCTTCTCATGGGTATTTCGAATAGATGCTTCTACAAATAACAAATAGAAAATGACAAATGACGAGGGAAACCAAACGGATTTTTTCTTAATGTCGTGGAGTAAATCAGCTTTAGGAGAGAAATGGATACGCAAGCAGAGCTTAAGCTTTTAGTTGAACCGGGAGTTGAGCAGAAGAGAGAGATGCCTTCTTTTGCTAAACAGGCACTGATTTGTTGCGGAAACGGAGTGCTTATTATGCTTACCGTTTACTGCACATTCGGTGCAATTGTGTCGGCATTTTCGTTGCCGATAGAAACAGTCGTGCTTTTTTGGACGTATTTGATCAGTGCCGCTGTTGTTGCAACAATCGCCATGTTATATAGGGGAAAAGGTTTATTAATATTGATTTTCCCCGCATTTCTACTGTTCTTGCTTAGTTTTTCCGAGGTCATTGAAGGCGGTAAATGGGTTATACATGGAATTTCATACCATTATAGCTTGTGGCTGCCGGTTTCTGCGCTTTTTGCGGAAACCTTTGAGCAATCAACCGACCCGACCGCTTTTTTAGCTGCTGCAGGAGTTCTTTTATCACTATTGCTTGGTTTTACAATTTGCTTACGCCGCAGCGTTTTTGCGACAATAGCAATCACCGCTCCGTTTGTTTTTTTGACGTTTGTGATAACAAACTTGAGTTCGGATGTAATATACCTGTTAGGTTTGATTTCTGTTTATCTGACATTACTAATAAGCAGCACCGTAAAACCGGATAGTTTTACTAAAAGAGGATTTGTTGTCATTCCGTCTTTTGCGATAGCAATTATATTAATGATTATTGCATATTTGTTTGCTCCTCACGGGCAACATTCCAGAGAAGAACAGATTGCTGCTCTTAGCAGCAGGTTCAGAGCTATTGCATCACAGATGGGAAGATTGGGGCAATATTGGCAAACACCCGGAATCGGTGCATGGGACATGGGCTGGCTTGGAAGACTCGACACAGGTTTATGGCAGTTTAACACAAGTGATGTCAAAATAGCTGATGCGGGAATGAGGGTTCCTACTTATCAAGGCCTCTTGGAAATTACTGCAAGCAGAGCGGGCACGTTTTATCTGCGGGGATATTCCATGCAGAGCTTTGACGGACGCTCGTGGTATAATCGGGAATCGATTCCCGATGAGCTTGATTTTATTGCGAGAAGAATGCCTGCAAATGTTGCTTACTTGTACTCAAAATTTATTGAAGATAATGATCTCTCTAACGGAGCGCAAATGATAATTACAAGAACAGGTGATATTACACCCCGCATTATATATGAACCGTATTACGGCTCCGATCATATTGGTCTAAACAATTTTTCTCTCAACACACAGAATACTACAGGGTACGGCTTTGGGTTTTTTCATATCAGCGGCAGTATTCAAGGCTTTGTGGAAAGAATGCAAGAGGGAGAGTTCTATTACACAGATTACTCTTTTATGGGAGAACCCGTACGTTTCCCCGATAATTCGAGTATGTATCCTATTGATGCACTACACGCATACGCAAATGTGCTAAACTTGCTGGGGATCTACACAGAAATAGATAACAGCACGGCGCAGGGACTGCGTCAAATTGCCATTGACGCAGGAATTGACCCTAACGCGGACAGAGCGGTCATTGCAGATGCAGTTGCAAGATATGTCAGGTCTGCAGGAATATACACTCTTTCGCCCGGCACAACACCCGAACACGAAGATTTTGCGTTGTACTTTCTGCAAGAGCTGAGGGAAGGTTATTGTATTCACTTCGCGACTGCGGCTGTACTGATGCTCCGTTCACTGGATATTCCTGCAAGGTTTACAAGCGGATATGTTGTAACAGTTGCGCAAAGTGAAGTAGGGCAAACAATTGAACTGACAGACATGAATGCGCACGCATGGGTTGAAGTATTTTATGATGACATCGGCTGGTTGTTCTTAGAAGCAACTCCTTCCGGGGGCGGGATATACATACCAGTTCCGAGACCGCACAACCCTGTTGATAACAATGGAGAGCAGGAATTATCGGATGCCGCATATGAAGGTATAATTCCTGATTATCTGTTTGATGAGCGTGATTTCGAAGATATATATAACGGTTTCATGTCGGGCACAGACTTTGACAATGGCACAGGAACGACTACCAGTAATGCGCAAGTGGAAACGGAACTGTTGGCTCTTACACAGATGCATCGTATCGTTATTACTTTTATATGCATTTCTTTGGTGGTTGTTGCAGTTATAGTACGCAGTAGTATCATGCGCAAAATCAGAGAAAAACACTTCAAGCAAACTAATTCAAATAAGGCTGTAATATACATGTGGCGATACATTAAGCGTCTGGGACGAAAAGAGATAGTCATACCAAATGATATCGAAGAGCTGGCACTAAAGGCTCGCTTCAGCCAACACCGGATAACGGAAGAAGAGAGATCGGTTGTGGCAACATATACAAAAAGACTTGCGTTTGAAATCAGCAGCAGCAAAGCCGACGTCGGGAGATTTTGGCTGAAGTATGTCCGCGCACTGTGTTAGATGCTGAAAGTAATATAGCAGAACAAGGGCAGCAGGACAAGGGGACAGGTTCACTGTCCCCTTGTCCTGCTGCCCTTGTTCTATTTGTCCTGCCCTTTAGTCATTATTACTATGCCAATATGTCATTTTTCACAAAAATTGTAATAGTTAATGTGGTGAAAAGAAATGTGAAAACGGGTAAAAATGGAGTAATTTATATGAAAATGTGTGTGAGATTTACACACAATATGGAGAAAAATACACAATATATGATGATAAAAATTAGCATAATAAAAGCAAAATAACGCTAAATTGTTGTTGACTTCCGGAAATCTCATGTGTAGAATACGAATCCAAAAGAGCAGAAAAACTGTCCGGTGATTTGTGTTCGGAGGTCGGAAGACGCAAGTCATGTGATTTTGGCACAAAATATTCTTCACACGATTTTATGATGAGAGCCGGCAACAGTTGGCTCAGGGAAGGAGTGGTCGTGCATATGAAAATAACTTTGCTGATAGCAACAATTGATGTTTTGTATGCCAAGCTTCTTTCTGACAACATATCGGAGCATCATGCAGATAAATTAACCGTAAGCATTTGCAGCTCATTGGAAGGATTGCAAGAAACCCTGTTTCAACGAAAGTACAATGTCGCTATTTTCGATGAGGAGCTGATAGAGCATGCAGATACAAAATCAATTCATTTACCATT
>Ga0123353_10003709_pt1 | contig 19418 bp, 9 predicted proteins | sample TergutLab28metaG_3_FD_92763 | JGI IMG/M metagenome (GOLD analysis project Ga0123353, IMG submission 92763) | Labiotermes labralis P3 segment gut microbial communities from Petit-Saut dam, French Guiana - Lab288 P3 | ecosystem: Host-associated > Arthropoda: Insects > Digestive system > Gut ... | reverse complement strand
GGTAGTCTTTACAGGATTCTTCTGTCGAAAACTGCTTTTCCAAATCCATAACGTTATGCGGATATTCTTCCATATCCGCTTATTTTAAGCATAAAAAATACTGGAGACAACCGGATACCCAGAAAACACAATGAAACGCATCGACAAGCATTTGAGTACCTTGCAGGATGAGCCTGCCCGGTAAGGTTGACCAACCACCGGAAGCGAGTGTTGCATGGTGGCAAGTAATCGCCCGGAGCCACCCAGTCATCTGTTGCGATACTCCGTGTCACCCTCTTGCAATCTTCCAAAAAGCATGCTACACTGTGCATACGATCAGAAATACTGTCCGACAGCGTGTCGGACTGATTGATTTAGAGAACGTAAACAAACAATTAGACCGCTTCAGCGGACGGCTGTTTTCTACATAGCGACCGGGAAACCGGGTAGAAAATGATCGGTGTGTATTAAGTTGCGTTACTCCCCGTAGGGAGTGCGCGTATACACTGCGGATACAATCTGCATTGCGCTCGTAATGAGCGGTGCAACACAATCGCTATGTGGGGTTACTTCCGTTTCTAATTGGCGTGTCGCTCCCATTTTGAGAGTGTCATTTCTTGTTGTCGTTCTTGGCAAACCCTTAACTCCGAAAGGACAAACTATTATGCAAACGACGTTCAAACTTTTCTTTTCTTTCCTGCTCTGCCTTATCTTGTCGCTTATGAGCGGCTGTGGAGGTGGAGTTCCGAAATTGTCTCCCGCTGAGCAAGCGGAAGTCGATAAAATTCTCACAGCACACGGAAGAAGCTCGTTAGTACATTACATAGAAACACTACCACGACAACGTAATACAGATACACAACGTGCACTCAAATATATTAAGTACTTCATTTCCAAAGGAGCAGATGTTAATGCAAGAGACGATGCAGATAATACTCCCCTCCATGCGGCGGTGGAGATTGGGAACGTCGAGATCGCCATGTACCTCGTTTCCAGAGGGGCAGATATCAATGCCTTACGTCGTGGCTGGAGCACTCCGCTTGACTTGGCAAAAGGAAACGGGGAGATGGTTAGACATCTTTTGAGCAAAGGTGCTAAAAACCGGAATGAATTGCGTAGATAACCGTCAGCAGAGAGCCGAAAGTGTAGCGGAGCGGAACTTGCCCTGGTGGTTGGCTAGCATTGACAAACGAAATGCCTTGTTTTTATAGGGATTGAGTATAAATGAGACATTTTTGGCTCCAGCCGAACTGCGGAATTGGGCGTTGGTCATTTTGGAAAAACAATGATAGCGGACCACCAGGGAACTTGCGGGTTGCTCCGTCCACACGCACTGCACCCGCAAGTTGCGCGGAGTACCGCTCCACTTGCGGCTCTTTTTCGCTCTTTGACAGCGTGACTCGTGATCCGGTCGCTCCGGCTACCGCCTGCGCTCCCGGCTTTCATTTCTTCACCTCAAACTCCGCATCAATCGCATCGTCATCGCTTTGCGGATTAGGATTCGCACCCATCGACTCTGCCGCTTCGGCTCCTTGCTTGGCGGCGTTGGCTGCTGCTGCCGACTCGTACATCGCTTTGCTCATTGCGTGCGATGCCTGCTCCAGCGACTCCGTTGCCGACTTGATCTTTGCCAAGTCGTCCGTTGCAATCGCCTCTCGCGTTTGACCAATTACCGAGTTGATCGCGTCCTTGTCCGTCTGCGAAAGCACCGCGTCATGTTCCTTGAGCAATTTTTCCAGTTGGAAGCACATCGACTCCGCGTTGTTCTTTGCTTCGACCAATTCACGTCGTTGCTTGTCTTCGTCCGCATGCAGCTCGGCATCCCGTTTCATCTTTTCGATCTCGTCCTTCGACAAGCCAGAAGATTGCTCAATCCGAACCTTCGTCTCCTTCTTCGTCCCCAAGTCTCTCGCGGACACATTCAAGATACCGTTCGCATCCAAATCGAACGACACCTCCACCTGCGGAACGCCGCGAGGAGCCGGCGGAATGCCCTCCAAGTTGAACTGTCCGAGCAATCGGTTGTGTGCCGCGATTTCTCGCTCGCCCTGATAAACCTTGATCGTCACTGCCATCTGGTTGTCGTCCGCCGTGCTGAAGACCTGCTTCTTTTCCGTCGGGATCGTCGTGTTGCGTTCGACCAACTTTGTCATAATTCCGCCGAGCGTTTCAATGCCGAGCGACAGCGGCGTGACATCGAGGAGCAACACATCGCGCACTTCCCCCGCCAGCACCGCCCCTTGAATTGCCGCACCCGTCGCAACCACTTCGTCAGGGTTCACCCCCTTATGCGGTTCCTTGTTGAAGATCGTCCGCACCAAGTCTTGCACCTTCGGAATACGAGTCGAACCACCGACCAGCACCACTTCGTCAATTTGCGAAGCCTGCAAATTCGCGTCTTTTAACGCCTGCATCACCGGACCTCGGCAACGCTCCACCAGATGATCGGTGAGTTGCTCAAACTTCGACCGCGTCAGTTTATGCTGCAAGTGTTTTGGACCATTCTGATCCGCCGTGATAAAGGGCAAATTGATGTCGGTGGACTGTGCCGAACTCAACTCTCGCTTCGCTTTTTCGCAGGCTTCTTGAAGCCGCTGCAACGCCATTGCATCTTTGCGGAGGTCGATCCCCTGCTCGGACTTGAATTGCTCGGCAACATGATTGATGAGCACTTCGTCAAAATCATCACCGCCGAGATGCGTGTCGCCATTGGTACTGAGTACCTGAAAAACGCCGTCCGCCACTTCGAGGCAGGACACGTCAAAGGTTCCACCGCCAAGGTCGAAGACCACGATTTTTTCGTTCGCGTTTTTGTCGAGACCATAGGCAAGTGACGCGGCGGTTGGTTCATTGATGATCCGCGCAACATCGAGACCGGCAATCTGACCGGCATCCTTGGTTGCCTGCCGCTGGGCATCGTTGAAGTACGCCGGAACGGTAATGACCGCCTTGTTGACTTTGTGTCCGAGATACGCTTCGGCGGACTCCTTCATCTTTCGGAGTGTCATTGCCGAGATTTCGGGCGGCGTATACTTTTTGCCATCAATGTCCACTTTGACGTACTCGCCGGACGAGCCGATGACTTTGTACGGCACCATTTTTTCTTCGCTGGCAACTTCGCCATGCCGCCGTCCCATAAAACGTTTGATGGAGCCGACGGTGCGCGTCGGGTTTGTCACCGCTTGCCGCCTTGCCGGTTCGCCGACCAGATTTTCCCCACTGTCGGTAAAAGCGACCACGCTGGGCGTGAGCCGATTGCCTTCCGCATTGGGAATCACCTTAACGTCTTTTCCTTCCATCACCGCAACGACAGAGTTTGTCGTGCCGAGGTCTATTCCAATAATTTTTTCGCCAGTAGCCATGATTTTAACCCTTCCTTTCTTTATTACCTACATTTTAACAACCAAGCAAATTGTATGCCAAAAGAAGAGAAACGGCAAATGCTTTGTGTATAACGATTTATCGAAATCAACCAAAACGGCGACTGCCAAAATGGCAGTGCAGGATGAAGGCTTTCGCTGGAAAGTTTTATACCCAGTTTTGCGATCTCTCTTTCCGGGAGGTAGAATTCAGGAGTAAGGAGTAAGGCTTTCGGCAGAAATTAACATGCCAGCTTTTTGTTGAAAATCGCATTCCGTACAACTCGGCAGCAATCGGAAAAGAGATTTCGCCGAAGAGCGGATGCGTGATGACCAGAACACAGACGACCCAACAGTGGCCGAAGCAAAGGGTGGCATCGGTCTTGCCCGGTGTGGGATTGTGATGATACCCTGCTCACTCGACTTTCGCGCTGTATCGTTTGGTCGGGGTCTCGTCAATGAGGAGACGAATGGACCGGGCGGTTGCAAGAACTTCTCCGAGGTCTTCCAAGATGAAGGCAAGCATTTTGTCAAAGAGGACTTGGTGCTTGCGTCCGATACTGCGCATGTGGTAGAATATCTTCTGGTAATCCTCGCTGAGCCCTGCGGCTCGGATCCATTGGGGCACGGTTCGCCTCTGAGCGATGGCGAGAAGTGCTCCGAGAATGAGTGGAAGAAAAAACACGCGGACTTGCGCTTTGAGTTTGGCGGCGAGACGCTGGGCGATGGCTTGTCCTTGCTGAATCATGGGAGTCCCTTCTGGAATAGAGATGATTGTTTTCAAACAATCCTATACACCAAAAGACGCCCCCCTGTCAAGACCAATTTATGCAGAAATTTTCGGAAAGGGCAGCTGCACAAAACAAAAGTAATACCAATTGCGAAACAGTGTACTCCCTCCTACCTCCTATCTCCTACCTCCTTGTCATATCATGGACACACGTCGAGTGCTGGTTCCGGTTGCCCATCCTGTTGGCGGAATTCGAACGTATTTGATTTACAACCTCAAGCCTCTGCATGAGGCGGGATATCGTTTTACCTTTCTTGCGCCGGAGGGCGAGGGTTTCGATCACTTCAAAAACGATACCGCGTCGTGGGAAGGAACGGAGTACATTGACATTCCTCGCAAGAAAAGAGGGCAAGAGTGGGTAAGCCTTCTCGTGATTTGGCGAACGCTCCGAAAACAACGTTTCGATTTAATCCACTCACAGGGGCTGCGTTTCGGAACATTGGTCGCGCTTGCCAATTTTTTCCGGCAGATTCCGCATTTGATGACGCTCAACGATGTCATCATTCCCGGTCATAATGACTTCGGGCGTTTCGCTCTGCTCAAAAAACTTCTCATTTCTTTTGCCACCCGCCGGGTTTCCTCGATCATCCCCGCTTCTCACGACAGTGAAAACAATCATTTGGAAATATTCCCTGCGTGGAAAAAAGGACCTGTCAAGATCGAGACAATTTTCAACGGAATTGACATTGATCGACTCGAACGTTCACGAACACAGTTTGAAGCCGACCCGAGACCGAATCTGCGTGAACATTTTGGTATCAGCAACGAGGTGATTCTCGGCGGTTTTTTCGGTCGTTTCATGCCGCAAAAAGGCTTTGACCTGATGCTGAAGGCACTCGTGCTGCTCAGTGAGCGGGGATATGGGGACCGATTTCATCTCGTTGCCACCATCGACCATTGCGGCTATGCGACCGAAACTCTTCGGGATACGGCGGCAAATCCGAACGTTGCCAAGATGGTCCATTTTCTTGAGGCGGTTCCTGACATTACACCGCTCTTGTTGCAGACGGATGTGCTGGTCATGCCCTCTCGCTGGGAAGCATGTCCGCTATTGGCGATGGAATCCCTTGTCCTCGGGACACCCATCATCGGCACGGACTGCCTTGGCTTGCGCGAGGTGCTCAGTGGCACTCCCGGTACAGTCGTGCCGACAGAAAATCCGGCAGCCCTTGCCGATGCCATTGCGTCGTTCATCGAAAATCCACAGCCCGCCCAAGAAGCTGCCAAGGACTATGCACCCCGCGCCGCCAAAAGGTTCGATGTGAAGGTTGTGGCGGAGCAACTCCTTGCCCTCTACCGATCCATTGATCAGAGCAGGCGGTAGATTTTGCCCTCCCCTCCTGCCCTCTTTTTTGCATTCCGATTTGCGATAAAATAAAACATAATCATTGACGTGTTCGTCCCCCGTCAGGGGGGAGATGCACGTGTTCCCTTCTCTTGTGGGGGGGGATATCGGTTTTCACAATCACCAAACTCATCCAAAAACATGTCCGACAAACGACTTTACAATTTTTCAGCGGGACCCGCCGTTTTACCTTTGCCTGTGCTCAAAAAAGCCCAGGAAGAACTCCTTTGTCTGCCCGGTGTGGGGGCTTCCGTGATGGAAATTTCCCACCGTTCCAAAACATTTGAGGCAATCCTTGAGGCAACCGAAGCGAATGTTCGCGCGTTGCTCCAGGTGCCGAACAACTATCGTATCCTCTTTTTGCAAGGCGGAGCATTGCTCCAATTCGGGATGATCCCGATGAACCTGCTCGGCGACAAGTCGGCGGATTATATTGTGACGGGGGCGTGGTCGAAAAAAGCCGCTTCCGAAGCGAAAATCGTCGGCAAAACAAATGTCATCTGGGACGGAAAAGAGGTGTCTTACAAGAGGAAACCGACTGCCTCGGAATTGAAGTTCAACGCCGATGCCGCATACGTTTATCTCTGTGCCAACGAAACGATTGAAGGGGTGCAGTACCCCGCGATGCCCGACACCGGTTCCGTGCCGCTCGTTTGCGATTCCTCCTCCGACATTTTCAGCAAGCCGCTCGATGTTTCGAAGTACGGCATCCTGTATGCCTGTGCTCAGAAGAATGTGGGACCTGCCGGCGTCACGCTGGTGATTATTCGAGATGACCTGGTCGAACGTTCGCCCGACACGTTGCCGTCGCTGCTTCACTACAAGAAAATCGCCGAACAGAAGTCAATGCTCAACACGCCGCCATGCTTTGCGATTTACATGGTCAAACTGGTGACGGAATGGCTCCTCAATGACATGGGGGGGCTCGACAAAATGTACGCCTTCAACAAAGAGAAAGCGGGTTTGCTTTACGATGCCATCGATTCTTCGGGTGGTTATTACAAGGGGCATGCCGAGACAGAGTATCGCTCAATCATGAATGTGCCGTTCCGATTGCCTTCGGAGGAACTGGACAAAAAGTTTGAGAGCGAAGCGAAAGCGGCAGGGCTGGTGATGCTCTCGGGACACCGCAGCGTCGGCGGACTGCGGGCGTCGATCTACAATGCGATGCCGCGAGAGGGAGTCGTTGCCCTCTGCGATTTCATGTGTGATTTTGCCAAGAAGAATGGGTAGAGAAGGAGTCAGAATACAGGAGTCAGAAGTCGCATGCGGTACAGCAGCCTCCTTTGGAACTGTCCACAAATTAAACCGACATTTGTAGAGTAGCGAGACGCAATGCTTTGCGTCTCGCGTTATGCGTTTTGTTCTGCCAATGCGTGCCCGCTCGTTGCATTTCACACACCGGCGAGACGCAATGCTTTGCGTCTCTACGTTTCCGTGTATGACAATGGCATCGGGGAAAAATGCCGACGTTATTTGCGGACTGTTCCTGTGCGCTTGCGTCTCCTGACTCCTGTATTCTGACTCCTGACTCCCCCCACAACGAAAACTACATCCATGGAAATCATCAAGGCTCCCAATGCGGGATTTCATTATGCGCTCTTCGACTTCGATGGCACGCTCAGCTTGATCCGCGAAGGTTGGCAGGAGATCATGATCCCGTACTTTATCGACGTGTTGCGGCAAACACCACAAACGGAGGACGAAGAAACAGTCAGAGAGATTGTGACAACGTTCGTGGACAGGCTCACCGGCAAGCAGACCATTTTTCAGTGCATCAAACTGGACGAAGAAGTCGCGAGGCGCGGCGGTGCAAAAACGGACCCCGGTCTTTATAAAGCAGAATATCTTCGCCGCTTGAGAGAGCGCATCAAAAGCCGACTCGAAGAATTGCGAAAGGGGGGCGATCCCGGGCAATATTTGGTGCCGGGAAGTCTCCGATTTCTGGAACTGCTCCAACAAGCAGGGTACAACCTTTATCTGGCAAGCGGCACCGACGAAGGGGATGTGCTGGCGGAAGCGAAACTTTTGGGGCTGGATCGCTATTTCGGCAAGCACATTTACGGAGCGAAGGACAACGAGACGGCTTGCTCCAAGGAAACGGTCATCAAACAAATTGTCGCTGACAACAATCTTACCGGAACGGAACTCGTTTCCTTCGGCGATGGCTTTGTGGAGATCGAACTGGTTGTCGGGATTGGCGGTTATACGGTCGGTGTCGCCACTGACGAAGTACGAAGACAGGGAGTCAATCAGTACAAACGCAAACGATTGCTCGAAGCCGGTGCTGCGATGATTATTCCCGATTTTAGCGAAGCGGAAACATTGGCGACGTTTCTTTCATCGTCAAAATATGGGAACGATGCTCGCGCCGGGAAGTTTTATACCTAGTTTTGCATTCTCTCTCATTCCGGGCGGTAGAATACAGGAGTTGGAAGTTAGAAGGAGTTAGAATGACACTACCGCACCGTTTTTTCGGAGATGTTGTAACACCGCTTGCGTATTCTAACTTCTAACTCCTTGTCCCCGACGGGTATAAAACTTTCCAGTAAAAGCCTTACGCCTGTGCTTCGGGATCGCACAATTTAGAGCCATCGGCGGCAACAGCGACTTCAAAAACACGAAATGTCCGCATCATTTGCATCATATCGCCATCCGCAAAGAGGGTTTGATCGGAGAACTCGTTCCCCAGATGAGCAAACATCAACTCCCCTTCGGCGAGCAGTTGTCCATCCCGATACGCCCAAGCCGAGGCAACACCGCCATCTTCCCGGAAAATCTCCAGTTGCACCTTGTAGCGCAATACGTCACCGGGGCGAATGTCCACGTGATGAAAGATAAATTTGGGGATTTTTGCCAGCACCACCTTTTCCTTGTACCCCTTTGCTTCGTGGAGCAACAACCCGGCGGTTTGAGCAAGTCCCTCAATGACCAGCGATCCCGGCATCATCGGGCTAAACTTGAAATGATCGCGCAAATGATCCTCCGCGAGCGTCACCGTCTTGATGGCTTCGGCACGTCGTTGACTCTCAAAAACCGTAATGCGATCTATCCAATACCAGTGCATGAACTCATGGAGAGGCGAACGCTAAACACCTAATTTCATTTCGACGAGGTGGCACATATCGTTGACCGTCAGAACGGTGGCGAGGTTCTGGATCACCGGGTTCTTTTCAAGAGAGGAGAGATCGGCAAACGGAATCCGTTTTTTTATTTCTTCCAGCCCCAGTGCAGTCAACTTCCCATCGACGACATACACACCCTGTGTATCATTGACAATATCGTCAGGAACGAGTTCGCCCCGGTCGATTTTGATGGCGAAATGTTTTTCCAGACGATAAACGATGTCCAGAAGATCAATAGATTCGGCACCCAAATCGCCCATCAGCGTTGCCTCAGGAGTCACCTGGTCATCATCGACAGCAAGAGCCTCAATTAACTGTTCCTTCACTCCTGCGAAAACATCTTCTTTCGACGGCATAAAACAATTCTCCGAACAAACAGTATAAACCCGAGGACAGGACCCACTCCAAGCCTCAACAGACCGTCCATTCTACCAAACATTTTGCCATCGGCAAGCGGGGGCAAGCATCAAAAACGTGTAGGCTTGCTCTTGGGCTTTCGCTGGAAAATAGTTCGCTGTTTTTTCTTTTCCCATCCCGGAAAAGCGGTGTGAGGAGATAGAAGTCAGAAGTCAGGAGTCAGGAGTCAGGAGACGCAAGCGGTGCTACTGTATCCTCGACAAATAATGGGGTAGTACTCTTCTGACTACTGTCTACTGACTACTCTATTCCACCGCCCGGAAAGAGGAATACAGCAACACTGGGTATAAAACTTCCCCCACCTGACTACCTGACTACTTTCCCCCGGCACCGATCCCACGCTGGACGAAAATATACTGTATAATGACGGTAATGTCTTCTGGTAAAGCAGCCGATCATAACAGCTATGGCTTCCAATATCGTTTCCCAAGTCGAATCGACGATTGAAAAGCACATCGACTCCACCAGCCGACTTGTGCGGCGAGTGGACATCGCGCTTTCTCTGCTGATTGTCTTTTCACTGATTCTTGGCGGGTTGTTCCTCGCCATCATCGCCGATCACTGGTTGCTCAAAGAGGGGCTTTCGGTGCCGCTGCGTTTTGGGATTTTCTTCGCCCTTTTTGCCGCGACTGCCCTTTACACTTATCGGAACGTCGTGCCGCTCTTCCTCTATCCGATCAATCCCGTCTATACCGCCAACTTGATTGAACAGGATGCACCTTCTTTCAAAAATTCGCTGATTAATTGGCTGCTGCTCCGGCAAGAACGGTCGGAGCGGTCTGAAGTACCCAAAGACAAAATCGGCGAACGCATGTACGACGGCATCGTCCGCACGGCAGCAGTGAATGTCAAAACGGTACCCGCCGAACATCCGGTCGATTTCCGAAAACTGATCTGGAGCGGAACATTTTTTGCGGTGTTGCTCTTGACGTTTGCCGGTTATGCCGCCCTTTCGCCGAAAAGTCTTTGGGCTTCCACGGGTCGAATATTCTTCCCTTTTGGCAACATTGCACCTCCCCAAATCGCTCAGTTTCGGAATGTCAAACCCGGCAATGCCGCGATGCTCCAAGGGGAAACAACGATCATCTCAGCAGAAGTTGTCAGCCCCAGTGCCGAACCGGTCTATCTTGTTTTTTCAACGGATGACGGGCAAGCAGTCCAGCAGCGAATTCCGATGTCGCAACCGGAGGGAAAAAACGCACATGAAACTCCCTTCCCGCCCGGAAAGCAAGGATCGGAACGTGGTTTCAACAGCAGTGTCGATTACTGGATCGTCCAAGGGGAAAGTCGAAGCCAACAGTATCGCATCGACGTTTTGCCGGCAGCATCGGTCGAAATTGTTTCATTGCAATACGATTTTCCGAACTACACTGGCTTGCCGCAGGAAATCATCGACCATGGGGGGGACATCAAGGCACTCGAAGGAACCGTCGTGACCGCCAGCGTTCGCAGTACCTTGCCGCTGCAAAAAATTGATCTCCTCTTTGGCGACAATGGACGCGATGACGATCCGGCAGTCGGTATGAAAATTACCAACGACCAGAAAACTGAAGCACGTGGAACATTCACGTTGAAATATCCATTCCCGCACCAAAGTTTTGCTCTGCGGGCAACGGACGAAAATGGCAACGCTTCTCGGCGCAGTGGGATTTATCGGATTGAAGTCGTTCCCGATTTGCCGCCGAAGGTGCAGTGGGCAGACACCGCCACGCATTTGAAGGAGCCTCGTATCGACTTGCCCATCAACAAGACGCTGTCCATGCCGATCCAAGCGGAAGACCCCGATTTTGCATTGCGGTATCTCCATTTCAAGACGGTATCGACGACCAACTCGTTGATCCGAATTCCCGATCTCTCGTTGCTGGAGTCCCCTCCGACGGGACCGACCGAACATCGTCGGCAAATCACGAAAACGGTTGCCTTTTCACCGGCAGAGAGACGGCTCAGTGTGGGCGATACCGTCGAAGTGTGGGTGGAGGCGAAGGACACGAAGTATCCCGAAGCCAACATCGGCTCGACCACGAGAATTGTGGTCAATGTTGTTGCCCCCGCCGAAGAAGAGGAAAAAGGGGACGACCCGAATAACGAGCAAGAGCAAAAAGCCAACGAAGGAGATTCTTCCAAACGAGACGACAAGCAAGACAAGGGGGCGGACGCGACTGACGAAAAAGATCAACAAGAGGGAGACAAGTCCGACAATCCAGAACAACCGCAAGAACAAAACCCGAAAGAGAAGCAGCCAGAACAGAACAATCCAGAACAAACCGAAGGAAATCAAAACCAAGATGGTTCGTCGGGAGGAGGGCAATCTGGCGAAAATCAGGAGGATGGTTCCAACAAAGGCAAGGCAGGAAATGAGCCTGGCGAGGGGGGCGAGAATGGTGAGGGGAATGAGCAAGATTCGGGCAATCAAAACGGTAGACAGGATGGTGACAGTGACCCCTCAAATCAGCAGTCGCAAGGAGACCCGCAAGGCACTGGCAAGGGTGGCGAGCGGCAAGGCGCAGAAAAAGGTAGCGGGCAGGGCAACCGAGAACAGGGTGGCACAGAACAAGAGGGCACCGAACAGGGGCAAGAGGGAACCGTGGACCCCGAAACGCAATCGGGGGATGCCATGGAACGAATCGTCGAGCAGATGAAAAAAGAGGGAAAGTTTAATGAAGACGAAGTCACGGATCGTTTGCAAAACAAAAGAGATCAGGGACAAGAAAACAACAAGCCCGGGACCCCCGACCAGAGTCAACGGGACAATACACTCCACCCCAATTCGCAGAATCGTCGTAACGAAGGAAACGATCCGAGCAATCCGCGACAGAGTAATCAGCGGCAGGCGAACGAGAAATCGCCGGACAATAATCCTCAGAATAATAATCCGCAGGGCAATCCTGACAGCAACAATAACGACAATCCGAAGAACGAGGGGGCATGTCCCAGTTGCAACGGCGCGGGGTGTGAAAACTGTGGCGGTGGAAATCCGGGACAGCAAGGCGATGCTGGCAAGGAGCCGGGCGAATCAGGAGGCGAACAACAAGGCACCGAGGATGGCGATGGCTCTGCGCAAGGAGCGGAACAGCAGAATGGAAATCAGCGGGGAACGCAAGGCTCGCAGAATGCACCGGGACAACAAGGTGCGCCGGGAGAGCAGGGTACTTCAGGCAATCAGCAGCAGCGACAACAAGGTGGAGGAGGGGAACCGGAGCAGCAACAACAGCCGGGCGATCAATCGGGTTCGCCGCCGCATTCGCCGCAGGATGGTAATGGCTCGCAATCTGGGGGAGGCACTGGCGGGGGAACCGGTCCCAATGCAAAGACAACAGCAGACGATCCCAATTTACAGTATGCGAATGAAGTCACGAATTTGGTGCTGGAATATCTCGAAGACCAGTTGAAGGATCAGCCGAATGAGGACTTGCTGAAGAAACTCAACTGGACACCGGAACAGTTGAAGCAGTTTTACGACAAGTGGAAAAAGATGTCGGAAGAGAGTCGTAGGGTCAGCGGAACGGAGGACGGAAAGGATGCTTGGGCGGAAGCACTCAAAAGTATAGGCTTGCGCCCGAACCGGCAAGGCACCGGATCGCGAGCCAATCCCACGGCGATCAAGGACAGAGGACACGTCACCGAAGGAATACGTCATCCGCCGCCGCCAGCATTGAATGATCGATTCAAAGAGTACAACGACAGGATTGGACGATAGACCCGGAGCGGGTCTACCGAGCAGTCCGTTGCGTTGTTTTTCCCGGTTTGCATAATGGCAGTCGTGAACGTTAATGGCAACTGGGAGCGCAGTGAAACGGAGGCGGTTGCGTGCAGCGTCAATAAAAATGCGGACAATATTGCCGTTCATCGTCAAGGTGAGAAAGCGTTGGTAAGCCTTACGCCCGCCACACACCTGCACGAGAGAGCACGGTCACAGGCAGCACAAATGGGCAACGCAGGCAATATGCGTAGACTTTGCCGATTGTAGCGTTTGTTCGTTTTTTTCCGGTGTATCGCTTTTTGTCTATCTTGCCTGTTTTTTTTCTTACAGTCAATGCCCCTCTTTTGACGATACGCTGAGTGGTGCATTGTCCCGATTCAAAGGGAAACGTGCAAGATAAACGATTTTAGGAGAGGCATTTTATGTCAAGGACGACAACCACGAAGTATCGCCAAAAGTGTCGATTGCCCGGCTTTCTTTACGTAATTCTCGGACAATTTATTGTCCTTGCTGCCCTCCTCTGTTTCAGTGTCCAGAATGCCGTTGCGCAGATGGTGATCACTCCTGATGATGTTAGCCGATCAGATAGCAACGCCACTGACACCCCCGGGCTCGTCATCGGAGGAAATGATATCGGTATCTTTACCGGCGACTACTGGAGCGACACCTCTGGAAATAGAAACCGGCTCGTATTGGGGGAAACGTTCAATGTGGGGGGGATCTATGTCATTAATAACAGTCGACTTACGTTCAGAAATGGTTTAGACGATCACGGAGGGGCAATTCTCATTACCAGTCCTGGCAGAACGTTCACCTTCTCCGGGGGTGTAGTCGGGGGATACATCCCTACCTCTGCTGGGGGGGGCAGTAATAGTAGTGGTACATTCGAATTCGTGAACAATGTGGCTCGTCAGCGCGGGGGTGCCATTTTCAATAACGCTTCTACGTTGCGACTCTCGGTTCTCTTCTTCAGGACTAACGAGGCACGTGGGGAAGGGGGGGGTGCCATTTACAATGAAGGTACTGGCGGAAACATTACCTACTGGTTGACTACTTTTACCGGAAACTTTGCGTCGGGTACCAACTCCGCATCGGGCGGATTGGGCGGTGGCATTTATAACCGGCTCGGAACGATGACGTTCAATGCCCTCTGGGACACAGGGGGATGGACTTATGCGAATTATGCTCTATTGTCTGCTCCTTTCGAATATGTGTACAATTACGATGGAAGCACTCTAAGGGTTTTTGCACATAACAGATTCAATAACAACTGGGCGGTCAACAGCGGCGGTGCCATTTACAACCGTGGCGGGACAATAGATTTTAATTCGGTTTCCACTAATGGCACATTGAACGATTCCTACACATGGAATGGGAACGGCAATAATGGAGCGGGTACATGGACCATTAGTGGAACGGGAGGGGGGACTCGCTCCTCGCATAACCTCTTTGTCGGCAACCAAGCACGAGGCGGCTCTGGTGGTGCCATTTTCAGCGATTCGGGAAGATTGACCTTTACCGGTACGACCACACCCAACTCCGGTACGAATTCTATTACTGTCAATGCCAACCACGGTACAGCTGGTCATATCAACAATACCATGGGGGCATATTATACATATGCTCAAAATACTTTTGCTTCCGGCGGTACATTTGCGAACAACTGGGCAAGGGATTACGGAGGAGCCATTTTTAGCGGCGGAACGATGACGTTTGGTGCTACGGCTAATTTTGCATCTGCGACGGCAAATGCGACCGCGAACGCGAACCAAAATGGTTCGTCTCCGTGGGCGGAGGCTTATACATACACTCTTTCTGAGGCTTATGGAGGTCATTTTAGCGGGAATAATGTAAGAGGAACCGGCAGTGCTACTGCTTCCGGTGGTGCCATTTATTCGGCAGGCGGCTCGATAGCGTTTACGGCAACGGCGAATGCCGCAACAGCGGAATCAACCGCAAATTCAACTGCGGATGGACAGAATAATCAACCAGGTCGTAGAGCGACTGCTCTTGCTGAAGCGCGAGCCGAGGCAATTGCAACCAGCGGTTTCTTTACAAGAAATACCGCTGGACAGAGCACCGGCGGTAATTACGACGGACTCGGGGGAGCCATTTTTGCACAAGGGGGAACAATCACTTTTGGTGCCACTGCCCAAGCCGCCAGAGCCACCGCAAATGCCAATCCTACTTCCACACGAGGCGGCAATGGGAATTCTGCCGCTGGGGCAAATGCGACGGCTCGTGCCCTCTCTCGTGCGAGAGGTGCCGAGTTTACGGACAACCAAGCAAGCCGTGGAGGTGCCATATTCAACGATCGCGGGACGTTGACTTTTGAAGCAACGATTACCCCAAGCCTTGGCTCCAATGCGTATGCCAGTGCAAATCCTACGCCCTCTGCTCAGGCAAACGGTGCTACTGACGCTAATGATAATTTTGATTTACTCAATCCAACAACTTTAATCACGACAGCTGGGGGCTTTCCAGGGACGATGACACAGTCGTCGATCCTGTCGGTTCCTTTTTGGGACCCTGCCGACCCGCTCTATGGTGGTGGTGTTGTTGGCAGGTGGTTCGGTTCTAGGGCTTATGCAGAATCGACTGCTTACGGGGCAACTTTCAGGGATAACAAGGCAACGCTGGATGGAGGTGCCCTGTACAATGAAGGAGGAACGTTGCAGTTTATTACGGTGAATCCTTCGACTACCGTAACGGCACACTCAACGGGTTCTTCCCGTGATGGCGTTGCGATCCCTGGCGGGAACGTCACCGAAACGAACGACATCACTACGAAGACCCGCGCAGGGAATTTTACCCAAGATTGGTTTACTCCTGTTGGCTGGTACAGTTGGCGATATGGACAATCCGTGGCACTTGCCGACGTTGCGGCAGCAATTTTTGAGAATAATACTGCCGGTCGGAACGGCGGGGCAATTTATGTTACGCAGCATGATCCCGCTTGGGGACTCCACACTCCAGGCTTTATGGAAGTGGTGGGGATTACCCGATTTGACCGCAACGTAGCGGGAAGCAGATATGTCAGCAATGTTTTGACTTACACCGGAGGCGGAGAAGGGGGAGCGATTTATAACGACAGGCAGACTGTTACCTTTATGGCGACCACCAATACCGCCGGGACTTTATCCACCGGTTACAGCACTTTTACGAACAATATTGCCGAGCGGGGAGGGGCACTTTTTAATCTCGGGGAAGCCATTCTCGATGCGCAAAGCAATGTTGTTGGTACACGCGGAGAGGTTTCCTTCTGGAACATTAATACCTGGGAACAACAAATTGCGAATGAAGACAGATTTTCCCGTAACGCCAATCTCGTGGGAGTGCAGTTTGGTGTGACGCCGGGTACAGGCAACATTGCCAATTACGGTGGTGCCATCTATAACACTGAGCATGGGACGATCAACGTTGCCAATGGTCACTTTTTCTATAATCAAGCCCAGAGTACAGTAACAGTAGATACCATTCCGCTCCTCGCAGGCAGCCCTCACATTGCCAGTTTTCTCGGCATGCCCGGTCAAAGCATGGGTGGCGGCGACGGTGGAGCGATTTATAACGAAGGAGGAGTGATCAATCTTTATGGCGGTCTCTTCACGAATAACCGTGCAGATGGTTCTGGGGGGGCAATTTATCACACGAATCCCAAGGTGAATCCCAATGCACTGGTTCTTATCGACAGCACTGGTTTTGCTGGTGGAATTGTGTTTGAAGACAACCGTGCTGGTCTTCGCGGTGGTGCTGTTTTCAGCGATGATGTCTATGGACGACTGGACTTTACGAACGTGCGATTCAAAGCGAACCAGACGCAAGGTGAAGGGGCTGCTGTTTGGAGTGTGGGGACGGCGACATTTATCGACAATGTTTTTGAAGACAACAACAGCGGCATGTCTGTAGTGCCGGGGTTGTATGGCGGAGCCATTTTCAATACCGCACGGGCGAATATCAGTGTTGCGGGTGGCGGTACAGAACGAGCGATTGGAAGGATGACGTTCCACAATGCCGAATTTACAGGGAACCTCGTCGATAACCTCATAGGCTTTGGCGGTGCCATTTACAATGAAGGCGGAGCCTTGACGTTCTCAGGGAACACCTCATTCAGTCGTAACACAGGTTATACCGGCGGTGCCATTTACAATGAGGATGGAACGATTCTCATGGCAGGAGGCATCTTCGGACAAACCACCGGCAACAGTGCGACATTGGGCGGGGCGATTTACAACATGGGTATCGCTGGCAACGCAACGGTTCGTGTTCCGATGCACAATGCTCCGGCGTTTGAACTTACTGACCGAACATGGGATGGGTACACCATTCGATTTGTGGACACCGCCGCAAACAGTAACCCGGCAACCGCCGTACGGGTGGCATTGACCGAAGACAAGGTGCTGACGGTCACTTACAACAGCGGAAATACCGCGCATACTTACGAGGCGATGCGAACTGCCCTTAATGACAGTTGGGGAGTGGATGGCACGGGCAATCCAATCAAACCAGCGGGATTAACGGATCTGACGTGGGATGCTACTTTCGTTGCCAACCCAGCAGCGCGGATCAATGCCAGTCTCGGTGGAAGAGATATGGTTTTGTCAAAGGGCGGGTATTTAGGGCTTACGAATGTCAGTTTTTATCGCAACGTGGCAAACAACAATGGTGGTGCTATTTTCACTGAAAACGGCAGAATTGATCTCAATGTTACGGCGAGCTCAACATCGACCTTCCGTTACAATGTCGGTACTTACAAAGCCAGTGCTGACAGCACGAGTGAATCGATTTATTTCCGTGGAGCGGAAAATATTCTGAATGTTGACATTGCCTCCAATGGCAGACTCAACATGTACAACCCGATGACTTGGGCAAACAATACAAATGTTAATATCAACAAAACCGGTGCAGGCACGTGGCTTCTCGCAGGACACAATGCTTTTGCCACAGGAACCGGAAAGGTCGATTTCACATTCAACGAAGGAACGCTTGAGTTCATCAACCATGATTTTGGTGCGGATGTAGGAACGGCTGTTGCCCCGAACCATGTTTCCACGCAACTTCGTCTCGGAACAGGAACGTTCACCGTGGGAAGTAGCGATACGCCAGCAACATTAAGCATGGGATTGCTGATGCCCACCAATCTTCCACCACTTCATATCCTCAAGGATAATTATGTGATTGAAGCAAGCAATATTATGCTCCATGACAACACAACCTTCGTCTTTCATCTGAACGAAGAGGATTTTGATCGCAATCGATTGAATAATCCTGACCATATCACCGGTAACAACACGCCCAATAATCCCTATGCAATTTTGACGCTCATTGGCAATACGACAGACACAACGGCGATTGACGGATTCAGCGTCGAAGTCCATTTGTCCGGCGGTTCAAACTTGCCCGGTGGCTTGACGTGGCTTGATTGGTTCGAGGTCACCAACGATCATCAGGTGCTGCTCGTGAATGATGCGACTGGAATGGGAAAGACAGCCATCAACACCCAAGATGTACGTGTGACGATTGATGGGACATTGTATCAGGTTGCACGAGGTACTGGCGGAATGGCGCGTCCCTTTGTGCTTGCGGATGGTTGGTTAAAGTTTGAGGATATACCGATGCATCACATGGACCTTTACTGGACAGGAGTTCAAAAGAGTGATGGTGCCGCGAATAGTATTTGGAATCTTGTTGCGGACAATTGGTATGGTTCGCGGGGAAGCGTTGAGGCACATCAATTTTTCACGGGAGACCGCGTGAAATTTGAGAACGCCTATCAAGTTGCGGGCGAAGCGAGTCCGAGAAATGTGACGAATAAGAATGTTTCTATTGGTACAAACGTGGAAGTCGGTACGATGGATGTCGGGGGCACAGGATATATCTTCAGTCTTGCCCCGGGTGCCACGCTTGCCGCGAAAAATATTCCGGGTGTGAGCAATACCGGATATATCGATTTCGGTACAGGAATCGTTAATGTTTCGGCGAGTACAAGCACCGCAACGATTAGAGCGGACACGAGTATCACTTTCGCAAATACAGGTGGAATACGTTTCGACATGTCGAGCGTGACTGCTGCAAATTATGCACCCGGTGCTCCCGCTTTCGTTGCACTGACCGCAAACAATATCGCGATGAACAATTCGACCCATCTTCTTGTCCAGAGCGCGGATCAATTACTGACGTTTCTGGACACTACCGGTTTCACCGCTGGTTCAGAGATCAAACTTATCGAAACGACAGGAGATGTCAGTGGACTTGGAAGTGTTGTTCGTGACAGTGGCGGCAGTATTTTTGTCGCGCATCGTGCAAGCAACGGTATCCTGTATAGGTTTGTTGTCAACAATAATGATTTGTTCCTCCGAGGCGAAGCGGCGCAAGCAGGGTGGAATCTCGATTGGACGGGAACAGCAGTGGGGAACAATTGGAACACCACAAGCACAAACTGGCTGGGTCATTATGTAGGAAATTCTCTTAATCCGAATCAGCATACGAATACATTTATGCAAGGGGACTGGGTGCGTTTTGCAGACCGTTACAATACCGCCAGCACGGGTTCGCCGGAGCAATGGGTGACGGTGAATGCACTCAACAAACAGATTGTCATCGGCAGTGATGTGAATGTGCTGGGAATGAATGTAACCGGTCACGGCTATGTGTTTTCTCTTGCACCTGGGACGGAACTGGACGCGGCTCAGGACATTAACTTTGG
>Ga0123353_10003708_pt1 | contig 19420 bp, 26 predicted proteins | sample TergutLab28metaG_3_FD_92763 | JGI IMG/M metagenome (GOLD analysis project Ga0123353, IMG submission 92763) | Labiotermes labralis P3 segment gut microbial communities from Petit-Saut dam, French Guiana - Lab288 P3 | ecosystem: Host-associated > Arthropoda: Insects > Digestive system > Gut ... | reverse complement strand
ATCCCGCCGGACGCTTTTGCCTTACCCCCGCACAGGCGGCCTGAATATACTATCACACCTTCCCTGCATTGTCAACACTTTTTTTCGCTTTTTTTGCTTTTTTGGGAAACGGAGCCGGGTGTTCTGTTTTGAAAGCAAAAATGCGGCCCTTTTCAGCAGGTCGCATTCTATGGTATATCTCAAAAATAAGGGCATTACGGCAGCACCATGTACAGCGAAACATCCTGCGGCAAAACCTGCAAAAACAGGAGTTGCCAGGCAAGCAGCGTTAGGGCAGCCTCCGGGCTGCCGGCCGCCACGGCCTTGGAATAGGCGGCGGAGACGCCCAGCACATAGGCATTCAGTTTGCCCTTGTAAAAAAGCTCGTCCAGCGTGATACCCTTGTCCCAGCCGTTCCTTTTGCACAGCGCGTCGATGTCCGCCTCATATTGCTTTTGCACGGCCTTCGGCAGCGCGCCCCAGATTTTTTCATGATTTTTGTTCACGAACAGAGGCAGCAGGACCATCATCATGTCATAGGCCTGGTCCTGGGGGACAACAGGCGCGCCGCTGCGGGGCGCGGGGCGCTTGCTCAGTGGCTGCTTGGCGAACTCCTGCGCCGACACCCCCACATAGGGCTTGGCATAGTCCGGGGTTTCGCCCTTTACCGTAAGAGCCGCCGTAGCGCCCACCGCCATCGCGCCGCACAGCGCCGCCGCGATTAGCAGGATTGCCGGGATCCGTTTCCATCCATTCCTCTTTCTCACCAACAACACTCCCTTTTCCGTAAATTTCGGCATGGCTTTATTGTATCTGATTTCTGCCGCGCTGTCAACCGTTTTGATAAAAAGCGGCCCGCTTTCACGGGCCGCCCATATCGGGTTGCATTACAGGTACTGGGTGTAGCTCAAGAGCAGGAGGTATGCAATGCTCGGCGGCAAGGCTCCATAGAACCATTTAAAGAAGGAATAGGTCAAGTTGGCCAGGAAATTGAGATTGTTTTCCGCCGTCTTCGCGTAGGCTGCGACATCGGCAGTTACAAAGTCCTCCAGAACACCGTCAAGGTATAATTCCGCATAGGTCTTTGTTCCGATGCCCCATCCATTTTCCGCTTCCAGCGCTTCTTCATATGCCGTTATCTCTTCCAAAAACGTATAGAAATTTTTGCCGCTCTTAAAAACCAGGAAACCCGGAAGCCTGCCCCATGATGCCATATGCCTAAAAACGATAAGCATCGGCACTATGATAGCCATCATTTCAAGGGCTTGCTCGTCGGTGAGCTCCACGGGCTCAGGCGGCTCTTCTCCCACTTCCTGCGCGGCAACCGCCTGCAGCGCAGAACTCTGGGAGGGGATCGCCCCAGCCCAAGCGAGATTGTTTTCCTCCGCCGCGGAAGCCGCCACTGTCGCCGCGCCGCCAATCATCAGCATGGCCAGCAGGATCGCCAGGAACCGTTTGCATTTTTTCATTGTCATACTCCTTCTGTTCATATTTTGTTTACCTGCTGAATTATACCATCTGCTTTTTGCGCTGTCAATAGATTTGTCGAAAATTTGCGGTTTGCAGGAGCTATTTTTATATTTTTTGAATAGAATGTAAAGCGGGCGCAAGCTGCGCCCAATAAAGGCAGGGAGGAGCAACGGCATGCCGCAGGCAGCGTTTTCGCAGGGCGGCGCGGTGGTCTATACCGCGATGTATGGGGATTACGATACTTTGAAGCCGCAGCCCGTGCAGGATGTCCCCTGTGACTTTATCTGTTTTACGGATAAAAAAGATTTGGCTGACCCCTCGGGCTGCTGGCATATTATTTTGGCGCCGCAGCCCCCAGTGCATCCGCGTATGCAGGCAAAATATTTTAAACTGATGAGCCATCGCGTTTTTCCCGATGGGCAATTGGCGCCGCGCTACGATTGGCCCGGCCGACGCAAAACCTACGATTTCGTGGTCTGGACAGATGCCAGCATCCGCATTTTCTCCTCCGCGTTTGTGCGGGAGATCTGCGGCGACGTCGGAGAAAACAAGTGGGCGATGCCGCCGCACCCCCAGCGCGATTGCATCTATCGCGAAGCATCGTACAGCACGCATTTGGCCAAGTATAAAGACCAGCCGTTGGAAGAGCAGGCCGCCAGCTATAGGGCGGCGGGGCACCCGGAGCACTGGGGGCTGTGGGCCTGCGGCCTCATCGCCCGCAGCGGGCAGCTCCCCGAAAAAGTGAAAGCGCTGGGCGAGGCGTGGTGGGAGGAAAACCTGCGCTGGTCCTACCAGGATCAGGTGTCGCTGCCCTATTTGCTGCGCAGGCACCATGTCGGTGTCGATATAATCCCCCGCAGCCTGAGCGACGGGTTTGGGGTTTACTCGCACAAAAGAGACAACTAGAGGCAAGAAACAGGGGGTAAGCACTCCCCCACATCTTGCCTCTTGCCTCTTGTATCCTGCTTCTAGCTAATCTGCGGCGCCCCCGGGGCGTAGCCGATCCCCGCAGGCTGGCGGATGGTGCCCACCTGCAGGCCGTCCAGGCCCTCCGGCGTCTCGTAGAGGACGAAGGTCATCACCTTGGAGGCCTCCGGCTCCAGGGGGCGGCCCCTGGCATCCAGCTTGAAATCGTCGTAGGCCAGGTATTCCACCGTCAGCTCCACGGAATTGCCCGTCTTTTTGACGATCTCCCGCACCCGGGGGAAGTAGATCGCCAGGGAGCCGGTTACCGGCACGCGGTAGCACTGGGCTTCGTCGTCATAGATGAAGTCGAAGTCGCTGCCCTCCACATTCATGTGGCTGGGCGGCGTGGTGCCGAAAATGCGCTGGTAGGCGTCCTCCACCATCCTTTGCGGGACCATCAGGTTGCCGTCGTCGTCCATGGGGATCGCCTCCGGCGTCCTGCCCGCGTCGTCCGGCTGCGTGATGACCCACAGGCAGATGTTCAGCAGCTGCGGCACATTCTGCATGGGCACGCTCTTCGGCGCGTCGAAGGGGTCGGGGTCCTGCACGATGATGGCCGCCAGGAATTTTTCGTAGCGCTCCTTGTCCTTGGCCTGGCTCAGCTGCCGCGCGGCGCCCCCCGCTGCCAGCCGCACCAGGGTCACCGCCCCGACCACGGCCAGCGCCACCAGCAAAACCCCCAGGGGGAACGCCCATTTATGCGTACGCCTGTGTTCCATTTTGATGACTCCCCTCTAAAATCTAAAGTCTAACCTGCCCATTGCCGTAAATCATATACTTATAGCTCGTCAGGTGCCGCAGCCCCAGGGGGCCCCGGGCGTGGAGCTTCTGCCGCGCCGCGATGCCGATTTCGGCCCCCAGGCCGAATTCCCCGCCGTCGGTGAAGCGGGTGGAGGCGTTGACGTATACCGCCGCCGCGTCCACCGCCTGCAAAAACGCCTGCGCCGTGCCGTAGTCGTTCGTCACGACGCACTCGCTGTGCTTCGTGCCATAGCGGGCGATATGCGCTAGGGCCTCCTCCATGGAGGCCACAATTTTCACGTTCAAAATCAGGTCGCCGTGTTCTGTTTCCCAATCATCCTCCGAAGCGGGTTTGCAGAACTCGCTTGCGCAGAGGGCGAGGGAGGCCTCGTCGCACCTGAATTCCACCGGATACTTTGCGAGTCTCTCCGCAAGCTGCGGCAGCAGAAGCGCAGCGACATCCTCGTGCACCAGCAGGGTCTCCATGGCGTTGCACACCGAGGGCCGGGAGCACTTCGCGTTTTCGGCGATTTCCAGGGCCATGGGGATGTCCGCCGCTTTGTCCACATAGGTGTGGCACACGCCCTCGCCGGTCTCGATCACGGGCACATTGGAATTCTCCACCACAGCCCTGATGAGCCCCGCGCCGCCCCGGGGGATCAGCACGTCGATCAGGCCGTTGGCCCGCATGAGGGCGTTGGCGCTCTCCCTTGAGGTATCCTCCACAAGCTGAAAGCAGCTTGCGGGCAGACCCGCGCTTTCAATGGCCCCGCGCAGCGCATTTGCTATTGCCTTATTGGAGTTGATGGCTTCCTTGCCGCCCCTTAAAATAATTGCGTTGCCGGATTTGAGGCACAGGGCCGCCGCGTCGGCGGTGACGTTGGGCCGGGCCTCGCAGATCATGCCCACCACGCCCAGGGGCACGCTCACCTGCTGGATGCGCAGGCCGTTGGGCCGCACGCCGCCGCCCAATATGATGCCCAGTGGGTCGGGCGCGCTCAACAATTCCAGTATGCCCTGGCGCATGCCCGCGATGCGCGCCGGGGTCAGGCGCAGGCGGTCCTGCAGGGACTGCGTCATGCCGTTTTGCCGCGCGGCTTCCATATCAAGGGCGTTGGCCTCCATGATAGCGGCCTCGTTCGCCGCCAAGGCCTCCGCCATGGCGGAAAGGGCGGCGTCGCGGGCCGCGCCGCTGCTGACCGCCAGGATGCGGGAGGCAGATTGGGCCTGGTGGCCCATGTCTTGTATGGTCATAGAATCACTCCGTTTCAATGCTTTCGGTTGGTGGTTCAATTTCTATTTCTTCATCGAGCGGTTCAATTTCCATAGGTTTTTCTTTAGCCAAAATCGGCCTTTCCAGCACAGGCCAGTTGCACAGCAGGATGAGGAAGCAAATTCCCTCCGCTATAAATAAGGATGTCTCTACTTCAAAAAGGATCAAAAGCGCGCCGAGCAAAAAGATGACAAGGAACGCCGCTTGCGCTGCGGCGGCAGCCAGCGCCATGCTTTTGCGCCGCAGAGCGCCAATGAGCATCCAATTCTGCGGCGAGGCAAGAAAAAACATCCCCACCACCATGGCAAAAGTAGCCAGTAAGTCCTCGTTAGAGTATTCAAGCATATATTCGGTCATAATGATGCCGACACAATAGATGATCGAACACACAAAACTGACTGCAAGCAACATCGTAATCACCTGACGATGTTTGCCTTGCGGTATGGGCAGCAGCAGTTTGAGGTAAAGCAAAGTCGAAATTACGCAACCGATCAAACCGTATAAGTCGCTCAAGTCTTTGCCTTGCAGGTACTTGATATTCATCACAAAGGCTGCCACGCTGAACACCATGCACAGTATCACCGCAACAAGCGCCACATTGCGGTTGGCTCTGATTTTCTCGGGTTTTGGCATGGGGAGGCTCCTTTCGATGTTGTAGGGGACGGCGTCCTCGACGTCCCAGGCAAAGAGACTTATTTTTGGACCAGGGACGTCCGGGAGGCCGTCCCCTGTAACCTTCCTCCTTTACTGCCCCTTAAACCAAGTCCCAACCTGCCTGCCGTCCACCAGCTGATACAAATTCTCCGGCACCGCGCCGTTCAGGATCACGGTGTCGATCCCGGCCTCGGTGGCGGTTTTCGCCGCCTGCAGCTTGGTGATCATCCCCCCCATGCCCCGGCTTGTGCCGCGCGCCCCGCCCAGGGCAAGGATTTCGTCCGTCACCCGGGGCACCACGGGCAGGATCACTGCGCTCTCGTCCTCCCGGGGGTTGGCGGTATAAAGGCCGTCGGTGTCGGTGAGGAAGATCAGGGCGTCCGCGCCGATGAGTTTGGCCACGATGGCCGCCAGGGCGTCGTTTTCGCCGAAGGTGACGTCCTGTATCTCCTCGGTGGCCACGCTGTCGTTCTCGTTGACAATGGGGATCGCCCCGAACTCGAAGAGCTTGGTGAAGGTGTTGATCAGGTTGGCGCGGCGGGTGGGGTTATCCACGTCGTCCCGGGTGAGCAGCAGTTGCCCCACGGTGTTGCCGCACTCGCCGAAGAATTTGTCGTAGAGGAACATCAGCTCGCACTGGCCCACGGCGGCGGCGGCCTGTTTGCCGGGGATATCCCCGGGCCGCGCGCCGAGCCCCAGCTTGCCCACCCCCACGCCGATAGCCCCGGAGGACACCAGCACGACCTCCCGCCCCGCGTTGCGCAGGTCGGAAAGCACGGTAGCCAGGCGGCTGACCATGCGCAGGTTGGTCTTGCCGCCCCGGTGGGTGAGGGTGGAGGTGCCCACCTTCACCACGATGCGGCGGGCGTCTTTGACTGCGGGCATTGGCGTTCTCCTTTATGTTTCTTCCCGGGCGAGGATGCCGTTGCAGAAAGCGAGCAGGGCGGGGATGTCGTTTAAGGCAGTATCCCAGATGGTTTGTATATCGACACGGGCATATTGATGCACAACATAGTTGCGCATCGCTTTCATCGGCCCCCATAGCATAGAATGGTTGGTCCTAAATTCAGATGAAAGTCCACCTACCAGTTCTCCAATCTGCATAATACTCATTGCCACAGACTTGAAATAATCGATATCCTTCTCAAAATCTCGTATGTCTGGCCGAAGCGCACAATTGTCCCTGCAATTTCCTCGCAGTGCTTCTTCATGTGCTCAAGCCGCTGCCTGTCGCCGATTATCATAAATGAGCTTCCTTTCTCTACTCAAGTTGCGCACATAATGCGGGAAGTCCCTTTCAAGGGAATTGCCCAGATTTCGTATTGTTTCCAGACTGATCTCCTTACCCAGACCCTCACTCAAGTCATTGTACAGCCCGCCCATGATAAACCCGCGAACAGCCGACCCTTTCAGGTCTACCAGCAAATCCACGTCGCTTTCCTCCGTGGCCTCCCCCCGGGCATAGGAGCCAAAGACATACACCGCCGGGATGCGGTATTTCTCCGCGATCGGCGCGATTTTTTCGCGCAGCTCCTCCAGTGTATAAATCATGCTAGTCGTCCTCCTCCGTCTCCTCCGTGCCGCCCCAGACCTTGATATACACCCTCGTGCCCTTAGGGTAGGACTCGCCGGGCTTCGGCTCCATGGAGATCACGGTGCCCGCCTTGTGGCTGCCGTCGTTGCGTATCTCGGTGGTCACCACCTCGAAGCCCAGCGCCTCCAGGGCCTCGGTCACCTCCTTGATATCCTTGCCCACGGTGGCCGGCAGCTCGACGCCGGGCTTGCCGATGCTCACGATCAGGGTGATGGAGGCGTTGTAATCCACATTTGTGCCCGCCTGGATGCTCTGCTTCAGGATGCGCCCCGCCGGGGCGAAGTCGTCGCTCTGCTCCACGATAGTGAACTCCAGCCTGCCCTCGTATTGTGCCTTGAGCTCCTCCCTGTATTCCCTGCCCTCAAAAAGCGGCACCTGGAACCGCTGCCCCGCCGTTGTCTGCACGAAGGCCGTGGTGGCGGCCGACTGGGAAACAAGGCTCTGGTAGGCGCCCCACAGTTCGTCGCGGTACCAGATGCCCCCCGCCGCCACGCACACAGCCAGGCCGATGACGATGCACAGCGCCGCCGTCTTCAGCGCCACGACCCCCCCCGACGCCTGGCGGCGGGCGCGCCGCTTCGCTGTTCCCTTTTCGGATTTTGCGGAAAGGTCCTGCGGAGGGGGAATCTTGAATTTGCTGGTGATGGAGGGCTGCGCCGCCGACTGCGCCACCGCTGTGGGGGAAGCCGAAAGCTCGGCCCGCAGCTGCTCCACGGTGCGGGTGCGGTCGTCGGGGAACACCTGCATGGCGTTGATCAGGGCGTTGATGACATAGGCCGGTATATGCTTCGCCAGGGGAGCGGGCACCATCACCCGGTCGTTGTGGCGGCGCGTCACCGCGTCGTCCGGGTCGGAGCCCACCAGGCACCGGTATAAAACCGCAGCGAAGGCGTAGATATCGGTCCAGGCCCCCTGCTGGTCCTCCAGGCCGTACTGCTCCAGGGCGGCGTAGCCCTCGGCCAGCTCGGCCGTGAGGTCCCCGTGGGCGGTGCGGGCCTGCCAGATTTGGAAGCCCCCGATGCGCACCCTGCCGTCGGCGCCGAAATACAGCGTGCCGGGCGAAACGCCCCGGTGGAGGATCCCCTGCTGGTGCAGGTTGCCCAGGGTGGAGAGCACCGGCATGAGCAGGGCGCGCGCCCGGTCCCAGGAGATATAGCCGAGCTTCCCCCGCAGGAGGAAATCCCGCAGCGTCATGCTTTCGATGTATTCATACACGGCGTAGATGGTGCCGTTTTCCTCAAAGACGTCGGTGACGGAAAGCAGGGCCGAAAGCCCCCGCAGGCGCTGCAGCTTGCGCCAGAGCTCCATAAAATTCTGGGCGCAGTCCTGCCAAACGGCTTCGCAGCCCGGCATGACCGTCTGCGCCAGGTAGCCCTGCTCCCGCAGCGCGATAGCCGCAGGAAAGAATTCCCGCACGTATACCGTGCGGCGGCCCTGCTCGTCGAAGGCCAGGTAGGTGATGCCGTCGCCGCCGTGCTCCACCACGCAGCCGAGCCCCAGCCGGCCCTGCTGCAAATGCGTGCGCAGGGGCAGGTAGGGCGCGGGCTGGGCGAACTGCGCGGGCGTGCCGCAGACCGGGCAGGGCGCCGCGCCGTAATCCGGCCCCCCCTGGGGGTATTCCGGCGTTTCCGGCAGATAGGCCGGCTGGGCGTAATTCGGGGTCTGGGGTGGGTCCAGAGGCCGCATGCAGCCGGGGCAGCGCCGCATAATTTCATTGAGAATCAAGCAGATCCCCCTTATCAGGTATCAGGATTTCAGGGTGCGGGCGGCAAAGAGCCTGCCGGGCCGCAATTCCCCTTATCCAGTGCATTATAGCACAGTTTGTCGGGGTTGTCAATCGGGGGGCTGTCCTTTTTGATTTCCGCTTTTTGCGTCTCCCTGTTGCAAACAGCAGAAACTTATGCTATAATGCACATAGCACATTTATTATTTTACCATAAAGAAAGGAACCCCTCCTATGCCGAAAATCACATTCATGGGCGCGGGCAGCACGGTGTTCGTGCGCAACGTGCTGGGAGACGCCATGTGCACCCCCTGCCTGCAGGACGCCGAGATGGCGCTCTATGACATCGACGCCAAACGCCTGGCGGACAGCGAGCTCATCCTGGGGGCCCTCAACCGCAACATCAACGGGGGGCGGGCGAGGATCACCACGCACCTGGGGCCCGAAAACCGCAAGGAGGCCCTGCGGGGGGCCGACTTCGTCATCAACGCCATCCAAGTGGGCTTCTATGAGCCCTGCACCGTCATCGACTTCGAGGTGCCCAAGAAATATGGCCTGCGGCAGACCATCGCGGACACCCTGGGCATCGGCGGCATCATGCGCGCCCTGCGCACCATCCCCGTGCTGGAGGATTTCGCGGCGGACATGCGGGAGGTCTGCCCGAACGCCTGGTTCCTCAACTACACCAACCCCATGGCCATGCTCAGCGGCTACATGCAGCGCTATTGCGGCGTGAACATGGTGGGCCTGTGCCACAGCGTGCAGGGCTGCTCCCGGGAACTGCTTTATAAGGTGGAGATGCAGGACAGGCTCGAAGGCCGCCGTGAGCTCATCGCGGGCATCAACCACCAGGCCTGGCTGCTGGAGATCTACGACAAGGATGGCAACGACCTCTACCCGGAGATCCGCCGCCGCGCCGCGGAGCTCAACGACGAGGGGGACCATTGGGACATGGTGCGCTTCGAGTACATCCGCCGCCTGGGCTATTACTGCACGGAGAGCAGCGAGCACAACGCGGAGTACAACCCCTGGTTCATCAAATCCCGCTATCCCGAGCTGATCGAGCGCTACAACATCCCCCTGGACGAATACCCCCGCCGCTGCGTCAACCAGATCTTCGGCTGGGAAAAAGAGCGCGCCGGCATCCTGGCCGACGGGAAGATCACCCACAAGCGCAGCGGGGAATACGCCTGCAAAATCATGGAGGCCATCTATACCGGCGAGCCCTTCACCTTCGGCGGCAACGTGCTCAACAAGGGGCTGATCGAAAACCTGCCCGCCGACGCCTGCGTGGAGGTGCTGTGCGTGGCCAACGGCAAGGGCATCCACCCCACCCATGTGGGCCGCCTGCCGGTGCAGCTGGCCGCGCTGAACATGACCAACATCGGCGCCCAGCTGATGACCATCGAGGCGGCGCGCACCCGCAAAAAAGAGGATATCTACATGGCCGCCATGCTCGACCCCCTCACCGGCGCGGAGCTGAGCATCGACGACATCGTGGCCATGTGCGACGAGATGGTCGAGTCCCATGGGGAATATATGGCGATGTATCGCTAGACATTAGGCATTCGATGTTAGACGTTGACAAATCCCGCCAGCCGGTAAAGGGTGACGGGATTTTCTAAAGCATTTCTCAATGGATTGCTAACCCTTTTTCCGCTTCCTCGCAACGGCAAATGGTATCACCGCCGCCGCCAGCACCGCCGCGCCCAGCGCTATCCCGCCCCACAACAGCAGACGGCGGGTTTGCACGGATTCATCCACAGGGTCAGGCTGGGCGGGGATGGGGGCGATTGCGGCAATGGTTTCTATTGCAGTGACCTGGCCGCAAATTTCGCATTCCCTGTACTTGCTCCCAGCCGTGGTCGCGGTCGCGGCCTTGTCAATAATCCAGTCACCCGGGATGTGGTCTTCCAACTCGCGAATCGCGCCGCAGCTGCATTCCAACCAATGCTTGGCCGCGTCCATTTCCCACTCACCCCAGACATGCTCGCTGCACCGCACCCAAACGGTGCTGGTACCGTCCTTGTAGGTGAGATACTCCGGCCTGTTGGTAGGAGTTTCATGCTGCGCCTGGGTTTTAGCCGTGTTGTTGATCTTGATATACGTTGCGTCATCGGAAAGCATCATATAGCCATCGATGGTGATGGTGCTGTTGGACTCTGCGACCACACCTACGCAGCCCCCGGGGGCATGCGTGCAGTCACATGTTATATTGCCATAGATACCGACAGTGCTATTGCTTACATAAACAGCGCACATATCGGTTCCGTAGGCGTAAACGTTGTCTATTTCCGCTTTTCCGTCTCTTACAATCAGCGCGGCGGTACCACTGCCGTCAAGATGCACGTTGATCGCGTCGAGGCCGGGGTCGGACTGTTTGAGTTCGCCGCCTTCAACAGTGAGCCCGGCTTCAAAAGCGAGCGAATTGCCGCCGTGGTCGATGATAATTGTTTTGTCAATCCTGATTGGTACGGTACACACTATTGATCGTGTCAACTCGATGGTGTCCCCGTCCGCCGCGCTGCCAAGCGCGGATACAAATTCGCTCCCGGACTGGACTTTGAAGACAGTCGCCGCGCTGGCCGTGATGGGCGCCGCGGCAAGCAGCCCGGCTATCATCAACAGGGCCGACAATACGGACAGGGGCTTGCGAAGTTTGCTTTTCACAATTGGCACTCCTTTAATAAATTTATTGCTCTCTCCATGCTGCTTCAATGCTCCCCCGCAACAAATCTTCAAGCAGGCTGGTCCTATAGTAAAGTATAGCACACCGGGCCGCGGTTGTCTAGCCCCAGAAACGACAGATTCATAGTAGATATGGACATTTTAACAAAAAAGAATGCCGCTCCGCGAAGGCCATTCGCGAAGCGACGTTTAAGATGCCGACTGCCTACAGAATCCCCTTGACCGCCGCCACGATCTTCTCCTTGCCGGTGACGCCCACGCTGCGCCAACGGGTCTGCCCGGCCTGCACGATGACGATGGTGGGGATGCTCGTCACGCCGAAGCGATTTGCCAGCTCCGGCTGCTGCTCGATATCCACCTTGCGGAATTCCGCCTGGCCCTGCAGCGCCGCCTCGGCCTGCTGGAAGAGGGGCGCCTGCATGCGGCAGGGGGCGCACCAGTCGGCGTAGAAATCCAGCACCAGGGGCTTCTCCCCTGTTTGCATTGCGTTTTCAAATTCCTGTGTCAGCAGTTGGCTCATGTTCAGTCCTCCCAATGATTAATATGTATGAGATCGGCTCTGTTATGCGTCACTACTATACGACACCCCGGAGCATTTGTCAAAGGGTTTTGAAAAACAATCATCTTAAGGGCCCAAATCCCTATGTATCCTCCGATTTATTGTCCAATGCGTACTTACAACATTGCAGAACCAACAAATTTAACGATATGCTGTTTTGAGCAGCAATTTCGTTGAGTTCATTGAGCATATTTTCCGTGAAGCGTATTGTACGAGGAACCGTTGCCTTCTTTAGGCTGTTCTCCACTTCAAACATGGATTATCGCCTCCTTGATAATAGTATAAGCGAATATTCGCTAATTGTCAAGAGGACAGTAATATTTTATTATGGAAGCAGTCTTCAGAAAGGGGATTGCTTCCATGATTGTATATGATCGGCTTTGGGTAACCATGAAGGAAAAGAAAATCTCACAGTACAAACTTATTCGGGAATATAATTTTAGCGCAGGATACTTGGACAGCCTGCGCAAAAACCGCAGCGTCAGCACAAACACCCTTGACATGCTTTGCGGAATTTTGCAGTGCAAGCTGGAGGATATCGCGGAATATAGGCCGGATGAAGGAGAAACCTGAAAATCACTTGCGAGCAAATCCCATGCAAAACGGAGTATAAGCGAGTATAAGCGAGTTTTATATGCAAAAAATCGAAAAGCGCAAAGAAATTGCTTGACAAGCGCACCTGCGCGGGGTATAATACCAAGCGTATGAATTTTTGCAAAACAAGTACGGAGGTAATATCCATGTCCACCTTTATGCCCAAAGCGGGGGATATCGACCGCAAATGGTATGTGCTCGATGCGGCCGGGGTCCCCATGGGCCGGGTCGCCGTGCAGGCGGCGACGCTCCTGCGCGGCAAGCACAAGCCCACCTTCGCCCCCCATGCCGACTGCGGCGATTTCGTCGTCATCGTCAACGCCGCGCAAACGGTGCTCACCGGCAAAAAGCTGCAGCAGAAAAAGTACCAGCGCCACACCGGCTATATCGGCCACCTGAAGACCGTGGGCTACGACACCCTGATGAAGACCCGCCCCTCCTTCGCCATGGAGCTGGCCGTGAAAGGGATGATGCCCCACACCACCCTCGGCCGCAAATCCCTGACCCGCCTGCATGTCTACGACGGCGAGGAGCACAGGCACCAGGCCCAAAAGCCCGAAGTCTGGGCAATAGGAGGTAAATAACCATGTACGATACCGTTCCCTTTTTCTACGGCACCGGCCGCCGCAAGAAGTCCGTCGCCCGGGTGCGCGTCTACCACGGCGAGGGCCGCATCACCATCAACGACCGCGACATCGACGACTACTTCGGCCTGGATACCCTCAAGCTCATCGTCCGCCAGCCCCTGAAGCTCACGGGCACGGACGCCAAGGTGGATATCATCTGCCGCGTGGGCGGCGGCGGGGTCTCGGGCCAGGCGGGCGCCATCCGCCACGGCCTGGCGCGCGCGCTGCTGCTTTACGATCCCGAGCTGCGCCCGGCCCTCAAGGCGGCGGGCTTCCTCACCCGCGATCCGCGCATGAAGGAGCGCAAGAAGTACGGCCTGAAAAAGGCCAGGCGCGCGCCGCAGTTCAGCAAGAGGTAGTTTTTTGCCGAGCACCCCGCCCTATGGGCACCCCCTCCATGGAGGGGAATTGCCAACCGTCTGTTGAACCCAAGAATTTCCCTCCGTGGAGGGGTGCCCATAGGACGGGGTGGCAAAAAAAGACTTTTCACGAAAGGATTCGTTGGTATATGAAACGCACCTATCAGCCGAAAAAGATCCATCGCAAGAAGGAGCACGGCTTCCGCAAGCGCATGGCCGACCGCAGCGGCCGCAAGGTTCTGGCGCGCCGCCGCGCCAAGGGCCGCAAGCAATTGACGTATTGATGGAGACCTTGAAGCGCAACGGGGATTTCCGCCGGGCCTACGGGCGCGGGAAATCCCTTGCGGCGCCCGCGCTGGTCACCTATGCCGTACGCAACCGCCTGGGAACCTGCCGCTGCGGCATCACCGCCAGCAAGAAGGTGGGCGGCGCCGTGGAGCGCAACCGCTGCCGCAGGGTGATCCGCGAGGCATTCCGCACCCTGGACGAGCCCCTGCGCGGTGGATGGGATCTGGTGTTCGTGGCCCGGGCCAGGACGCGGGAGACGAAGAGCACGAAGATACAGGAAATCATGCGGGAGCACCTGAAGCAGCTTGGGGTGATTAGACCATGAAAAAACTTCTCCTCGGTCTCATCCGCTTCTACCGGCGGCATGTTTCGCCCCTGTTCCCCCCTGTGTGCCGCTTTTATCCCACCTGCTCGCAATACGCCCTGGAGGCCATCGAGGTCCACGGGGCCCTGCGGGGAAGCCTGCTGGCGCTGGGGCGCTTCCTGCGCTGCAATCCGCTGTTCCCGGGAGGATATAATCCTGTACCCAGGCCGAAGGCCGAACACTTCGACCCGAAAAAACACAAAGGGGACTGAAGACCAATGGGCAACTTATACAACGGACTGCTGGATCTCCTGGGCAATGGTTTCGGGCCTGTTATGCGGATCATCTACAACATTTTCAACGATTATGTTGTGGCGATCATCGTCTTCACCGTTATTGTCCGCATTATATCGCTGCCCACGGCCATCAGCCAGCAGAAGAACCAGGCGAAAAGCCAGCGCATGCAGCTGAAAATGAAAAAAATCCAGGAGAAATATAAGGACGACAGGCAGCGCCTGCAGCAGGAGCAGCAGGAATTCTACAATCGCGAGGGCTATAACCCCATGAGCGCGGGCTGCTCCACAGGCATGATCATTCAGATGCCCATCATGTTCGGCCTGATGTCCGCCATCTATCGGCCGCTGCAATACGCGCTGCAGGTGCCCAAGGAGATCATCACCGCCCTGGCGGGCGCGGCGGCGGGAATCCTGGGGACCCCCGACGGCAAAGCCGACGCGATGCTCCGGCCCGACAGCCTGCAGATACAGCTGCGTATCACGGAAAACATCGAGCAATTTGCGCACCTGTTCGGCGGGGACAGCGAGCTTTCCCTTGCCTGGTACGGCAAAATCCATGAATTCGCCGAGAATTTCACCTTCATGGGCCTCAAGCTGGGGATGACGGTCAGCGAAGGCATGGGCGGCAGCATCACGGATTTCTTCAAGGGCAATCTCAAGGGCAGCTGGGTCTATGTCCTGATCCCCGTCTTCGCTTACCTGACCATGATGTGCACCTCGCTTTTCACCATGCTGCGCCAGCGCAGGATGAATGTCCAGCAGCAGCAGCCGGCCGCAATGACGGGCTGCATGACCTTCGCGATGCCGCTGATGAACGCCTATTTCGCGTTCCTGTTCCCCGTGGGCATAGGTATCTACTGGATCGTGTCCGGCCTGGTGCAGTTCATCCAGACGGTGGCCCTCAGCTATACGCATCCGCCCCAGAAGATGCTGGCCAAGGTGCTGGTGGAGGAGACCATCACCCGCCGCAGCCGCGAGAACAGCCGGAAGAAAATCGCGGCGATGAATGAGTGATAATTGAGACATCAGATGTCTGATATCTAATATCCAGCATCTAGTGTCCAGAACGGAGGGATTCCATGATAAAAGAAGCAATTGGAACCGGCCCGACGATTGAGGCCGCCATCGAGGCCGCCCGTCTGGCCCTGGCAGCGCCCGAGGAAGCGGACGTCGTGACGGAAATTCTGGAACAGCCCAGCAAGAAGCTCTTCAAGGGCACGCCCGCCAAAGCCCGGGCCTACTACGAGGAGTCGGAATTCGCCAAGGCGGAGGCCTACATCAAGACTGTCCTGCGCCTGATGGGCGTGGAATCCAGGGTGCTCACCGTGGAGGAGGACGACGGCGTGCGCTTTTCGCTGGACTGCGGCAGCAACGACGGCTATGTCATCGGCCGCCGGGGCGAAACCCTGGACGCTCTGCAATACCTGGTGCGCCTGGTTGTGAGCAGGGGAAGGGAAGACTACCGCCGCGTGAGCGTCAATGTGGGCGATTACCGCGAGCAGCGGGAACAGGCCCTGCGGGATCTGGCCATCAGCTCGGCCTCCAAGGCGAAGAAGTACGGCCGCAACATCACCCTGCCCCCCATGACCCCCTTTGACCGGCGGATTATCCACACCGAGGTGCAGGGCATCGAGGGCGTAAGCTCCTTTTCCGTGGGGGAAGGTGACGACCGCCGCGTGATTGTCTCCCCCGACGAGCAGTACCGCCGCAGCGGCAGCCGCCCGGGCGGCTACAACAACAACCGCGGCAGCAATAATAATAACGCCGCACGCCCGGCCGGCAACCTGCAGCGCAACCAGCGCAACGCCCAGGGCCGCCGCTTCCCCGGCGACGAGCAACGCCGTGATCAGCAGCAGGGCGGCTATCGCCGCGACGACAATTTCCGCCCGCGCGACGATAATTACCGCAGGCCGGACGACCGGCAGGGGCAGCAGGGCGGCTACAGGCGCGACGATAATTACAGGCGTGATGACCGCCCGCGTGACGGCGGCGGCTACAGGCGCGACGACAATTATAGACGCGACGACCGTCCCCGCGAGGGCGGCCGGGATTCACAAAGCGCAAACCAGCACCCCGCGCAGGGTTCCCCCCAGGGCGCTCCCAGCGCGCCTGCGCAGCCTCCCCGCCCGCCACGCAGCGAAAACGCAGGCGCGCGCTACGGCAAGATCGGGCCCCGCCGCGCCGAGCAGGAAACCCCGGAGAAGGACGCTTAATGCGATTCGAGACCCATATTCACACAAAAGAAGTCAGCCCCTGCGCGGCTTGCACCGCGGCGGAGGCTGTCCTTCGTTGCGTCCGGCTGGGCTACGGCGGCATGGCGGTGACGGACCACTTTGCGGAAGACACCCACCGCAGGCTGCGTAAATTCTCTTGGCAGAGCCGCGTCAGCTTCTTTCTCAAGGGCTGGCGCAATGCCCGCGACGCGGCCCCTTCAGGCTTTGCCGTGCTGCCGGGGATGGAAGTGCGCTTCGCCGGCGAGGGCAGCAACGACTACCTGGTCTACGGCATCGACGAGGCCTTCCTGCGGGAAAACGAGGGCTTCGACCGCCTGGGGATCGCGAAATTCAGCGAGCTGGCGCGAAAGCACGGCCTGCCGGTCTTTCAGGCGCACCCCTTCCGCTTCGGCATGACCATCACGAAGCCCGAGCGCCTGGACGGCATCGAGGTCTATAACGGCAATTCGCACCACGAATCCCACAACGATTTCGCGGCCCTATGGGCGCGGCGGCAGGGCCTGCGGGCGATTTCCGGCTCGGACTACCACGGCGGCGATACCGGCGATGGCGTGGCGCCCGGGGGCATCGAGCTGCCCGGGCCGGTGCGGGACAACGCCGATTTCGTGCGGGCGCTGCTGGAGGGCAGCTACAAGCTGATGCAGTGACAAACAGCGGCAAGGTTCGGCGCAACCAATAGTTGCGGGCAAAAATTGAGAAAAACTGAAATGGAACGCAAAATAGATTGCGGCAGCCGCTTATTTCTGCTATAATTGGCATAGCATATGAAGGAGGTGCGGCTATGAATATCGAAATCGCGAACCGGCTCTATGAGCTCAGGAAACAAAACGGCCTTTCGCAGGAGGAGCTTGCGGAAAAAATCGGCGTGAGCCGCCAGGCGGTGTCCAAATGGGAGCGCGCGGAATCTTCGCCCGACACCGATAACCTCATCGAGCTGGCGCGGCTTTACAGGGTGTCGCTGGACGAACTGCTGTTCACGGCGGAGCCGGCGGCCAGAAAAAGCCCGCCGGAGGGCTTTACTCAAAACTTGGATCAAGGCGCACAGCGAAGCGTAGAGCGCCAGGAACCGGTCTCCATCGGCTTCGATGAGCAGCAGCACAAGTTCCTGCTGAAGCTCCCCGTTCCGCTCTTCGTCGCGGGCGCGTATCTGCTCATGGGCTTTTTGGGGAACCTGTGGCACCCGGGGTGGCTCATATTCCTCACCATCCCCATCTATTATCAGCTGGTAGCGATGCTCGCCGCCAAAAGTCTCCGCAAAAAGCTGAACCTGTTCCCCATGGCGGTGCTGTGCGTGGCGTTCTATCTCCTGCTGGGCTTTTTTCTGAACCTGTGGCACCCCGGCTGGCTCGTGCTCCTGCTTATCCCGGTTTACCACTGGCTGGTGAGCACGGTCGTTATCAAGAAGTAGATGCATTACAGTAAAATGCCCTCCATCGGCTTGCCGATGGAGGGCAGGTTTTATTGCGGTCTTGAACCGTCCGCGACTAAAAACGTTGCAAAGTCCCCTTCGCGCTTCGCGCGTGCCCTGCACCACCCCCTCGCTTCGCGGCCCCCCAAGGGTGGCATCCTGACGGATCGCAAACTTTGGTTGTCGATTGATAGCTGTTCTTGCCGCCTCGTCAGGATGCCACCCTTGGGGGGCCGCGAAGCGAGGGGGTGGTGCAGGGCACGCGCGAAGCGCTGAGCTTGCTGTGCGACACTCTATACTGCGGATTTCTTGTTCAGCCCGCCACGGCAACCGCCACGGCGCAGGCCACGGTGGCCCCTACCATGGGGTTGTTGCCCATGCCGATCAGGCCCATCATCTCCACGTGGGCAGGCACGGAGGAGGACCCCGCGAACTGGGCGTCGCCGTGCACGCGGCCCAGGGAATCCGTGAAGCCGTAGCTGGCCGGGCCCGCGGCCATGTTGTCCGGGTGGAGCGTGCGGCCCGTGCCGCCACCGCTGGCCACGCTGAAGTAGGGCTTCCCATTCTCGATGGCCCACTTTTTGTAGGTTCCGGCGACAAGGTGCTGGAAGCGGGTGGGGTTGGTGCTGTTGCCGGTGATGGACACATCCACCGCCTCGTGCTGCATGATGGCCACGCCCTCCAGCACGTCGTCGGCGCCGTAGCAGCGCACCTTGGCCCGCTCACCGTCGGAATAGGCGGTGCTGCCGACGATGCTGAGCTTGTCCGCCGCGAAGTCGTACTCCGTTTCCACGAAAGTGAAGCCGTTGATGCGGCTGATGATCATGGCGGCGTCCTTGCCCAGGCCGTTGAGGATCACCTGCAGGGGCACTTCGCGCACTTTATTGGCGGTTTTGGCGATGCCGATGGCGCCTTCCGCGGCGGCGAAGGACTCATGGCCAGCCAGGAAGGCGAAGCAGCGGGTCTTTTCGTCCAGGAGCATGGCCCCCAGGTTTCCGTGCCCCAGGCCCACCTTGCGCTGTTCGGCCACCGAGCCCGGGATGGTGAAGGCCTGCAGGCCCTTGCCGATGGCGGCGGCCGCCGACGCGGCCCCGGTGATGCCCTCCTTGAGCGCGATGGCCACGCCCAAGGTGTAGGCCCACACGGCGTTCTCGAAGGCGATGGGCTGCACGCCCAGCACGATTTCACGCGCATCAATGCCCTTGGCGAGACAGAGGTCGCGCGCGGCCTCCAGGCTTTCCAGGCCGTACTCGGCCAGAGCGGCCTCAATTTTCGCCATGCGGCGGGGTTTTCCTTCGAAGGTTACGTTGTTCATATGGTATATGCCTCCTGTTTCTGTGTCAGTTGATAATGTCATTGCGAATCCAATATCTTTGCATCACCGCGCCGAACCGCTCGCTGTGGATTTCGTTCTCCAGAACCCCGCCGCAGTTTTGAATCACCTTCGCCGAAGCGGAGTTCCCCTTCTTGCAGGTGATGAGCACGTCCCGCAGGCCGATGGCGGCGCAGAACTCCAGCGCTTCGCGCAGCATCCTTGTGGCATAGCCTTTTCTGCGCTGGGTGGGGCGTATGCTGTAGCCGATGTGGCCCCCCTGCTCCAGCAAAAACTCGTTCAGATACAGGCGGATGTTAATCATGCCGACGATCTTCTTGCCTTCGTCATT
>Ga0123353_10003707_pt1 | contig 19425 bp, 20 predicted proteins | sample TergutLab28metaG_3_FD_92763 | JGI IMG/M metagenome (GOLD analysis project Ga0123353, IMG submission 92763) | Labiotermes labralis P3 segment gut microbial communities from Petit-Saut dam, French Guiana - Lab288 P3 | ecosystem: Host-associated > Arthropoda: Insects > Digestive system > Gut ... | reverse complement strand
TCTGGCCAATATCTCCGTAACCATTGAACTTTGGATATAGGTGTTTTGGGTTATATCGTTATAGTTTGACCTAAGGAACACACTCCCGAAGTTAGGTCCTTTCCTCCTGGGACACCCTGTATTATTGTATTTTTAATTTTAATTACCCAATATATATAGAGTACAATATACAGAGCTATAATTTGTGTGTTGTTTTATATGCATGTGAAACTTGGTCTTTCATATTGAGGGAGGAACCTTGGCTGAGGGTGTTTGACAATAGGGTGCTGAAGAAGATATTTGGGCCTAAGAGGGATATGGTAACAGGGGACCAAAGGAGATTGCACAGTGAGGAGCTACATGATACACAACCTTCTCTAAATGTTGTTCAGGTTATCAAATCTGTAAGCACATGTAGCATGTATGGGGGAGTGGAGAGGTACATACAAGGTTTTGGTGGGGAAACTTGAGGTTAAGGAGGTTACTTGGAAAATGTAGGCGTAGCTGGGAGGATAATATTAAAATGCATCTTTAGGAAATAGAATGGCAGGGTGAGGATTGGATTGTTCTGGCCCAGGATTGCACCGTTGGTGGGCTGTCATGAAAATGGCAATGAACGTTTGGGTTTCATAAATTGCTGGACATTTCTTTACTAGCTGGGGAACTGCTATGTTCTCAAGAATGTCTCTGCTTCATGTAGTTAATTAATTTGCACATTAAGAAAAATAATTTAATAGATCAAGTATTATAGCCATATATAAAAGAATGGGATCTCAGTCTTAAAAACACACTGGCAGTAGGGTAGTGACCGTTTTTGCAAACCTGAAGATGGTCAACTTGTAATCTGGGTTTGTAGCCTGGCACGGGCAAGATATTTTTCCTCTTCCAAAATAATCAGTCTGACTCTGAGGTCACACACATCCTCCTAATCATTGGGTACTGGTGTTATCACTTGGGGATGAATTAACCAAGGCATGAACTTCACCACTCACCTCTAGTGCCTAGGTTAAGAATGAGTGGACCTATACCTATACTTCCCTTGTCATGGCATAAACAGGGACAACACTACAGTTTACATATATAAATAAAGTTGTGTGTACCGGATTCTTTGTTTCTTATATTGTTGATATGCACAGTGACATAGTCCATAAAATATTACTGTGTATAACTGTAATTCGTAAATCCACTCTCTTCAAGTGACACTGATTGTAGTTTGCTGTGTAATGAATGCATTTTTGTGTCTTTCTGTTTATTTACTGCTTCCTGGCATTAAACCAGTTTTTAAATTAGTGGCATTACCACTGGGTCCTGCTTACACTCTTAGGTGGGATCCTGTTTACATCACTGGATTGGTCATGCAGAGAAGCAGGTGCTGGATGTTAAATATCTGCTGATCATAATTTCAGTATGTAAAAAAATGGAATTTGTTTAAGCTCTTGCTTCACATTGTGGACAGGATTGATAAGTGAGCCGAATGATAGACTGGATGATCAAGGGTTCCTTCTTAGGACAGGAGAGATATTTCTATTTGCTATCATTTCCTGGTTCATCCTTCCACCTGTATAGTGTGCATTGCAGGCTCAGTGGAGTCTGAAACTGACCCCTTGTCTATTAATGCTAAGAACTGTGGGGGTCATACTTTCACTCTGTCCCTTTGCCATAATGGAATGGGGTTTAGAGACTGGGCATATCTTCTGCACCTTCTGTAGTTCAAACATTACTTGGAAGTTCAGTTAATAGTAGGAAGCTTAAAATTTTGATTCTTTGTCTTCGTTCTTGTCATCCGTCATTTGTTATTGCATTGTTATTATCTGTGTCAAAAAACTGTATGACTTTTGAGTAACATTGTTAATGATATGTTGTTGGGAACTGTTATTTCTTAAAATAGCAAATCAACAAAATGCACCTGTGAGTGTTGTGCGAGTGGGAGCATCTACGCAGGGTGATGACAGCAGTCAGGATTCAAATGGTACATGTGATAGTCAGAATGATGGAAATCCACATGTCAACCTCACAGTTGAGGGTTTCTACCCTCCAACTGCATCCCAAACAAGTACGTCAGAAGGTAAGTAGTTAAGAGGATTATGCTATATATTTTTAAAATGGAGATAATGAGGTCTGATCAAGAAGTATTGAGTCATAACTCATATGTAGTAGCTTCAAAAAGATTACGGAACTGGCTGGTGTAATTTACAGGAAAATTCTGTTACCATTTACAGGAATTGGGGCATGAGGGAATTTTCTGCATCATAAGTTGGCATCATTGATGAATTAATCACAGATTGTTTTACCATTTCATAACCTCTAAGGGCATAACACAGTTGTTTATTTCTGTAGCGTACGTGAGGTTGTGTCACAGTTGAAAATGTAATTGAGCAATGTATTAGTATCAAACTTCGTGTTTAGCTGCAGAAATCACCAGTGGAGACATTAGCCATATTGCAGCAAGAGTGTGGTGACAGAGTAGTGAAAAAATCTCAGGTGTGTGATAGGCATAAACAGTAACATGATAGGTGCAAAAGTGTTGACAGTGATCTGTGTAGTGATTGCCCAGCAATGCCAACAAATGAAAGAAATGTCAAACATGTGCAAGAGATTGTGAGAAGTGACAGAAGGAAATCTGTGACCCAAATTGCATCAGAGGTTGGAATTTCTGTAAGACGTTATCACAGTATTCTGCATGATGTGTTGAGCATGTTTTTCCTTCATCAGTATTTGGTATCTTGAATGCTGGCACCTGAACAAAGAGGAGCATAAATAAGCATTTCTTGTGACCTCATCAGTATGGCAAATGAAGACAACAAATTCATTAACAACCTAATTACAGGGGATGAAACATGGTGCTTCGTGTATGATCCACTAAAAAGGTAGTTTTCTGAATGGAAATCGTCATCACACCATCACCTCGTAGCAAAGAATTTAGAGTTTATAGGTGTAAAGGAAAGGTTATGCTCTTAATTTTTTTATATTACCAGGGCATGGTCCATTATGAGTTCATCCCTAAAGGTAAAACTGTGAGTGGAGAAGTATATGTTGACATACATCATTGCCTTAGGGATGTGGTCAGAAGGAAACACCCTGAAAATTGAGAACCAACAGTTTGGTTCCCCTTTGTGTTAATGATCGTGCACACTGGTTTTGGTCTAGGATAGGATGACTTAGCAAAGAAGGATGTGACAACACTGGAGCATCCCCTGCACACACTGACCTGGTTCCAGCTGATTTTTACCAGTACCCTTGACAGAAATCACCATTGAAAGGATGGCATATTTGTGATGCTACTAACATTATTCAGCATGTGATGGAAGAGGTGAAAAGGCATTCACAAAATGGCTTCCAGGAATGTTTCAAAGACCTTGACAGTCACTGCAGAAGTGTGGAGTTGCACAAGGGGACTATTTTGAAGGAAATCTAGTGATTGTACTGTTTTATATTTCTCGGAAATAAAAGGATGCTGGGAACATTTTGAAGCTACCATGCATATTTGATAAATCATGCTGTGCACAGACATTGACATGATGAACATACCTCAACAAATCACACTGACAAATGCACTCATGTATTATTAATTCACCGCTTTATTAACACCATATGTAACTCCAACATGTTTTAACCCTTAAAGGGTCATCTTCAGAGAATATTATTGATACAATCTAGCAGTGAATGTCAACAGAATGAGTTACCAGTTGTAAAATTCAACTTAGTGTATAGTGTGTACTGTGTGAACAACATGTATTGAAGTGTGTTTACTGCTCATGCTGTTGCTTCAGTCACCTATGGTAGGCATTTTGGAGTGTTTTTGGTATGTGTTGATTTACTGTGATGTCATAAATCACAGAACAGTGCATGTGCATGTGCTTCATCACCAGACACGGACAGAATCGGTGACAAAACCATACGCATCAGAATTTCTCATCTGGAATTTTTGCATACCTGTAAATGCTTACGGTTGCATACGAAGCAGTTTTGTGGCTGTGTGTATAGGCAACTTTGAAAAACCAGTTTCACGTGATAACAGTCTCAGAGATTTTGGTGGGGATGCTTCTAATTCTATTCTAGTGCTATGTAATGTTTCTACTGAAAGAATGTGTAAATGCTCACTGTTGCTTCTTGAGCAAGGAACCTGTTTTTTTGTCTCAGTCGATACATTGTAGCTGTCAAGGGAACTGAAGTATTGGAAAGCCAACTTTCTATGAAGTTTTTACATTATATAGGTTTCCACACCGAAAGCCCTCTGGGTTGCACTGTACATCATATTGACAAACCACACAATTTATGGCTTGTATGATCATTAATACTTTTATCAGCATTTGCCAGGTTCTTCTGGATGATATATTAGTACTCAGCCAAGTTGTGTTGCTGGCTGGCGGGCATTAAGTTACACAAGGATATACGTTAGCTACGAGATGCACTGAATGTTAATAGTGGTGTTAGGAGCAGCAGCAGCAGCATTTTGCTAAATGGTTAGATTTTTAGATTTTATGTACAGGGAATTCATTTCAGATGTAGGTGCTTCAGGTCTTGGTATGACGAAGAGCCTCTTCCTTCCTACTTCGCTGATTTTTGTGCTGAAGATTTTTTTTTTTTTGTAAAATGACTATTATTGTGTGATGGGCCCATAGAATTTAATTTCAGGGCTCTCCATGTTTATTTGTGTGTTTATGTGTTGTTTCTTTCATTTCTGGCATTTATTTACTTGGCCATAAATTCTCTTAACAGAACAAAACTGTCAATAACAGCAGGCTGCAGATACACAGTTTATATGTCTTTTTTTCTCTCTCTCTCTGTCTCTCATTTTAAATTGAAATCTTAAAGAATGTTTATATGCAGGAACTAATGAGACTTTGGTTGACCCATTTCTCGAAATGGACCCTGAACAATTGGAAAAGCTGGAGACGGCACTGCAGTCAGAGCAGGCAAAGCAGATTCTTGGTGAAAATGTTACTGCCATGCTAGGTAAGGGTGAGTTACATAACGGTTGTGCATGTCCTGTTAAACTTGACGGAAAGACATTGACTGAGTAATTTAATAACATCTGGCTGTTGTAACAAATGTACTCAACTGTATCCAGTAGATTTGTGTCTAGAGAAGGCTGATTGATGTGAAAGAAAGTGAGTTGAAGATGTCACCAGAGATCTGTTTTGAGTACCGACTGCTAAGCTTAACATGAGGCTGTGGAGATGCTCCAGCCTTCACATAGAAGATAAAGAGACATGCCTCCAGAAAGATGTCAGATTGGGGTATAGAATGAAATGTGTATGTGTGGGATTGTGTTTGTAAGTATGGGATAATCATAGAAATTAAAACCTCATATGTTGTACCAAAATGTAAAATGCCTGTGTCAGGGTATGCTTATTTGCTGTATGATTTGAAGTTAAATTGAGCCTGTTAAGCAGACCCGAGGAAGTTTCATAATCATATTAACCATTTTCCGCTGTGTTATTCCGTCACGTCACAATGTTGTGTATCAACATACACATGTAACAGTATGTTTCATAATAGCTGTACCATCATGTGTGCGAGCATAGTTGTAGACTTGTTATTGTGGCATAACTATGCTAGCACACTTGATATGGTTCGGCTGTACTGAAATGCCTTGTTTTACATATATATTCATACACAGTGTTGTAAAGTGACTTAGATAGTGGCAATTGAAGTACATGAACTGCAACGTGATGCACAAGTTTTTGGTTGGTATTTGTATGTTGTTGGTGAATTGAAGTGGGACAGTTGTGCAAAAGTACCTATGCAGTTTCCATTTGCCAATAATTTAGGTGCTTGGAGACTCAGTGTATTGTGTATCTCTACTGTGGACTGCTGGGTCCTATTGAATGTACAGTTGCAGTTTTTATGAAAAAATGTTGTAATTGACAGAGACTGGCTACAAGAAAGAAAGTGTGGTAGGAGTCAGTGGAATTATGGATTAATTTTGATAACATGGTAACTGTTGTGTGAACACATTTGTTTTTGAGTTGTGTAATGATGACTTTATTCTGTATATGCCAGACATGCTGAGTGTGGAGGAGGAAACTGCCCTTCTGACTGATTCAATTCGCATGGACCATTGTTACACCAATTTGTCACCATCATCTGCACCAGCTACTTCATCCACACCAAACCATCAGTATGGACCTGTTGCCAGTAGTGATACAGATGCAAGTGACAACAGCTTTGAACAAGAGCTTGGTCATCAGCCAGTTGTCACGTCTTCCACACCTACACAACATTCAGCTCGTACCAGAGGCCGAGTGAGTTTTCAGGATTGTTCGTAGCATACGTCTTGGTGTTCTTTGAACACTGAATTAAAAATGATATTTAATGATACTGCCCACCAGGCAGTTTCACCTGGTGTTTTATTTGTAGATGTTCTTTGCATGATGTGTATACGGACTGTGCCAAAAGCTGTAATCCTAGTACATTACATAGAGTCAAATTCTGATTCAGTTTTTCCACATTTAATGAAATCCAGTATTTTTTAGCAAAATTTTTCTGGTCCCATATGAAAACCAGTGTAAACAGTGTTGCTGTATTTGATGACTTGATATTGTGACTCACTTTTAGTGGAAGAAATTTTTGACTTGTTACTTGATTTAGTGTGTTGTGGTCAATACAACTGTTACTTTTCTCTGAGTGAGAAATTGTGGCTGCATGGCCATAATCTAGCCAGTGACATTACATACTGAACATGCAACAGAGCCATGTCACATGTGGCATTAGTGTGGTTTTAACTGATTAATTGTGTGCCTTTATTAATGATTCAGATGTATGAGTGTTTGTTAGTTTATTAGAGTAATTCTGCCGTTTGAGCTCCGTACTTTGAAAATATGCCAGTTGGTTCTTTGTCACTATGCCAAATGTTGGAATTTTCTGAAATTCATTTATTCCATTATACAAATATGTGAAAGGGAGGCTTGTTATTTGTGGCTGCAGCAATTTTAAAATCAGCATTTAAAATTCTATCATAGAGATGATATTGTTGGCCAAAAAGTTTTTTCCTCTCCTAATAGGTTGTTCTGTGTTCTTTGTACAAAGTGTAAATGATCTTAACCACATAGTGTTTGAAAGTAAGTGGTAAAATTCCCCTGTAAGAGTTTTGCAAATGAGGATGTTGAAACTTGGCTGATTTAGTAGATTTGATTAGATTTGATCGTCCCATCATTTTTTCCCCCTAGAGCTCAGCTTCCTGGTGCCACGGACCCCTTTCAGAGTCTTTTCCAAGTTGTCTAAACTCACAGAGTCCTGGAGCACATCTTATAGTAGCACTTAGAGTAAGAATATGTACCAATGAGGAACATACCTAAACTGTAAAAATAAAGTTTTCCTTGTCTACACTACGAAGGCATATGGGGGGAGAAGATGTATAGCTCCATGAATGTTGAACTGCGATGTTAGATGGAGGGGGCTAACTTCACACTACACACCAAACCTGCTTTATTTTTGGGAAAGAGCCCTTTACTTATTGAATAGGAGGCTGGTTGGTCCCCAGAGTAAGTCTGGAAATTTTGAACAAGAGATAATACCTTGCCTCCTCCAAGATTTGAAACCCACACTGCCCAGGCCATAGTCTAGTTACTTTACTGACCATGTTATCCCAGCTCCCACTTAAACTGTAAAAACCTGCATTCAAATTAATGGAAAAGTTTATTACACAAACAGTTTGACTAGTAGTAGTGATCATAAAATGGTCAGGAAAAGCGTTATGTTTACTGAGTACAGCCTTCTGAGCTTGCAGACCCCAAGGCACAGCTTGCTGGCTCCCATTGAACAGTACACACACAGTGAATTTTTTTTGGCCAGTCAGTAGAGTTGCATCTGTTTGCACAATCTTAATATAGGGACGAGGACCTGGTCGTCCAAGGAAAGATGTAAGCATTGTTCGCTCATCACAGTCATATCGAGCATTATCAAGGGGGACTGGTCGTGGCATTGTTAGAACTACAAGGGGTGGCCAAGCGGGAACTGTGACACCTGGAATGGTCATGGTCCAACAGATCAAGCCGTTAAATCCACCGCTGGCACCACCACCCTCAAGTCCCTCTTCAGCAAGTCTTGTTCCACTTATCAAGCCACTGGTAATAACAGATGGACGCAGTAACCAGATCACCTCAGCATTAAGTAGTACAGTGGTACAAAAACAGGTATGTGTCATTTTATTTTTGAGAAAAACACTTGATCATAGTGTGATAGTTGATGTGTAATTGGGTATCATATGAAGTTCATACCACAGAAAAGTAGGCCTTATTTTTGCTTATGAGTCAGGTATGGCAGTTTTAATTGACTGCTGCCCGCAGAACAAGAAGAAGTATGCAGGGCGTTAGAAAACATTCCCTCCATGTTTGTGTCTGTACTGCCAGACAAAATATTGAAATTAAAGGAAACACAAAAAACAGCTCATAAATGTAGTTTCTTGTTATACCTCATTTTTCCGTGTAGTCTCCCACTCCTTTGATCTAATGCGTTCAATAAATTTTTTCAAAACCATCACAGTAGAGCTCTTCTGGCTGTCCTCGAAACAGTTTTTCTGTATCAGCTTGAACTTCTTTATTATGTGTGAAATGACTTCCTGTGAGATGATTCTTTGAGAGAACGCAAAAAAAACCAAAGTCATAGTGCCAAATCCAGGCTATAGAGAGGTGTGGAATAACTTCAGATCCAGTGCTGTTCATTGCAGCTGAAGCAGCAGCACTAATGTGGGGTCTGGCCTTACTGTGCTGAAGAAGCATTGGCTCCCCCCAACCAGTGAATGTGGTTGATTTATTGTTTTTCAACTTCATTACAGTCTTCACCATAATTGATTTTTGTATCTTTGATTATGTATTCCTGGTGAATAATGCCTCTGTAGTCACAGAAAATGGTGAGCATGCATTTTCCAGTGTAAGGTTGAGTCTTGAATTTTTTATTGTTGGGAGAAGTGGGGTGGCGATGTTTAACTGACCAACTTGTCATTTCTGAGAGATAATGATGCACCCAACTCTTGTCACAATTGACATTGCTATACAGATAATCATTATTTTCACTTTTATATCCAATGATCATTCATATCCTTTCAGTCTCACTTTCTTCATGCCTGGTGTAAGCGTATGTGGCAGCCATTGAGCACACACGTTTTTGTGACCGAAACCTGCAGTAGTGTCATTGACTTTAGCTAAACCATTGTTTAAGTTTTCAGCTATGGCTGTCTGAGAAATTTGTCCATTTCTTGAATGAGATCCACATGATCTTCATAAAAAGCCAATAATTTCTAGCATTGAAGAGCTAAACAGGCATGTATTTGGTATTTTTAATTGTCTAATTTTTGTTAAAATAACACCAGTGTAGGTACAGAGATCAGAATATGTTTCATACTTCGTTTTCCATTTTACTGGTGTAGATCTTGAGTTATATGCAGGTGTCGTGAACCTGGGGGCTAGGTGGCTTGACTTCCACCAAACTATGCCTGGGTAGACACGAGTGAGTTGAGACACTAAGTCCTCTGTGTCTAGAATTAAATGTAGGGTAGGTTAAAATGCTGCCACCAGCTTATTTCTAGGCAAAACATCAGAGAGTTACTACGGGGTTTCAGTGATAAGCAGTAGCAAAGACTTCTTTAACTAAGTCTATATTCTGTAGCTCTACACTAATCTACAATTCTACATAAGTTAGTTACAGAGAAATGTTTGTACTAAGGGTGTTCGAATATACATTCTTGCCTCTCTGTATAGCCCAAAGGGTATGCAATTTAGAATTTCAACTGAATTTAGACTCGACTAGATTTAGTAATAAAATCGAAGTTCGTTACAACGCAACTGTTAAAGCTTACCTTGTAATAGCACTATGCCGAAGTTCATTTTCGGCACCTCTTAGTTATTTTAGCAATTGTTGAGTAACAAAACTGTGTACTCATAAATCTCCAAGTCATCGTAGGTACTTGCTTCGCCAATACAGTGTCGAGTATCGTGTCAAACGAATAACGTTCTGAAAGATTATCTCCAAAAGAATTCCATACTGTAACTATCAAGAGGGGGGTTTTATAGAGAGGAAGGTACATTGTCAGTGTTTTAGTTCTTCCTACCTGACCATATACGGTCATATTCCAAAACACTTACAAAATATGAAGTAACAAAGTGTGTCAGTCAGGCTGCAGGCCTCCATACATGGTAAGTGGAGCAGCGCCTGACATATGCTGACTTGTCATAGCAAGCTTGGCTAATGTTTGCTCATTGTGACAGCTGTAAGACTCTCTCAAGTCTTCCTGGTTTGTTCATATTTCGAAAAGGTTCTTTCAAAATCCAAATTCGGTCTTATTCATGACACAGGGCATGCTGCAGAATGTCTGCTGAACATCAGGTAGTTTTTCAGGGGCTTAATTAGTGAAAATGTTACGTATGCAAGTGTCAAAATCTCAAGTGGTACATGGTTACTACAATGGTCAGCTGTCACACGACCATGTACAGTCCCTGAGCAGTCTCACCATTCCATGCCAAGCAATTTTCAGTGTTGCTCTTTGTTAAACATGTTGTATAGTGTTAAGAGGGACCAACTGATTGGGCCATTCATTCTTGAGGACAGTAACAGCAGGCTCCTAACCTGCATTTCCTGTAGGATGTGATACTTCTTCTTTTGAAAGATGTTTTTCTCCTGGCCAGATTAAACACATGGATGCAGCATGATGGTGCTGTATCTCATTTTGGTCAACAAGTTACAGATTATTTGAGTAAGTGCTGTGGAAATCATTGCATTTGTCATGGAGGTCAGCATGCCTGTCTTGACACCTCATGTCATGTCAATGTCTTGCATGCATTCTGACAAAGTACATAGAAATGAATACTTGATTGGGATGCCATGATTTTTCATATACATGTTCTATTTCCAGAATTAATCTGCAGATCGTGACAAGTTCATGTTTGAGATCATTGGTAAAAATTGTCAGTATGATTAAATTTTGTTTACTTTACGTGAACTTAAGCCACATCATCATTTACCCAAAAATGGCGTATTGTACAAAAGACTGATACATGATACAGAAACATGAAATCATTAATGTCTTCAGGTTCTGTTTGCAGTTGTTTTGTGAATGTTTATTGAAGTGCAAGGGGAAACTAAATTTCAGAAAACATTTCTGTTTCTGTTATTATATGCATTAGTTAAACTTCACTTATATTACTTAATGCCTAGGTTGTGGCCGTCCCTGTGTCCAGTGACAGTACTCGTTTAGTGACCTTAACTGGTGCAAAGTTGGGGCAAATAGTGGCAAGCAACCAGCAGAGATATATAATAGCTGGTAATAGAAGTCTTCAGCAGCAGCAGCAGTTACAGAAAGAGAAGAGACCCCAACTGCAGAAACCAAAACAGCAAATTTCAAAAAGAATGGGACAGGAAACTGGTGTTACAACTACAAGTAATGAAGGAAATCAGTTGCCGGCACAACAGGACCTTGGTAATTACCTGAATGAATAAATGCTTAAATGTTCGTGTGGCACACGTGATAATTTTTGTGCGTTTCAGGGGTAATAACTACCAGCTGATGTAGCTGTGATTCAAAACCGTGCCATTGTGTGTAATCCAAGCTCAGTTATGTTGTCCTTTCCCGACATCTTATGGCCATTAGGTCCATCTTCATGTGTAGCTTTTCATTTCCTATCTTCCAGATGGCCCATTTTTTCAGTTGTTTTGTGTCCAAAATTTTGCATGTTGTCCTTCCTGTCTATATTTTGATGGAAATTTGTAAAGTGGCAGTTATTCTCCAACACAAAATAAAAAGTCGTCTGAGTTAGCATGATTAGTCACATGTTTCCGCATTTTGAACTTCAGCTTTTCAGTGTCAGAGGAAATAATTTGTTATCTGTGTAGTGGTCATTTTTCTTTTACTTGTCAGACATTTGACACTGTGATTTACTTCAGCTGGGCACATGTTAGTTCAGCTTTGTATTGTTAATGCCATTTTCTGCCGTGTGTTCCTTTTTGGTTTTGTTTCTAAATTTCTCAGTGCCATCTGCTTGTATGTCTTTGTATTTACGATTGTGCAACTTATTATTCTGATCACCCACCCAGTGAAGAAGTTACTTGTGCACACTGTTTGGTTTCAGTATCTTCCAGTGCTGTCCCTGGTATGACAGTTGCTCCAGGACAGGCAAAAGTTCTGGTAGCAAAGATGCCAACAATACCACCTCAACTACTGGGAGCACAGCCATCCACAGGTCTGTCCAAAGCCTTGGAGGAGGACAAATTACCAGGTATCATGAAGTGGTACCAAACTGGGATTTATTCAAGGCCCTTTTTGTAATTGTAACCATTTCGGTGTTATCTAAGTACACTTAAACTCGGTTATGACATCCTTAACCTCGATTTGTGAGACACCTTATCTGTAACGTTATACATTCTGTGGGACCAACTAATTCCCCATAAGGAACATATTTTTTGTCTTACTTAGTATAACTACATAATAGTGTCTACCTCGGATTTAACAACATTGCCACTCGTTTCCAATATAATTTTCCACGAGCTAGACTGTTTTGAGAATTCTACCATCTCCTTGTCTTTGAGAGTGCAAGCCCCATATGCCTTCAGATAGCTACATAATTCCAGGCCTGGAAAATGACAATAGTAATGGTAATTCACTGTGTGCATAAAGTTTTCCTCTTATGTTTCTACTCCCGCAGTTAACAGGAGACTGGTAACATTGCAACATGGCTAGTCATGAATAAAAGTAAGGTTTTGAGCATCGAAGAAAAAGTGAGACGAAACAAATGGACAAAAGAAAGCTGATGTTTGTTGGGAATTTGGCCTTGTAAATTTTACAATTCAAATGATTTGGAAAAACAGAACCAAAATTGTTAGTATGTTTGAACATAACGGATTGAAAATAAAGTGATTTTGAAAGCCTCAGCGGCGTGACAAGTTGCTGCTGAAGTGGTTTTAGCTATACAGAAGTGACAGTGTCCCATTGAGTTATCTTCTCATGATAATTTGTGTTCTTCCTAAACATTAATTTTAAATAAATGTATTTTTTATTGTAATCCTGTTTAGAAATTTACATTTATAGAAGAGTAATTTTATCACTTACAAATTTTAATGGCAATTTAAAGTTGATGTAGATCATAGTATTAACATTAAGTAATATGACTGCAGGCCTGTATTTTGTCTTGAAATATGTTTCCTTCACTTTTGACATGCATCTTGCTCAGAGCGACACTTGTTTATATCAACACAATTTATTCCATTCCTTTGATGATGCTGTAACGAAGTTCTACTGTACATATCTTTTCAGGACCCACTGCAAAATATGTATTTGGGCACCATATAGCATTCACCTTATCACTTTGGTGCCAGAATTAAGTGCTCACAGTACTCCGCAAAGACCCAAGATTGCAGTGGCTGCCCATTACTCTGCATGATATTGACCAACAACTTTAGTGGACGTACATTTTTCTGAGCATCACACTATTTGTTGGCTGTAGTTGATTTTTGATGCCAAAGGTTTAATATTCTACCTATAACAGGGACAGTAGTATGTACAAATTATGTGTACCATGCAATGTTATAACCAAGAACAATTGCATCCCATCACTGTTATTCTTTTTTTCCCCCACCTTATCTGTTTGTAGTTTTATTTTGTTACATGCTTTTTTTTTCTGTTTTCATTCCTGTCTTTTCTTTGGTTGTTTCTTTCTTTTTTTAAGAGATGTTAACATATGTCCTGTTTATTTTAACACAGTGCAGTCCATACAACGGCTGTGTGAAATTGTGACATTGGTCATGTTAACTGAGTAGTTACACAACATGCATAGACATTTTATGCATAGTTGTACTTGTTTTTCGAGTGGCAGAATGAAATACAATATTTACCAGTCTATACATCCATATTTAATCCATTGTCCATTGTATGTTTGTTTCTTAGTGTAGGTGATGACATTTTCTCAGTTGTGGAGATTGTATAGTAATGAATGAAAAAGATGGTTATAAATAGTAAATTTGTTTGGATGTGGAAGTTATCATTTGTTGCCTGTCAGGGTATTTTCCTAGCAGTTACGTGAAGGGATGGAGGTTAGCCACAGCAGCTACATAGTTTGACCAAGAACTGAATATCTGACATGCAGTCTGTAAGGTATAGTGCTGACCACACACCCTTGATGCTTGGTGATTTTATGTTTCAGTTCATAAATCCTTTGTTGGATGGTAATATTTGAGGTGCTTTAGTTCTCATTTTGACGTCATTTTGAATTACAATTTATGTCATAGTCACTCATAAGTCAGAGAAACTACATACCTGCTTTAACAACTTCATTGCTTGTGATACTGGAATATTGCACAACCTACTGCTGAAGTACTAAATCATACAAAGGTGCGCATTATTCTGTGTGGCTGTTAGAGGTGTGTTTGGTTTTTGTGGAGTTACAGAGCACATTCCTGTGTATCTCAGCATGTGTTTACACTACTTTTTACTGAGCTGAGATGTTTGTATGTATTTACGGTGGACAGTGTCCTCATTCATCAACTCACACATTACCTTAATAGTGCTTCACTGCTGACACAACCATTTCTCTTATCTTCACAAACTGTACATTTTCTTTTCTGTTCTGCAATAACCCACAGGGTTAGTGCTGTATTGACTTTATTGTCCCATTTGTGTGTAGTGTTAAATAAGAGTTTGCCATTTTTTTCATCTCTGTTACATTTATACAAGTTAGAACTTTCCACTAAGCTACATCTTTATACATATTCAACCACTTATAGCATAAAGTTTCTGTCTCCACATTATCATTTCCATTGATGCAGTTCTCATTCCTTGTACAAACCTCAAGGTAGTACCCTAGACCCAATTTATGTTTCAGTTTACATTGATTTAATAGAGAATTCTTTTGATTATTACAGTGTAAGCTGGTTTATCCAGGATCAAAGGGCTGCTAGATATTGTGGTTTTATGGCTGTTAGAATGTCATGCCTAGTTGACCTAGCAACCTCATGGACATACCTGTCACATATGGCACTTGACATCCTGTTGTGCCCCATTTCCTTCTGATGTAATGTGCATGCGCACATGCTTATGTGTGTATATGTAATATAAAAAAAGCAACAAGACACACATTTTCTCTTGCTGTCTTAACTGTCTTCTTATGTAAATTTACCCTATAAATAGTCTTTCTTGATCAATCTTTGCTTGCTGAACTCTCAGAGTTGGTATTAGGTGCTACCAGTATGTGGAATAGTGAAATGTCATGGGGGTTCTGTAAATTTTGGTTAACAGAGCTTCTGGATCATCCAGTGCCTGATAAACCAGTTTTTACTCTCCACAAATAAGTTTCATCTTTCAGTATTGTTACTCATTTCTTTAACTGATTTACAAGGTGAGTTCTTATCGATTTTTGCTTGCCTTTACTCAGTTAATGGTAGATCTAGGTTCTCTGATTTTAAAGACAAATAAAAATAGTGTCAAATTGACTTGTGATGAGGCAAATCGTAAGTATGTGTATCAACTCATTCACACAAATTGCCACTTTTTATCAGTTTATTCATTGCTACATGTTTTGGCTAATTGTGAGCCATCATCAGGAATTTTTATAAACATTGATACTGGGAAAACTATATCTGCATTAAGTTGGAGATCTCCAATTTCACATTAAAAATACATTATAAATGTATGAAGGGGATATCTCCACCTTAATGCAGTATATGTGTTTACCTGTATCAACGTTTATAAAAGGCCTTGATGATGGTTGCCAGGGCCTAAACATGTAGCCATGAATAAATTGGTAAAAACTGGTGGTTTGTGTACTGATTTGATACACTTGCTTGTGCTAGACTTTCTGTTTGTTCCATGAAATTCTTAGCTGATGTCTTGTTCCATGATTTGCTCGTCTGCCATTCAAAGTCTTATTCTGTCATGGTCTTCTCTGTGTAATGAACGTATACAGTACTTTGCTATCCTGTGTAGCATCATTCCTTTTCTTCTGTCTCTGATTCTCTGGCTAGTTGCTCATCTGGTTATCGCGAACACCTTTCATAGAATGTGACGTAGAGTTTTTCAGTTTACACTCTTCGTCTAGACTCTGTATCTTAACACCAAATATCCTACTGGATTCATGTAGCAGCACATGTTTGTTTTCCAAAATGTTCACTTTTGCATCAGGCTCTCCTTAACCATTCATCAGTGGCTGCTGGAGTGTGATTACCTTCTATTAATACTCTTAGTTCCTTTTCCTCCATCCTTCTGTATTTTACAGACTGACTTTAATAATTTATTTCATTGACTGTTTCAGTTGCTTGACCATTCATGGGCTGTCTCTCATTTTTCTTACTGCAAAACGTTTGATTTATTTCCAGTAAGGATGTTTTCATCTATGCCCTTTAGAGAACAAGAAGTTATGTTTTTTCAGATAATGAAAGTGATTTCACGCATTTTCCTGGCCGAGACGAAGAAAATGAGGATTTAGATGCATCTGAGGAAGAGAGTGATGAAGAGCTTGATGCTGATGATGAAGAGTATATGGGACCAGGTGGAGGATCAGGCCGAAGACGTGGTAGGTTTGGGGCCAAGTTCCGAGGTGGTAATCGTCGGATGCTAAGGGGAGTTCGCATTAGGGGTAGTGGTCGTTCATGGGATCGTGGAGCTACTCGTGGTCTCAGCAAAGTGGGACCTAAGAGAAGGGGCGGTCGTGGGCGCGGAGGCCTTGGTCGACCAGAGGACATTGAAAAGGCTCAGCGTCTGGAGGCAGAAATGGCTGCCGCAGTTGCTGCTATGGACCAGTCACCAGACATGGAATCAGCAGCAAAATCTCCAGGAACTGAGCAAGTTACAGGCAGGACAGTTGCTTCAAGAATTTTTGAAAAACAAGAAGGACAGGTGGAAGATTTAGATTCAGAGATAGGGTCCAGAAAGAAGGTGAAAGTGTATGGGAAAAGTAATTTAAAGACAAAGCTGACACTGATGAAAGATGTAGAAGAAAAGGTGGATGATGTGATAGAGACTAAGCAGACCCCAGAAAAGACTGGAACACTCCCGATTCCAGAAAAGAAAGTGCTGGTGAAAAGCCCAGTAAGAAAACATTCCACTGATATCACTCAGCAACCATCTGCAGTATCTCCTTCAACTGTCACAAGTACAGAAGCTTCCAAAATTGATGGCAGAAAAAATTATCCCAAACGTGAGAATCGTAAACCACCAGCCCACCTAGCAGAAGCCCTTGGACCTGCATTATTTTCCACACCGGACATCATACGTAGAGTTAGCATTGGAAATGAGCAAAGGACTAATACTGTGGCTCCAGAAATGTCAGCTGCAGAAGTAAAGAAAGAAGAAAGTAGTTCCTCAGCCCCAAGTGATAGAGGGTCTCAAGTGAATGTGCAGGGATCAACTCAGACACCCTCTGGTCAAGAGGAAGGTAAGTTTTCATTAGACATGTTTCTGTTTATAGTTACCACTCCAGCTACAATGATTTGGAGCTTTCTTTATTAGTGGTGTGACTAGCAAGCATGTTGTGTGCTGGATAGTTTATGTTATCTAAGTGAAAGCAAATCCACAGATTCCAGCAAGCTAAAACATAAAAAAAAACTGATTGTTTCAGGCTGTCTTGGAACAAATGTCACTTCTTTACCACTTGGTAAGATAGATTTTACATTACTCATTCATTTTTATGAAAGCATTTGTGATTTGTACAGCCACACTTCAATCCAAATAGTAAAACACCAGAACTTGATAGATTTGTTCAGACAACTTGTATGCTCATAAGTCTTCAGAATGTATTTTGGTGGTGTGTGGTATATGAAACTTATTAAACCAATGCCATTTTAGCAGCAGGAGGTACAGAAATGAAGAACCAAAGAATTTAAATCTATTTAGGTGACTGTGCTGGCCATTTTAAGTCTACATGAGATTGCTGTGGCTATCATACCTTTTGCACCGTTATGAAGTGAAGAAATGAGACAAATTGGCAAGGGAAGAGGAAAGTAAAGCAAAAAAATGTTATATCCAACACTGGATGATCATGCATGCTCTTCTCATTGGAAATTTGACAAAGAAGCCCATTAAATTTCACTACCTATAAGTTGCTAGCGGTGTAATGAATATGGTGATTAAAAGAGTGAGATGATGGTGTCTTGTTGTCTTTACGTAGATTATTTGTACATCATCATATATAAGTAGTAAGGAAAAGGGAATAAAAAGTGCAACATGTTAAAAAGCACAGGATATTAAGTGAAAGATTAAATTATTAGGTGTGGCCATATTTTTGCTCTCCACCAAGATACACAGTAAGTAGTACGTTACAATAAATTTTATCTGGCAACCTTTTGTTCCTGGAGATGCCTGAAAATGCAGCTTTTACAGTACTCAGAAACTTTCTCTGTTGTTGTATGTCTGCCATAGTTCTCACATGGTTTGCTGTGTAATTAAACGCAGATGTAGTAATGTATAAGTACTGATAATTTTCTGTACATTCTGCAGCAGAAGATATGCAGGTTTCTCAACCAAAGGAACGAGAAACAACATTGTCTGATGACATAGGACGAGATCTGCAGGTTCCGGAGGATCATGGCATTCTGGAAACTTTACATGTTGAGGCTACAAAGACTGAAGAGGAATTAGTGGCTGATGCCCTTCCATTGCAGCAGCACACTGGTAATGATGCACCATCCGTGAAAACTGAAAGTGTTGGTGCCACCAAACCAGTGGTAAGTTACGAGTGTTTCTGTGTGTGGTTTTTACTTAGTTTCATGTGACTTTTGTGTCTGTTAATAAGCTATGAGCATGGTATGTTTACAGTCTATCAGGAACAGCTTTTAGAACCTAGCAGTGTACAAATTCTTATAACAGTCAGATGGTGGTTGAGTGTGTAGTGATTGTAGTCTGTGAAAAGACATGGTTTGTGAAAAGTTGTGAACTTGTTTTGTAATACCGTACTTGTGATTTGCAGTGTCAAATGTAAACTCTACACACAAAGAAGAGTGTCTGAAATTTGTAAAAATCCGTGTTTTTGTTTCCAGCTTATGTGCCTAATGTTTTATGTTATGATCAGTAAACTGTGTTTGCTGATGATAGTTGTTTTTATGCGTATTATTGTATCAGTTTGTACTCATATAACACCACAAGTATCATTGGTTGATTTCTGTTAAATACGAGGGTTGTACCGAAAGTCATGAGCAACCATTTTTTGCATGCAAACCTGGAACAGCAGACGAAGGAGAGTACAGTGGTAGATGGAACCAGCTGTTGTGTTATCCTTGAGTATCTCGTGACATCAGTAGCTTGCGTCATGTGACCAGTATCACTCCTAACGAAATGGCCGACAACGATATGTCTCGCCAGCTTGCTGTCATCGAATTTCTCGTTAAAGAGGAAATCCCTGCTGTAGAAATTCACCAGAGACTTCAGCGTGCTTATGGAAGTGTGTGCATGGGTGCGAGCAGTGTTCGAAGATGGGTGAAACATTTTAAAGATGGGAACACGAGCATCCAAGATCAGCCTCGGAGCGG
>Ga0123353_10003706_pt1 | contig 19427 bp, 4 predicted proteins | sample TergutLab28metaG_3_FD_92763 | JGI IMG/M metagenome (GOLD analysis project Ga0123353, IMG submission 92763) | Labiotermes labralis P3 segment gut microbial communities from Petit-Saut dam, French Guiana - Lab288 P3 | ecosystem: Host-associated > Arthropoda: Insects > Digestive system > Gut ... | reverse complement strand
TTTTGTATCCAGTTTGTAAGCTCCCACTGGCAACCTCTGTTTGCGGTTGCTCTAAAAGTAAGCGTTCGGGGCACATTGGTGATGTTCCCCTCCATAAAGACATTGTCTAACCGAATGTAGGTTATTTGGGATGTAGCAGCCGGATTCGGCAAGGCAGTTCCTGTAATACGTGAATTGTGATATACGCCAGCCCCGCTGTTGTTCAGGAGTAGCGGTAAATCTTTTCCGTCTAACTTAAAACTATCGAGATAAACAACAGTACCGTTATAAGCATAGGAAAGGTAAGCCGATCGGGCGTGTCCTTGCTGGGCGTCAATATCCATACTTACCATCATGGTATCTAATATTTTATCGAAAAAAACAGTTTGATTATATCCGGGAGTAGGCATCAAACGCAAAGTTGGGCTCATCAGGTTCATTCGGAACGCTCTGGAAGTACCCCCCAAAAGCGATTGATTGGCGGCGGAGCTCAGCGTTACTGTAACATCGCCCGGATTTGCCGCATCGGCTTCCCATAGCGCTCTCACTCTGATTTTCAACACTATTGAGTCGCCAAGAGCGAGGGTGTTATTATTAAATATATAGGGAAGTGTCATGGAGCGGCCTGCAGCAGTGAGCGCAGTACTATTGGCATCTATCAGAAAACCTTGTGCAGCAGTAGAGCCGAAGCGCGCTCTGGGGGTTAGCCCGGGCTCGGTAACCTCGCTAAACACAATATTATCTCGCGTACTTCCTGATGTTACATTCTCTTGCGCAAAATCAATACCGCGAGGTAGTTGAATTCTGATACGCGGCTGAGACCATGGCGCATTATTCGCCGGATCGTTCACCAACATAATACGCAGATAGATATATCCTGCATCGCCCAGAATTACCAGGTCGTTCGGATGTTGAGCAGGAGTTTGCAGCCAGGTAATGGTGGCAACCTGCGTTCCTGTTTGCGCATTTACTTTGCCTGTTTCCGCAAAAACGAGTAGAAGTAAAACAAGTAAAAGTTTAAATGTGGATAAAACATTAAACTGTTTTAAAAAAGGAATGTAAATTTGTTTCATATTCAGATTATAAGATAGGTAATACATAAAAAATCCACTTTTTTTGAGTATGTTTTTTAGAAAAAAACCAAATGGGAGGCAAAAGTAATTTAAAATTATTACATATTGCGATTTTTTGAAAAAAAAACAGTGGTTAAGTTCTACAAGCTATCTATAATCTCTCTCTGTTTTGAAAAATACTCAATCCTTTTCATCTCATTTACTTCAGAGATTTGAATGGAAGTTCTTTTCTTTAAGTTCATCCAGTGCCTGAAATTATCAATCATCGCCGTGTCTAGCGAACTAATATCATATTTTCCAAATGCATTGATACGGCATGTCTTCAGTTGGTCGGTATAAAAATAACTGTAATTGGTATCAATAGTAATTTGAGAGATGTAAAGATTTACTTTGTTATTTGTTTCGGGGTAGCAACCTTTTGTTGCAATTTCTACCATGTAATCGAATAATTCATACAGCTCTCCTTTAAGAATTTCTTGCTCTTTGTCGGTGATAGCCATAATGGAATGAAAATATTTAATACTATTAACGTAAGCTTCAAAAACCATTTCATCCATAATAAAACTTGTGTTTTTCACATGAACCATGTTTTTCTTATATCGTTCAAATTCTGTTCTAATATCGTCAGCGATAATAATTTTTGAGAATAACTTTCTGGATTCATCATTATGATATTGGTATGCCCAGTAAAAAATTAATAAGCGATATAATGTGAAGAATCCTATGTTAATTGGTCTTGGAAATCTACTACACACTTCCATGTATTCCGAATTTGGGGTGGTTTGCAGATGGTCGAGCGCTCTGACTTTTTTTCGCAAGTTAGCAAGTTCTTTAGGCGAAGGGTCAAGATAGTTAAACGGAAGCATTTGGAAAGGGATTTTTCCTAAGTTAACGCCGATAACATTATCTAAAGAGATATTCCATGTGTTGGCAATTGTTGCAATTTCATTAGCAGTAAACGGCACATCTTTTCTTAACCTTCTATACGTAGCTTCTCGCTCAAGGTATAACAAGTTCATTATTTCGTATGTTAATTGCGCTTTTTTGGGGAACTTTTCATGAAGTAGTTCAATAAAAATGTCATACCATGTACTTTCTTCCATAATCTAAATAATTAATATTAATACTTTTTCATTTTTACATTTACAAATTTTCTACGAGTTGTCTTTGTTTTGTAAAGAACTCAATTCTGCTTTTTGCATCTACCTCCGAAATTTGAATAGAGGATCTTTTCTTTAGCTGCATCCACGACATAAAGTTTGCCACCATCTCGGAATGGAAAGAGTAGATTTCAAATTTGTCGAACACATGAATATAGCAAACATTTCCTTCGGGAGTAAAAGTATAACTATACCCCGTAGGTATTTTTAATTGAGAGATGTAGAGATTAACCTTATTTTGTGTTTCAGGGTAGCAACCATTGGTTGCGACTTCCTGTAGATAGCCTAACAAATCGAATATATCTTTTTTTATAAGTTCTTTTTCTTCTTCTGTAATCAGGTAAATGGAATAGAAATATTTAATGTCGTTTATCAGATAATTAAATATTTTGGAGTCGAATATAAAATTAGAATTAGGCACCTGTTTAATTGCCCTGTAATATTCTTCAGTAATTTGAAGTTTTTCTTTTGAAATATTGATTTTTGAGAATGTGGCACTCTCTTTATCATTACGATGTTGATATGCCCATTTGAATAGGTGAAATTTATTCAAATAACCGTAGCCTGCAAGCAATTGGCGCGGTAATGTATTACAAATATCCATAAATTCCGTGGTAGGGAAATTTTTAAGATATTCAACAGATTGAATAACAAACCGCAAAAAAGCCGCTTCTTCTTCCGAAGGGTCAAGATAGTTCATTACTCGCATTTGAAATGAGATTCTCCCTACATCAACTCCCATAACCTCATTTAAGGATATGTTCCATGTAGATGCGAGTGTTACAACTTCATGAGCAGTAAAAGAAACTTCATTGCGCAATCTTCTATATACTGCTTCCCGTTCTAAAGAAAGTAATTCCATCAATACCTGTACTAATTGTGTTCTTTTAGGGTACTTATTAATAACTATATTCATGAAAGTTTCATACCATACATTATGTTCCATAGCGCTTATTAATTATTTATTGTAGTTTTTAGATCAAAATATTATTTTATATAGTTTTTATTCAATGAGAACTGATATAACGCAATAATGAGAAAAAAAGTACAAGCATCGAAAAAAAAAATCTAAAAAAGTGTATTTTTAAAAAAAAACCTCAAAAAAAGAGTTTTTCTTTTTTTTAATATTCAAATAGACCTGCTCTCATAAAATAGGAATACTCTAATTTCGTGTAAAAATAGAATTGTTATTCTGTTTTTAGGTAGGATTATCATTGTATGCGATTTTTAACGAGCAAAAATGATGCGCTATTTCATTTATTTGCGTAAAATACATTCTTTTTAAATTCATATTTACGTAGAATAATTATAATGTGTTGATTGTCAGTATATTTTTGCTGCCGAAGAAATCAACTTGATTCACGATATAACTCATTGAATATTAGAAATTTTGCTTTGATTTTACGCGAACATTACAAAACGACGGTTAATTTTTTACACAAATTATAATTGAATAATAACAATAAAAGAAAGAACAAAAACAACGAACATGATGAATACAGGAAAAAATTATTTTATAGTCTTAGCCATTGTGCTTTTTCTGTTTTGTGCTTTTTCAATACAGGCACAAGAGAGTAAGGGAACCGATTTTTGGTTGTCGTTTGCCCTAAATTCCGAGCAATATAACACAGATGATCCGAATTTAGTACTACAAATCAGGATTGTTTCCGAAGTAGCTACTCAGTGTACATTAAAGTTCACGGAAACAGGTAATACATATTATTTCGAGGTACCCGCCAATGGCGTATATACCTACACGCTTAACTCCGAGCAGAGAGCTGAGGCGTATAACACGAAGTTCGCATTGGTAAATAAAAAAACGATTCGAATACAATCGAATGTTCCGGTGAGTGCTTATGCTTTGAATACAATTCCTGCCCTTGCAGATGCAACCAATTTGTTGCCTACACCTGCTTTAGGCACAGAGTATTACCATTTGGGAAGAAAAACTTCTAAGAGTGGCAATAATAAATTTGACCAGTATATGGTCATTGCTACCGAAGATGGCACCATTGTTAAGCAGAACGGATTGGAAATTACGAGGCTTTCGGCAGGAGAAACCTATTTAAAACAAATTGATCCTTCTAGAGATATGAGCGGATACCATATTACTTCCAATAAGCCTATTGCTTATTTTTCTGCGCACAGCTTTTGTAACATTGAAGGAGGAGGAGATAATTTCTTTCAACAACTCCCACCTGTTAATACTTGGGGTAAAAAGTTCTTAGTTCCGGTTACCAATAGAAATATTGAACTTGTTCGTATAGTAGCCTCTCAAGACAATACAACGATTACGCAAACAGGTGGAGTTATTATGCCGGTTACCGGAGGACAAACCTCGCTTAAATTAAATGCAGGTGAATGGGTTGAATTAGAAATAGAGTTGAGTAATAACGGATGTTATATTCAATCTGATAAGCCGGTACAAGTATGTTCCTATATGGTAGGTGCAAGGTACCCCGGTGCTAATAATGAATATGGAGACGAATCTCTTTGCTGGATATCTCCTATTGAACAAGCCACAAAAACGGTTTTGATGGCTCCTTTTGTGTCTAACAGTATGCATACTCATTTTGCATTAATTGTTACTCCTACAGCTACTAAGGATAATACCACTGTTTCGGTTGGCAGAGCTTCGGCTGTGCCATTAAATGCTACATGGTATGATAATGCCGCTTCCGGTATCTCATTTTGCAACGTGCCGCTTACCAATTCAACGGATTCCTATCTTTTTGCCAATGAGGCGGGAATGATTGCTTATGGCTATGGATATGGAAACTCTATATCCTATTATTATATGGCAGGTTCTGCTATGCAAAAATTGGGGGAAGATTTCAATATTCCTCCGGATTGCACAACGGGCGGAACTCTTTTGTACAAGCAAGATTTTGGCGGAAACGACCCTAAGGATCCTTCTCCTTCTCCTACGGGATTAGAGAACGGACATTCTGACCTCCCTTATAGCACCGTAACGATACATCAAACTCACGGAGTAGGATATTATACTTTGACAAAAAATCCATTCGAAATATATCCCGATGGCTTTTACAGTATAATTGACCACACACATCCTAACGATCCGACTCGCGGGTACATGATGTTTATTGACCCTTATACTACCGATTATGACAGGATTTTGTATGAAACAGAGATTGATGGTCTTTGCGCAGGTTCTGCTTTATACTTCTCGGCATGGTTTACCGATGTAAACAGGCATATACACGCAAATGCAGTATCTCCGAAAATTGAGATGCAGATGATAGAGAAGAGCAGCAAAAACATACTTGTTTCATCAGGCATCATAACAATTCCTACCGGAAATTTCTGGACACAATATGGTATTCCATTTACGTTAGGAAGCAGCAATTCAATTATATTTAGAATATATAATAAGGAAGTATCTAAAGATGGTAATGACTGGGCTATTGACGATATTGAAATACATTTATGTACTTCGCCGGTAACAACAGAGCCGCAGGATTTCACAAAAGCGTGCGAAGATGGGTCTCTCACTTTAAGAGGCAATTATATAGACAACGGAACATTTGGCAAAAACTTAGCTTACCATTGGATATACAGTTCAACAGGAGATATAAATACTCCGGAAGACTGGGAAGATGTGGAAGGTAGTGAAGACTTTGTTACGAACGGAATAGTGGAGGCGTTGCTTTATATAGATAGTCTTACTTTAGACCATACGGGTTATTACCGTTTAGTAATAGGTTCTCCCACTTCAATTGATACATGGTATTGTCGTGCAGCATCTAACCCCATAGAAGTAACGGTACTGCCACGTGCAAAAGCAAGCTACATATCCGGTGATACAGCTGTTTCTATATGTTTCAATTCATCGGTTTTATTAAAAGTATCAAGTTCAGAGGTTACTTCGCCGGTTTTTCATTGGTATAGCTCACCTGAGGCAACCACGCCCTTTCACACGGGTGAAAAATACGAAACTTCAAAGCTAACAACAGATAGCACATATTATCTGAGCGTATCAGGAACAAACTATTGCAAAAACCATATCGGTGATCGCAAAGAAATAAAAGTAAAGGTCAATTTTGTACCTGTTCCCACAGTTACTACTCCTCTTCTCACGTATTGGCATCAGGAGAGCGCTCCCGATTTGCTATTGGCAACAGGAGCGGCAGCGGGTTCCGGTTATACGCTCAAATGGTATCAGAGCGACGGGACAACGGAATATACCGGAGCAAGCAATCCGATTAACACCGGCGCTGCAAGTTTGAATTACTACTATGTAAGTCAAACAAGCACGATGAAATGTGAAAGCGAAAAAGTTTTGGTCAGCGTATTGGTGATAAAACCGCAAGATGCAAATTATATAACTTGTCCGGGAACCTCTGTAAACCTAAAGTTAGACGAAATAAACGGCGTTGATTTTTATTGGTATGACTCAGCTTTGGCAGATACGGTACTACCCGGTTCGCCTTCCAATAGTCACTTAGCTATCTGTATAACGCTTCCGCAAACCTTTTGGGTAGAACCGAGAGCAGATTCAATAATTTTCAGCAGAATGCCTGTAACAATACACGAATACATATCTTGCGGAGATATTGAAAAAGATTGCCGGATAGGAGGAACTCTTTTATATATTGAAGATTTTGGTGGAAACAGCGTTTCAGATCCATGGAGCTGCCCTACGGGCTTACCTCCGGGTGCTTCAGATTTTCCCTATTCCAGTATAGGCAATCTATTAGGCGGATACTATTCCATAAATAAAAACCCATACAGGCTATACCCTCCAGAATTTCATCGCATAGGCGACCATACTCATTTGGGCGATACCACACGAGGGTACATGATGTTTGTTGACCCACCTCTAAATACAGCCGGATATAAACTGTACGAAACCCATATTGACGGGTTATGCGATGAAATGCTCTTATCGTTTACAGCGTGGTTTGTGGATATTAACAGGCATGAACTACAAGGTGTAGTATCTCCAAAAATTGAGATGCAAATGATAAATAAAAATAATAACCTTGTAGTTTATTCTTCAGGCATTGTAACAATAGAAGTGGGAGCAACATGGAGACAACACGGTTTTAATTTTAGGCTGCCGGCAGGTGTAACGGATGTTATATTCAAAATCATCAACAGAGAAGACAGTCGTTTCGGTAACGACTGGGCAATGGACGATATAGAAATACGTTTCTGCGCCCCGCACGTAAATATTTCGATGGAAAAAGAGATTGAAGAAATATGCGAAGACACTCCTTATACATTAAGCGGCGCATATATTGATGACGGAACATTTGGACAAGAGCTTATCTATCGTTGGGAACACAGTTTAAGCGGAGATATAAACAAATCGGGAGAATGGACACCCGTGGCAGATACTCAAGACACTATTACAACAGGAATTGTATCCTCTCAATTGTCAATATCATCTTTTACCCCGAGCGATGAGGGGTATTACCGTTTAGTGGTGGGAAACAGATCCACAATTGATAAATGGACTTGTAGAGCTTCGTCAAAAGTAGTTTATTTACAACTAAATCCAAAGCCTGCCATACCAACAATTGTTGATCCTACTCCTGTTTTTTTGTATCAGGAGAACGCGCCAACTCTGCTGTCGGCAACAGAAACAACTCCCTCTGCCAACTGCGTATTGAACTGGTATCAGAGCGACGGTATTACGGAATATAGCGAAGCAAACATTGCGATTAACACAGATAATACAGGTATGTTACAATATTACGTAAACCAAACCAATACCATCACAGGATGTGAGGGCAACAAAGGGCTTATTAGTGTATTGATAGTGAAACCGCAATTTACACAATATGTGGCGTGTCCGGAAGACTCTATAAGTTTGATAATAGAGCCTATAGATGGTGTTGATTTTTACTGGTATGATATTGCAACAGGAGGGACACCATTATTGGGGGTTCCTTCTGATACTTGTGTGGTTGCAAGCGCAATACTGCCGAAAACATATTATGCCGAACCGAGAGTAGATACCCTCGTTCTCGACAGAATAAAGATAGAAGTTATAGAAAGTGAAGCCTGCGGCGGCGAAAATCCGGAAACGGAATGTAAGAGAAAAGGAACCCTTTTATACAGAGAAGATTTTGGAGGGCACGAAGCCCCGCCGATCCCCATTTTCAGTCCAACGCCTTTACCGGCAGAATATTCGGATCTTCCTTACAAAACCTCCAACTTCGGTGGCGGCGGATTCTACACGTTGACGAAGAATGCACGAAATGTGTGGGAAACTTTCCATACATTAGGCGACCATACATACCTTGGAGATAACACCCGCGGCTATTTCATGCTGGTTGACCCGGCTGCCGGAGACAAGGGGAAAGTTTTGTATAGAAATACTATCTCCGATTTGTGCGATGAGATGAGCCTGTCGTTTTCTGCATGGTTTATGGATGTTAATTACGAACACCATACACCTCCAAAAATTGAAATGCAAATGTTGAATGCAAGTACAAACGCTGTGCTTGTAACTACCGGAGAAATCACAATACCTTACGGAAACGAGTGGCAGCAATATGGATTTAACTTTACGTTGCCTCAAGGCGTAACCTCAGTTACGTTCCAAATCTTAAACAAGGAAAACAGCACTACCGGAAACGACTGGGGTATGGACGATATTGAAATATATCTCTGTGTGCCGGAAGTGCATATAGATCAAGACAGCATAAACACAGTTTGCGAAGAAGCGCTGTTCGCTTTAAGCGGATCATATTCCGATGACGGCACGCTGGGTAAAAATCTTGTTTACCACTGGGAGTACAGCTTAACAGGGCATATAAACGACCCTGCTACATGGAACGTTATCACCGGCACGGAAGGCAATACTAATTCGGGAGAGGTTTCTTCAACTTATACTATATTTTCTTTTGCTGCAAGCAATGTAGGGTACTACCGTTTGGTAGTTGGCAAGGAAGAAACCATTGATATGCGTTGCCGCGCCGAATCGAAACCGGTAGAGCTAAAGTTCAGTTCCGTAACCACTCCAACAGTGAGCAACTCTATACTTACTTATCTCTATCAGGCTACTGCGCCCACTTTGTTGGTGGCATCAGGCGTAGAGCCTTCTGGAGTTTGCACGCTTAACTGGTATCAGAGCGACGGGATTACGGAATATACCGGAGCAAACGATCCGATTAGCACGGACAATACAGGATTATATCAGTATTATGTCAGTCAGACGAATACAGATGGATGCGAGAGTTACATGAAACGTGTCAGCATTTTAGTAGTAAAACCCCAATTTACCAAATATGTGGCATGTCCGGAAGACTCCATAAGTTTGATCATTGAGCCTATCGATGACGTTGATTTCTACTGGTATTCAAGATCTGTAAATGGCACACTTTTGTTGTCATATCCTACCGATACCCTCGTGGTAGCAAGTAAAACACTTCCTCAATCATATTATGCAGAGCCGAGAGTAGGTACAATGTATTTCAGCAGAATTAGAATAGAGGTTACCGAAAGCAAAGGTTGTGGCGGCGAAAATCTTGATACGGAATGTATGAGAAAAGGAACACTTTTATACAGATTGGTTGACCCGGATGCCGGCGACAAAGGTGAAGTTTTGTACAAGAACACTATCTCCGATTTGTGCGATGAGATGAGCCTGTCGTTTTCTGCATGGTTTAAGGATGCCGATTTAGAACAACACACACCTCCAAAAATTGAGATGCAAATGCTGAATGCAAGTACAAACGCTGTGCTTGTAACTACCGGCAAGATATCTATACCTTACGGAAACGACTGGAAACAATATGGATTTAGCTTTACGCTGCCTCAGGGCGTAAACTCAGTTACATTCCAAATCTTAAACAAGGAAAACAGCGCTACCGAAAGCGACTGGGGGATGAACAACATTGAAATATATCTCTGTGTGCCGGAGGTGGTTATAGACCAAGACAGCGTAAACACAGTTTGTAAAAATACCCTGTTCACTTTAAGCGGCTCATATACCGATGACGGCGCTCTGGGTAAAGATCTTGTTTACCATTGGGAGTACAGCTTAACCGGAAATATCAACGATCCCGAGGCATGGGAAATTATCAACGGTACGGAAGGCGATACTGATTCGGGAGAGGTTTATTCAACCTGTACGATACCTTCTTTTACTGCAAGCGATACAGGTTATTACCGCTTGGTAGTTGCTAAGGAGGAAACCATTAATATGCGTTGCCGCGCCGAATCGAAACCGGTAGAGCTTGCTGTTAAATCCTGCGCCACTGTGCGAGGTACGGTTTTCCCATTTATACATTATGATGAACCCGAAATTGCAAACTTATTCCCCATTGTTGCGAGATTATTCGACGTAGCATTGATTGCACAGGGACCTTTTGCTATTTTGAACGCCGAGCCTATACATATTGATACGGCAACATATTACGATGGAACTGACTTTATTTCCAGAACTCCCAAATTCCCGGGATATATAGGTAGATTAGATAATCCTAACTTCCCTCCTATAAATTGGGCAGCACTGGGATATACAGCCGGTGAACCGGATACCACTTTCTTGTTGCCGGGTCAGATACCGCAAACGCCGGTAGGATGCTATAAATTTGAAAATGTTGAACACGGGGTGTATATATTAGCCCTGTCGAGAGGTGGTTATGTTACACGGTTTGCAAAAATAAATGTACAAGATGCTAATGTTACATTAGGACACAGAGAGTTGATTTTAGGAGATGTGAATGGCGATTTAAAAGTGGATGAAGATGATATTGAGATTATTATTTCAAAAATTTCTCAGTACGGAAATACACTGTATGACCCACAATATGATCTGAATGGCGATTTGAGAATAAATGCCGCTGACATATCGCTTCTGAACTTCTATTTGCATTTCTTCTTTGAATTATATAAAGACACGGAAGAGTGTTTTAAAAATGAATAATAAAAGAGTGATATTTATCAAGTAATAAATGACAATAAATTAACATATTAACTAATTTTAAATTTTATCCTATGAAAAGAAAAACTTTACAAAGCAAAAATGTTATGCACGTTTTTACACTATTATTAGTGTTTTTGTTTGGCTTGTCGCCCTTTTTTATACAGGCGCAGCAACCGCAAGAGTACAGATCCGATAAGGATGTACTTGTTGGAACATCAAACACCCGATTGATGTCGTCAATTTATGAAACCGAAACCACTGTTACCATGAAAATTATGGCAGTAGGTTACATGAAAGCAGACAACATCTCTTTTTCGGTTTTCTATGATCCGACCAAACTTGTTTTTTGCGAGGAAAATCTTACCCCGATTACACAATTCGGAGCGCTTAAAAGTGGCGCAGCCGTATTGAATCAGGAACTTGTAACCAAACAGTGGAGGTTTGATGGGTTGTACAAAGATGCCGGTACTACAGTTACAACAACGGAGTATATTTCAGGACATGAAACCATGAGAGCTATTTTATTTGAGGTAGGATTACCCTACGTTTCTTCAGACAAATTATTCGTTGTAAAGGCAGGTGAAGTAAAAAATGTTATGCAATTCACCTTTGCAAAAGCTACTAACCAACCACTTACTGAAAATGATTTTGGTTTAGGTGTGAAAACAACAGGAACATCAACAGGTTTTTACCAACCGGAGTTTGGTCATGATGGATTATTTGTATGGTATAGAGATAGAGCTACGTCTATCAATAAAAGGATTAACCCTAATGCGTTTTTGTATCGTTCGGGTTCAGGCGTAGAAACATCTGCTTCCGTGCTTGCGGCAACGACATCTGCTAAAGTTAGCGGTACTTTTTGGCAAGGCGCTGAAAACTTACCCGTTTCAACCAATATTCTTGATAACATTGGAAACGCTACTACAGGTACAGCAAAACTTAGTCATGATATAATAACCGAATATGGATTTATCTATACTATTGCCAATGTAAATATGGTAATTGATGAGTTTTCAGATTCAATTAAAATTAACAATGTTAATTATGAGCTTCCTACAGATACTGAAATTTCGGATGGTTCATTTATGCGCGATGGAAAGACTTTTTATATAGTTATAGTAGATGATAACAATGGCTTGCAAGAAACTTTACTTTACGATGCTACCCTTGTAAATTTAATTCCGGACCAAGACTATTATACATGGGCTTTTACCCGTTATTATTTTGAGACCTCCAACCCATTTCAGGCAATTGGTAAGAAAGTTCACTTTAAAACAACATCTTGTGTTGCACTGAATATAGAAAGTGTATATATTGTTGAGGAACCTCTTTGTGATAATAATAACGGAAAAATCAAAATGAATGTAACCGGAGGAAGCGGCGTTTACGTATTCAGCGTGAATGGAGGAGACTATACAACTTATACTAATAATATTATTAACAACTTAACAGCAGGGACATACACCATTGCGGTGAAAGATGTTTCGCAACTTGCTTGCGATTCTACGGTGGCTGATAATGTAGTATTACATAACGCCAACACCGATTTGAACGTGCTTCTAACAGCAACCAATGCACAAACATGTGCAGGCTATGGAACTTTGTTTGTAGCTGTAACCGGCGGATCAGGAACTTACGAGTATTTATTAAATGGAAATGAACCAACTGTTGTAAATGGTTGGATTACAGCACCTCAACTCCCTGTAGGAGAATATGAAATGACAGTAAAAGATCTTGACAATAATTGTGTTGCAAGCAGTGGAAAAGTTTACATTTATGCAGATGATTCTCAATTAGCAGCTCAGGTAGAAATTACAAACTACCCCGCTTGTTCTGAAAACACAGGGGTTATTGAATTTACGGTAACCGGAGCAAAAGATAATAAATTCACTTACCAATTAGATGGTTATACTGCTCAAGTAGAAGAAAACTACGATAATACGCCAATCACATTGTCGGGTTTAAGCGCAGGTGTTCATTACTTACGCATTACAGACGCATGTAAACAAATTGTAGAAAAGATTACTATTGATAATGAAGGCAGCAATCCATTTGCATTTGCTGCTGATCCTCATAATGAAGTATTGTCTTGCAACGGAGCATTATTACCCGGAAGCATTACTATAGAGCTAACCAATGGTATAGCTCCATTTGAATACAGCATTAATGGCAACGACTGGTATCCTCTTATCAATGCAACGATTTCGAATTTAAACCAAGGAACTTACCGCGTACAGATAAGAGACAATGCTACTCCTAAATGTACTTACGAAGTAAATAATGTAACGATTGGTCGTGAAATATACACCCCTATCAATATAGCTACTGTTTTTACTTCTAAAGAGCCTGAATGCGAAGCAAGCAACGGAGAGATTCAAGTATTTGTTACAGGTGGTAGCAATTTGTATCTCTATACTGTAAACGGAGTAGGTCCAAAACACTACCCGAATGGCTTAATAAAAGATTTAACAGCAGGTATTTACACCATTATAGTACAGGATTCACTATTTAAATCTTGTCCGAGTGTAACTATTGACAATATCGTATTACATAATATAAATACCGATTTGGATGTGGTTATCACTCCAACTCATGCACAAACATGTTCCGAAACAGGCGCTTTGTTTGTAACAGTAACAGGCGGAACAGGAAATTATTCCTATTTATTGAACGGAACTGTTCCGAACATTGTGAACGGATGGATACAGAACCTTCCGGTAAACGAATATGAACTTACAGTAGAAGATAACGGTTGTGTAGCAAGTAGCGGCAAAGTACGTATTACAGCAGAACAACATAACTTGATAGTAACCGGTGATGTTACCCAACATGCTACTTGCGGTTCAAGTACAGGGGTATATACTTTTACTGTAACAAGCTCTAATTCACATGAATATACTTACCAATTGAATGGTTATCCTGCACAAACAGGATCAGGAAGCAATCCGGTTACATTAAACGGATTAAGCGCAGGGGTTCATTACTTACGAGTTGCAGATTATTGCGCGGAAGTAGTAAAGGAAATTACTATCACCAACGGAGACGAAAATGCGTTTGCATTTACCCCAACTGCTAAAGATGAAGTATTGACCTGTAGCGGCGTATTAGAATTGGGTAGCATTACCTTAGCGATAAACAGCGGCATATCTCCATTCCAATACAGTATTAACGGCAGCGATTGGAAACCTCTCATCGGAAACACTATTCCAAGCTTACATCAAGGAGTTTATCGCGTACAACTTAAAGACGATAAGGATTGTTCTTACGAAGTAAACCAAATAACAATCGGTCGTGAAATACACACCCCTATATCTATAGGTACTGTTCTTGCATATCAGGATCCTACTTGTGCTCTTGCTAATGGTAAAATACAAGTGTTTGCCACAGGTGGAAGCGGTTCATACCTCTATAGCACAAATGGTGATGATTTTGATCCTTATACAGATGGTATCATTACCGGTTTAGCAGCAGGAACCTATACGATTTGGGTACGCGATGCTAACGACAATACATGTAATGATGCTTCTATCAGTAATGTTACATTACATAATGTTAACACGGATCTCTCTATTATCGTTGAAGTTGAAAATGCTTTAACTTGTTCAACCGACGGCAAATTGTATATCAGTGCAACCGGTGGTTCAGGTAACTATAATTTCTATATTAACGACTTAAACAGTAGTCCTGTAGGTTCAATACTTACTAAACCGGTGGGCGTATATACAATATATGTAAAAGATATATCTAATGGTTGTGTAGCAAGCAGCGGCGAAGTACGTATTACGGCAGATCAACATAACTTGATAGTAGAAGGTTCTGTTACAGAGCATACTACTTGCGGCTCAAGCACAGGGGTATATACTTTTGCTGTAACAAGCTCTAATTATAATGAATATACTTATCAGTTGGATGGTTATCCTGCACAAACAGGGTCAGGAGATGCGCCTATCGTATTGAGCGGATTAAGTGCAGGTGTTCATTACTTGAAAGTTTCAGATGATTGTGCTGAAATAGTAAAAGAGATTATTATCACCAACGGAGATGGAAGTACATTTGCATTCACACCAACTGCTAACGATGAAGTATTGACCTGTAGCGGAGCTTTAGAATTAGGTAGCATTACCTTAGCTATAACCGGCGGTACATCTCCATTCAGATACAGTATTAACGGAAGCGAATGGAAACCTCTTAGCGGAACCACTATTCCAAACTTACATCAGGGAGTTTATCGCGTACAACTGAAAGACGCTACCGATTGTACTTACGAAGTAAATCAGGTAACCATTGGTCGCGAAATCCATACAACTATATCTATCGGTACCATATTAACATCTCAAGAACCTACTTGTAACAATGCCAACGGTACAATCCACGTGTTTGCACAAGGTGGAAGCGGTTCATACCTCTATAGCATAAATGGTGAAGATTTTGAACCTTATACAGATGGTATCATTACCGGTTTAGAAGCAGGCACTTACACTATTTGGGTAAGCGATGCTAACGACAATACATGTGACGCCACATATATCCGTAACATCGTACTACATAATGCCGACACCGATCTAAGTGTAAGCGTTGAGACCGAAGATGCTGCAACTTGCGATAATACTTCTAACGGTAAATTGATCATTACGACAACCGGCGGCTCAGGCAACTATACTTATTATGTTAATGAGATAGATGGTACACCTGTGCCATTAACCGATGGCTATATACTTAAACCGGCAGGTACATACGTTGTGTATGTAGTAGATGATGAGGGTGGTTGCGTAGCAAGCAGCGGCGAAGCGCGCATTAATGCTACATCATCTAACTTGTCTGTTAGTGTGCAGCTTTCAGCAGTTGCTACTTGCGGAGCATCTACAGGTGCTGTGAATGTAGCAGTTTATGGGGCCTCTGTTTATACTTACCAATTAGATGGAAACCCCGAAGTAACTAGAAGTGGAATATCATTCTCTTTAACAGGATTAAGCGCCGGTAAGCACTACTTGAGAGTTACAGACAATTGTAAGGAAATAGTAACGACATTTGATATTCCAAGTGGAGTTACAAATCCGTTTACAGTTACTGCCAATTCGCAGAAAGAACTCTTAAATTGTGATGGAAAATTAATTCCGGGTAGCATTACTTTAAATGTAAACAATGGAGTGCCTACATTTGAATACCGTCTTGATGGTGGAGAATGGATTGAGTTTACTACAGACGGACGAACTGAAAAAATTGAGAACTTACGCAGCGGTGTTTATCTTGTTGAAGTTAGAGATGCTGACAGATGTACTTTTGAGATTAATCGTGTAACTATTCTTCGTGGAACATCTTTCGATTCCAATATCATTGCTCCGGTAGCTACATCGCCGCAAACATTCTGCAGCGCTGCAACCGTAGAGAATCTACAAGCTACAGGCGCAAATATTAAGTGGTATGCAACAGCAGAAGGTGGCTACCCGCTGGCTGAAACAACAACATTACTTAACGACTCTATTTACTATGCAGTTCAATCTATTGGATTCTGTCAAAGTCAAATACGCACAGCCGTGAAAGTACATATTGATCCGTTTGCAGTATTAGATACGCCTAACATTGCTACACCTCAACATTTCTGTGGCACTTCAAGTTCATTAACACTTGCTGACATTGCCACCGATGGAAACACCAATATTGTATGGTACGATGTGGAAACAAATGGTACGGCATTATTATTGACCGATCAGTTACAAACAAAAACATATTATGCAGCTTTAGAAGCAGGAAATTGTCAGGCTTCTCCAAGATTGGCGGTACAAGTGTTCATTGATCAAACAGTTCCTGTTGCGCCTGTAATTAAAGATGTTCAACATTTCTGCGACGGCGCTTTAATAGCCAACATTGTAGTTCCTAACAATCAGATTGTATGGTATATGGATGAAACTGACGACACACCGCTTGCAGCAACTTATCGATTAGAAGATGGCGCAGACTATTATGCAGCACAAAAGGCAGGCGACTGTGAAAGTGCAACACGCACCAAGGTAACCATTTACTTAGATGCTCCTGAAGCTCCCGAAGCTCCTGCAACTCAGTTTATTTGCAAAAAACAAACATTAGCAGACCTCACAGTAACCGGCTACGGTATTGTTTGGTATGATACTCAAATAGGCGGAACCCAATTAGAATTGACAGAGATATTAGTAGCCGGAAAAACTTACTGGGTAGCCCAATCATCAGGAGACTGTGTAGGTGAAAGAGGTGGAGTTACTATATCAAATGCATGTTATGTAGTATATGGTACGGTATTCCCGTTCGTTCACTGGAACAATATTGATATAGACACTTTATTCAATATAACGGTTAGCTTATATCGTGTTCCGATCACAAGCGGAGACCCTGTTGATGCCATACTTGATAGCGCTTATGTACACTCTGTAACAGCAACCTTCTATGATGGTACTATCCACATACCGGGAACTCCGAAATTCCCCGGCAGCATGGGTAGCGCAAGTAACCCCGGAAAGAAAATCAGCTGGGAAAAATTAGGAAAAGAGATAGGAACTGTTAGCGAGGAAGTTGTAGCTTCTGGAGAAGAACCTGAGGGTATCATAGGTATGTACACATTTGAAAATGTAGTACCGGGTGAATACATATTGCAAGTTTCACGTGCAGGATTCCTTACTCGTTGGGGTAAAGTAAACATCAATGAAGACGGCATGTCGTTAGGGCATAGAGAAATTATAGCAGGAGAATTTAATGAAGACTTCTCTATCCGCCTCAGTGATATTTCGATACTGAATGCAAACATTGCAGAATTTGAGCATGAATATTACAATGCTATGTATGATGTTGACGGAAGTTTGGGCATTGATGCAGGTGATATTGAAATATTGCTCTTTAACCTCGGCTCATTCATAACTATCTATTTGGAAACTGAAGAGTGGATAAATGGAAAATAAGAATTGCACCGACACTATAATGTGTTAACCCTATAATTAAATATATTATGGAAACACCTATCAAAAAATATCTAAAAAGAATGCTCATCAACAAACTAATATCATTACTAATAGTATCTCTTTTGGTTGCGCCTTTTACTCTAAAGGCGCAACCGGAGGAATACCGCTCTAACCAGGGAGCTCTTGTGGGAACATCCGATTCACGGATGTTTATCACTATTGATGAAGCAGAAAATCACGTCGAATTTAAAGTAAGTCTGCTGGGAGAACTAACAGCAAGATCATTGGACTTCATTTTACTTTATGATACTACCAAATTAAGACTAACAGATGAAACCTATTTGTATGATATTCCCGACGGCTTTGATATAAACGACTACGGCTCTCCTGTAATTACTATTCCTGAGTCTTTTAGCAGCCAATATCCCGATCACTTCATAACACCAAGGCGACATAGAGCTATCTATTCGGGAGATGCATTGGGGATGAAGTATTTTATTACGGAAATGATTAATTTTCTTCCTACTTCTGCGCCCATATATCTGAGCCCCGGCGAAGCGATACATACGTATAGTATCCATTGCCGGAAAGTAAACCCCGGAACACCAATTAAAGATTCCGATATTGGATATTATGCGCAAGTACAGGAAGTGGCACACGAGCCGCTACCGGTTCAATCGCCTTACTGGACTTACGATGCAACGGCAATTAGATTTGCTAATGGAATGCCGGCGACATTGTTTAAAACAAAACCGGAACTCTTTACTTACAGGTCTCCTTCTTATGTAGTTACAGAAAATACAACACAGATTTACTCAAGCACGGCAACTCTAAATGCGACTTTTACCAGAGGCGATATAATGCCTAAAAACGACATGATTGTAAGCGGGTACGTCGCAGCAAAATACTACGGACGCTTAACTTGGGATGCGATTGTGCAATGTGGCTTTATTTACTCGAACACAGATGCCACAATTCTTGTAAACGGATACTCTAAAAAACTTAATATTGATGGCGACGATTACGATTTCCCTGATGCCGTAGAAATAGCAGCAGGCGAATTTGTTCGTAACGGAAATACCTTTTATATTACACAAGCGAATAACAGCTCATCCAACCAAACTGTTTCCTATTCGCAAACCGTTACCGGTTTATTAAATGGAAGTACTTATTATGTGTGGTCATTTATTCAATATGTTATTGAAACATCTGACCCCTATTTGTATGTTGGAAATAAAACTGTGTTTGAATCGGGTTGTGAAGCTAGTCCGATTGTTCTTGTAGAAGATTTGATCTATTGTTCCGGCGAAGAAGTTCCGGAATACACATTTAATGGTACCGAAAATACAACTTTCCATTGGGAAAGAATATTGGGTTATGATTTCGG
>Ga0123353_10003705_pt1 | contig 19431 bp, 7 predicted proteins | sample TergutLab28metaG_3_FD_92763 | JGI IMG/M metagenome (GOLD analysis project Ga0123353, IMG submission 92763) | Labiotermes labralis P3 segment gut microbial communities from Petit-Saut dam, French Guiana - Lab288 P3 | ecosystem: Host-associated > Arthropoda: Insects > Digestive system > Gut ... | reverse complement strand
GCTTTTGCCACACGGCTTTCATGGGCCTTGGCGTCGGTGACGGTGGTGAAGCGCGCTTGTCATGCTGCTTTTTGGTTCGGCTGCAAGCATATATGCGGTAGCCCTGCTTACGGCCCCATGACTTGACAAGCTCAAAGCATCAGTGTTAGTCTTTGTTACATGGAGTGTTCGTAATGGCAAATTTAAAAATAAACCACACAGGTACATTTTCCTGCAATGGGATGAACGTATCCGGTTTCGCCGCTGGCTTTAATTCAGCTTCCGGTTGGTACTATTATTATGCCCGAATAAAATAACGCTGGTCTGTTATTTGGGTTATGACGTTCGAAGTCAACGCCGCCTAACAGGCGGCGTTTTTTTTTGCTCAGGCGTCAGCCTGAAAACATTTAACAAAAGGAAAAGTCATGTCACACACAAGCAACGCAAAAATCGTCTTTTTTTCAGGCGAGGACATTCCGCTGGAAATGCACAAGGCGTGTATGGTTCAGCGACTGCACTTACAACCGGCGGAACAGCGCTTCCAGGCCTTGCGCCAGGCCGGTAACAACACTTTTTTGCTGCGCAACCGGGATGTTTTTCTGGACATGCTCACCGATAGCGGAGTCAACGCTATGAGTGACGCCCAGTATGCCGCCATGTTTATGGCCGATGAAAGCTATGCCGGCTCGGAAACCTTTTTCCGTCTGGAAGAAGTCTTGCGTGACATTTTTGGGACTCAATTTTTTTTGCCCACGCACCAAGGCCGGGCCTGTGAAAATATTCTGGCCAACGCTTTTGTAAAACCCGGCCAGTCGGCAGTGATGAATTACCACTTTACCACCACCAAAGCCCATATAACCCGTATGGGTGGAAGCGTAGTCGAAGCTATTGACGATAAGGCCTTTGAAACAGTGAGCGACAATCCTTTCAAAGGTAATATGGATATGCCGAAATTGCGCGCGGCTGTAGCGGAAGTTGGGCCTGAAAAGATAGCCTTTGTCCGCATTGAAGCCGGAACCAACCTGATTGGCGGTCAGCCGGTTTCACTGCAAAATATGCGTGAAGTATCGGCTTTTTGCAGACAAAATAACTTGTTGCTGGTATTTGACGCCAGCCTTCTGGCTGATAACCTGTACTTTATTAAAATGCGTGAGGAATCCTGTAAAGATCGTTCTCTGGAGGAAATTTCCAGAGAAATAGCCTCCTTAATGGACATCACCTACTTTTCCGCCCGCAAGCTGGGTTGTGCCCGCGGCGGGGGCATCATCACATCAAGGGAAGATTTGTATAAGCAAATGCGTGATTACATTCCGCTCTTTGAAGGCTTTCTCACCTATGGCGGTATGTCGGTGCGCGAGATGGAGACTCTGGCCGTTGGCTTGCGCGAAACCATGGATTTACAGGTGATTAACCAGACCCCGATTTTTGTGGAGTATCTCGGCAAAGAGCTGCAAAAACAGGGCATAGCAGTGATTACTCCTTTAGGCGGCTTAGGTTGCCACCTCGACGCCCGACGTTTCGTTGAACATATTCCGCAAACCCAGTACCCGGCGGGAGCCCTGGCAGCGGCGATTTACCTTGTTAGCGGCGTACGCGGCATGGAGCGCGGAACCATTGCCGAGCAGCGTAATCCGGATGGCAGCGAACGCCTGGCCGACATGGAACTGGTACGTTTAGCCGTACCCAAACGAGTTTTTACTCTTTCCCAAATTCGTTTTGTGTCGGATCGTTTGAGTTGGCTACATCAGAACCGACACCTCATCGGCGGGCTGGAGTTTGAGGATGAGCCGCAAACCTTGCGCTTTTTCCTGGGCAGACTGCGCCCCCTTGGTGATTGGCAGGAAAAATTGCTGGAAAGATTCCGGCAGGATATGCCCAACGAATTGTAACAGCCGGCCAACAAAGGAAAGCAAACGGTAAAGCATGGAGTTGGAAAACGAGGAAAGGGAAGGTGGGCACGGCGGAAAATACGGACTGTGTTTTCCGTCGTGCCCACCCTTCGGTCCTGAGGCAAAATTTTCCCCGGAGGTGCTGTCGTAGGGAGCGGATACCGAAGCCGCGCAAAGCAGGTCAAGGGCGAAGTGGCGCACAATGCTTTCCTGCTCTGCGGGGGTGCATGCGGTCCAGGCCAGGAGCCCGGAGTCAAAACGCTCCCGGGGCTCTCCGTCCTTTTTCCCGCTGCTGTTACTGGGCAAAGAGGAGGCGCTTCCAGAAAAATTTGATGTTGCCATCGAGCAAGTGGGGCACTTCCCAGGTTCGTATGGTTTGTGACACTTCCATCATGGCCCTGCTGGCAGGGCTGTTGTGGTCCATGACGCTGAAGGGTTTCTGGCTGATCACCGCCTTACGTACGCTGGCATCTCCGGGGATCACGCCCACGTAATCGAGGCCGACGCCGGCAAGAAAATGATCGCAGGCTTTGTACAGGCGGCGGAAAATATCGAGCGCCGCCTTTTCGTCCGGGGCCATGTTTACCAGCACCCGGAAATCGTTCACTCCGTGGTTCTGCTGCATGACCTTGATCAGGGCGTAGGCGTCGGTGAGGGAGGTGGGTTCCGGGGTCATGATGACCAGACGCTCCTGGGAAGCCAGGTTGAAATACATGACGTTGTCGTTGATGCCCGCGCCTGTGTCCACGATCAGGAAATCGACCGAATCTTCCATTTCGTCCATGGCTTCGAGCAAGGTCACTTTCTGGCCCGTGCTTAAGGACAGCATCTCGCTGACGCCGGAGGACGCGGGAAGTATCTGGAAGCCGTATGGCGTGTCCATGAGCACATCGGAGAGTTCCGCCCCTTCGTGAAACAGGTGGAACAGATTGCGGGCCGGGGCCAGCCCCAAGAGCACGTCCACATTGGCAAGGCCAAGATCCGCGTCCAGGAGAATCACTTTTTTGCCTGCTTTGGCTAAGCAGCAGGCAAGATTGACCGAAATATTGGTCTTGCCGACGCCGCCTTTACCGGAGGTGACGGAGATGACGAGGGGCAGGGCATATCGCATGGGCGGCTCCAGAAAGCGTTTGGAATTTGGCTGAGTGTATTCATTTTTTGCCATAATCCAGAGCATTTTAACCTTGAAATTTTACATCTGAAAAAATGCTCTGATGGGGCTTTGCCAACAAATAATTTTAAGCCGAGTTTTAATCGCCGCTCTCGATTTGCTCTGACAACTCCCCTTGAAAAGAGAGGAGGCTCCGGGGCTTGGGGGGATAGCGCACTGCTTGATGGTATGGCCACGCCACTTCCATCAAACTGGAGCCCCCTCTCTTTTCAAGGGGAGTTGGAAACTATCTCATGTAAAACAACTTTGTTTCGTCCAGTCGCTTTTGCCTCATATAAAGCATCATCAGCATTTTTAATAGCTGTTTCAATGTCGTAATTTGCAATATAAGCTACGCCGAAGCTTGCCGATACGGTAATGATTACATTACCAAAATCAAATACTTCTTTGCAAAGACACAATCTCAGGCGTTCTGTGATTTCCATTACGTCATCATCATTGGTGTTGCTTACAAAAATAATAAACTCTTCCCCGCCATATCTGGCAAAGAAATCATATGGCCTGACAGTAGCCTTTACACGTTCAGCGGCTTCAAATAGTACTTTATCGCCTATAGTATGTCCGTATGTATCATTTATATTCTTGAATTTATCTAAATCAAAAATAATAATATAACAATCTTCATTAGATCGTTTGGATTTGTTCAAAGCGCTTAGCGATAATTCCATAAAATGGCGCCTGTTGTATATGCCTGTAAGAGCATCTGTTTTTGCAATTTTCTCAAGCTCATCATACAATTTATTTAATTTATAATTGCTCTTTATAACAAAAAGTATTAAAAAACAAATAAATAATAAAGCTACAACAAGAATTACATTTACTGGATAATCATACCAGTTACGGGAAGATGATACTGTTAAATGCCACTCTGCGTTCAAGATGTTAATTGGCCGTGTCACAAAGTTAGTATGTATCCTCGCCCCATTGCTCGCAATTATTTGTTTTTCACCTGTATTGGGATTTATTCTCCACAGTTCATAGGCGTACCCATGTATGTTAAAAACAGCGAGGTCTACATTATTTAAAACTTCCGAAAACCTGAGCGATACGGAAACAAGCCCCCAAAACTTGCTTCTTTCGTTTTCGGTATCTAAATAGACGGGCATTCGTCCCGCAATCATTTGTCCCCCTTGAACCGCGCCGAATGGCCCCGCCATTACAAGCTGCCCTGAGTCCCGCGCGGCAATAGCTTCACTGTTATCAATCCCATCACCAAATAAATCCAATCCAATCATGGCTTCGTTGCCGGCAAGGGGATACACATGGCTGACGATGCCGCCCGGCGCTATAAGCATAGTCCATATTGCCGGGTCGTCTGTCAGCGACTTCGCGAGTATGTTAAAATCAACTATCTGACCGTTTCCCTGCCTGACCAAAACAGACAGTATTTCCGCTTTACGCAATTTCTTAGAGATTACATCTTCTATTCTTGTGCTTTTTTCGAGTATGAGCTGCTCTACCGCCATGCTGTTAAGCCGGTTTTTATTTACGATAGATATATAAACAGAAAATGAACATAAAAGTGTCGCTACAAGTAAAGCTATTACAGCTAACCCTGATATCTTATGTGGACTTGTTCTATTGGGATGTGTTTTCATTTTAACCCCGATAACTTTTCTTTAATTTCAGAAATGTTGAACTGCTGCACATTCTCCCAAAGCCAGGACACAAGCTCGCCGCCGGTTTTATATTCATAGCTTTCAAGCTCCGCCATAGCCGCATCCACCGTATCCATGTCATAGGTCTTGCACCCCTCCAGCAGTTTGACAAGCACCTCCCGGTCCGGCTGTTCTTTTTTGGGTTTGTTCCTATCAGTTTCTATCGCGCGGAGCATGTTTTCAAGGTCTGTTACAAGCTTTTCCACACTATCAATAAAATCCCGGTTATTGTCGTTTACAAAACCGGCATTCCCGTCTCTTGCCGCGACTTCCAGAGCCCAGGCCTTATCACCGGCCGCCTGCGCGTTTATGCCGTAACTTGACCCCTTGATTCCGTGCACAGTAATGGCGTACTCGGCCAAAGTATCCGGAGTTACACGCCTGACGCTGTCAAGAAGGGAGCGGGTGCTGACGGCATAGGAACGCAGGACTTGCAGATAGGACTCCTCATCACCGTCAAAATATTCAAGGCCTTTAAGCAGGTCGATGCCGTCCACCTGATGAGACAACACCCGTGACAGCGCTGCCGCCTGCAAGGATGCCGTTTGTTCTTCAGCAATATCCGGTTGCTCCGGTTCCAGCGTTGTATCCCGTACCCATTTACGGATGTCCGGCTGCTCTGCTTCCAACCTTTCATCCCGCACCCATTCACGAATGACGGCATCAAGGCGGGCCGGAACAATGGGCTTGGATAAAAATGCTTGAAATCCTTTGCTCAAAAACATTTCTTCGGCCCCGACGATAGCGTTGGCCGTGAGGGCGATTATCGGCACGTTTCCGGCATATTCGGTGCCTATTTCCTCCCGGATAATTCTTACGGCCTCAATGCCGTCCATTTCCGGCATCATATGATCCATAAAAACCGCGTTATAGCGGACCTTTTCTTCACGAATCGCGTCAACAGCCTGTTGCCCGCTCGAAACAAGGTCAATCTGCATGCCGTAGGGCTTCATCAAACCACGGGCAACATCACGGTTTGTCGCCACATCATCCACCACCAGCACCCGGGCATAGGGGAGCCTGATCCGTTCCGGCTTGTGATGTTTGTGTTTTTGGTCTCTATAACAAAAACCTTTGAGGCTGCCGGCCAGCTCTGCGCCGATTACTTCAGCTGTCACAAGTTTCTGGCGAAATCTTACTGTAAATGTGCTGCCTTTTCCGTATTCACTTGTAACGCTTATCGTGCCGTCCATCATATCGACGAACTTTTTCGCCAGGGAAAGCCCTAGCCCGGTTCCCATAATTTTGCGGTTACTTTTTCTGTCCAACTGCACATAATCCTTAAACAGCTTTTCAATATTTTCCGGGCTTATGCCCATGCCGGTGTCCTTAATATACGCAGCCACCCACACTGTATCGCCATCGCGTTCACAGCTTACGCCGAATTCAACTGTTCCCTCAGCAGTATATTTGAAAGCATTGGACAGAAGATTGTTGAATATCTGTCTGATACGCTGTCCGTCCCCGTAGAGTTTTGCCGGAAAGGCCTCGTCAATATTCAATATAAAACGAACAGGCTTTTCGCCTATATGCGTGACGCTTTGGCTCACGGTATCATTCAGTACGCTTGGCATGTCATATTCGGCGGGAACAAGTTCCAGCTTATTGGCATCAATCTTTGAAAGGTCAAGGAGGTCGTTGACGATACTAAGCAGCGCCACTCCGGCATGATTTATTTTTTCAAGGTTGAGATTTGCCTCCTCGCTTAAGTCCCTCGCTTCCAGAGTCACATCGGACAAACCGATGATGGCATTGAGCGGCGTTCGCATTTCATGGCTCATATTGGCCAGGAAAATACTCTTGGTCTCGTTGGCGTCACGCAGGCCCTGCGCCATTGCGTTGATCTCGGCCATCATTTTTTTATGCTCACGCAAATCGCGGGTGTACCCGGCAATGACATACTCATTCCCATATTTTACGCGGACAAGTGTGACTTCGCACGGCAACGGCGTACCGTCGGACAGACTGTGCATAAACTCAAAGACATGCTTGCCTTCGTCCAGCGTTTTTTGGAACACCATTTGTTTTTTATCAATCGAACGCTGTCCGTCAGGCTGATATTCCGGGAGAAGAGTATTATACCGCTCATCGTATTCCTGCCGACTTTTCAAATGAAAGAACCTCAGAGTTTCATTGTTACAGGCAAAAAGCTGAAGATTCCTGTCCCACAGGCGACAGGCCAAAGGCGCCGCATCTAATAGAATCATTGCGCGTTTGTGTATATTTTTTCTTATAAAAAACAGCAGTAACAAAAGAAGAATGATGCACAAAAGCATTGCGGACAAACCAGCAAGCCACAGGACCCGTTCCTCTGCCTGCTTTATCCGGAAGTCATACATCTTACTCATCCACCGCCTGATGATCTCGGTTGTGTTGATGCTGCTGAGCGCTTTATCAACAATGGAGCACAGGACAGCTTCATTTTTATTAAACCCGAAGCTGGATGTGTAGGGGACGTCAAAGACGATATTTGTTTTGAAATCCGGGCGTTCATGGTAATGAGTCAGGAGCAGGAGCCAGCTTTCGCTCTGCATCGCCACGTCTATCTCGCCGAGATCCAGGGCATCGACTAACTCGTGTAACGAATTATACTCCCTGGTATGGGTGTGGAAAGGAAACCAGCGCCTGAAGGTTTCAGTGTGCGCCGAACCACGCAGCAGGCCCACTCTGACCCCAAAAACTTCATTGACTCTGAGATCGCGGAAAGCCTGTTTTGAAATAAGGGCATGCTTGTTGCCCTTATTGACATTTTCCGGCCACAAGAAGCGCCCGGCACGAGCAGGAGTCTGGATGAGCCCGGACATCAGGGAGGCTTCCCCGCGCTCAAGCATGGGTATCAAATCAGCCACATGCTCAGTGGGGCTGTTTATCACTTGAAACGACAGCCCGGTGAGCACTTCCACTTCCCGGAGTATGTCAAAAGCAATTCCCTGCCACTCTTTTGCGTGCCGGTCATAAAAGCTGAGCGGATAATTGCCGGATTGCGCCACGAGTTTTATAACAGGGCTGCTTTTTATGTATGCATGTTCTTCATCGGTAAGCAGCAAATGGAGTCTATTCTTGTGGTATTCATCATACCCCTTATTATACAAAAAGGTTAAATATTGGAGCGTGCCGTTTTGCTGCAACGCCTTTTCCACTACAGAGATAATGGGCTGCAACTCCGGATTTTGCGCTGTCAGGACTACCGGAGTGAAAACAGGCGGATAAAACGTTTCGGACACTATATCGGCGTGGTTGTCAAAAAAAATTTTTGTGGTGTTTGAATGGGCATAGGCGTCAATCGCGCCGGTTCTGAGAAGGTCGTAAGCATCCCTGTTTTCCGCAATGAATACGGCTTCAAACGTACCGGGTTCAAGCGATGTAATGACAATATCCGCGGTCGCCGTGTTTGCAAGCACACCAATTCTGACCGGACGTTCTTGTATCTGGCGCGCAATCGGAAGGCTGTCGGCAAGGCGGAAGTAAACAACAGAGCGTTGGGCAATGGCGCTGGTTTGGAAAAAAGTGTCATGGCGTTTTTCTGTAGGGACCATGCTGCCGTTAAAATGAATTTTGCCGGTCTCAAAGGCGGCAAGCGTGTCGGCCCATTCAAAATTTGCGACAACAAAAGGAATACCAAACAACTGTCCCAGCCATTCGGCAAAAAGAGCCGAATACCCTCCGATTTCACCGTCTTTGTTTATGAACGCTTCGGTGCTCAGCGGCATGCCGTAAATAAACGAAGCGTATTTTTTTCTCAGCTCCTCAATGGCCTGTATTTCTTCAGACGTAATACCGGGAACATCGCGATACGAAGCGAAAGGATTAAAAATACCGGATTCAGGCTCCGCAGATTTTTCGCAACCGGAAAGCAGGGCTGCCGCGGTCATAATGGCCAACGCTACACACAATATCCTTCTGCTTGTGAGTATAAACCTTTTCAATATGCTTCCCATAATTTCTTTCCGGTATTTTTATCCTGACACTGGGGCCGGGCTCGTTTAGCTGTGCTGCAGCTCACCCATGACTCTGTTAAGTTCCTGGGCGGACTGCGCAAGGTCTTGCACAGCCTGGGCGGCCTGGATCATGCCGTCCGAGGTGTCCGCCACAATGCGGCAGATTTCATTAACGGACTGATTGATTTCTTCGGAGGTGGCGCCCTGTTCTTCCGCTGCCGTGGCAATGGAGGAGACCACCGCGGAGTTGGCCGCAGCCAGATTGACGATTTCCGCCAGGGCCTGACCGGAGGCGTTGGCGTGTTCCGTGGCTGCGGTCACGGAAGCTGTCACTATGCCCATTTCTTTGATGCTGGTGTCGGTGGATTGCTGGATGGCCGTGATATTGGCCCCCACTTCCTGGGTTGCGGTCATGGTCTTTTCCGCCAGCTTGCGCACCTCGTCGGCCACCACGGCAAAACCGCGTCCGGCTTCCCCGGCGCGGGCCGCTTCAATGGCCGCGTTGAGCGCCAGCAGGTTGGTCTGATCCGCGATGTCGGAGATGACGTTCATCACTCCGCCGATGCCCTCGGCCTGATGCCCCAGGTCCTGCATGGTGTTTTGCATGGTCGCGGCCACCTCGTTTACCAGATTGATGGACTGCACCACCTTTTCCACCAGCGCGGCCCCGTCACTGGCCTTGCTTCTGGTCGTCTCGGCCTGTTCCGCAGCGTCCCCGGCGTTTCTGGCCACTTCCAGCACGGTGGAGTTCATCTGCGTCATGGCTGTGGCTGTGCTTTCCACACGGATGCGCTGCATCTCGGCTCCGCGCGAAACCTCTTCCACCTGGGAGGACAGTTCTTCGGAGGAAGCCGCTACCCGGTGGGCAATGGCGGAAGCCTGTTCGGAGACCTGCTGGATGGTGTGCTGGGTCGCTTTGATGGCGGTGAGAGCCGTGATTAGTTGGAGCATGCAGCAAAATTTGCCGTCAGCATCCAAAAGGGGAATGGACGCGTAGCTGATGTCCATTGGCCTGCCCTTCGGCCCCTTTGGATGGGCGCGGGTCTCATTATAGGCGGGCTTCAAGGTTGACAAGGCTTTTAACAAGGCGTCATCAGGGCTTCCGCTATCTTCGCGGTGCATAAGCCCCGGTTTGCCCTTGTAGTCATGGCCGCAAATCTCCCGGCCTTCCCTGTTCATGTAGACGACCTTGCGATCCTTATCCATCGTATACAGGGGGGTGGGTATTTCCTCCAGGACTTCGAGGTACAGCCCGGCCACCAGATTGATCTGCCTGGCTATCTCGGCGAAGTCGCCTTTGTATGCGTTCTGGTCAAGTTTAACGTCCAGTTCGCCGGATTTCACCCGGTTTTCCAGTTCACCGATGTCTTTGAAAATGGCTTGCAGGGTAGTGGGAATTTGCCGCATATCGGCCTGCATTGCGCCGATTTCGCCTTTTTCGCGACTGTGTACCTGGGCCTGGAAATCGCCGTCGGCTATGGCTCCGGCAAAGCGGCTCATGTCGCGCAGCACCCGGACCAGGCCCCAGATGATGAAGGCGGCCAGCGCGGCGCCAAAAAACAACCCGACAGCGGTGATGCCGAGCATATAGGACTGGGCATCGGCGTTCGATTCCAGGGTGCGCGCGCCCTGATCGTCCATGCGGTTGCTGACGTAATCACTGGTTGCTCTGACGGCATCCCGCAGTTGGTAGGCCATATTGTTAAGCTCGTTATTATAGGCATAGGCCTCCTCGATGGCCGTTCGCATGGCGGTGAACGCTTTTTGCGTGTTTTCCAGGCTGGCCTGGACTTTGGCGAAGCTCTGGCGTTCTCCGGGGGTGTTCAGCGCCTGAGGAAGCGCGTTCACGGCTTTGCTCACCGGAGCCAGGGCTTCCACCGCCAGGTCCACGGTTGCCTGGTTGCGGTTGTATGTCAGGCGGGCAAGGGCGGAACGCATGGCTGCCACATCGTTCAGCGCCGAGGCAGCTGCCTGGCCGCCCCTTTCATTGCCGGCGGCGAAGCAAACGGCGTTCAGTTCCGCCAGCGCCGCGCTCAGGGCTGATTCGGCGGGGCGCAGTTCTTTTTGCGATATATCCAGCATCGACAGGAGGTTTCTCTCGACCGTGGTGATCATCCGTATCTGAGTTTCCGCGCGGCCATACACTTCGTCCAGGGTGTCCAGCACTTCCTTGTGCATGGTATAATTTTTGGCATCAAGGGCGATATTCCGGTTGTCCATGATATAGCCCCGAGCCTCTTCCATCAGGGCGGGGTCCTGGGAGATGCGGAACATGCGCACAGTGGACATGGAGGCATACTGGTTGCCCAGCATATCGGACATGCGTTCACTGAGCCTGGCCAGACGGCGGTATTCGTAGAAAGCCTCCGACGATCCGGAAAGGCTGCTATAGCCGATAACGGCGACAGTGCCTGCCAGCAGGAGCATAGCCAGGAATCCCGCGATGATTTTCCATTTCGTGGTCATAGTAGCCCCCCTTTTTATACAGCGAAAAAGTTAAAATCCGACGGTTACAGACTGCACAGCCACGCTGTCTCCGTCCGGGTCGGTCAGGGGAATGACGCCGCTGGCCCGCGCGCCGTTGCTGTCGGCCACATTCTGCGTTTCCTGCACGGAATCCGGGGGCAGGTTGACAGGCCCGATAGCGGGCAGATCCACGGAGCCGGGACTCGGGCTGAACATGTACTGAGGCGGGCTCAGGGATGTTTCCGTGGAGCCTGCCTGCACCGTGATTGCGTCGGCCGGAGTATTCCCGGGTATGGTCACGGCAAAGGCAGCCGTGCCGTCCGAAGCGGCTTCCACCTTGTAGAAAGCGCCGCTCCAGCCCGCGCCGACGGCCGCGCTGTAAAGAGCGGGGTCCGAGGCGGCCGTGACGGGCGCCCAGCCTGCCGGGGGCGTCACTCCGGCGGGCAGTTGGACCAGAAAGAAGTGGTCTTCCGTACCCATATAGTCGTTGAAGTTGGCTTGCAGGTTCACCGTAACCTGACTCTGGTGCCCGGCCTCGTCCGTGGGAGGACTGCTGAACCCCGAGGGATCGTCCGGTATGGTGCTCACCGGATTCACCGTGACCGTGCCGGTCTGCCCGGTGAAGGTGGTGGACGCGTTTGAGGCGTTATCCGAAGCCGTGGCCGAGAAGGTCAGGATATAGTCGCCCTTGCCGTACTCGGGCGGCAGGTAATAGTACCCGTCGCTCAAGGCCGTGGCCCCGTCCAGGATAGCCGGAGCGCCGGTGAACAGCACATTGCCCGCGGCATCCGTGATGGCCCCGCCCTGCAGGTCGGTAATGGTGATGCTGTTCAAGGTATCGTTCTGCGGAGTGCCGATCCAGTCGAACACCATCCGGGTTCCCGGCACAGTGCCGCCATCATACTCGTTGGTCTCGGCCATGGTCAGGGAAACGCCCGTGGCATTGACCACGCCCATCTGTACCACGACCGTGGCGGTGACGCTCGAGGTGTTGATGGAGGCCCCGTCCACGGACATGCCGCTGACAATCAATGTATAGGAGCCGTCCGCGGTGACGCCGGCGGGCGTGTTCAGGGTCACGTCCACGCTGGGGTTTGCGACCATGCTGCTGCTGATCGGGATGACGAAGCACATCACTCCGTCCACAAGCATGGTCTGGTAATTGCCGGTCCAGCCGGGCAGTTGCTGTACCAGGAAGTAGTGTTGTTCCGAGCCGTCGATGTCCGCAAAAATGCCGGACACGGTAAAGGTTACCGGCGCATCCGCGCCCACGGGGTTGGCCGGGTCCGCCGCGTTCAGATCGGTGGGCGCGTCCGCCGTGGGCGTCCAGGCCACGCCGGAGGAGCCGGGCACACCCGCTTTGCTTTCAAGGGAGGCCTTATCCTGCACCGTGGAACTGGAGCTGACCGTCATGTCCGATCCGGTATGGTTCCACTGGTCCACCTGGGGCACGCCGGGCGAACTGTAGATGACGTTGCCGCTGCCGTCCGTAGCCACGGTACCCCAGATCAGCGTCGGGTTGTTGCTGGAGGAGTAACCTCCGGGACCGAAGTCGATGGTGGCCGAGGCCGTGCCGTCGCCGTTGGAGATCGCCGGAATGGCCATGCCGTTATAGATGACCGTGCCCACCTGCGCTCCGGCCGCATAACCGGTGAAATCTCCGTCGAAGTTCAGGGTCGTGGAGAGGACGATTTCATTGTTGGCGTTCAGGGTGTTCAGCATGGTCTGATTAAGACGGATTACCGCGCCGGCGGCGCTGTCTTCGGTCAGGCCGGAGATGGTGAAGTCCACCTCCGTGGTCTGCACCACCGCGATGCTGATCGGCAACTGTGTCTGGACCACGGCGGTGTTATTGTTAAAGGTCAGCTCCAGGTCGGTTGGGCTTTGCACCGTCACCGCTCCGCCGCTGATGTTCACCGCGTTTTGCACGTCCCAGGTGTAATTGGGCGTGGACAGGGGCAGGGTAAAGGTGTAGCTGCCGTTGCCGTTGTTGACCAGATAGGGACTGCCCCCATCGCCGAAGAGGTCCACGCTTACCAGGTAGTAGGTGACCCCGTTGTAAGTCTCCACCGCGATGGTCGGCGGCAGGCCGCCCGCCACGTCCCAGCCCGCCATCTGCTGGATGGCCATATAATGCTGCCCGGTGGAACCGCTGGGGGACAAGAGATCCGGGAAGGTGGCCGTGACCGAAACCGGGATGGTGGAACCCGGAACAACAGCTCCGGCATAGCCGGGGATATCCATGCTCACGTCCGTGGGCTGCAGGGCCACGGCGTCCACAATGATCGTGCCGGTATTGCTCACGGTCTTGCTGTCGGGGGAAAAGTTGTCATTGACCGTGATCGTGGCGGTGACCGGCACGTCCCTGTCATTATAGTTGCCTGGCACATACCGCACGGCCGAGCTGCCCGCGCCGCCCGAGATCAGGGCATTGATAATGTCCGGGTTGGTGATGGTGGCCGTGACATTGCCGCTTGCGTCCACCGTGTAGACGACGCCGCCCAGTCCGTTAAGGGACATGCCGTTGCAGGTGACATCGCCATTGGAGTTGTTGAATTGCAGCACCACCCGGGAAATAGTGTCGCTGCCCTGGTTCAGCCCGCTGATATACAGGTTGGCGTTGACATTGGGGTTGGGGTCGCCCGAACCCGTGGGGTCACTTCCGGCATAGGTATTGGTGACATTGAGCGCCGGGTTGGATTCGGCGCCGGAGACGACTACCTGAGCATTGCCGGTCAGGTTGTAGGACACGTTGTTGGCGCTGGTGTATTCCTGGTCCGTTCCGCCCGTGGGAATGCGCACGGTCATGGCCCCGGTGTCCAGAGCATAGGAGACTTGTCCGTCGGCGCCGGGTGTTCCGCCCGATGAAGGCGGGATGAGCGACACGGTCACCGCGCATGCGCCGGTGCTCTGGTCGATCTCGCTCACATCCACCGGAATCTGCCAGTATTGCTCGCCGTTGGGGCCGTCGATGACGGTATAATTGACGCCCGGCGGCAACGACCAGCCGGGCTGGATCTGCACCAGCACGTAATGTTCTTCATTGGCGGTGGGGTCACCGAATACGGTGCTGACGGTCAGGTTTACGGGCGCGCCCGGAGGGGCTGCCGTATAGCCCGCTTCGTAATCGAACCCGGACTGCAAATCCGTGGGCGCCTGGGCCACGGCGTCCACGATTGGACTGTAAGTGGCTGTATTTATGTACACACCAACGCCAAGTTGGTTGTTGTAGAAATCCGCTTTGACTGTCCCTATGTCCAGATCCGAGTTGCCCACTGCAGGCACGAAATAGATGCCGGCCCCGTTATCCGGCAAATCTTCCGAATGCACCGACCAGGTTCCGTCGCTGTTATGAATAATAATATTGTCCGGCACAGGAGTGCCGTCCGCGTTCATCAAGGTGGCCTTGCTGCCGTTCCAGGTGAGCAGCACGCCGTCTACATATGTGGGTTGCCCAAAAACAGAGTCCGGGATATAGCCGCCAATCGCCAGATATACCTTGCCGCCGCCCTGGCTGCTGTCCCGGTTGCCGTCGGCATCCAATTGGTTGGCGTTGGGCATGCCGTTCTCATACAGCGGATCTACCACGAGCCACGGCGCATTGCCTCCGTCATCATAGACGATGGTGATGGAGCCCGCATCCGAGTAAGCCCAGTTGTTTGTATAGGTTATTTCCTGGTCTCCGCCCGGGATCGGGCCCAGGTTGGGGTCGCGGGCCACGCTCAGGGCGTACAGGTCGAGGGATGGGTTCGCGTTATCATAAAGCAGGGTGCCTTCCGGCGGCGCGGTCAGAGTGATGGATATATCGGCGTTGCCCGCAGCGTCAAAGGTGGAGGGATCAACGGGTACCCGGAAATAGGTCACGCCGTTGTAAACATAGGTGTCATACGGGTATGCGGCCATGTTGGGGTACGAGATCGTCCAGTTCATCGTGGGTTGCTGGATCAGGAAATAGAAGCGTGAATGACTGTCGCCGCTCTTGTCGAAATCCAGGAACCGGGCTGCAACGGTAAACTGCACGGTCCCGCCGTAAGTAACCGAAGAACCGCCCCCACCGTAGGCCAGATCGGCGCTTGTGGGTTGATCCGGCATCTCCGCCACGGCATCCACCATGACCAGGGCGGACCCGGAAAAAACCCTGGACGCGCCCGAGGCGGGCTCGGTCACGGTAAGGGAATACTGAATCCGCTGATCCACGTCTCCTGTTCCGCCTGCCAGGCGGACAGGCACAAATTTGAGCGGAGCGTCGGCAAAGGCGGACGGAATGACGCCGTTACCGCTGCTCACCGCTATCCAGTCGCTGCCGTCGTTGTAGTACAGGGTTCCGTGCGCGCCGTTGTAGTTGATGGTCACATCGGACGCTACCTCGGTTCCGCCGTTGCCCGGACTGCCGCCCAGGGTCAAACCCAGGGTAAATTGCACCGCCGAGTCGGACGGCGGGGTGTAATCGCCCACGTTGGCGTGCGGCGCGTTATCTTCATAGGCATAGCCCATGCCGGGGTTAACCGTGGAGTTGACCACGGCGAAGGCCAGATCCGGCACAGACGCCGTGTCCAGCGCCGTGTTGTTGGTGTAATCCTGCTCCACGCCGTGCGCGTTCACTACCACGGCCTGGGCGATGATCTTGAGCGCGGCGTTGAGGGTGGCGGCGTCAAGAGTTCTCTCGCTGACGCCGCCGGTCATGATCATGGGCAGGACGACATCATACTGGTGTGAACCGGCCGGAGCGCCGCTGCTCTGTGAAAAGAAGACCGCCGGAATGCGGTAGTAGGGAGCGCCATCCCCGACTACGGTATAGTTTTCCATGACATACCCGGCTTGCGCTACGGCGAGTTTGAAGTCCGGGCTCAGATCCATGAGCGGGTTCTGCCGGATCAGAATATATTGACCTTCGGACACCGCACCGTCCGGGGCATTGTCCGGGAAGGCGACCGTGAGTTCCAGGGTCACATTGGCGCTGGAAAAGGCGTCGTATACGGTCCCGTCGCTACCCGCGCCATACTGCCATTGCACGTTGGAGATCACGGGCTGGTCGGCCACGGCGTCAATGACCACGGTCAGGGGGCCTCCGCCCACGCTGGCCATATTGCCCGAAGCCAGATCAGTGGCTATTGCCGTGTAGCCCAGCTTGATATCGGCCTCATTGTAGTTATTCCGGTAATCGGCGGGGTTCGAGGGGTCCGGGTAGTGCCCGAGCATTGTCTGGGGCTGCAAGCCGGGAACAAAACGGATATGGGAGGAGTCCGGATTGGGGTTGGACACGGCGCTTTCAACAAGGGAGGTCGTGTCGTTGACGGAAATGATCACTGTGGCCGTGACCAGTCCGGCCGGGCTGATTATCGTCTGCACCTGAGCGCCGCCGGGAAATTCATAGATGATCGTGCCGGGCGCGATCCAACTGCCGTCACTATATTTTCCCAGACAGTAATAGGTGAAGGTCAGGGTGATCTGCTCGTTGGCGTAATTCTGTCCGGCCACGCCCGGCTCGGAGCGCACGGCCAGGATCCCCGCGCCGTTGCCGGTATAATACTCTCCGATGTTCGCGACGGGCGAGTTGTCTTCCGTGGCCCAGCCCGTGATCACGCTGATGTTGGTGGTGCCTGCCACGGCCACATCCAGGGTTTGGTTCTCCAGATTATAGGCCGTATTGTTGTACAGATACCCTTCCTTGCCGCCGTAGCTGTCGCCGCCGGTCCTGGTGGCGGTTTCGTGCGACATGCCGCCCGTGGCCACGGTATCGGCAAAGTCCTCGGTCATATTGGTGTGGTCCATGAATACCGTGGTGTTGTAACTTACGGTAAAGGAACCGTCCGCATTCAGGGTAACCGTGAAGTTGCCGGAGGTCTGGGGCACGCCGACGGGGGCTGACTGGAACTGGCTGATCACGCTGTCCACCGGAATCTGGAAAAAGGTTTTGCTGCTGGTGGCTATCATGGACTGGTCAGCCGGGCTGGAAGGGTGCGGGTTCAGCCAGCCGCCGCCGCCGTCGGGGGAAAGCGGCGTGGTTCCGTTGTAGCCCACGGTGAGCAGGGTGATGCCGTCCGTCCCCACTTGAGGGGCAGTGAGAAAATAGCTTTTGGCCTCAATGAGCAGATAGTGCTTTTCCGATCCGTCCGCTGTGTCGGTAAAGGTGGCGGCAGCGGAAATGTTCATCAGGTTATACGCGGCCGAGTATCCCGCGGGATACTCGATGCTGCCCGTCGCATCCGTGGGTTGCTGGGCCACGGCATCCACCGCCACCGGCACGGGCGCGGTGGCAATGTCGCTCCCGGACCCTCCGGGTCCGAAGGTTCTGGTCATGCCGGAAGCCGTGTCCGTAATCACCCCGGAGTAGGTCAGGGAGGCGTCCTGATCGCTGTAGGTATAGGCGGGAACGAAGCTGAGATGGCTTATCACGGTCGCGGATACCCCGGCCGCGCCCGTGCCGGTCAGGGTCAGGGTTCCGGCGGCCTGGTCGTAGACGTATGTGACGCCGCTGATGCTGCCGGAGATCGGAGCGCCATTGTAGTACAGAGTACCCAGGCTCGGGTCCCAGGCGATGATTATGGTGGACACCGCTTCGCTGGGGTCAATGCCGGTGATGGAGAGCGCGGCCGCGCCATAGGCCGTGGACGCGCTACCGAGATGCGCGTTGGGAGTGTCGTTCTCAAAAGCCATGGCGGCATGGAGCGCGGGCTGTGAGGTTACGGTATGCACAACCACGCTGCCGCTGCCCTGGGTGCCGGCGTAGTTGTTGGCGGTGGTTATCTCTCCCCCGTCCGTGGACCAGTCCACGGCAACCGCGTTAACCACAAGCTGCAACGTGCTGTCCTGGGTGACCGTGTCCACCGTGGCGTTGACCGTGGCGCTGAACAGGCCGTTATTGGCCGCCAGCCAGCTGTTTGCCACCTGCAGGACCACATACTGGCTGCCGGTGTACGCGGTCAGCCCGGCGCTGCTGATGGCCGCCCCGGTCAACTGGGTCACGCTGCCCGGAGGGAAGGAGCCGGCATCAATGGCGCTGAAGCCGGAGTTGAGATCAAAAACCAGATAATGCTGTTCCGAATTGTCCAGGTAATCGCCGAACTGGGCGGTCAGAGTCATCGGGATGGTCGATCCGCTGACGGCTGCCGTGTATCCCGGTTCATAGTCCGGGGTCACGCTTACCAGGGTCGGCTTGTTGGCTACCGCGTCCACCACCAGATCGATGGGAGCGGTGGTGAGGATCGTGGTCGCATCGGACCCGATTGCCTTGACCGACGCTGAACAGGTGATGTTGTTCAGATCCGTGTCGTCGTCCTGCGGCGGGTTGTAGCGCAGCCGGAAACTGTTCCACCCGGGGAGGATGGTGCCGGAATGAATGACGATCTGGTACTGGTCCGGACCGATCTGGGTGTAGCTGTACTCTGTGGTGGTGCTCCCGAAAGAATAGGTCAGGCCTGTCTGATAGTTGAAAAAGGAGCCCGGCGCGGGATTGGCCGTGGGGTCGGCCGGATTGTAGCTGAAGGTGAAAACAATATCGGCGGAGCTGTCGAATTCGTCGCCGTTGGAGCTCAGGCTGACGAGGATGATGCCGTCCGTGCCGCTGGGAGCCGAGGGACCCAGGTACTGGTTGGGACTGTGGTTTTCATAGGCCGGGGAGGCCGAAATCAGCACTGTGGAGTCAACCACGTTGATCAATACCTGTGCGGTATTGATGGCGATGTTATTGGCCGGATCGTATTCCCTGCCGCTCAGATTGGCCGGATATTCCTCGGACATGACGGCTACGGTCAGGGTGGTGTCCGTGGCCGTGATTGGCGGTATGACGCGCACCACATAGTTTGCCGGGTTGCCCTGGGCCTGAATGCTCTGGGCGGTCACGTCAAAGCGCATGTAAGTAACGGCGGAGGCAGAGGCGCTTATATCAAAACTGTATTCGCCGCTGACGGGGTCAAAGGCTATCGGCGGCAGCGGGTTGCCGCTGCTGTCGTAATAGACGGTGTAGAGGTCGAACGGGTCCGGGCTGCCCCAGCCGGGGAGGCTTTCCACCAGAATGTAGTGCCGCTCCGAACCGTCGAAATCGGCGAAAGTGGCGTTGACCGTAACGGCGAACGTCGCATCATCCGCTTCCACCACGCCGGTGACCGGCGCATTGATTATCCCCGCATCGGCCACGGCGTCAATGACTATTGTGGTTGAGCCGCTGAAGGTGAATTGGTTGTTGTTGCTGTCTGTAGCCGTGAGCACATAGCTCATGGGCACGTCCCCATCGCCGTGGCCCGTGGGCCTGAAGGTCAGGGTGTTGCTCTGCAGGGCTGGACCGCTGACCGTATAGCTGACGTAGCCCGCCGGAGCCGTGGGATCGGGAG
>Ga0123353_10003704_pt1 | contig 19432 bp, 9 predicted proteins | sample TergutLab28metaG_3_FD_92763 | JGI IMG/M metagenome (GOLD analysis project Ga0123353, IMG submission 92763) | Labiotermes labralis P3 segment gut microbial communities from Petit-Saut dam, French Guiana - Lab288 P3 | ecosystem: Host-associated > Arthropoda: Insects > Digestive system > Gut ... | reverse complement strand
CTGGAAGGCAACCCAGATTGCATCCGTGCCCGCCAGCTTCGGGATGAACGCATTCAGCAACACGAGGATAAAGGCCTGCAACGCAAGACCACACGAGACGACCATCAACTGACTGTTCTTCAACGCCATAACAACTCTCCTTTTTTTGTCAACCCACAACAGGTGTAACAGCAACCAGTATAGCGGACCCCGACACGCTTTGCAAGCGCAGAGAGACATTATCTGCGGCGCGCTCGCCCGGCAGGGTGGCGCGGGCAAGGCAACCCCCTTGTCGCGTGAGCCTCGGAACCGGGGCCCTTTGAGGCCAGCCGTTTTTTTCTGTAATCTTTTTTTCTGTTTGCGCTTGCGTCGCCTCGCGGAAACTGATAAAGTGTTGCCCAATTTCTAAGCGAGCTTAGCTCAGTTGGTAGAGCGCCACCTTGCCAAGGTGGTTGTCGAGGGTTCGAATCCCTTAGCTCGCTCCACTCTTTTGTGGGGGCGTAGCTCAGTTGGTAGAGCAAGTGACTCTTAATCACTGGGTCCACGGTTCAAGTCCGTGCGCCCCTACCATTTTTTTTGCTCCAGTCAAAGGCAGGGGAAACCACTCAAGCCGCCGCCCCTCCCGCCAGCCCCTTGCGGCCCTGCGTGAGGCCGAGGATGTGTTTTTTTATGGGGGGGGTGTAAATCCGCTTGACAATTCCGATGCATTCGACAAATATACATCTGTTTTTTGTGTGTGGTTAGGCCGAAACAAGAAACTGTTGACGAACCTTGACGCTTTCTTGATATGTTACCTTTTGTCAATCCGATGTTCCTGTGGGCGCTGACGGCGGCGGCGATCCCGCTGATGCTGCATATGTTCCAGCGCCGCAGGACGGTGGTAACGCCGTTCCCGACGCTGCGCTTCCTGAAGGCGGCGCAGCGGCGCTCGTCGAGCCGCGTCCGCTTCGAGAACTTCATCCTCTGGCTGCTGCGGACGCTGCTGGTCTGCACGATCGCGCTGGCGTTCGCGGTCCCGATCCTGCGCTCTTCGACGAACGACGCTTCGCTCCTGACCCGCGCCCAGCGCGACATCGCCATCATCCTCGATGCGTCGTACAGCATGAACTACGAGCTCGAGCGCGGCAAGGTCTGGGAGATCTGCCAGGCCACGGCCGTGGACATCGTCGAGAAGCTGCTCCCGGGGGACCGCGTCTGCGTCTTCCTCGCTTCCGAGACGCCCATCCCGATCATCGAGCGGCCGACCTCCGAACGCGCGACCGTCGTGCAGGCCATCCGCGCGCTGAGCCCCCTGCCCGCAAGCTCGCGCCTCGATGACGCCCTCACCCTCGCCGTCCAGACGCTCGACCAGTCCAAGGAGCACTACGAGAAGGAGGTCTATGTCCTCACCGACGGCCAGGCCCTGCCGTGGCACGGCTTCCGCGACGCCATGGGCCAAGAGCGCCAAGACCCCGACGCACCCGCGGACACCAGCCGCAAAATCACCATCACCAAGGAGCAGCGCGAAAAGATCACCCTCTTCGTCCTTGCGGCCGGGGCGCAGATCCCCGACAACGCCTGCCCCTTCGACGTGCGGGTTACGCCCAACCTCCTGCTGGCCGGCCAGACCGCGCGCATCAACGTGAGCGTGGCGCGCTCGGGCCCGGAGAAGCAGCTGACCGTGGGGCTGGAGATTGACGGCCAGAACCGCGGCCGCCGCGACCTGATGGCCGAGACGGACACGACGTCGTCGGTCGAGTTCATCGTCGGCGGGCTGGAGCCGGGCGTGCATATCGCAAAGGTTACGACCCCGCAGGACGCGCTGGTCGAGGACGACGAGTTCGTCTTCCTCCTGCGGGTGCGCGAGCAGCTCCCGGCGCTGGTGGTCGGCCCGCGCGAGGCGGTCCGCTTCCTGAAAACCGCGCTTGCGCCAGGCGCCGCGGACGAGAGCGTCCGCCAGGTGGAGCCGAGCGAGCTGGACGGCATTGACCTGCGCGACTATCAGGCCGTGTTCCTGTGCGACGCCTTCCCGCTCTCGGGGCAGGCCCTCATCAAGCTGGAAGACTACGTCAAGACCGGCGGCGTGGTCATCGTCTTCCCGGGCGAGCGCGCCGACCCCTCGGCCTACGCCGGGTTCAGCATCCTCCCCGCGCAACCGCTGGATATCGAGAACGTGCCGCTCGAGGCCTCCACCCGCCAGTTGAGGCGCGTGCCCCCGGCGCAGGACCAGGTGGTGGTCTTCTCCCTGCCGTTCCCGTCGGGGACGGTCCCCACGCTGGCACTCAAACGCATCCAGACATTCGGCCCCCTGGAGGAAGGCGCGGCGGTGCTGGTAACGGCCGGCAACGACACGCCGTTCATGCTCGGCCGCGCGGCCGGCCGCGGCCGCGTCTTCCAGTTCGCCGTCTCCGCCGACCGCGACTGGAGCTCCCTGCCCGTTACGACATTCTTCCTGCCCTTCGTCCACCAGCTGATCCGCCTCGGGGCCGGCTCGGCCATCCAGCCGCCGCACCTCCGCCTCGGCACGAACATCCCCGTCAACGAGTCCATCCCCAACTACCGCGACGACGACACCATCACCGCCCCGGGCGGCGCCCTCCTCCCCATCAAGGACAGCGGCAACCGCACGTTCGTCATCGAGGCCCTCACCGAGCCGGGCGTCTATATGCGCGCGAAGGGCACGGGCGACCCCGAGCCCGTCCTCGCAGCGAACACCGACCGCGCCGAGTCCTACCTCCTGCCCGTGTCCATCGCCGACCTGCACGAGTGGACCGGCTTCCGCCGCCTCATCACCGCACAGGACGCCGAGGAGCTGTCCCGCAAAATCGAGGAGTTCCGCAACGGGCGCAAACTCACGGAACTGTTCTTCTGGCTCGCGCTCCTGCTCTCGCTCATCGAGTGGTGGTACGCCAACCGCATCCTGCGGCAGAAGACCGGGGCCACCGAAAAAATGTCAGTTGATCTCGCAGGAAAGGTGGTCATCTCATGACGCCGACGGCAGAGTGGATTTTTGAGCACAGCGTGTCGCTCAGCACGATCATCATCGCGCTGGTGCTGTCGCTCGCCATCGTGGCGGGGGCGGCGTGGCGCTACCTGCCGCGCAACGCCATCAGCGCCGCGCTGGTCGCGCTGCGCGTCCTGTTCCTGCTGCTGCTGTTCTGGATCCTGCTGGTGCCCGGCCGCAAGAGCGCCCTGACCGAGCTCGTCAAGCCGCGCTTCATCGTCCTGCTCGACCGCTCCTCCTCCATGACCCAGCGGTTCGAGGACGGCAAGGCCACCACGCGCTGGGAGACCGCGCTCAGCACGCTCACGATGAAATGGGCCGACACCGCCCGCATCAAGTGCCTCGTCGAGGTCTATCCCTTCCACGCCGACCTCGACCCCCCCACCACGCTCGACGAGGCCAAGACCCTCGTCCCCGACGGCCGCAGCACCCACCTCAACCTCAGCCTCAACCGCCTCTTCGAGCGCCTGCGCGGCCAAGACCTCGCCGGCGTGCTGGTGCTGTCCGACGGCATTGACACGCGCGAGCGCAAGGAGTCTTGGGCCGAGACCAGCTGGGGGGCGCCGCTCTACGTCGTCGAGCTCGAGGCCCCCGGCGAGCCGGACAACACCCCCGACATGCGCGTCGAGAGCGTGGACACCCCCCGCCGCGCCATCGTCGGCTGGGACACCGCCATGGCCGTTACCATCGCCGGCCAAGGCGGCACGGGCGACCCCTTCCCCGTCCTCCTCCTCAAAGACGGCAAGGAGCAAGAGCGCATCGCCATCACCATCCCCCCCGAGGGCGGCAGCCACGAGGTCCAGTTCAAGCTCACCCACCCCGAGGTCGCCACCGAGATCTACACCGTGCGCATCCCCATCCTCCCCGGCGAGGTGCAGACCAACGACAACGAGATGGTCGTGTCCGTGGACGTGCTGGACGCCCGCAACCGCGTCCTGCTCCTCGAAGACGCGCCGCGCCAAGAGACCCGCTTCCTCTCGCGCTCCCTCTTCGCCAACAAAGACATCACCCCGCTGGCCTTCTTCCAGATCTCCAGCCGCAGGATCCCCGGCGCCAAGGAATGGGTCCCCTACGGCGACCGCCAGGGCCTCGCCTTCGAACTGACCGCAGACCAGCTCCGCCTCAACAAGATCGTCATCCTCGGCGACTTCGAGGCCAGCGCGTTCTCCACCGAGCACATCAACGCCATCCTCGAGTTCGTCGAGAAAGGCGGCAGCCTCATCCTCCTCGGCGGCGGCAAGCTGTGGGGCGAGAAAGGCATCGCCACCACCGACCTGGCCAAGCTCCTGCCCTTCACCCGCCAAGGAGCCCCCGCCATCGAGGGCAAGTTCAGCGTCGCCTGGACCGCCGAGGGCCGCGCCCACCCCGCCCTCGCCAACAACCCCGACATGCCCGCCGAGCTGCCCCCCGTCCTCTCGGTCTTCTCCGGCCCGAGCCTCTCCGGCGCCGCGCAGGCCCTCGTCGAGGCCCAGACCGACCGCGGCACCCAGCCCATCCTCGTCTCGCGCATCTACGGCCAGGGCAAGGTCCTCACCGTCCTCACCGACTCCCTCTGGCGCTGGAACTTCCAGCCCGGCGAAGAGAAGCCCTACCAGGTCTTCTGGAAACAGATCATCCAGTGGATGTCCCCCGCCGAGACCGAGATGGACAGCTACTACCTCGAGCTCTTCACCGACGCCGGCACCATCGCCGTCGGCGACCCCGCCGTGCTGCAGGCCCGCCTCGTCATCCCGCAGACCGACACCCGCAAGAACTGGCGCGTAACCTGCGAGATCACCACCCCCACCGACCGCGCAATACCGCTCGCCATGGCCAGCCGCAGCGTCCAGTCCACGAGCGGCGCGGACATCCCCGGGTACTTCGCCGACTTCACGCCGCAGGAGCCGGGCAACTACAAGGCCGTCGCCACCGTCGAGGTGGACGGCAAGAAGATCGTATCCTCGCCCTGCCTGTTCACGGTGCGCGCCACCTCGCAGGAGCTGGTGCTCAAGCCCATCAACGAGAAGGTCCTCAAAGGGCTGGCGCGGTTCAGCGGCGGCCGCTACGGCACCCCGGCCGAGATTGACGAGGCCCTGCAAGACCTCCGCGTAACCGACACCCGCAAGCACAAGATCGAATACCGCGCCCTCTGGCAAAGCATGTTCGTGCTGAGCTGCCTCATCGCGCTCTTGACCATCGAATGGATCACGCGCAAACTGAACAATATGTCCTAGGGCCGCAGGCCGCCGAGAAAATTACTTGACGCTCTTGACAACCGGCGGCCTTTCGCATAAACTATGTAACGTATCTTTAAGGGAAAGGTGTTTGGCATGAAAAAACAACGGTTTGCAGGGCTGCTGGCCGCCCTCTTCACCACGGTGATGGGGCTTGGCGCGTATGCGCAGGCGCAGAGCACGCGGGAAAGCGCGAACAACCTCATGCCCAACGGGCGGTTCACCGACAACCCCGACGACCCGCTCGAAGGATGGACGTATGTCTTCGACAACAAGCACTACATGGAGAACTACAAGTTCGTGTCCGTGGTAACAAAGGACATGGACATTATGAAGTTCCCCAGCGACCCCGAGCGCTGGCTCCGCCTCGACGGGCGCGACAAAAAATGGACCTGGGAAATCGGCGGCATCCAAATCTATTCCCCCATCATCCGCTACGACCCGTCCAAGCGCTACAAAATCACGGTCCGCGCGCGCTCGCTCCACGCGCGCCTGCCGGGCGTGAACACCATCGGCAACAACCCGTCGAGCCGCATCTACCCCATCATCTACACCTGGAACCCGAAGGCGCAAAAGACCAACACCCCCCAATTCACAGACCTGCGCGAGGTGGCACGCCTCCAGACGTTCCAGTTCGACGGCAGGTCCGTTACAGGCGAGCACTCCAAATTGCAGAAGGAGTGGAAGACCGTCTCGGTTACCATCCCTTCGCTTGACCGCACCGAGCAGCAGCAGCGGTTCCTCGAAAAGGGCGTCTGGCTGTCGGTCAAGTTCCTCGTCATGGACGGCGGGGAGTTCAACACGGGCTTCCTCGACATCGCCGAGGTCAAGGTCGAGGAGACCGGGCCCGTGAACGAGGTCAAGCTCGCACCCGGCGCCGGGACGAAAGGCGCGGACGGCAAGGCCTACGGCGGCGGCGGCGCGCCGGTGGACGCACGCAAACCAGTACCCACCGGGCCCGTGCCCGTGAACAAGAAGTAAGGGGGTTCCGTATGTCGGACTTCGACAACACACTGAATGAGATCAATGGCAAAATCAACCGCTGGCACGCATTCGAGCATTTCATCTTTCTCGTCGCCACGGTCTTGACGTCCGGCATCGCACTGACGGTCCTCGACGTGTGGCTGCGGCCGCGCGGGTATGGCCGCTTCATCCTCTCGAGCGTGTGGTTCGCGCTGGCGGCCGCAGGGCTCATCTGGCTGATGCGCGTGATGGGCCGGCGGCGCACCCCGGCGGCGACCGCGGCGTTCCTCGAAAAGCAATTCCCGCAGCTCGACAACCACCTCATCAACCGCGTGCTGTTCGCGGAGGAGTCGTCGCAGTCGTCGTGGCTGAGAATCTACCTGAACGAGGGCGTGCCGATGCTCGGGACGCTCCCGCTCGACGAGATCAAGAACAAGAAGCTGCGCAAGCGCGGCGGTCTCGCCGTGCTGGGCGCGCTGCTCGTGCTGATCGCGCCCGCGTTCGTGCTGGGCGACGCATGGACGGTGGCGATGCAGCGCGTGCTGAACCCGTTTGCGAAAATCAACCCGCCGACCTTCGCCAAGGTGCTTGCGCTCATCCCCGAGGACAAGACCATCGTGCAGGGCGACCCCGTCACGCTCACCATCGTAACCAAAGGCCGCGCAGGCCAGACGATTGACCTGGAGCTCTTCCCCTCCGACGACAAGCGCTCGACGGTGCGCGTCGCGGAAATCCGGACGACGGATGCGGTCGAGACGAACGCCCACATCATCTCGAAAGTCAGCTCGTCGCTGCAATACCGCTTCTTCGTCGGCGACGCCTACCCGACGGACAAGCACACCATCAGCACCGTGCCGCCGCTGTCGCTCGCGAACGTGCAGCTGCGGGTTACGCCGCCCGCCTACACCGGGCTGCCGGAGGTCTGGTTCAACGTGCTGACCAACCTTGTCGCCCTACCCGCGCAGTCGCAGGTCAATATCCATGCGGCGTGCAACCGCCCGGTCGAAACGATGTCCATCACGTTCGGCACGAACGAGGAGCCGATGACCGCGACCGCCAACAAGGCCACCTGGACCGCCACGCAGACGGTGAGCGAGAGCGGCATCTTCACCATCGCCGCAAAGGACCAGTACGGGCTCGAGATGCGCGTCCCGGTCCGTTACGAGGTCCAGGAAGACCGCGCCCCGTCCATCCGCCTCATCACCCCGGCCGCGGCCAAGGCCGTGCTGCCGCCCAATGCCGTCCCCGCGCTCCTGTTCGAGGTCGCCGACGACTACGGCATCAGCGAGGTGCGCATCGAACGCGTCGCGAAAGGCACGAAGGCAAACGTCGAGGAAGGCACGCTCATCAAAACGTGGAACCTGACGGGCAAGACCTTCAACACGAAATGGGTCGGGGCGATTGAGGACGTGGAGGTCGGGTCTGCGCTCCGCATCGTCGCGCTCGACAACGCCGACACGCCGAACCGCGCCGTCAGCCAGCCCATTGTCTTTGAGGTTACCACCCTCTCCCAGCAGGTGGCCGCAGAGAACAAGAGCCGCGCCGACGCGCGCAAGACGCTCAGCGAACTGATCGCCAAACAGCGCACCGCCCTCAACACCACCACCAAGCTGAAAAACAGCCTGCCCGTGTTCGACGAGGAGCAGTGGAAGGACGTAACCACATACCAATCGGAAATCCGCGCCTACGCCGAGGCGTTGTCGAAGACCAAGGACGCGTCGCTCGGTGCAATCCGCGTGATGATTGAGAAGGCCCTGCGCGAGCCGCTCCCGACCGCCGTAACCAGCCTCCACCGCACCGTTACGGGCGAGTCCGACAAGCGCGACGACAACGCCGCCCGCGCCATCAAGGCGCAGAACGATGTCCTGCGCCTCTTCTCGCAGGCCGACAGCGGCATGGGCAAAGGCGAAATCTCGCAGACCGCCGCAGGCGTGCTGGCCATGATCGAGGGTATCCGCAAAGGCCAGACCGACAACCTGCGCACCACACAGAGGTACGTGCAGAACTCCGGCAAGCTGCCCGCCGCCATCGTGGACCGCCAAGACAGCCTCGCGCAGGACGCGGACGCGATGATCGCCTATTGCCGCGAGGAGGCCAAGCAGGCCCGCGACGACGCAGACTTCGGCAAACTCATGGGGCAGATCGCCGACAAGGCCGTCGAATTGAAAATCCACCCCGACATGATCAACATCGCCGAGATCATGGACTCGCCCAACTTCGGCCGCAGCGTGACCCCGCAGGTCAGCGTAACCAACAACCTCACCATCCTCATGGCGTTCCTCAATGAGTGGCGCGAGGCCGAGACCGAACAGAAACGCGAGGACCTGCTCGCCGCCATCCAAGACGCAAAGAAGAAATGGCAGAACCTCACCGACTTGCAGGCCCAGATCGTTGAGTCCCTCCGCGACCCGGGCGGCCAAGGCGACAAGACCGATAAACTCGACGAGGACCTGCTCACAGAGATCCTGGAGCTGCAGCACAATATGTCCACCGCCATGCTGAAGATCGCGACCGACCTTCAAGCGTTCCCGGACACCGAGGGCGTGAACGAGCTGGTAACCGATGTCTATCAGACCTACGAAGAAATGAAGCAGGCAGAGGGCTCCTCCACCAACGACGTGGTCGAGCTCGGCTTGCAGAAAGAGGACTTCCTGCTCGAAGGGATGGCCAAGACCGGGAAGAAAGTGGACGAGATGGAGATGTGGCTCATGGCCGAGCCAGACACCACCGCCCGCCAAACCGAGCAGTTCGACAAGGACGAGATGCCCACCATCGGGCAGGTTACCATGCCCGAGGAGCTGCAGGACATCATCGGCGACCTGCTGGACCAGGACAAGGAGAAAGAGAACGAGGCCGACGACTCCACCACCAACCAAGGCGACGCAAACCCCGACCCCGGCTGGGGCATCGCCGAGGGCGAGATCGTGGACTACAGCGCGGCCGGCAAGAGCGGCAACGAGCGCCCCGAACATAAGGACCAGGACGGTCGCTCGCAGGTCGGCCGCCAAGGGATGTCCGACGGCGAGGTCATGGCCCGCTCCGGCGCGATCAACGAGGGCGACGAGGATATGGACAACCGCCGCACACAAGACTCCGTCCAGTCCGGAGACGTCGAGGAAGAGGGCCACACCAAAGAGACCTCCACGGGCGGCGGCAAGAACTCCGGCTACGCCGAAGAGAAAGGCATGGAAGGCAACGAGAACTCCACGCGCCTCGACACCAAGGTCGAGGGCGAGAGCCCCGACAGCACCCTCGCACAACTCCGGCGCAACGCCGAGGCCGCCTACGCCTCCGCCCAAATGAACAACGTCAAGACCTACGACATGAAGAAGGCCATCGAGTTCATGAAGCAACGTGAAGAGGCCATGCGGCAGAACGCCTCACCCGCGCTGATCGCCGAGTTGCACAAGAAATCCACCCAGGCCCTGCTCGTTACCTTCGCCGCGCTCGAGACGGGCGTCAGCAACACCGACATGGGCGCGACCAGCGACGACGCGGACAAGTTCGACGAAGGCACCGCCGCCTCACCCGACGACGCCCCCGCCGAATACCGCGAGATGGTCTCCGATTATTTCAAGGCGCTGGGCGAAATGAAATGACGTTGAGCCAAGCCTCGATAGCGTACAAGGATGTGTTAAAGTTGTTCCTACAAATGGATTATTCTAGTCTTGACTCCAAAGCATTGGAAGGGATGAGATGATGAACGTGTGGCGCGTGGAGAGTGGAGTGCGGAATGAAGAGAGCAGAGCGGCTCGGAACGATGCCAGCCGATTCGGATCGGCTCGGGCCGGGAACGGCTTTGGGGAAACGTCTTGCGCCGTCCTCCTGATGTGCCTCCTCTGCTCCGCCTCCGCCCTCGCCCAATGGCCCGATTGGTCAGTCGCACCAGACGCGACGCTGCGGTATGACTTGAAGGTTACGACCACGCCCAGGCACCCCAACCTCGGCCATGTGGTGATGCTCCCCGACGGCGGCCTGCTGCCGACCAAGAACCCGACCCCTGACGTGCGCGACAGCGCGGGCAAGCCCGTTGAACACGTCATCTTCGGCCACAACCCGGCAGACGTGATGGGCATCGTGTTCGCGGAGCAGCCGTCCGGCGCGGCCATCACGGTCTTCTTCAAGCCGGCCAACAACCCGCCGCCCAAGCCGAACTCCAAGCTGTTCCCCAGCGTCATCCACTACACGAAAAACGGGAACAGCAGCCTGGACACGGCCAAGCGTTTCGCCAGCACCTACCCGCCGGCGAACAACACGTTCTTCGGCCTCTGGCCGTGCATCGGGAGCATGGTGAACCCGTGGGGCCCGAACGATGACTTCAGCTCATGGTACGTCGGCGGCATCCTGCTGCCCACAAAGAAGAAACTCTATTTCGCGACGGTCTCAAACTCCGGCTCGGAGTTCGCGATTGACGGCAAGACCGTCCACAGCTGGGGCGGCGGCGCGCGCAACGCGGCCGCGAAAGGCCAGCAGGGCAAGTGGCTGGACCTGGACGAGGGCCTCCACCGCGTGGATTACTATCACTATGCGGCGCGGGGCGTCAGGACCGAGGCCCAGATCGTCTGGAAAGGCGAGGGCATCCAGCTCGTCAACACAAACGATATGCCCGAGCTCGTGCAGGACTGGGCGCGGTCCGGCTCGGCCTCCATCAGCGGCATCCGCTATCGAGACGGCCGCAAGAGCGCGGTCATCTCGGGCAACGAGCGCCCCGTCGGCTACCTCTGGACAGGCGAGAAGCCCGTCGTCCTCTTCACGCTCAGCCACAGCGAGGCCGCCCCCGGCGAGGGCGTTACCTACACCTGGGAGTTCGACAAGAACAAGCGGATTTCCGAGCCGATCGTCGAATGGCTGGTAACGGGCGACGTGAACAACACCTTCGCCATCCCGGTTACGCTGGTCGGGTCGAACGCCGCAGGTGTCGCGCGCTCATCGCAACGGATGCTGAGCCAATATACGCCGGATCAATGCTCACTGGACAAACCCGCCGACCGCCAGTCTTTCCGCAAGGCCCTCTACAATATGCTCCGCGCCGTCCCGCAGGGGATGGACCCTTGCGCGGACTGGATTCCCGACTACTGGCAACTGCTCGCGGATGTCATCGAGCCGTACCGATCCGGCGCGATGCTCGGCCAGATTTTCTCGCGTGCGCTCAACGGCAGCCTCCAGAAAATCGCGCCGCGCCAGCGCTGGGAGCTGGAGGACCGCTTCATCGAGACCGTCCGCCTGAGGCGCAACGACGCGCTCCTCCTCGAATGGATCGAGAAGCTCGAAAAGGCCGAGAAGAACAACGCCCGCAAGTTCCGCTGGCGGGACGAGCGTTTCTGCGCCTACCTCCTCGACATCGGCAACCTCGACGCCGCCAAGCGTGAGCTGGCGTTCATGAAAGAGTCCGCCGGGGCGCAGGACCAGCACCAGATACTCTCCATCCGCCAAGGCGACCTCGCGTTCTTCACCGGCAACATGGAGGAGGCCACCAAGTTCTACAAGGAGGCCCTCGACCGCTACCCCGGCCGCGCCAAGGTCGCCATGCCCGGCGGCTACATCCCGTTCCTCGACCCCTCCAAGCGCAAGCCCCCCACCAACACCGTCGCCACGGCCGCCGCGCCGAAGAGCAGCCTCATCTCGCGGCTGGCCTCGCGCATTGACGCATGGAAAGTGCTGACCGCGCAGGACGCGTCCATGTACGCCACCATCACCACCTTCCTCACGCAAGACGCCACCGAGGAGGCCCTGCAGAAACTCTCGGACTGGGAGGCCTCGTCGCCGCTCTCCAAACTCTCGGGCGAGTACAACGTCGCCGCCGCGCGCATCTACTACTACCTCGAAGACTACCGCCGCGCCATCAGCATCCTCAAAAACTACCGCACCCAAACCGTCATGAACGCCATGCTCGCAGACGCGATGAAGCTCGAGATGGACTGCCTCGTGAAGCTCGACGACAAACCCCGCATCAAGGCACTCGCCGAGGACTTCGTGAAGCGCTTCCCCGGCCACCCCTACGAACTCCAAATGAACTGGATCCTCCGATGAACACACCCATGAGACACCTCACCCTCACGCTCCTCTCGGCCGCCACGGCCGGAGCGCTCCTGGCCGGCGTCAAAATCGTCCCCGGCAATATGTCGCCGTACAGCAACACGCAGGTCGGCGGCAAACTCTACACCGAGCCTGACGCCTCCGCCTACGGCGGCATCCGCGGCACGCTGACGGACCTGCCGTCTGAGCTGCTCGGCGTCGTCGCCGTGCAACAGCGGTTCACCGACATCGCCTCGCGCGACGCGGGCGAAGGCGGCACCGCCGCCAAGAACGCGCGCAACACGACCAAGGAAATCGAAATCCCCACCTACCTCGCCTCGCTCGGCAGCAACAACTCCTTCTCCTTCCGCGGCCTCCCGCCCGGCAAGTACGACCTGCTCGTCATCTGCGACAACGCCATGTACGACGGCATCCTGCTCGCACGCGAAATCAGCACGCTCACCGACGCCGACATCAAGGTCATCACGGACAAGGTGGGGGAGTCCAACCCCTTCTTCAACCTGAAAAACATCCAGCGCATCGAGGGCGTCCCCGGCGGCTACGGCAAGGCCCGCCTGCTCGGGCAGGATATGCGCACACTCCCCGTTACCCTCCAAAGCGCGGAGGTGCTCTCGCACATCCAGATACGCTCCATGAAGATTTACCAGCTCGAGCAGATCGGCACCGCCAAGCTCGGTCCCATGTGGACCATCAAGCGCACCCGCGAGCTTGTCCGCCAAGAGGTCGGCCCGCCCGACACCAAAGGCCCCATCCCCAACTTCTTCTGCCAGGCGCTACAGGGCATCCGCGTCTCGACCTCCGTCAAAGACATCGGCACGGTCGCGCTCAAACAGGACGACCCGCTCAAAGCCCGTCAGAACGATTCAACAGAAAACGAGTAAAAAGGAAAACGCACCATGGCACAACTGTTCATGCAACAAGCCGGCGAAACGCAACTGCTCACCGACCTTGCCGATTCGCAAACCTACCTCATCGGCCGCAACGAGGACTGCACCATCTGCATCCCCGAGAACTCCATCTCCAACCGCCATGCCCAACTGGCACGCACAGACAAGGGGTGGGAGATCAAAGACCTCGGCAGCGCCAACGGCACGGCGGTCAACGGCACGCCCGCCAAGCAGACCCTCCTCGCCAACGGCGACACCATCCAGGTCGGCACGCAAGTCGCGCTGATTTTCGTGGATGAGACCGCCCCCGCCGCACCCGCACCCGAGCCGGAACCCGAGCCCGAGCAGCCCAAGAAGCAGAAGCGCAACCTCAAAGTCCAGGGCGCATCCGAGGACGACATCCGGCTCGTCAAAGAGATGTCCAAGCGTTCCCAGAAAATCCGCAACGAGATCGCCAAGGTCATCATTGGCCAAGTCGAGATCATTGACCAAGTGATGATGGTCATCATCGCCGGCGGCCACGGCCTGCTCGTCGGGATGCCCGGCATGGCCAAGACCACCCTCTGCGCCACCATCGCCAAGGTGCTGGACATGGACTTCAAGCGCGTGCAGTTCACCCCCGACCTCATGCCCACGGACATCACCGGGACGGAAATCCTCGAGCACGACCCGCTCACCGACAAGAAGAGCTTCCGCTTTATCCGAGGCCCCATCTTCACCAATATGCTCCTCGCCGACGAAATCAACCGCACCCCGCCCAAGACGCAGGCCTCCCTGCTCGAGGCCATGCAGGAGAAATGCGTTACCGCCGGGAACCAGACCTACAAGCTCGACGCGCCCTTCTTCGTCCTCGCCACCCAGAACCCCATCGAGCAAGAAGGCACCTACCCCCTGCCCGAGGCCCAGCAAGACCGCTTCATGTTCAACCTCTGGGTGGACTACCCCAAGGAAGACGAGGAAGAGACCGTCGTCAAGGCAACGACCGTCGCCCAGATCGAGACCCCGCAGAAAGTCATCAGCAAAGAAGAGCTGCTGCAACTGCAAGCCGTCGTGCGCAAGATCCCCGTCTCGGACCACGTCATCAAATACGCCGTCCGCCTGGTACGCGCCACGCGGCCGCAGAACGACACCTCGCCCGACTTCATCAAGAAGTACGTCGCCAACGGCGCCGGCCCACGCGCCGGGCAATTCCTCATCTTGGCGGCCAAGGCCCGCGCCGTGCTGGAGGGCCGCATCCACGTCAGCTGCAGCGACGTCATCAAGGCCTCGACCCCCGTCCTGCGCCACCGCATCCTCGCCAACTTCGCCGCCGACTCCGAAGGCATCAGCACCACCGCCCTCGTCGAACGCCTCATCAAAACCATCGAGCAGCCCGACGACAAGGACTACTAGCAGGCCGCCAGATGACACACGCGCAATGGGAAGCCTTGACCGCGGTGGTCAGCGGCAAACGCATGGAGCAGCCACTGTGCGGCTTTATTGTTGACAGCCCGTGGCTGCCGGGGTGGAGCGGGCAGGCCTCCATCCTGGACTATTACGCCTCCGAGACCGCATGGCTTGACGTGAACATCCGGGCGTGCCGCACCTTCCCGTCCGCGCTTTTCCTCCCGGGGTTCTGGTCGGAATACGGTATGTGCACGGAGCCTTCCGCATTCGGCGCGCGCCTCGTCTGGCACGAGAACGATCTTCCCTTTGCCGAGCCCATCGGGCAACCTGCTGCAGAACACGCGCTGCGCCTCACCAAGCCAGACGCGCGCGCCTCAGGCCTGCTGCCGTTCGTGCTGCGCCGGCTCGAGCATGCGCGGCCGGCGATTGAGGCCGAGGGCCACTCCATCCGCTTCGCGGTCGCGCGCGGCCCGCTGAACATCGCGTCGTTCCTGATGGGGACGACGGAATTCCTGATGGCCATGCAGCTTGACCCCGAAGGCACCCACGCGATGCTGGGCGTCATCACGGATTTCCTGGAGGACTGGCTCCAATTGCAGGCCCGCACGTTCCCGAGCATCAGGGGCGTGATGCTGCTCGACGACATCGTCGGGTTTCTCGGCGCGGACGACGTGGCGGCCTGCGCCGCGCCCTACCTCAAGCGCGCGTTCGCCGCAATTGACAGCGACGTGCGCCTGTTCCACAACGATGCGAACGGGACCGAATGCGCACCCCAGCTTGAGGGCATGGGCATCAACCTCTTCAATTTCAGCTTCCAGCATCCGATCGGCGAGATGAGGAATCGCGTGGGAGGGAACGTCGCGCTGCTGGGCAACATCCCCCCGCGCGACGTGCTGGCCGCAGGAACCCCCGACGATGTGCGCCAGGCCGTCGCGGAAATGAAACAGGCGCTGGGGAACGACTACACGCGCGTCATCTTCTCGTGCGGCGGCGGCATCCCCCCGGGTGTCTCCACCGCCAATATCCAGGCCTTCCTCGACGAGGCGGCGAGATAAGGGAGGACGGGCTGCCCCCTTTCTACCCGCCCGGGCACGACGACTGCCGGACAGGCCGCGCATAAAAGGGAAACGCGGCAGGGTCCGCGCCGGAGGGGATGTCGCACCAGCGCTTGTAGGCGAAGAGCCATTGCGTCGGGAAGCGGCGGATGAGTTGCGATGACGCGTCGGTGATGCGCTGGGTGAGCTCCTCGATGCTCTCGCCCTCAACCTGCGACACGATAACCGGCGTGGCACAGCGGTAGGAGCCGTCAGGCCGCGCCTGCAAATAGGCGACGCCGATCAGCGTGCCGCTCACGCGCTGGGCAAAAAAGGCGGGCGTCGGCGCGGTCAGCGCAGGGAGGCCTAAGAAGTCCGCCCAGACACCGCCCATGTCTTTCGCGAGATGCTGATCCGCCAGCACGGCGATGTTCTTGCCCTTTTTGAGCGTGCGGAGCAGCGGCAGCACCGCGCCCTCCGCAAGGACGATCTCCTGCCCCAGCCGGCGGCGGAAATCGTTCAGCCTGCGCGTGGTGGCGGGCGTGCCGAGGGGCTTCCCGACACTCATCAGCGGGTACCCGCTCGTAACGACGACGTGCGCGGCCATCTCCCAGTTGCCGTGGTGCGCGGTAACGATGATCTTGGCGCAGGGGCGGTCGAGGTAGTGTTTCCAAATCGGCGACAGGGAGGTCCAGCGACGGACCCGCGCCTCGCTGTCGCGGCCGAACCAGAACAGGTCCAGCAGCACGCGAGCGATGTTGCGGTAGCACCCGAGCAGGATGAGGTCCTTGCGTTTGGCGGACAGGCGCGGGAACACGAGGTTGATGTTGGCGATGGCATACCTCCTGCCCCGCCTGTCGCAGACGGACGCGATGCGCCCCATCACCCGTGCCAGCCACAGCACACCGCCCCGCGGCAGGCGAGGCACAATCAGGAACCCCAGCGCGATCGGAATAAACTCCAACCTCGCAAAAATCCGCCGCCGTAATTTTTTCAGTTGACTCGCCATCTGTTGTGAACTCCGAAGCGCATCAAGGATAGCACATTCCGCACCCGCATTTCAAACGCTAACTCATGCGTTTGAGCGGTACGTCATCAGGGCAAAAAAAAGTGGGTGCGCCCAACGGACGGTATATTTTCCGTTGAACGCACCCGCCCTTGATAGTATCCCGCACAACTAACAACACGAAAAAAAGCGGGATGTGTATCAAGGGTTTTTATCGCTATTCAATCTGAACCCGGGCCTTCATCGTGAAGAAACGGTACTCGGTGTGCAGGCCGTTCTCCATGACGACATCTGCACTCAGTTTCCCGTCCACGGGTGTGATCTGCGCTTCCTCCACGAAGATACCGTCCCAGGACAGATCCGCGAGGGTGCGCTTGCAGTAGATGTAGTACGCCACGGCATCCTTGACGGGCTGCCAGGTCAGCGTTACGAGGTTGTCCAGGGTAACGTTGATGGCGGCGACGTGGACGCCCGCGAGGCCCTCGTCGGTGATCTCCGGCACGATGGTCAGATCCATCTCCCACCCTGCGTACAGGGTATCGTTGCCGGCCTTGTCCCAGTCCCGGGCGCTGGCCATGTCCGCGTCGTAATACATCACGCCGCCGTTGTCGAAGAAGCCGAGGAAGATGTAGCCGTCGAACACCGGCACGGTCGTCAGCTTGGGCATGGGCTTGTTGTATTCCGCCCAGGTTTCCCCAATGGTGCCCGTGCCGTTGTTGTGGTCAATCAACACCTGGTATTTCCCCATCGTTAAGATTTCGGCCAGCAGGGGGTAATCATCGTTCATCCCGGGAATGAGGCTCCAATTCTTGTAGAGCGCCCCGTGCGCGGTAACCCACTGATTCAGCGCGCTTTCCAGTGTGGCGGAACCGTAGCTCGGGTGGCTGACCACATGGCCCGGAGCGGCGCCCACTTCCTGGACGCTGCTGTGGTAGCTGGCGCCGCCCAACGGGGTGAGCCCCGACTGCGGCCTCCAATACGCATTGCGCACGGTGTTCAGGGGATTGACGTTTTCGAAATTCCCGGCAATTGCGCCGGCCATGGTGTACTCCGAATGCAGCGGCCCCGACATCACGACCGGCCCCGTGTTGAGGCAGTTTTCGATCAGATTGTTTTCACTGATGCTCGGGAACGTGCCGATGCTGCCGACGATGCCGCCGATGTAGGTGTAAATCTCATTCGCTGACTGCGAAAGCCCTTTGATTTCGCCGAGGTTCTGGCTATTCTGTATCCACGCCCCGCGGACGCGGCCCGCAATGCCTCCGGCGAACGTAATGGCGGTGGCGCCGATGCCTTCCTTGGTCTCGATGTTCATCGCGCTGACACAATTGCGTATCGTCCCTTTCCCTTCATGCGAGCCGACAATGCCACCGACCTGGTTGTAATGCCCGCCCTGGGCGCTGATGGTGCCGCGCTCCACGATGCAATTCTCGATCAAGCCCGAGTCCGCCATGCCGGACAACCCGCCGACATAAAGCCCACCCTTCCCAATGACTTCGATATGGACATCCGTTAAGGTGCAGTTCGCGGTTGGTTTACTTCCCAGATGACCCGCGAGGACGCCCACAAACGCATTCCCGCCAGTCGTTACCCGGATGTTCGCATCCGTGAAATGGATATTGTCTATCTTCGGGTCCAGGGCTGGGTTATTCCACTCCTCGGGACAATGTATATCGCGGAACAGGCCTGCGTACACGGGGGCCGGGGAGGTTGTCTCGATGACGATCGTCAGCCCCTTGATGGTTTTCCCCTTGCCGTCGAAGGTGCCGGCGAACGGCCAAGACGGATTGGCCTTCCCGATGGGAGTCCAGTCCTTCCCGGCAAGGTCAATATCCGCCGCGAGTTCCACGGTCTTGCGCAAGAACGACGACGACCCGTTGTCCTGATTCACCATCCAGGCGAACTGTGCCAATTCAGCGGCATTATTAATGATATAGACATCACCGAGAACGTTGCCGTTGTCTGGCCAGTCTTGCTCGCGGTAATCAATCCAATTCTCTACCCTTACGACCGTCCACTTCGCGGTGAGCGCATGGTTCTCCGCAGTCGCGAGCAAGGTGTCGCTGAGGATTTCGTCGTTACCGAGGAACCAGCCGCCGAAGCCATAGTCTGGCTTCTTGGGTTCCGGCAGTTTGCCGTAGGCGGCATTGAAATTCACGGTGCGCGTAACCTCGTTGGTACCGTCGGTCGCGCCGTCGTAATTGAAGGTTACGGTGTAGGCGTTGGCCCCCCACTCCGCGGACAGGGTGCCGCCCTCGGGCTGGTCCCAGTTCCGGGCGCTGGTCATGTCCGCATCGTAGTACATCACGCCGCCGTTGCCGAAGAACCCGAGGAAGGTGTAGCCGAGGCGCTCGGGGATTTCGATGCCCCCGGGCATGGCCATGTTGAACGTTACGGGAATGTCGTCGGTGAAACCGCTGCCGTCATTGTAGTCGAGCGTAACCGTGAAGGTTACGGATGCCACCGTCCCCAGCACGGGCGCAGGGTAACCGTCGCTTGTGCCGAGCGTACTCCAGCTGACGAACCGATCCGGGGTTACGTCGTTTTGCAGCGTCGCCCAATAAACCAATGCGAATTCCAAATCATCCACGTCGAGCGTCGGGTGCGTGCTTTCCAGCGTCCCCGGTGTGCCTGTCGCTTTGATGACCGTGTTTGCCGAGGCGGCTCCTCCGCCCAGCGGCTCGATGTCCGTTGTCCAATACGAGTTGGCCACGGCAACCGTGGAATGGTTGCAATCCCCGACCAACGCCCCCACGAAGAGCCTCGCGGGAGCCGGGCCTTCTGTGCTGCACTTCACGATGCCCGTGTTGAGGCAGTTCTCAATCCATGTCTCCACGATGATGCCGTTCCGCGTGTCCACGCGCCCCACGAGACCGCCCACTTCGAGCGTTCCAGCCGCGAGGCCCCAGACCTGGCCCGTGTTCAGGCAGTTCTCAATCCGGCTT
>Ga0123353_10003702_pt1 | contig 19433 bp, 14 predicted proteins | sample TergutLab28metaG_3_FD_92763 | JGI IMG/M metagenome (GOLD analysis project Ga0123353, IMG submission 92763) | Labiotermes labralis P3 segment gut microbial communities from Petit-Saut dam, French Guiana - Lab288 P3 | ecosystem: Host-associated > Arthropoda: Insects > Digestive system > Gut ... | reverse complement strand
CTGTTTAGTGTCCAGCGTGATACCATTCAGTACACATTTGGCGTCCAGCATGATACTGTTCATTATACACTGTTTAGTGTCCAGAGTGATACTGTTCAGTACACATTGTTTAGCGTCCAGCATGATACTGTTCAGTACACATTTTTTAGTGTCCAGCATGATATCATTCAGTACACAATGTTTAGTGTCCAGCATGATACCATTCAGTACACATTTTTTAGTGTCCAGCATGATACCATTCAGTACACGATGTTTAGCGTCCAGCGTGATACCATTCAGTACATGTTTAGTGTCCAGTGTGATACCATTCAGTACATGTTGTTTAGCGTCCAGCGTGATACCATTCAGTACATGTTTAGTGTCCAGCGTGATACAATTCAGTACATGTTTAGTGTCCAGTGTGATACCATTCAGTACATGTTGTTTAGCGTCCAGCGTGATACAATTCAGTACATGTTGTTTAGCGTCCAGCGTGATACCATTCAGTACATGTTCAGTGTCCAGCGTGATACCATTCAGTACATGTTTAGTGTCCAGCGTGATACTGTTCAGTACGCATTGTTTAGTGTCCAGCGTGATACCATTCAGTACAGCTATGGATTTGCAGCTGTGAAAGTTCCCTAGTAACACATGTAAGAAATCAGTCTAAAACATTAACATTGTACCTTGGCTGCAATCTTTGTCACTCCAGCCCTCCAAACACTCACAAAGGTATGTTCCCCAGCCATCGGTGCATTTTGCACCATGGCTACATGGGTTGGACAAACAAAAAGCCTTCTTCTCAGGACAGCCGGCTATAGTTCCATTGTCAGCAACATAACTGCCAAAAAGAAACTTTACTGTTGCAACAATACCACCATCTGGGAAAAATACTTCATAGGAAACAAACTAAACTGCTTTTCATTGTAATAACAGACTGTCTGATTGACTGACTGACTGACTAATTATCCAACTAACATTGGACATAACCCAAAGGTTCATTTTTGTATTCACAAATCCTGCCATTTTCCCCTATGATGAGCCAGATTAATCCAGCCCATGCCCTTCCATTGTATTTATTACACAACTGACCTAATATTATCCTCCCATTTTATGTCGAGGTCTCCCAGGTGGACTCTTTCCTTCAGGTTTCCCCATCAAATTCCCTGCAAGTATTTCTCTTTCCCCCACACCTGCCCATGTCATTGCCCTTCATTTGGTAACCCAAATAATGTTTACTAAGGATTACGCACAATGCAGCACATCATTATGTAATTTCGACAAGTGGGCTTCAGAGCTGGTATAAACATTATGGAGCAGAGAATCATCTCTTCCCTTCCAATAATTCAAACCCTACATTTTCTGGCCTGGAGCCCAGTCATATCCTGACTGAGCTATCCCACACACTTGAATGCATAAAAAAAATAGTTGTAACGAAACTCAAAATTTCCTCTACAATACACAAAATTACTTAAAACTGAATGACATTTACATTGTGTAATGGTAGCTTCCACTGCACATTAACAGAATGCATTTTTAATTTGGAAAAACTATTACGACAGTTCACTACAAGCAAATTACGGACACACATAACATTTCAATATGCACAAGTCACATACACCTCAGCAACAACATTCAGACAAACAACACAGCGTGACATACAGCAACCAAAATCCTATGCACAGGCGGTAGTTTAGCAAACATTTCTAAGGAGACAACACAGTACTTTCTTACTATTTATTACCTGTTAAGATCAATGAACTTGTGATCTATATACAGGTCACTGATACAGCCAACAAAATCCTTAGTGTGGACTTGGAAATTGGTAGGTAAGGAGGGAAGACCCCCAATCTGTAATGGCCCTGTGAGATCCAGGAACCTGTGGCAGGTTTCTGTGAATATTGCACACCTGAAACCACAGACAGACATACACTTAGAACAGCAAACAATTTCAATGAAACACTGAACCAACCAACAACTTTAAATGACACAATGTGCCAGTTAACCAGTCTGGACAATACACTGCACCAGGTAACCAGTTAGGAGGCTTCAGCATATTCAACTCTCATGAATGAATGAATGAATGAATGAAATACACTCAGAAATGAGCATACCACAGCAAGTGCTGTGCACTTAGCATTAAACACTATAATTCACTTGTTATTAGCATCTCCTCAGAAATACAGTTACATTTTGCCATTATCAGAGTGCAGTATCCTTGAAGGCTGTTTATATCATTATTGCAAGGTTGCATAAGTCTGGACAGCTACATGTCACAGTGTTGAAATCTTACAAAAATCTGTAATTTCCTTATGACAGAAGTTCTGCATACATTTTGTTCGGCACTGTTACAAATCTATTTGCAAGCTCCTATAGAATCTTGATAACAAACCCCTCAATGGAATTACACATGATTCTAGTTACAGCTGATAAAAAATATGACAATCTAGTGATCAAGAACACATATTTAGCTTTTAGCTTCAAAGAGACAAACGTAAGAACTATGTAGATGATATTTTATATGCTGATGGACCACAAACACATTTACAAATACAACATGACAGAATTCTGGGATGTGACAAAATATGGTGTGGTGAGTCAGTACCAATGTTTCACATGAAACAACCACCTCCATCTTCAGAATTACTCCTAAACTGAACACAGAGGCACTCAGTTCCTCCAAAGCATTATACCAATCTACACGGTGTCACATTCCAGAAGATTACAATCTTGACACTCATGTGAAAGTTTCAGATATCACATTCACTAATCCTGTGTAATGTTGGTACATTTAAAAAAATGAAAAAGTGAGGTTATAAAGACCAATACAATGAATTAAAATTTGTGCTATTGAAAACAGAAATGGCGTACTAAATTCTACTAACCATTAATTCACCATTCCAGGTAGTGTCACCAGATACACTGTACAATGTCAAGACAATCAGGCACCGTACATACTTCCTACTCTGTACTGTAACAAATCACAGACCTCACAACTTTTCATACAAACATCACACAAGCAGTCCACAGCAGCACAACAGTAGCAATGCTGTATATACACAATGCATACCTGCTCTCAAGAACCTGTACACTTGTATTGGCACACGCCCACTCTGAGCCAAGCTGAGATCCATACTTTGTTGCCAGTGCTGTATCACAGTCATCAATACTCACTGTTGCACTCTGAAAAAAAAAAAGAAATTCTTTATGACTAAACCAAATCTAAGTCATTGTTAGACAGGCATATTCTGAGATTTTTAGAGGAATCTGATAAGTGAAACCACTCTTCTGGGATGTGATGCTTTCACTGGGAACATGGGTCCCTGCATTTCAAATGAACAAACTGTCTCACCTTCAAGGCTTCAAGGTCTGTGAGCTAAATGGAATGCTTAACCCTTGAAGAGAAAGGTAACATATTACTATGAACTGCTGGAAACTACTTCCCCAGTGACACAGTGTCACTTCCCAGAAGACCAGAATCGTCACTGCTAAACACTTGGCAAATTAACTACCAATATGTAGGACACCATAAAAATGGCTTTCTGCCATATCATCATAACGTTCCCACTGTTAGGGCTCTCTGCGGAACAATTAACAACCAACAGGGACAAAACAAATGTTGGTTCAGTGCACTATTCAGGCAGAAGCTCCTGACAGCAGATCTTCCTACATAACAGAAGCAATGCCTAACATTACTACTGCAATTGCCAGGCACCAGTTTATGTATCACATAAAAATAAGAATATAAAATACATATAAAGATGTTAAATATTATCTCTATACACAGGGCCATTATTTTATTTGACAACTGCCACCAGACACTTCCCATCAGTTCACCTATCATGCAAAACTTTGATGAGCAACAAACAACATGTTTGTTCGATATGACACACAACCATGACCTGAAGGAAAATATTCCTTACATCTTCTTAAAAAATGATGAGTAAAAGCTGACTACTGATTGCAGTATGTTAGAATAAAATAAGTAGGCCCTGACTCAAGGCAAGCTGGAATAGCAACAAGCACTATGCATATTATTATGCAAAAGGTTGGAGGAAAAGGCCATATGAGCTGTCAGATACAGTAATGTGTACTGTTCAATTTAAATGCTCATCATCTGTGGGGAGATCAAAACCAGAGCAAGAGATAATATAAGCAATATCAGGAAATATCTACAAATTGTCTCCTGACAGAGAATATATTTGAATTCAAATTTACCACTATCTTTTCTTTTGCAGAGTTCAGTGAATATCTACCACATGTCACTAACCTTCAAAATACTATTAGCAGAAAGCTTACACACATTAGATGGCAGTTTGTTCAGAATTCATTAACTCAGTAACGGTAAATGGTATTTTTAAAAAAATCTGCTCAATAAGACATTAATAGTAAACTAAAATTTTCTCAGTTGACCTTGCTCTTTAACCCATCAGTGATGATAAGGCAATTGAGTTTTTTGAACATTGATAAATAATGTTACAAACTTAACAGTACATTCATAATACTAACTCAGTACAGTATAGTCCTTCTTGAGAAGATACCAGTTCCACAGCAGTTGAGAAATACCCCAAATTTTATGGAACCCAATGGTTCAGTAGCATATGAGGTCTGCCCCAAAAGTAATGAGAATGATTTTTTTGTGCAGCGCAGAAGGGCCAGGAAAGGAAAGTGGGGGTCGAGGCAGGTGGAGGGGGAACCCAAGTATGTTGATGAGGACAGCTTATGGGGATGCTGTTTTGTCTTCAGCCCAAGTCTTCAGGTGGCACAAGGTGTTCAAGGATGGAAGGGAGAGTGTTGAGGATGAACAGCACACAGGGCTTCCTTCAACTTCAAGAACTGAGAAAAATGTGGCTCGTGTGAAGGCTGTTCTGGATAGGGACTGACATTTGAATGTGCGGTTAATCGCAGTGGAGGTAGGACTACCAAAAACGGACGTCCACTGAATCATTACGAAAGATCTACATATGGAAAAATTTGCGCTAAACTGGCCCCAAAGAATTTGTAGGATGAACAAAAGGACAATAGTGTGTTGATTTCTCAGGAACTCTTGGAACATGTGACAAGTGAGCCCGACTTCCTGCAGCAAGTGATAACAGGAGATGAAACTAGGGTTTTCGAGTACAATCCCACAACCAAAAGACATCAAGTTCAGAGTGGCACACTTCCCAGTCACCTTGACCGAAGAAGGCCCGAATGAGCAAATCAAGAGTGAAATCCATGCTCATCACTTTTTTTTATTCAAAGGGAGTTGTTCATAAGGAGTTTGTGCCACCCGGACAGACTGTGAATCATTTTACCTACAGGTACTCGGCGTTTGAGAAACAGAGTTGTGCGCGTTCACCGTGAAATTGCAAACACGTAGTTCCTTCAACATGACAATGTGCCAAGTCATACATCAATTGCTGTGAGGGAATTTTTGGCTCAAAATAATATCACAGCACTTCCCCACCCACCGTACATCCTGACTTGGCTCCGTGCGATTTCTTTCTATTCCCCAAGCTCAAAACCCACCTCAAAGGACATCATTTTGGGACAGTTGAAAACTTCCAGGCAGCTGTGACGAGGGATTTGAACAACATCTCACTGCTATGAAGAATGGCAGCAATGCTGGAATCGCTGTATTCGATCACAAGGAGCCTATTTTGAAGGGGATAAACTGTAATTGCATGTATGTTCAATAATTTTTTTTTTAAATCATTCTCATTACTTTTGGGACAGACCATGCATTCGCAACAGCACACCACATGCCCCAGTCCAAAGCCAGATCAATATTGTCCAAGCCCTCCCATTCCATTTCTTTAGGATCCAGTTTAATATCATCTCCCAGCTATGCCTAGGCCTTCCAAGTGGTCAATTGCCTTCAGGCATACCCACGCAATTGTGTATTGTTTCTCTTCTCCCATGTGTGATATTTCACAAACTTGAAATTAAAATGAAATATAGTCCACTAGTGTTATAATTTGTAAAAAAGGCTGAAATGTAACTTTAACCTTATTGAAGTACTGCACAGTGACCGAATGCCAGTTTCCGTCGCTCACTCTATGAGGCAGAGTTGCCACCGTAGTAGTGATATTGGAGCCAAGCGAGAATGAGAAGCGTATTGCACCATCCACTATCTCAAGTGCAATAAAGTCATGTTTCTCATTGTAACGGCCATTGTAAAGTAGCAGTCCAGAGTCAGATTGGGTGGCAAACCTGAAAGAATTGCAATATTTGAGGTTCTCATAGTGATGTTGTTATGAATTCAGACCTTCTGGGATGTGAACCTGTGCTGTTGGGTCACAGGCTCTCCATGTTTTGATGCACCATAGTGCTTCTATCTTCAGGGTCTTCTTGGACTGCTTGACCCTGAAGATGAAAAAACAGCATTTCTTCAAAAACTGGAAACTACTCATCCAAACACAGCAACAAATTCCAAAAGGCCTGTATCTTGAAAATTTGATGACATGAAGTTCCACACTGCTCCCTCAAGGATATGTTGCAAACTGTAATAGTTACTGTAGTACCCGAGTCAGATGTGTAAGTGATGCCGCTCCCTCAAGGATATGTTGCAAACTGTAACAGTTACTGTAGTACCTGAGTCAGATGTGTAAGTGATGCCACTCCCTCAAGGATATGTTGCAAACTGTAACAGTTACTGTAGTACCTGAGTCAGATGTGTAAGTGATGCCGCTCCCTCAAGGATATGTTGCAAACTGTAACAGTTACTGTAGTACCTGAGCCAGATGTGTAAGTGATGCCACTCCCTCAAGGATATGTTGCAAACTGTAACAGTTACTGTAATACCTGAGTCAGATGTGTAAGTGATGCCGCTCCCTCAAGGATATGTTGCAAACTGTAACAGTTACTGTAGAACCTGAGTCAGATGTGTAAGTGATGCCGCTCCCTCAAGGATATGTTGCAAACTGTAACAGTTACTGTAGTACCTGACTCGGATGTGTAAGCGATGCCGCTGCCTCAAGGACGGGAAAGTCAGAAATGAAGCTTTGGAAAAACTTCTGCTTCGAAGTTCACAGAGTTTTGTGTAGTGCTCAGCCCCACCACTAGAAGAACAATGTTCACAGAGGAATCCTCCCTTCACCAGTGGAGAACAAGTGGAATGAGAACGACATATTCCAGGTTGACAGGTGTCCAGGTTCATATCTATCTCACAGTTACGCCCTACAAAAGGATAGAAACATTCAGCTATATAGCACATATAAAAACAGAATTATTTCTTTCTGCAGCACATGTTTACCGACCAGCTGGCTGCCAGAAAATTCATTCCTGCCCTCCCTCCCCTAAACTTCCACAACCATTAATGGCATTCCAAGCAGGGCAGAATAAGTGAACACAGTTACAAGCATTTCAAGCACCATAAGGAATTGAGATTTTGTAGTGCTAACTGCCATTCAACATTTTTATGAGACAATATTGATAAAAATACCACAGCTGAGAAAGGACAAGTTTCCCATTTCCTTTCCCATCAACAGAGACCAGGAGAGCATAGTTGGTGTAGTAACTCGCTACAGGCTGCACGGTCTGGAGATCAAATCCTGGCGGAGGCGAGATTTTCCACACCCAACCAGACTGGCCCTGGGCCCCACCCAGCTTCCTGCACAATGGGTACCAGGTCTCTTTCCCAAGTGTAAAGTGGCTAGGGAGTGGTTTCAACCATCCACCCCCATCTATTGCCGAGATAAAGAAGAAGTAAGAGCCATACCTCTACTCCCCATCTGGCCCTTCATGGCCTGTTCTAGGGTAACCTTCACCTTTAGTGTCCTGTAGAAATCAACTTACATTTAAACAAACATTAACACTGCAGATCTCATGCTATTTTGTGTGAATGAACTGTAGCCACCTCACCTCAGTTCAAGTTACGAACACAAAAGATGAGTGAAAAGAACATTCTAGCTCAATCAGTTCATCAGAAGCAGTCCTAAAGGTAACATATGTTTTTCTTTGATGGAGCAGCAGCAGCAAATATCAAGATTTGTTTCAAACTCACGAAAAATATGTACAGAAAAATATAAAAGGTCCAAACCTTTTAATGAAGCTCTCTCCTGTACATGTGATTTCAAATAATGTAACACTTAGGCTCTAGGGCTGAATATTATGAACCAAAATAGCAAACATCATGAAATACACGGCATTTTCTTGAAAAAAAATAAAGACTGCGCAGCATGTCTCAAAAAATCTATATGTATATTTGTTGAAAAGTATACGAAATATAGTCAAAGGGTGGTAGCAATACTTGCATCTTATATTCAGAATGCTCAGTGGCTAAAGGTTAATTTACACATAAAAACAATATAAATGTGTTGCCAGTGAAAATGTTTCATTTTATATTTTTCCGAAAACATAGCCACATCATACTTTAATGACACAAATATTAATTATGGAATTAGTTACCTGTAAAACCTGGTTTGCACACGCAGGAGTAACCACCTTCTTTCCGCTGACATCTGCCTTGGTTTCCACAAGGACTTGAATAACACAGATTGACCTCGGTGTCACACAGATAATGCTCTCTGCTCCCTGCAGAATAACAGGTGTTTCATCATTACTGCACATCTCTTCTGCAGTTTAGGCTGTTCCGCTATGACCCTTAGTGTCAATTTTGTTAGTCACTAACCAGTCACACATTTAAATCATTCAGTATGTCCACGACTTTCTCCTCACTCAAAAAAATGCCTGTGGATGCCAATTTTGTACATGAAAGAGTATCTAAAAATTTTAAATTCTGTGGACACACACTCCCATAATCAGTATAGAAGAAGTCACCAACACATGCAGTAAGTACTTTGATATCTGTAGAGCTGAAAGTACTGAAATACAATATAAACTGTTTTACAAAGTGCCTTGAGGTGGCAAAAGAAAAACATAAATACGTACAGCATATTATAAGCTGTCACCAGCAGACAATAGTGAAGCACTCATACAGGCATAATTGCACTAACAGCTAGAACAAAGGGCTGTTTACTAAGCTATGCTATTAGATATTGAATACTAGCACAGACACTTGACCAGAGACAGATCCAAGCAGGTCCCCAGGGCTTACAGACACAAGCAACACACAACAGACAGACAGTATGGCCTGTTGAAGTCAGTGTCAAAGGATTTAATATGGTGAGTAAAACACATGTGAACTGCAGTACAGTTAAATGCAACAAATCAATCCTGACACATAGCACAATGCAAAATCAGTAACAAGCACACTGCTGACTGCCACTGCATGGTCCAAATGAAATAGTGGTGCATGCTGTCAGATAAATAATGTCCCTGCATATTATCATACCTTTTAATCAAGCAACTAACCTGTGAAACCCCTTGGGCATCGGCAAGCAAATGTTGTGACAGGATATATCGGTCGAAACAGGACTGTATCACTGGAAATAAATCCAGATGCATTGCCAAACTTCAGCACTGTGAGACACTCTTCATAGTTAAGACATGGTTCTCGAACACATAGGTTGTCATCAAATGGTAAGACCTGCATACAAGGAGGCTCATGTACAATATACATGTCTACTGTTATGCTGCACCATCAACCTCGTCTCAGAAAATTTGACATGCTAAAAATTCTCGACAAAGGAATGAAAGGCCAATAATACGAAGACAACCTACGCAAGTTAAATGGATAAGAAAGGACATGATTTACATAGGGACTTGGAATAGAATGAAAATGCTGAAAGCAGGAAAAACAGGAAGACCAGCTGGAAGGCCTAAGTCTAGATAGGATGATGATGATGATGTCAGGAATGAATTGAAGAAGATGAAGCTTGTGAAGTGGGAAGAACAAGAACAGGACCGCTCTAAATGGAAGGCTATTGTCGAGAAGGCCAAGACTCTTTCAAGGTTCTAGCGCCACAGAAGAAGAAGACTGGTATGTTGAACTGTATGTACTGCATCACACAAATGGCATAACATGGGCACTGGTTGGCAGACATCAGTACAGGTTTCATCTTTATTCATATCTTGTGGTCACTGGATACCTCAATAATTCATAAGCAAAAACTGGGTTCTAACAGTGGTTTTGCTGAGGACTGAGGTCTTCTGGGCTGTTACTCTGTTTTGGTACATTAGCATTGCCAGCACTTTGGAGATACACAGTCTCCAACCACACATCCCTGAAGATGACTGTAGTATGTTCATGCAATATGTCGGGAAACATTAGTCCATTTTTGTGGCAGCATATACTAGAAGACCCAAACCCTTCAATATATAATTTTGGTGTAAAATACATTTGTGCTGTATTTTGTTTCTGCCCCATATATAGCAGTAGCCCTACGAACACTCAGAAAGCCTTCCCAAAGAGAGAGAATTCAGTGAATAAGTCTTGAGAAGTGTCATTTTATGAATAATGATACTACTGTTGTTCTTTGTTACTTATGGGTGTTACACAATGGCTGTCTTTGATACTGGCATACATACAGATAAGTAACTGGTACAGTGAGTAACTGACGGTACATATGCAACACACCAGTAACTGACAGTACATATGTAACACACTAGTAACTGACAGTACATATGTAATGCATCAGTAACTGATGGTACATATGTAACACACCAGTAACTGACGGTACATATGCAACACCCCAGTATCTGATGGTACACATGCAACACACCAGTAACTGACGGTACATATGCAACACATCAGTAACTGACGGTACATATGCAACACACCAGTAACTGACAGTACATATGTAACACACCAGTAACTGATGGTACAAATGTAACACACCAGTAACTGATGGTACATATGTAACACACCAGAAAGTTTCTTTTTATGTTATTTAATGAAAATATTGATTCCAAAGATTATACAGCATCAATGCTAGACGAACACATGAATAAATGAATGAATGAGTGAATGGAGTAAATGAATATGGAGCACTGATGGAACAATAATGGTGTAGAAAAACTGAAGTTTTCACAGAAAAGCCTGTCCCAGTGCCACTTTTCTGCCACAAATCCCATTAGGGCTGCTCTGGGAGTGCACACAGGCCTCTGCAGTGACAGGCCTAAGCCATGGCAATCTGTATGTGTGTATATATATATATACATACATAATTCATTGCAGTATCATTTATCAGCAGTATATATCTAAACTATTCCATTTCAAGTAAAAAATTGTATTGTAGCACAAAGCAAAATTATAATATTAAACAAAACTAAATTTACACTTCACCACACCTTGCATATTGTGAGATCTGATGTTCTCACAGCTGATGTGCTGCAGATTCACTGCACTGCTGGGTAAGCAGTTCCACACATTTCAAAGGATCATACTGTCATCCATCTTCAGAGTCACACAGTCCAAGAAGAGCAGTCACACGAGACAGATAAGGCATAATATTGGTGTCATCAAGCTAAAGTAAGTTTAGGTGGCAAGCCAGTAAGTTTGATTGTGATATGCACCATATGGGACTAGGATGGATGTACAGTTAAGACAGGCATGGTGAAGGCATGTGAAAGTTCAGGGAGATGGATGATGAGTTATTGTGATTATGAATGCCATGACTGTGTGCTGCTGATAGGGATGTCAAGGACTGTGCTGCCTGCTGGAAATATTTAGTGGTGGGGAATGAATTGTGTAAACACATGGTAAGAATTTAACACATGGCAAGAATAAACTAAAGTAAAATAAAATAAAATAAAATAACATAGAGTAAACTGCCCAAGCTAAACATTTTGTGTGCTTCTCCTTAAATGCCATAGCTTGATACCAAAGTGCCAATCTTGTTCATCATATCGAAGCCATTTCCATCAGCCTGATTTGAACAACTTCCTGTCAGATAATTTATAATATTCTGAGGAACCAAACCTAACTACCTCAGAACACTTCTCCACCACAAGCCACATAAGAAAAATGTTACTGTCAAAAGAGAGTTAAGTCGCTTAAATTAAAAACTGAAGCTTCTGTTTAACTTTCCACCACACAGCCCTTTTTCAGTTTCATTAACAAGTGGCATTATATTAGATTTATTGATAGTACTGTCATCCAGTTTCAATAACAAAATTAAAGAATGGATAAAGAAAACAAATCAAAGTAAGGATCAATTTACCTGCACAGTTGACAGCCTTGCTAGAATTGCTCTGTTAAGGTATACCCTCTCTTGTAGAAACTGTGGAGAATAAAATTCTTCTCCATTCAAATCTGGCCTTCGAGCAGAGAAACTCACATTCAGGATCTTGGCATTGACATCAGTGTCATCCTACAATAACAAAATGATCATGCATGACTGGAAGTTCTCATATTGGTGTTGTTGCAGATTCATGTCTTCTGGGATATGATGACCTTCTGCAGACTGCTGGATCCTGAAGATTAAGGCACTATGACACTTATACAAAACATCAGCAACTGAAAAGTACCACATCCTGGAAGACTTTAAACTTCAGAACATAATAAGCATGTCAATATGATGCCAGGCACATAACCCCAGACTACAGAAACTAATGAATATGTCATACTGATTCACAACCTCTGACACAACATTCTGAAAAAAATACAGCGAAACTTGCTCAAGGTGCCCTCAGTAAAAAATGTTTTCCCACCAAAAACATCACAATTAAAAGGCACCAAAACTCTCTCTCACTCGATAAACAGACATGTTGTTGTTCTTTTAATACATCCAGAAGTGAGAAAATTTCCCACCTATGAAGAACTAAAAGTTCGTGACACAAATTTCCTTAACAAAATCTTAAACAATTTCCCCAACTCTCCATTCTTTCAGTGTGTTCCCATCATACACTGTTGACATGACACTGTCAGTTCATATTGGTTAATCTCCAAAGTTAATTCAGCACAAGTTTCACACAATAGAATGATGCAACCTCATGGCATGTGCATTTTGTACACCTTTCACACCACACACAGAGACTACAATCATTTGGTCCCCAATATTGGCCCTCTCCCACTCTTCCACCACCACAGTTGCTACAGCAGTCATTTTGACATTAGCAACATACATGTCTGGAATGTCTGTTTCCTCACATAATGCCAACAGGACAGTGTACTGTTGAAGGACAAGTCCCAGGCAATAATGCAGTGCTGCCAACTGAAAATTAATTGCAGCAAGTTGCATTCTACATGTATTGTGTATGAATGATACTATGGGTGTGAAAACTTGAAGCAGACAGCCATGTGGCAAACAAAATGCCTGAGGCACTCCCATTTGCAATCAGCCAAGCCCCTGTCAATTACAGACTTTTCTACAAGCACTGCGATCCTAGCTTAGAGTGACCTCTGATTGCAGACAATGAGAAGTTCTTACAGCCACTAGTAGTGTTGTCGAACTCCCACTCCATTCCAGCCTGTTACACTTTCTCTCACAGATGTTGCAAAAGACTGATTTACATTGTCCTGTAACAGCGAACATTGCAACTGAAACTGTATTATACTTTAATTTCAATAACTTGGAGTATTTTGTGCACAGAATTTTTATATTCATATGTTTTTGTTCACTTCACATTGTACACGTGTACAGGTTTTTGTCCTGTAGACCAAATACTTGCTGAACACACAATATCATGGCTACTTTGCTCATAAATTACCTGTGGCACACTAGCAAAATGTTATCAAAATCTGTGTTTAATACCAGTTGCTGGAAACATAGAATATCGAACTCTATGGACGCATCCAATAAGGTGTGGGGAAAATTATGTGACAAAGCAGGTTAGTTTTTAATCCAGAACTTGTGGTGATGGTTTCACTTCAGTGCTAACAGTGGACTGAGAGTTGCAATGATTTGAGTTTAAAGTTGAATTAACCTTGTCATTAAATTTTCTCAGTGATTTTATAAAACACCTGTTTGAACATGGCCACATGAAGAACATGCAAGCATGCTACTCTCAATATCTGAACATCTGAACACAACAAACAAAGTTGATGGTGCTCTAAATATTCCTCACACCAAAATCACTAAAGAACTAGCCATTCCTGTGAGAACAGTTACTGACAAAGCGCTGGACAGACAAATACAGGTGAGAATGTGTTAAGACTACTGTAAATTACACAAATTCAACATACATACACAAGTTCTCAAAAAATGAAATAAAAAATATAACTTTTCAATCATATCCTTTCAAGAAGTTTCCTCCTTCATTAGTAAGATTTCTTTGGATTTTACAAAAATGTCTTAAGAGAGTTTCACTACAAATTACATGACACCTATATGTCTCAGAAATTAAATGTCAGATACAGTAGAAACTCTGATGCCTGGTTAACTGCAAATCACAGTTCCAAGACTGAATGAATGTACAGTGTAATTCAAAAAGAAGGTACCAGTTCCAACTATTTATAACAAAGTAACAGTGAGCCTTCAGTGATTGATAAATGTCATTGTAGGCTCAGTGGCTACCCCATATAAACCTGCAACAATTAAGAACAATTAGGCACTATAATCTCACCACTGTGAAGCACCTTGCTCAGCTAAAAGTCCTTATGCCCTATAGAAGTACCTAGTCTCTCCCACAGTTTTGTTGGTATGTAGAACATCTCTCACCCAATGCTGTATATTCCAGTATTGCATTTAATATTATGTTCCTCTTCACACTCAATATTTCACAGCCAATTCTTTGGGACATGTCCAACTGTGTGGATGCCACAGAGTCTTGATGTTTATGAACCAATCACTATCACCCACTTTAATACCACTGGTTCTAACTTTCATGACTAGTTCTGGCCATGTGCTTGGACAGTCAGCTTCACCCCCCCCCCTCCCCTCCAACCCTCCTGTCACAGCTCATCATCACTCTGTGTCGAACTGAGTGGGATTCATTGCTGTCATGTCCCATAACTGCAAGGTACCAGTACTGTTCTGTACTATAAACTGTGCTGCTGCAAAAATACCTCCTCAATTTCCTTCACCTTCTAATTTCTCATCAGGATGACCAAACACCCTGGTTTATGGCATGAGATTCCCCTCCAATCACTTCACATATTTTATGTTTCCAAAAAGTGTATGAATGTTATTAAAAACAAAGTTTCAAGCTGTGTATGCCTTATGAGGTTATTTCTTAATCCTATTACTGGTATTTTACTTACAGGTATTTTACATGGACAGTGGATGCAGAGGTGTATGATTCCAACGTACATAATGGTGCTACTGGTCCTAATTAATGGAACACAAAGGCTCTACTGTATAATATTTTGGTCTGATAACTGTACTGCTTTAATAATCCAGCCTTGTAATGCCCATTACATAACACCAACATATCACTTATGATCAATCCTATGTCCCTTCTCATTAACTTTTGTTTACCAAAACTTCTACTGATAATACAATTTTTATTGCAGAAGTGACATTTTATATTCTGATCACTTCTGTGAGTTAGATAAGGTATCCTAACACTTAAATGCTACTGCAAGGTCATGTATTTTCTTGAAATGGTAGAGACTTTTGTTTAATATTGCTACGATTCATTGGCACTGAGCATCACCTTAATTTTACGAGAGGAAGTCAGAAAGTAAGGTTCCTTATTTTATTGCCACCAAATAACTTCACATAGTGAGATGCCTCTTTATTCACTTAGAGTTCAGACATTGGTCGCTAGATGGAAGCACTTTCATAGCTCAAGCCCTCAAAATAATGTGACACACACTCCCTTCCTCCCACACAGAGGACCAGATTCAGCTTTGAAGATGTGCACCAACTACTAGACATTTTTAATGACATCATCATAACAACAATGAAGTACTGCTCACCTGTATGCTGAACACAAAAATATTCTCCTTTGGACAAGGTATAATTGCTGCCAAGCCTTCAACAAAAAATGTGAGAAGCGGAGAAAGAAAAGCCTCCTCAGTCATGTCATCCAGACGAACAGTTATGGAGTTGAATAGCATCTCCTCTGTGATCAAACGAACTGTCAACTGCATTAATGCCTTCACTTCATTTATACCATCTAAAAAAAACCATAGGACATAATATAAATCTATAACCAAGTGTATTAAATGTATTATGTGTAGCCTGTTTCTCCTTCAAGACACAGCACCTCTAGGGTGCCACACACTGACAATGAACCAACACAAAAGCCTGCAAACTTTCATCCAATTATCACTTAACATGGAATTATTTATTCAATGAAAATACTGTGAAGTTTTACTTAATTACAAATGTCTGTGCTAGACGCCACAGCTAACGTAACGTAACCTAACCTAACCTAACCATACCCTAATTTTAATCTCACAGCTGAATGTCATGGTCTGAATTCTTAGCAGCTACACTTCTTTCAATATAGCCAAATTCTGAATGCTAACATTAATATCAGAAGAAGAACACACAATCCTGAAACCATGTCCTACCTGTAACAGATACTTCCATGGTTGCCAGCTTTGGAACATTTGTATTCAGTTGAGGTGACAGTGTTATTTCTCCTGAACTTGAATTCAGATGAACAAGGTTGGCATTATTGCCTGACAGTATCCTGTAGTACAACTGATCCGACACATCAGCATCAAAAGCAGGAATATGTCCAATTGATCCAGAAGGAAAACAGTCTCGGAAGTTATTGAATGTCACCTATAAGAGACACAATGTCTAATACACACTAGTCACAAACCAAATAAATTAAAAAAAAACGCATAAAAATATCCTGTCAGTAAGTGACATTTGCATTGAATAAGTGCCAGATATGCCAATCTGCTTGGTGCAGATACAAACTGTTGTGACAGCCAGATGATTCTGTTGGTCTCTACTGGAACAAAGACACTCTCATATCATATGTGGTCAGACAATTGAGTTCGCGAACTCACCACCATGTGCTTGCTGTGGCAGCACTGGACATAAGCCTTGGTATGGTTTGATGACATTGACATATCAGCGTTTCACAGCTGTGCTGTTGTTGATCTATGGCAGTCTCTTTCTGAGTGTCATCTATTACTGTCTGTGTATGTTTTGGTGTGCTGCCACAAGATTGTCGGAGCTTGAATTAGAGCAGCAAACTAACATTAAATTTCTTGTTAACCTTGGAAAGAGTGGAAACGAAATCAGAGAGATGTTAATGCAAGTTTATGGGGATAATGCTATGAAGAAAACAGCAGTTTACAAGTGGGTGAAACGTTTTTCTGATGGAAGAGAAAGTGTCACTGACGAAGTGAGATCAGAACGGCCAGCAACAAGCAGAACTGAAGAAAACATAGCAAAAATTTGTCAAATTGTGCGTGAAAATCGTTGGCTGACTGTCAGAAGCACAGCAGAGCAAGTGAACATCGACACAGAAACAGTTAGGAAAATCTTAACTGAAGATCTTGACATGAGGAAGGTGTGTGCAAAAATGGTCCCACAGGAGCTCACTGAAGAACAAAAGCAAAGAAGAGTCACAATTTGCCAAGATCTTTTGGAGAGGCTAGATGACATTTTGGACCATGTCATCACAGGTGATGAAACATGGGTCTACCAATACAACCCTGAAATGAAGCGGCAAAGTGCACAATGGAAGACTGCAAATTCTCCACGACCAAAAAAAATTCCGTTGGTTTAAATCAAGAGTCAAAACAATGTTGCTGACTTTTTTTCATATTACAGGGATTGTTCATTATGAATTTGTACCAATTGGACAGTCAACCAAGTTTATTATTTGGAAATACTGGAAAGGATGCGTGAAAAATTTAGACAAAAATGACCTGAACTTTTTGCCAACAACTCATGGATCTTGCATCACGACAATGCACCTGCTCACATGGCACTGTCTGTGAGGGTGTTTTTAGCTACTAAACAAATAACTGTGTTGGAACACCCTTCCTATTCACCGGATCTAGCCCCCAGTGACTTTATTCTGTTCCCAAAGATAAAGGAAATATTGAAAGGAAGCCATTTTGATGACATTGATGACATCAGGAGTAATACAATGGCAGCTCTGAAGGCCATTCCACAAAATCAGTTCCAAAATTGTTTTGAAGGGTGGACTAGGCGCTGGCCTCAGTGCATAGCTTCCCAAGGGGAGTACTTCGAAGGCGATCACAGTGGCATTCAGCAATGAGGTATGTAGCACTTTTACCGCGATGAGTTCGTGAACTTTATTGTCCGACCACGTATTTTACAGACACTGGAATAAAGTTAAAAGTTTGCCAAAGGGAGTCTGTGGTCCAAACTGTCAAAACATGAATCAATGTGAAAGCACATCTCTGTTAAGTGCTGCCTGATAACCAAAAGAGCAAGCCTTTGTAAATATGAGCTGCAGAGAATTACCATATTTACCCATATGCACAATGACTCTAATCTAAGTTGCCCCCCCCCCCCTCCCTGCACACATGAAACATGTCTGTCATGGGAAAACATATTTATCCAAATCTAATACAACCCTCCCCTGAAAATAATACATCTGCTAAGAAAAAATAATTTACCATTAACTGCAAACACTTAGTACACAGAGCATGTCAGATTCTATCCACCGTTACCAGTTACTGTCACTGTCTCCATCTTCACAGTCAATGCCTTCATCTTCCTCACACTCACTGCTAACATTCCACAACATATCTTCATCAGGTCCATCCACTACATTGCATATACAGCACTTCTTAAAACCTTTCACAGTCATTTCTGGTCAGATGTGCTGCCATGCCATTACAACCCACACAGACTAAATATACAGTACAATCCATAAGTTTTAGGACTGTTTTTTTTTAATAACAGAAATAGATTTATCTATTGGCCAACCCACTAAGTACTAGCAATCAACATCTGTTCACACACTGAGTTTCATTCGTTTTTCTTCAACAGTGTACGAGTTATAACTTGTCTTGTACAGTTAGTTTTCTTTATACATCGTGGTGGCGGAAATGAACAGTTGCCATAAAATTTTGTTTCAAAGCTGGTCTATCTGCAACAGAAACACTAGTTTTGGTGCAAAAGTTTTATGGAAAAGAGGCTCTGAACTGATCAAAAGTTTTTAGGTCGTATTCTCGATTTCGAGACGGACGAGAGCTGGTAGAAGATGATGAGAGAGGTGGCCTTCCAAAATCAACTCAACCTGCAATAAATATTGTTGCTGTTGCTGATTTGGTCAAAAATGACCGTCAAATAGCATCAAGAATGATAGAAGAATCTTTGAACATCCCCAAGACTGTAGTTCTTTGGATTCTCAAAGAGGATTTGGGAAAGGGAAGGTTGTGTGCATGTTTTGTTGCACACTCCTTGACAGCTGAGCAAAGGGAAGATCGAGTCACGTCTTGCCAAGACATTATCGTGATGGCCGATGCAGACAAAATTTTTTGTTAACAAAATTAGTATGGAAGATGAGACCTGGTGTTTTGCCTCTGACCCCAAAACAAAATGACAGAGTTCTGAACGGGTTGGTGAGACGTTCCCTTGGCTGAAGAAACTGAAATTCATAGGTCCCACATCAACATCATGTTGATAATTTTTTCAACTCTCAAGGCATAGTGCACAAAGAATTCGTACCAGTGGGAAAAACAGTAAATGCAGAATTTTATAAAGGAGTAATGGATCACCTCCTGAAGTGCATTCAAT
>Ga0123353_10003701_pt1 | contig 19434 bp, 12 predicted proteins | sample TergutLab28metaG_3_FD_92763 | JGI IMG/M metagenome (GOLD analysis project Ga0123353, IMG submission 92763) | Labiotermes labralis P3 segment gut microbial communities from Petit-Saut dam, French Guiana - Lab288 P3 | ecosystem: Host-associated > Arthropoda: Insects > Digestive system > Gut ... | reverse complement strand
CACATGGGTACTGTAGTTTGTCGAACTTTTTTATTGGGCTACTCAGCATGTTTGTCAGCGATATTTTGCTTATTCCTGGGCTTCAGGCCTGCAGTATACCATCGCTTGCTGTGTGGCACCCTACGAAACAAGTGAACAATGAAGATCACTGGGGAAGTAGAGAAAAATCTGACTGAGAAACAGATTGGCATAGCAAAATGTCTCAGATTAACACCACATCCAAACTAAACTCCACTGTTATAAAGAAAAGGGAAATCCAGGAGGAAATTGACAAGTGTGGTAGGTTATATAAGAAAAGAAAGATGGTAAGAGAACCTACTTTTTGCGAACATTACCATTCCCCCCCCAACATTGATGAGTTGTGTGGTGACCGTGTAGGTGGGAGAAGCAGTGGCGAATGTGGAGAGGGGAACATGACCATGAACCAGTACACAGTGTTGGGGAAGTGCACATAGCATATGAGACACATAAATCTTTATTTACATGCACATTAGCAGGCATAGGAAACAGTGTTTTGAACTTGGAATTGTTACTACTACATCTGAAATGTATGGCTTCAACTAAACAGCTACTGATTACAGTTTCTTTGGAAATAAGTGATTCACATGCAGGTATTAACATAACTTTATACCAGTTTACTACTTTGTAGACCAAAGTGGAAGATTTATAACTTTTTTTATGGCATATTTTAAGGCTGATGTGTAAATATTGTTCAGTTTGTATTGTCCCTTGAGAAAAGACAGATCAAGGTTTTGCTGTTGTTATTTACATACTGTGATGACTGTGTTGCAGCATTGGTACCTGATAAGAAACCGACACCCCCTACAGCAGTCAGCGGTACAGAGGACAAGCATGCAGACAAATGTTTCTGTGAGGATGATAAAAGCAACAAGGCAACAAAGCTTAAGGAGATGGAGGTGACGGCACAGATCCACTTTGAAGACTCGCTCCATAACCTGCTATACATCAAGCGGTGCGTCACATATCATGTGGTTCCTTGCCCTTTTCTCACTGCCAAGGCCTGATTTGAGTGCTGTGGTACTTGATGTGGAATTTGTGTTGGTAAAAGTCGCAGTGTGTCAGTTTTTTCTTCAAGCACTTTGGTTTTCCCCCATAATTTATTCCTTTGGTTCACCATACTTATCATTCATGGTCAGGACAGTGAGCACATTTGAAATGCAGTAGCAATATCATAGGACTGTGTAGCTGGGGTAGTATACTTGGTGCATGACTAGGCTACTACTTGGACTGTCCATGGTTTGAATCCTGATATAGGCAAGAGCTGTTTCTCTTCTCCAAAATGTTCAGATTGAGCCCCTTGGGTCCAACCCAACCTCCCGTGCATTGGGCGCTGGGACCCTTTCCTGGGGGTAGAGTGGCCAGAGCTTGCAGTTAACCACTACCATCTAGTGCCAAGGTTAAGAATGGGTGGGGTTGTACCTCAGTTCCTCCTATATCCGTGCAATACCAAGGGAGTCTCACTTCACTGCTGCAGCTTGTAGAAGGAGACTCGCTCTTTTCTTACCTTATTGTTGCAGCTGGTACAATATGCTGCAGTACCAAGGGACTTAGGCCCACCCACTTTTTTACAGATAACTGCATGTGGTCACATTGACCTTTAAATGATGGGGTTGGTATTTAAATTTTAGTACATGGTTTATGTAAAACATGAGTATTATTTGAACAGAAAAAGATGAAACTATGAAATAAACAGCATTTTGTGGAAAATGAAATGGAGATTATGCACCATGTCTTAAAAAATGTAGTAAAATTTCATTGTTGCGTAAACATATGAAATGAATTTCTAGGGGTGTTGTTTTATGGGCATTCACATATGCAAATATAGGTATTCAGAGTTATGAATTTCTGCATGTCAAACCTAATGAGCGTGGTAAAAGTGATGACACTTCATGTATTAAGTATGCTGCTTTCAGGTTTGGAGGAAGTTGCAAGTTCTCATGAAATGTCAGTAATTTTTACCATTTCAGCATTTTGAAATGTGCAGGAACATAACTATGGTAGCAAAACCAACAAATGCACGTGATGTTTATGAATTATATTATAAACATAGTGTACATACTGCATGTTTATAACATACTTTCATACTCAATTTTTACTTCCATCCACATATGTGAATTTGTTCATTTTGCTACCATACTTAATGCTGAGTGCACGGTTGTGGATCGTTTAAAATCGAGTAATGCCCAGATAACTCTTTATTGTCATGAACAAGTTTTACAGTTTTATTCCTTGTGGAAGGAGTGTTAACTCTGTGTTCACTTCAAATGAGCTGAGGAAAATCATGAATAACTGTTGCAGACCGAGTCAAAGTCGTCGGAAGCGTGATACTGGAGCCATGTTGGAAGATAAAGTAGGGGCATCCAGCATGGTGTCTGCTCAGTTTGTGGAACAATTAGAGTTTGGAGATCCGGACTATCAAACATCACCTCGGAGGTGTGTAAGAATGCAACACCAGTTACCTTGGCAATTTTACATTCCCCACTATCTTGGAGCTGCCAGCAAAATTATCACTTTGGCCGGGTTGGGGTTCTCTTGACATTGTGTTAACATTCAGAATGGAGACAGGTAGTGTGACTGGAATGTATACAGGCATCATCCAGGGGGCTTGTTAACATGCCATTTGAATAGTGCAGTGTACATTCAGCCAGACTGTAGACGTATCGTTGTACTTACCCAATGCAAAGCCACCTGCATTATGCACGTTTCCTTTTAGTTTTGCAGCGCACAGTCCCCCGGTCTGTAGACGTGCCATTTTACTAGCACAGCATAGAACAAGTGGGATTACACACATGTTCCAAATTAGTGTAGTGTACAGTTTAGTGGGTTGTCTATGTGTTGTTCTACTAGCATTGTGCAAAGCCACCTGGATTATTTACATGATCCATTCAAATAGTGAAACGCATAGGCATGCAGTTTTACTAACAGACGGCATAGACTGCTGGAGTTTGCATGTTCTATTTGAATAGTGCAGTGCCCAATCTGCTGCATCATGCTATTCTCCATGTGTGTAGGACAATGAGCAGCTTTGGAAAGTTCCATAACACTCCTTTTGGGTGACCTCTATGTTAGGTGGTGTTGGTTCTGTGGTAGTGGGAGACACAAGATTAACATAACTTACATTGGTATGATGTGCATATAACTCGTCACATTTGTGTGTGTATTGGCTGAAAACTTACGGCATATCAACCAGACATAGGCATTAAATTATGTGTTGTAATGTTGTAGGGCAGCAAGGTAATGTGTTGATGGCACTGCTTTAGTTGGTCTTTGAGGTTGTTGGTGCTTCATGAAGATCCATTGTTTTGAAACCACCCAACATCATTGTAGATACTGGACATTCTCTTATTAACCGATCTTATAAAAAAAATATGGCAATTGCATTGCACAAGTATGTAAGCGTATAATGTGTGAAGTATTGATTGTGTTCAGTTACTTCGTATAAAAGGTACAGATGTTGTATTTTATGTTGTATCACTTTGGTCATGGCAACCAAATTTCAAGGTGTTGGTAAAATTTGATTATATCTTTATCGTGGATGTAATTCAGTGACTTGACATGCGGTCTGCAGGTACCCAGACAAGCCTGAAGGGAACATGCACCTGCACTCTCAGGAACGTGTTGCTGCATCGATCCAGCTGGAGTACAGCTTCAGGCATGTGGTGTATGGGAAGACAGAAATAGTGGTACAGAACTTGTCTCACTATACACAGTACAGCATTTCTGTTGAAGCCTGCCGCGAGATTGTTCCAGACGAACCTAGCAACACGACACAGAACTGTTCTCAGAAGAGCTTCCAGACGGGCCGCACCCTGTCACTCGGTAAATCTGCAACATGTACAAGACAGGCAAATTAGTTTAGTAGTGGCACTTTTGACATGATTTTGGAGTGGACCACTTCAAATTTTTACAAGGAAGTAGCCCATCATGACTGAAGTTTTTCATTGGTTTGCTTAGTTCTTCTAGGTGAATAGTTAGATCAGACTTTGATTTGGGCCCTATTTCTTCCTTCCAAAGCCATGCCAGTTTATCATTGCATAACTTACTTATGATGTGACACTATATGGTCCAAAAAACATCATAAAATGAGACATAAGTTAACAGATGTGGATACTCACTTTTCCTTATTACAGGAATTGTAGAAAGATATGTTCATATATTGGAAGATACCTGTGTCTTCATGTGGATTTTATGGTTATTATATAGGATGATGATGTGACACCATTTTCTTTAAGAATTAATGTGAAACATTTTTGTATTGTGTCATACATTGAATGAGCAGCTTTATGGAATAAAAGTCTGATTCATTGAGTGAGTTCTCCTGTATGCTGATCATTGTAACCTGCGTCGTCTTGTTTCACAATGAATACCAGCATTTATGAAATAATGAAAGTGTGTCTGTAAAAGTTATCACACACTGCCTCATGAGGAAGAAGCGTACAGTTAAACACAGTTGTTATTAGTAGTCGTGGATGACATAGCAAAAAGTGTGTTGTTTTTGTTAATTTCTCACACACACATAGCTTACTCATTGACCTTTGTTGCCTCTGTTATGGCATTGGCATTTTGTTGCCCCATTTGTGGCAGTAACATGGTTGGCCCATACCATCTGTGTAACCGCCACACGGGAATTTAGCTTGTAGTTGTTACTGAAGCATAAACACAGTATGCATGAAATTCCACACAGGCAGGTGAATGCTGGAAGTATGACGAATGCTCAAGATATTGATAATTGTTTAATTTGGAGCCAGGATTGTTGAATGAACATGTATATGATTATTGTACCTTAACAGTGCTATCAGCATTGAAAGATACGTACAAGGATTTTTTTGAACAGTGGGAAATTGGAGGGAAATGAATGTGATTTTTTAAATCAATGTTGAATACCATAATCTCAGTTATACAGTAATACAGAGAGCGTAAGACCGTACCAGCAGTGACGTGTACATTTCTATTCAGATAAGTATGTAAAATATAACCTGTTCAGAACACATATATGTATTTGCAGTAACAGTTAGTGCAGTGAGACCTTCTGTTGTGTTGCAGTCAGCGCAGACAGAGTTGACAGCTCAAAGCTTGTGGTGGAGGTACTGAATGAAAGCCTTGGCACTGTGAAACTAAAGTGGGATGAGCCACCATCACCAAATGGCATCATTGTCACGTACCAGATTGAATACAAGAGTGTTGAAAATCCAAATGTGAGTTTGTTTTTGTAAACTGGTGCTTGAGTATACCTATCGTCAGACTTAGATATTTACATTCATGATTCTGGAGGGTCATTGAAACTTCTTTTTCACAACTTTGTAACTGATCCATAGGTTAGCATGTGTCCCCCCCCCCCAATGTTCTGCGTGCCCTGATATTATGCACATAGGTAGTTGGATCAGCTGGCAATTCTGTACAGTGGAGAACAAGGCTTATCTCAGGCAATATGATGTGGTGTAGGTGTTAGGTGATGGACATACATTGTTATTGTACATTAACTTATATCAGTAAATTTAACATACAGAGATGATCATGTCACTAAAATGATCAGATGGTTGATGAGCAACTGTATTTGATAAACTATACCAAAACACTATCCTGTTGACAGCTTACGACAGGTACATATTATTACACAGTGCCGTCCGTAAGTTTTAGGACTGATTTTTTTAAATAAGAGAACTAGAGTGATCTGTCGACCAACCGGCTAAGTTCTATCAACTAACATCCGTTCACACACCAAGTTTCATTTGTTTATCTTCAACCGTGTACAAGTTATAACTTGTCTTGTAAAGTCAGTTTTCTTTATACATCAAGGATGGCAGAAATAACATTTGCCTTAAAATTATGTTTCAAAGCAGATCTATCTGTGACAGAAACACTAGTATTGGTGCAAAAGGTTTACAGGAGTGAGGCTCTGAACCAATAAACCTTTTTAGGCAGTATTCTCATTTTCGAGACAGAAGGGAGCTGGTAGAAGATGACGAGAGAGGTGGCCATCCAAAATCGACTCGAACTGATGTAAACATTGCTGCTGTTGCTGATTTGGTCAAAAGTGACCGTCAAATCGCATCAAGAATGATGGCAGAATCTTTGAACGTCCCCGAGACTGTAGTTCTTTGCATTCTGAAAGAGGATTTGGGAAAGAGAAAGTTGTGTGCACGTTTTGTTCCACACTCCTTGACACCTGAGCAAAGGGAAGATTGAGTCATATTGCCAAGACATTATCGTGATGGCCAAAGCAGACAAAAAAATCTTTTTAACAAAATTATTACAGGAGATGAGACCTGGTGTTTTGCCTAAGACCCTGAAATAAAGCGACAGAGTTCTGAATGGGTTGGTGAGACATCCCCTCAGCCGAAGAAACTGAAATTCCAAACGTTTTTTTCGACTCTTGAGGTGTAGTGCACAAAGAATTTGAACCAGAGGGAAAAACAGTAAATGCTGAATTTGATAAAGGAGTAATGGATCGCCTCCAGAAGCGCATTCAACAGGTTTGTCCAGCTGCGTTCTGCTCTCAAGATTTTTTTCTTTTTGCATAATAATGCGCCTGCCCACAAAGCTGCAATTGTTTGCCAATTTTTGACCCAAAAAAATGTTACAACCCTATTTCATACCCTGTACTCTCCAGATTTATCTCCACCAGACTATTTTCTGTTCCCCAAGTTGAAAATGAAGTTAAAAGGACTCCACTTTGAGGATGTTGCTGAGATCCAAGAAGCCATAACTGATGAATTAAAGAGGGTCCAAAAAGAGGAAATTTTGGCAGCTTTTCAGAAACTGTATGACTGCGCAAAAGCCTGTATATATGCCAATGTAGCTTATTTTGTATTAGAAATAAAGTTAATGTGTCTTCCATTTTTAAAAAAATCAGTCTTAAACATTTGGACCACACTGTATAGATAGATGCCTGTCTGGTCTCTAAATTCAGTACCTCAACCTTCCTTTGATATGGGTTGCTGGCCCCTGTAAACCTCTTACTCCAATCACACCACTTCCATCCTTGGGGTCACCCAGTCTCCCATTCCCATTAGTATTAAGGATAAAAAGATGCGGAGCTGTCAGTGCCTCTGGGTATCTAGAAGTGTATACAGTTAAACCCCAATTATAAACTTCTCTAGTAATCACCTCAAATTGGTGTGAAATCAAGGAAAGTGTAAAATGCGGGAAGTGGAACTTAGGCACTCTAAAAAAAAAAATAGGGTTGCCATAGGTAAGTTATTAGCAATAAACTACACTTATACACAAGTAGAGAACCACTTCTACATGTTTTCTTTGTTTATAACCATCCTCAGGTAGTATGAAAATATATTGAAAGATGCAGCATTAGCACATAGCTTTGTCAAATTGTTAATGATAGAAAGAAGGCTCTGCAACTATACTGTTACAACACCAGTATATAGTGTTGGCGGTATATGTTAAGGTTATGTTAAAATTTTGCAGGATTGTTGTTAAAATATTGTGCATCCAAACATCAGGGAATTTTATGTTCAATAACTTTTTCCAAAAATCATGTCATTTGTGACAATATGGAAAAAGATGGTGAGGCCAGACAGGCCACAGGTGACTATACAATATGGCACATGTGCTTTGCAGGCTGGATAACTAGGATACAGACACGTGCTCGGAATAAGTAATACTTATTGCTTTTCCATGGCAACAGTGGTTATGTGCACACGTTTCATTGTTACATTTATACGTACCTTACACTGTGCACTTCATTTTTATATGTAATTTTCTTCTAAACTGCTGTAGATAGAAGATTGAAAATTTCTTAGGTCACAAACTGAAAGTCCTAATCTTGTTTTGGGTGTGTTATGTGCACATCCCTGGATGGGGTGGGGCTACATTTTTGGCAGAATTCCATTTCACTTGCAGTTGCACTTTAACCACTGTCTGAAGGAATGACATAATCACCAGAATCATAGAAGAAATAGCATCATCTTACAAACACGTACCACCGCCTGAAGGAATCACTTCATCACCAGAATCCTCAAACAGAAGAATTTCGACAATAGCATCATCTTCAAAATGCGGCACAACTGTATAGTGCAAAGAGACAGAGTTGTATGTTTCTTTGCACTATACAGTGTCCTACTCCCCTCTCTTCACCATTGTGTCTTGTCACTAATTGCAAGATAAAGAAATCACTCAACGCAGACAGGAATATTCAGAGATGAAGAAAAGGTTTCAAAATGCAACTGCAGTCACTATATAATGATTAAAGTGAAAACTGCATGCAAAATCCTATACAGAAAGTGCCATCTTTGTGTTCTTACCATACCATTATCCTATCTGATCATAAGCAGATATGGGAGCTTGGACCAAGAAATATCTTACTTGATCATGGTTTTACATCCTTTGTCCGTAAAGTTCTGAGACTGATTTAATATCTTGACTTAGGTAAATGTTGCACAATTCCAGTTGTCATGTGCAAGTACCTGGACATTTTATGACTCGCCTGAGGTTTTTATGTTAATTCGCTCGACCTCCGCTAGGCAGTAGGATGCAGCAGGAAACCCCATGTCCCTTGCCAGTGGCAATTTTTGCTGTTAGAAGAATGGACTTTTGAGTTGAACAGCGAGTTAACATCAAATTCTGTGTGAAGCTGGGCAAGACAGCCACAGAGACATTGCAGCTTCTACGTGATGCCTACAACGATGAAGCTTTATCTTGGGCGCGAATGTTTGGGTGGCATAGGCGATTTGTCTTGGTAGATCAGGCCAGCCTTCGAGTTCACGGAACGAAGACAACATGGTGCGCATCAGAGACATTGTAAGGGAAGACCGTACTGTTACAGTGCGCATGTTGGCTGATGCCCTGCATATCAATAAGTCGACCTGCCACCAAATTCTGCGGGAGGACTTGGATTAACGAAAACTCAGTGCCAGGCTAGTCCCGCATGCACGCACTCAGGATCAAAAGGAGGTGCGAGCTTCAATTTGTGCTGATTTGTTACATGAGGCGCAGAACGATGCCACGTTCGTCAACAGTGTCATTGCCATGGATGAATAATGGTGTTTCCAGTACGACCCTCAGACCAAGAGGCAAAGCGCCGAATGGCAGCCAATGGATACTCCATTGCAAGAAAGTGAGGCGGCAGCCATCGACAACAAAGACGATGATAATGGTTTTTTTTTTGACACCAGGGGTATTGTTCATCACGAATTTTTCCTGCAAGGGCAAATGGTCAACCAAGAAGTTTACATCTCCATACTCAGGCGCATGCGCGAGGCACTTCGACGTTGTCGTCCTGAACTGTGGACATCTGGGCAGTGGACTCTGTTGCACGACAATGCGAGACCACACACAGCTCTAAGTGTCTCAAGATTTCTCACTAAACACAACGTTACTGTGCTTCCACATCCCCCGTACATCAGCAATGTCTCTGTGGCTGTCTTGCCCAGCTTCACACAGAATTTGATGTTAACTCGCTGTTCAACTCAGACGTCCATTCTTCTAACAGCAAAAATTGCCACTGGCAAGGGACACGAGGCTTCCCGCCGCGCCCTACCGCCTAGCGGAGGTCGAGCGAATTAACATAAATACCTCAGGTGAGTCATAAAATGTCCAAGTACTTGCACATGACAACTGGAATTGCGCAACATTTACCTAAGTCGAGATATTAAATCAGTCTCAGAACTTTACGGCCAAAGGATGTATTTCATTTAAATACTTCCCTCAGTACCTTGAGAGATTGAATGAGTGAGTGAGAGTGTGTGAATGAGTGGAAGGGTTTTCATTTATGTCCATGTTACAGCACTCTTGCACATGAATAAGTTTTAAAACAAAACATCCATTCTCTAATCCTAGGTATAAATGCATTTACCTATATGCATGTCAGGCAGTAGAGAAGACTGATGGGCATGTATGGAGTAAAACTGTAATGTTAGACACAAAATATATGGTAACAACTGACAATGCCTTACCCTGTACATAGGCATGTCAATAAGGTCCTAGAACAAATCAAAATTTCTGTGACATCAAAGTTCAAACAACATAAAGGAAAAGAGTTAAACATGCCTGGTTACTGCTACACCATAAAGAAATGCCACATTAACACAAGCTACAGCAATCACCTCCAAGGGTGTCATGCAACACGCCATGAAAACAGAGAGTACAGTCTTTCCAATTTTTAATGTGGGCAGTTCTACAGGATATGTAAAATGGTAAGAGGTACACAACAAACTGTACAAGCACAAACAGGTCACCATGACACCAATGTACTTCTTATGTACACTGTAAGGAATGTTTTGTGGGCCCGGATAGCTCAGTTGGTATAGCGACTTGCTATGGGCTGGATGGTCCAGGGATCAAATCTGGGTGGGGGTAAGATTTTCTGCGTGCCCCACCCAGCCTCCTGTACAATGGGAACCGGGTCTTTCCCAGGGGGCAAAGCGGTCAGTGTGTGCTGCTGACCACCCACCCCCATCTAGCGCTGAGGTTAAGGGAAGAGTAGAGTTATATCTCTACTCCACCCCTCTGGGCCTTTGTAGCCTGTTCTAGGGTGAACCTTACCTTTACTGTAAGGAATGTTTAAGTTGAAATGAACAAACCTGAATGGCTGTAACTGGGTGGAGTTGGTGTTCCATTAGAAGTAATGGAAGTAGCTACATGAGATCCAGTTGAAGGTGGTCTGGGTTTCACTGCATGTGGAAGGGCTGAAGGATGATTCCACTGAGGTGGCTGTCCATTGGGAATAAGACTGGGACCTGGAGAATTCCCAACACCAGGCACTCCTTGAGCTGTAAACAAACAATCATATGACATTGATGTTCACACAGTAGTGCCAATGAAGAACGCTATCTTCTAGGATGAAAATGTGTTGTACAGCTGAAGTGTACTGATTTCATGGAGCATACTGCTCCACCTTAGAGTAGAAGAGATGTCAGAATACAAGACGTAACAAATTTATTTATGTCTTCTTGCTTACAGATAACCCCCACATCTATGGCCCAAATTATTCTCATACAGAGAGCCAGTGTACTTCAAACCCCTATTTCCTGAAAGTGCAATGTTCTAGATCAGTGTTTCCTTCCTGGGAACCCATTTCATACCACAAAATTATCAGCTGACCACAGAAATAAATGGATGTCAGCCTACTTACTTACATTCCCAAATCATGCTAAGTCAGAATATCATACTACACTTCGACAGTGACGGTTTTCCCAACTTTTAGTCGGTTTAACATCCTGCGCATCAAACTTCTTCTTTTCAGGTACAGCAAAGGACAAAAAGTTCAAAATTTGAGAAAAATGACAAAAAAATGAAGAGCACTGTGCATGTGAATTGTTTTCTCTAGGTTGAGCTGCGGACTGAGTCAGATTGGATGCCGAAAAATGTGTTTACTCTTTGTGTTTCTAACTGATATGGAATCAGTCACACTTGTTCGGCAGGCATAAATAAATCATCTCCCATTACTTTGGGGTTTTTTTTAATATCAGGAAGATAAGAAAGGTAGGAGGTCACAAGTCAAACTCTTGTAAGTTGGGGTACTAATGTTCCCATAAATTTGTTCAATCAATGACAAACTGGCAGTAATTTAACATTTCTTAACACTACAGATGTCTGGACAGTGGTTTGCAGCCCACAATCACACTAAAGTACCCCAATTTGGCCCCAGGTAATAATAACTGTACACCTGTATCTAAGAAGTTCGCTTTGTATACTGTGATGCTTTGAGACTTAGAATTCCAGAAAAACACACTCTTCTTGAGATGAGTAGCCATTTAAATCTCATGATGGAATAAAATTGCAATATATTTTTTTAAGTTTACCATCCTTAATGTCAAGCAGGTCACCCTTGAAACATTTTATTGCATGGTTTATTTTTATAATATTTATTATGGTAATACTGTAACACAAATTATGGTAAATTTTATCAAAGAATGCAAAAAAGTTACTGTAACTAGCACTTGCTATGCAAGGCTGTAATACATAATACAAGCCCCTTGTTTCATGCAAAAGCACATTGGGCCATGGCATAGCTTGGGCACTTCCTCACTGGCTTGTCACTCCAGAGGGCTGAGTTTGATCCCAGTCCATTTAAATTTGTGGTGTGTACAGTGGCAGTGAGACAGGTTTCTCCAAGTATTATGGTTTTCTACTGTCAGTAACATTCCACCAATGCTCCATACTATCATTTTAAATCAACATTAGGAATTGAAAACATACTCAAATAAAACCCAACATAAAATGCATTAACAGGCTTGATGCAATCAATTCATTTAATTTATTGAAGCATGTTAAAACAGCGATAAAGCCTACTACAAGGAAAACAGTGTCTACTTCATTGTGTTCATACCCACAGCAGGTGTTATAAAATACCCTGATGAATGCAAGCTAACAAGCATGTGCACATACATGTGTGTATGCACGCACGTGTGCACACACCCACAAAATAGGATACAGTTTATGATGGCTGTGCATGTTATGCAGGAATATGAATTGCTGGTATAATTAAGAACAGCATAAGAAGATGGCAGCAATACATGGCAATCATAGGTATCTAGGCTTCAGTTAACAATGAAGTATCAAAATTGCCAAAGAAGTTATATAACATTCAAATTCAATGAAAATGTGATTTTTTATGCATTCCGCAAGGGCTAAATGTGTACCTGCGGACCAATGGAAGAGTACTTACAACAACTGCAACTAGAGATCAGAATTATCAAATTTTACTCTTATATTTTTGACATGCATTTTATTAAGATTACAATAATTCTCCAATGGATTGGGTATGAACATAAACAGCATGTGTTACTACGAACCGCTAATATATGGGAAGAATCTGTTGAATCCTTCAGAATTGATAGTGGCAGAAAAGTAGATCTGAGAGTTCAAAAATGAACACATCACTGATTTGGGGCTGCTCCAAAATCAAGCTATCATAAGTTCACTGGCCAGTATGATGTAACACAGGTATGGCAGACTTAGTGATTTTTAATGGTCAGATATCCAATTCAGTGTTATGATCCACAAAAATCAACAGTGAAAATATGATAAGACAAACGAGTAATTACCTGGTTTCTGAATGAACACTGAGCGTATGTCCAAAATAAAGCAACATTTAAGCCATCAATAAACCAACAGCAAGAGTTTTCAGCAATCCAGTATGTACAGAAACCCAATGTTATTCCTTGGCATCCCACTGTATCTCATGTCATTTACAGAAAGGATCTCTCATCTCTGATAACAAGATTTTAAGAACAGTCTATAGTCAAAGTGTTCAAACTGAATGTCAGATCATTTACCGATAATGTTACACTTGCTGCAGTGTTCACAGTGCACAATATTGGGCAAAGAGCCAAAAAATCCATACAAAACACACTCTAATTATGCACGCTAACATTTGATTACATTAGCTGTCACATCAATATCCATTTCCTGTTTAATCAGCCTAAACTTTGTTTTTGTATATGAGGGGACATTGAATACTAAGATCAGAACAGATGTTGATTATAAAATATTATGTTCTAAACTCTCATCTTTAGAAAAGGCAGTTCATATATCATTCATGGAAAAAGTCTTTATACAAATGTAATACTTCCAAAACTACACAGTAGCTACAGCCTGCCATCACTAGTGTCCTTGCAAAGCAACCCTGTGATCCCAAGCTGTAGCCATGACATCCTCAATTCTGTCTATAAAGATCTGCTTTCAAAGCAAACCCCCTTATTAAATGTCACTATTATCAATATAAATTTAGAATTGTGATACCTTCAAATGTTTTTACACATAAAATAAATTATACTAGTGTGTTCTTCTTATTCCACAGAAGCATCAAATAAGATGATTACAAGTGATGATAGGGCGAGAATACATAAGGGAAGAGTCATACCTTGTTATATGGATGGTGAGAGAGACCCCCATCCCACCATCTTACAAAAAAATAGAAATATATAACTCTCAGATCAGGTAAATGTGAATACGGTACAAAATACAAATACAAATCTTATCAGTACACTTTGACCTTCGGTAAGCTACAATGACACTATTCCTAATCTATGCAAAACAAAATGTAGATGTGCTAATTCACATGATTATATCTCTCAACATATATAAACTGCTGCAATTTACCATTAATAAATAATCCACCATCCATTTCATCATTAACAGCCTGCAAAGTATAAATGACTTGAACTGCTTTCAACCACAGTTCAGACACATTCATGATGCCTGTTTTCCTTCAAATTCCTCAGTCTGTACCCTCTGGACAACAAAAGGTACAAATGAGTAAGTACACAATTGTTGAATTTTTTGATCTACTACTATGCACAGTTACCATTTGCACAGATATCCCATCCATGGCGATGACAGAATCCTCTCTGTAGGTATCCCCACAAGGAAATGAACTCAACATCTTTGCCTTGGGGGACAGAAGCCAGACCACATACGGAAACACTATCACCACGGAATTGTTACTGACAAGATAACAGCTCTTCAGGTAGTCAAGAAATTCTCTGCAATTTATGTAACCTGCAATGACATACTGTGCCCACAACAGCCTGCCAACTGCACCTTCCTGAGCAAGATCAATCCATCCCATGCCTTCCCAGCCTATTTCTTTAAGATTAATTTTAATATTACCCCCCCCTCTACACCTAGATCTATAGTGGTCTCTCTCCTGTATCCCCATCAAAACCCTATATAGATTTCTCTTTTCTCTCACACATCATATGTACCAAGTCAATTTCATCCTCCTTGATTTGATCACCCACATAACATTTTGTGAGGAGAACAAATCATGAAATACTTCACTATAAAATTTTCTCCAGCCTCATATTACTCCTCCCTCATTTATTCAAAATCTTCTTCAGCATCCTCTCTCAAACCCCTCAGTCTATTCTTATCCCTTAATGTGAGGGTCCAATTTTCACACCCACACCAAACGACAGACAGAATTATAGTTATGCACATTTAATAGTTATGTTTTATCAAAAGCAAACAGGAAAACTAAAGATTTTGGAATGAAGAGTAGCAGGCATTCCCTGAATTTAATCTGCCTTAAATGTCTTCAAGCATACAATTCTGATATGTTAGTATCATTCCCAAATATTTATGCAGGCACCAGGCAAACAATAACAAACACCTCACTAGTATGACTACTGCAATCTGTTGGTTGGTGATGTAGCATACATCAAAACATTCATGTGAGCATGTAAAACATAATTAATGTATGACACTATCGTGTGTATTCTTCTGTTGCAAAAACATTAATGAACTAATTCTGTATAAGTCATTAAATTAAATTCAGTTTGACCACAGTGTAAACAGCCTTTGACAAAAACAGAGTAAAGGCTGCTTGAGCAGACTGGGCAGACTCTTCTGAAGAGGTGGGGGGTGGGAGCAGAATCTCCAGCTATAATTCTCATATTTCTCTGGGTTTCAGATTAATCTGCTGTAACATAATAATCTACATGGTTAAGGAAAACAATGCAAGAGCCACCTTACAAATTAGTTCAGAAATTACTGGTTTTAAAGCGACCAATTTAATTAACACCAAGAATTACACTTTAAAATGCAATTTGCAAATAGGGGATACATGTTATTCCCCACCTAAAACTTCAGTGTTTACAATTCTTCAATTACAAGCCCTTAAAAATACTCTTATTTCATACTACACCATACATCAGCAGTCAGTTGGCAAAATGTAACAAAGAGACAGTCTACATTCCAACTAATAAAAGCTCACACATATTAACCCTTAGCCGCCGAACGACACATATGTATGTTGTGCAGTGAGCCCTTTAAATAGCCGAACAGCCACTAAAGTGGCTGGGGGGGATTTAATTCCGGCGTTGAAGATTTAATTCCGGCATCAAAGGGTTAAGGCCTGCACAGAAAGACTTAGGACTAAAGGTCCCAGGTTCCTACAGCATATCACGAGTGTGGAAAACTATAAGTAGGGCACAGAGATGAATCCAAATGTAACATGCCCTGCTTTCACACTTGTATCAAGTGGATAAATCTGCAGTGAACGACAAACAGCAGTAACCTAACCAATCAAAGTTCTTTTATACCACAATACTAGCCAAAATATCAGGTTATATGTGCCAACTTACCGAAGGTGATACATACATGACTACACCCGATTATCATAATTACCATACAAAAGCTTCAAACTACACCATAAATGGAACCCACAAAAGAGAAGTACTATGAACTATAGCTACCCCAACATGCTATAACACTGCCCTGGGGCAGTCAGGTTAAATAAAGATTGAAAGTAACTAGTCAACAGATGAAGGATCATTCTCCAGGTCAAGCAACAAGTTAATAGACCAACAGTGTGTGATAAATTCTCAATATAACTCTGTCCTCCTGTTACCTAACACTAAAATAAAGAAACAAACACTGCATGCCTCAACCAATAAACATTCATTCAATCACTCATTATGGTCATTTTTCTACACCAACACAGATAATGGAGAGAGCATGTCTCAGAAACACAGGTTTTTCTTGGCCCAAGAGCATTTTAGTCCCCATAAAACATGATATTACACAAATGGTGTTTTTGTAGATTGTTATTTTGATAATTCTTGGCATCAAAGTACGCCTACCTTACTGTAATAATCATGTATCAACCACAGAACCTACCATACAGTAAGTATAAGAATATAAAGAATGCCTAAAAAATTATCACATCTGGTCTATATGGTGGCTGTCACCATACACAACCATGGAACTGTATGAAAGTTGACACATCTAATTAAAAATGGTTTCATGTAGTCACTTAATTTTATGCACACCAAAACAGATGTGTAATTGATACTAACTTGCTATACTGTTACCTGCAATAGACGCCAAGATATTGGGATGTCCACTTGGTTGGGCCATTCCTTTTGTCTTGAGACCTGTAACTGTTAATACCCAGTGTTTAAAAGTGATATGGGTTATAATATATACCCTAAACTAGGTCAAGGTTAGTACAGGTTATTAAAATGTTACAAAAATTGATGAGACAGGTGTGACGCGATTAACACATATATGACAATCCACCTGACAGGTTCGTACATAGTTACTTATTCTACTAATATGAGGTTCGTTGGTCAGTGAAAATGTTTTGTTTCTCAGTACTGAATCGATGAACTCCCGAAAAGAAAAAGTACAACAGAATTTAATTCTGCAAGTGCTTCGTAAGAGAGGGCTCCTTAGTTTTCAACTCTGGTCACTTTAGATTGAATTACCGAAGTAACAAACAGGTAAACCCTGACGAACCTCAGCACTTCGCATCACTTATGTTAAGCAAATCTGATAAAGATGTCCTATCCAATACATATGTTGTTGCATTTTTTTCTGCATCATCACCACGAACTGGATTGTCTAAAAGTGACCTCTTACGGACTACTTAAAATCGATTCTCACTAATAACTACGCTAACAGTAACTTACGGTTTATTTACATGCCCAGGCTTCTGCAAGTTTCACTTAAAACTCCTGTTAACGCTCAACATTCACGTTTTCTCCCATCACCACACATCTGATGCTGACTTGTTATCGGAAATCGTCACACATTACGTGGCACTGTTCCCACAGTCCATTGCGAAGATGTATGGCCCTTGGCCTTACAGCTCGAAATTCTGTGACGTATATACATAATTTGTGCCTGCGAGACTCTGCATGTTAGTAGTTATTCCAGCGTGAAAATGTTTGCCAGTCGTGGCTATATACTCGTAACCTTTCCCCGCAAAACATCATAAAATCGACAATTGTCACCTTGCCATATTTTTTTAATAACATCTCTTTTGCTGCAGATCATTCGTGTCGTACGTTCAAATTTTTTTTTTTGGTTGGCCTACCACGTTAATTATAAAAGCAGCCGTGTTCGATATCTGTAATGTGATGTTACTGTTGTGCTGGTCTGACGAAAATAACATCAACAGATGGGTTTGTATATGCGGCCACAAACACCTACTGATTACACTGATATACAAAATTTCACTTTTTGCGACTAGCAGAAAGGAAATGTGCCAATTCTTATGTAAATTGAGGTGCTGAAAATGAAAATCACAATAAAAATGCTTCATTAGCTACGGTTTTCGAGCTATCGTTTCTTACCTGTACTACGTCATAAGTCGAAGGTTGCGTATAGCTCTAGTGAAATCGGGCTTTCTTCGCATGCCGATTGAACGTCGACTTTGGAGCATCACGCATCAAGGTCCAGCAATAATCAGCAATCATTGATGGGTTCTATTTCGCTTTGTATCTGCCCCCCACTGCTGCAATGACCTGGTGGAAACGTTCACTGTGCTCGTCACTTACAGAACCACAGTTCTCCAGAAAGAAGTCCAGATGAGAACTCAGAAAGTGGATTTTCGCGGACTTATCGCACCCCAGTTTCTGATATGAGGATACAAGTTCTTCCACAAGATCCTTGTAGTTATCTGCTCTTCTGTTTCGTAGAAAGCCTGTAACCACCTCTCGGAAGGCATGCCATGCTCTCTGCTAATCACCCGTAATGATGCGTTCAAATACATCATCACGATGAAGTGGCCGGTGAGAACACCCTCCCGTATCTTGGCATCACTAAGTACGGGGAATTTTTGTCGCAGGTACATAAGTGCTGTACCATTATGATCCATAGCCTTCACAAAATTCTTAATGAGGCCTAATTTGATATGAAGAGGTGGCAACAAAATCTTCAATGACTCAACCAGTGAATGATGCTTTGCATTTTTGTGTCCTGGCTCCAAAATCTTTCTGACAGACCATATCCTTTTGACATAGTGATGTGCCTTGTCTCTGCTGTCCCACATGCACAGGAAACAAGGAAATTTAGTGTACCCCGAGCTGCAGCCCAAGCAAAAGTGCAATGACTTTCAGGTTGGCACAAATGTTCCACTTGTGTCATACTTTATGTATTGCAGTAACTGCTTCATGTTATCATCACTTTCTTTGATTCTAAATGCATGTGCAACAGGAATGGAAGGTAAAACATTCCCATTGTGCAGAAGAATAGCTTTAAGACTGACTTTGGAGGAATCTATGAATAGCCTCCATTCATCTGAGCAGTGGCTCATGTTAAATGCTTTGAAAAAGCCTTCCACACATCTTTGCATGCCATTCGAGTGCCCTCCATGGTGAAGAATTCTTCCAGATTTTTTTGGTGATAATGATACAGAGTTATTTTCACGCCTTCATCCAAATATTTCCATTGTTTCGTTCAGGATGCTAGCAGTTCAGCCTTTACCTTTGGCAGCTCCAAATCGCGTACTAGATCATTCAGTTCGTTTTGTGTAAGTTTATGAGGTGACTCAGATGCTGGACTTTGGAAGTCTGGATCTGTATGTTCTTCTTCGTGTGGTCCTCTTTTCTCTGTGTCTTCCTCTTCTATCTTTGAATTCAAATTGTATTCTTTTGGTGGCTCCGGCACGGGCAGATCTTCCCCATGAGGCACAGGTCTGATGGCAGAGGGTATATTTGGATAGTCAAT
>Ga0123353_10003700_pt1 | contig 19439 bp, 12 predicted proteins | sample TergutLab28metaG_3_FD_92763 | JGI IMG/M metagenome (GOLD analysis project Ga0123353, IMG submission 92763) | Labiotermes labralis P3 segment gut microbial communities from Petit-Saut dam, French Guiana - Lab288 P3 | ecosystem: Host-associated > Arthropoda: Insects > Digestive system > Gut ... | reverse complement strand
TTCGTTCCGTCCGGTTCTTCTATTACCACACCACTGTTCTTCAGCAGGTCGTATCTTCTCTTTCTTACGTTTATATCGGGATGACACACGAACTGGCAGTTGCAGCAAGTGTATTGCATCTCGTACGGATAAGCGAGAAGAGGGTTGTAGCATATGGCGCCGTTCCTTTTCCTTTGTAAATATCGCTGCACATATTTTCTGGATATCGTTCTGTAATCTTCATCCTCTTCGGGTAATGGGAATCGTCCCGGAGACCAGGTGGACCATTCACCGCTCTTGTGCAATCCTGTAAGCCCGCCGCAAGGATATGCGCACCTTGCGGGCAGTCTGCAGTTGCCTCCTCTTATCGTTTCTTCGCCGAGCTGCATTTCAACGATCCCTTTGTTTATGTGATCCGCTACGCAGACCTTTCCGCACATGCCGCATCTGTCGCAGTAACTTTCATCTTCCGGTAACGGAGGTGTGGGTTCAAGTTCGGCGTCGGTGACGACGGCACCCAGTGAGAATGCGGCGCCGTGTTCTTTGTTAATGAGAAGGCCGGATTGCGCTATGTGCCCGATACCGGATGCTCTCGCCAGGAATTTCAATGATATCGGAGGGATGCGGTCGAATATGCCGTTCGGTGTCTCGGTTCTGAAGGCGAAGTTCGGGGCGACAGGATATGTCTTGTAACCTAAGGATGTGAGAACAGTGGATATCTCAAATGCAATGCCTGCGGCGAACGTCGTCGTACGTACTTTGTTCTCGTTGAGTGTGAAGCTATTCTTAGCGAAGAACGGTTCAATTAGTTTCTGATCGAAAGGAACGCAGAAGACTATTGCCGATCTGGCACCGGGAAGCACATACTCAAGATCCGATGTATGTGGTCCCTTGAGTGTTTCGTTAACAGCGATCCCGGACTTGGAGGCGCCGAGGTTCAGAGGCATCTGCAACGCGAGTTCTTTCGTAAGAACGTTCATGTTAATGAGCAAAAATATCCGCCTAATAAACTTTGTTAAGATAACGTACACGATGCGACAATTTCAATTGCCGAGTTGCCGTAATGTGATAAAGAACGGCGACGATCAGATCTCGAAATCCTGCGACGAGAAATTGCTATAATATCTTCCAGACGATGCGGTGAACCTCAGTACGCAATAATCGGGATCTGTGACGCCCTCTGTGTAATACATTTCGTCGCCTTCTTTCCAGATCATTTGTTTCGAATGATCGTCGGTAAGGATTTCCATCGTTCCTTTGAGCATAATGCCTCTGAAGAATCTTCCGTCAAAGAAATATATGCACGCTTTAGGATCGGCGAGATATTGTTTCACTCTCATTGAAGAAGTGTTCGTTGTGAAATAGAATCTCTTGATGCCTTCGCGCACCCGAGGCGCGAACATCGCTTTCATATTCGGATATCCGTCAGCATCCACGGAACCGACGAACGCTGTTTTTTGGGAGTCGATCAACTTGCCAATGGTGTTTTCTGGATTTCTCATCACACAATTCTCCTTCGACAATGTCCTTATGACATTTCTTCGTTTAATACATAGTAAGGAATTACAAAACACGAACAAGAGAATGTGAATTCTCTTAGTTCAGAATTTGTGTCGAAATCGGGTTGATAAGGGGGTATGGATTTCCAGAACAACGAGGAGTTACAAGGCGCACAGTACCATTCCCTTTAAATTTAAACAGGTTTACTCATCGCTTAACTCTATTTTAACATCCTTCATTGGATGCTGAATCCTTTCACTGGCTATTCGACACCCTCTCTTAGAGACGCGTTCATACATGCTCAACATAACATTTCAAAGAGTATTTAAATCACATATTATTATCGGCGATTGTGAAAGAGATTGTGTTTAAACATCCATCGTTCTCCAATCTGAACAAATTAACAATGAGAGGATGATTTATGCCCAAATCGTCAGAGCATGACACGGTCTATAAATGTGAACCACACTCAGTTATGAAACACAAGATTTTGGAATCTTATCTGAATCCATGGTTCTACATCCTTTCGAAGCACAGTCCTATAGTACAATATGTCGATTGTTTTGCCGGAGCCGGCGAATATGAGGATTCGAAAACTACCGGGTCTCCGATAATTGCTTTGAAGTGTCTGAATGAACACAAACTCAAAGAGGAGATGTTCTCGAGATCTTCGTTCAACTTCGTCTTTATAGAGAAGGAAACGGATCGTGCTGTGGCTCTTCAAAAGACTGTAGATTCCATGAACCTTCACAAACGTATAACCGTAGGAGTAATCAATGATACGTTTGAGAATGAGATGGAAAAGTTGTATGGAACCGAAGACTCTCCCAAGCATACAAATCTGGCCCCTACGTTTGCGTTCATAGATCCTTTCGGATATTCTCAGATACCTATGACGTATGTGCGGCAAATTTTGGAGACGCCGAAATGTGAAGTTTTAGTTAACGTCATGGTAGACTTTGCAAAAAGGTTCTCATTCTCCAGGATGCAAGACACTGCTCTCGATCGCTTGTTCGGATGTCACGATTGGGTCGGTGTGTTTGATATTCCGGAAGATAGGAAAGAAGAGCGAAACGAATTTTTGATGAATCTTTACATCAGGGAACTGACGAAGAACTTGGATAAAGGGTTCAAATTTACATTACAGTTCAAAATGATAAATAAGATGGGGCGCGAATCTTATCGTCTGTTGTTCGCCACAAAGAACGCACTCGGTTTTGAACTGATGAAAGAATCCATGTATAAAGCGGACGAGAGAGGATCATACATATTCGACGATAGGTTAGCTGGAATATCATACCTTGTGAACTACATGGAAGAAAAGATTTGGGTTGAAGATGCGGCCAATAATTTATTTAAAACGTTCAGAGGTAGGACAATCTCAGGCAAGAATTTGAGAAAACACATCAAAGAAGAAACTAGATGGATCTACCGGGCAACCATATTGAAAAAATTGGAAGATAAAGGTCAAATCCAGATCGAAGGTCGTCAGCGGCGTAACACATACCCCGATGATTGCAAAATTAAATTTATTGGTTGAACTCACAACGTACAATTGCAACTAATTTTCTTATAGTCGAGACCAAGTGCGTTCCAACAATCGACTGTCTCTTTACACAAGGCGAACTCTTTGAATCCTTTTTCATTGAGTTTGTCTATGAGACTACGATACATCTCCAATCTGATTTCATAATCCACCTTTCGCCCCCAATTGGAGCGTTCGGTAAGATACGGCGTCCACGTCTTATCTTTGGAGTTGTTGATCGTACTCTGTAGGCCTCGTAGCGATCCCATAGTTATGCGATTTGGTGTGAATCTCTCAAATATAGAATCTACAAATGAATCGTACCCTTCCTTCCACCCCTCTATCGGCACCATCGGATCAAGACGCAACCTCACAGTAAATCCAACATCAACGAGTTTCTTAGCGGCATCAAGCCTAGATATCGGGTCCGGAGCTGCATGCTCCCAAAGTTTGGAAACATCAGGAGCATTCACACTGAAGCTGACTATGCAGTTTTCCGGATTGGTAACGGTCAACAGATTATCCACATCGATCGATTTCGTAACGAAGAGCACCTTGTACCTATCCTGACCTTCCAATAGTTTCATTATACGTTTCGAGAATGGATCGTCGGTTCTTTCACTGAGAAGAGAGTCCGAGAGTTCTCCAGCATTCAGAATCTCTGGAGCCTTATTTTGATCATTGTCAAGCAATGAGCGTACCGCAGCTTCCATCTTTTTCATATCCTTTATATGCGGACTCTTTTTATAATCTTGAAAACGGAATGTCCCTTGTAAATAGCACCAAGCACAGTTGTATGGGCAACCGGTCGCCCACTTGAGCTGTACGAAGTGAGGGCATACAACATCAGTGCCGCGTGACGGGATCGGCGTTCTGTCAAATCTCGTGATAATAAGTCCGTCTCCAACCTTCTGTATCTGAGTCTTCTTTTTCCCAGACAGTTGTTCATATTCGGAAATACTCACTCTCGGCATCCTATCGATTCAAGGTATACATCATATAATACAAAACAGGAGCGCATTACACGTAGTGTTTTTCACACTCGAAATCAGATTGAAGCATCATCTCAATCGTTTGAATAATAGCAATGCGTCCATCCATTCCCATGTATCCATTTTCCTTCACAAGGTTGCCACCTACAATACTCTCAAAGGCGAGACTACGGATGACGTAAATATCGGAGAATCGATCTATCCCATAGACGTTCTCGTTGAGACTGGAGATACGGGCGGCGAATACGAAGAATATATTCGTGATTGGATGAAGACGGCGGTGCTCCGACGAGTACGACAACAGTGCAAGAGAATGCAATACTGCATCTGAATCAATATTTGAACAGAGTCCCGAATGTGTACAACATGCCTTTCGCGATGACGCAGAGGGTATTGTCGCGGCATTGAGAATATCAAGAACTCACGGCTCGAATTGAAGAAGCTTAAGGGTAAGGGATGTGTCAGTTTCATGATCACACATACTCCTCATTCGTCAAGGAGATGAAGGATATATTTTCTAGAACCCTGTGGACGGACCGTCGTTCAGAAGTTAAACAAATGAATGATGAACGAGTCCATGGAGGAATCTGCGCTACAGAAACACCGGTAAAACTCACTACCGCTAATTTTTTCAAGTCAAAAGATAAGTAAAAGGTGAACCATGTGTCGGCGATGAGTTTGAAGTACAGCGCGGCGGCCACCAAATTCTCTTTTTGGTTCAATGAGTACCGTAAGGTACTGTCGCTCGTCCGCAATGGAATGACGAAAGAAGATATCAGAGCACTGTCCGAAAAGGAGAATATATTCTCTGTAGCAAAATCCGACCGTGGAACATCGATTGCCTCAGTTGTTTACGAACGTGTTACTTCGATGTCGGAAGAGTTGTATCAGTTTATGGATACAGACGATCTTGAAACACAGAAGTTGATAATTCTCATTTCAATAATGAAAACGGAACGCCTGTTTTTCGAATTCATGTTCGAGGTATTCCGCGATAAGATGATGGTAGGCGATGTAACTCTAAGGGATTCAGATTTTCGTACTTTCTTTCACGAAAAGCAGATGTCCAGCAATACAGTGGCTAAATGGGCGGAAAAGAGCTTAACTAACCTTAGGAAAACGTACAAAGTCTATCTGGCAGATGCAGGTCTCACAGACCGTTCCATCGGGGATAGAAAAATAATCAAACCCTATCTGAATCACGAGTTCGTAGATATCCTGATGCGTCTTGACATGGAACCGTTCTTGAAAGCTCTAGGAAGGATGTGCTCATGAATGATACACTCAGTGAAAGATTGTCCAAAGCCGGAGAGAGGTTCAGAGATCCGGATTTCCGTAGGAACCTTGGACTGGGGAATGAGATTGGTTATTACGTATTTGATTATCCGGCATCGGAGGAACTTGTCATCCGTGAGAAGGTGAAGGAGTGGGAAAGACAGATAGACAAGGCCACTTACGGTTTCGGAGTGAGGGTTTTCGACATCTATGAGATAATGATAGACTGTCTCGAAAAAGAAGGATTCCTCGACAAGTGTTTCAATATGGAGAAAGAGGCCGGGATCAAAAAGGTGACCGAAGCCGTAGGTCGTTGTATGAGGTTGGATCACCGTGACGGCGAGATCGTGACGCATATAAGGAACAGCCTACCCGAGAAGGATTTGATATCAGGAGGTACTGTGGTGTTTCTGATAGGCATCGGAAAATGCTATCCGATAATACGTTCGCATAAGATACTAACAAATTTGCATCTACTTCTTGACCACGTCCCGGTGGTCATGTTCTATCCAGGAAAATACGACGGAATGGAGTTGACTCTGTTCGGTTCCGTCAAGGACGACAATTACTACAGAGCACTACCGTTGGTGAGAAAATGAAGATTGGAGAGATATTCTCGAAGCCTATCGACCGTGAGATAAAAGGTGTTATAAAAGTCCCTCAGGCAGGAGGGGAAAGCGAGGATCAGAACGCGCAACAGGAGCTCGAGGAATACGTTGTTACGAACGAATTGGCCAAGCACTTCTCGAAGTTCTTCTCCGCCTACAAGAAAGGAATAGACGGTAAAACCGACAAGATCGGAGTATGGATATCCGGTTTCTTCGGAAGTGGTAAGTCCCACTTCCTGAAGATGCTCGCATATCTACTCGAGAACAAAACGGTCGGCGGTAAATCCGCGGTCAGGTATTTCAAGGACGGCAACAAAATAACCGACCCGATGGTGCTGGCGGACATGGAACTGTGCGCCGACAAGGCAAAGGACACAGACGTCATCTTATTCAACATCGATTCAAAAAGTGACCAAAGCGGGAAGGACGATAAAGACCGGATAGTCGATGTTTTCCTGAAGGTCTTCAACGAGAAGATGGGATTCTGCGGATCGATCCCGCATCTTGCGAATCTTGAAAGAAATCTCTCTGAAAATGGAAAATATGAGGATTTCAAAAAGCGCTATCAGTCTAAATTCAATGAGCGGTGGGAGGATTCTAGACACAAATTTGATTTCATATTTCCAAAGGTTGTGGACATTCTCGTCGAAATGAATGTGATGAGCAGAGAAGATGCTCAGATATGGGCTAAAAAGGCACTCGGAAACCACACCATAAGTATCGAAGAATTCGCAAAGCTCGTTAAGGATCACATAGATAAAATGGAAAACGATCACCATGTTGTTTTCCTGGTGGACGAGGCGGGACAGTACATAGGTACCGATTCCAATCTTATGCTCAATCTCCAGACGGTCACCGAGGATCTCGGGAGCGTATGTGAAGGCAAAGCATGGATCATCGTCACAAGTCAGCAGAATATAGATGAAATTGCTAAGAACATGGGAAGGAACGCCACGGACTTCTCCAAGATCCAGGGACGTTTCGATACACGTATCTCGTTGTCAACCGCTAATGTGGATGAGGTCATAAAGAGAAGGATACTGGAAAAGAACACGACGGCCGAGAGTGCTCTCGCCGTATTGTATGAACAAAAGGAAACGACGATCAAAAATCTCTTACCATTCAGCAGAGACAGTGCAGAAATGAAGCTGTACGCCGACAAGAAGGATTTCATCTCCGTGTATCCGTTCGTGCCATATCAGTTCGATTTGCTCGGGAAGGTATTGACATCCATACGCAACCACGGAGCATCTGGAAAACATCTCTCCGATGGTGCGAGATCGATGCTGGCACTATTCAAGGAATCCGCGGAGGCCATCCGGGACGATGAAATAGGGGCGGTCGTACCGTTCAATCTGTTTTACGATGCGTTACATCAGTTCCTTGACCACAGTCATGCTGGTGTTATCGAACGTGCATACAAGACTGATGCAATAAACCCTGACAAGAGTAAACAATGTTTCGCAGTCAATCTATTGAAAGCATTGTTCATGGTGAAGTACGTAAAAGAAATAGCGGCCAATGTTGAAGATCTGACAAGTCTGATGGTCAGTTCCATTTACGATGACAGGATCTCAGTGAGACAGGATGTGGAACGTGATTTAAAGACACTCATCGGTCAAAAGTTGGTGCAGAAGAACGGTGACGTATACGTATTCCTTACTGATGAGGAACAAGATATAAACCGTAACATAGAACAACAAACCGTTGATAATGCAGACATAATCAAAGCGGTGTCGGACAGGATATTCGACGACATCTACAAAAACACCCGTTTCAAATACTTGAAGCACAACGGAAAATACACGTTCGCCTTTGATCAATCGGTCGATGACAGATCACGAAAACCAAGTCAAAGTTTTGAGATAGCGGCGAACATCATCACACCGTATAACGATGTTCGCGACGAAACCGCATTGCGTTTAGCATCCGACAGGGAGAACAAAGCATACATCGTTCTCCCGGAAGATCAATCATTCCTGGATGAGATAAGGGAGGCCCTGAAGATTGATAAGTTCCTCAGGACCGGACTCACAGGAGTCATGAGTGCAGAGGAGATCAGGATCAAGAAGGGGAATGAAAGGACCAAACGCATAGACCTGTCAAAAACGTTATTGATTGAAGCACTGAGGAACGCATCTATCTACGTAGGCGGTAAGAAGGTCGAGATATCATCGAAGGATGTCGCTACAAGGATAGATGCTGCTTTGGAAAAACTTGTGGACAGAGTATACAACAAACTGTCATACATCGACACTCCGAAATCCGAAAGTGACATACAGAGCCTGATCAACAATCGTGATGGAATGAAATTCGATGTCGTTGGTGACAAGATCGAGAACAGTCTGGCGATCAAAGAGATCGCGGATCAGATAAGCGCCAACTCCAAGATAAACAAGAAGGAATCTTTGAAGAACCTGATAGATCGGTTCACTAAAGCCCCTTACGGGTTCGATGAGAATGATATCAAGTGGATAGTTGCCAAGCTCTTTTTGGACGGTAATGCGGCTCTGTTGCTGAATGGACAGACCTTGAACACGGATCACAAGAAGAGCGAGCTCGTAAGTTATCTCACAAAGAAGGATTTCATCGAGAAGTTACAGATCGATAGGAAGAAACGTGCCGCAGACGAAGAGAAGAAGGCGGTTCGTGAAGTCTTCAACGCACTATTCCATGAGGTGCCGTCTAAAGATGACGATGATTCATTATGGTCCGCTTTCAGAGGGAAAGTGAACGATCTGAGTGACGCCCTCATCAAATGTCAATCAGGCAATTCCAGATATCCGGGCAAAGAGACGATAGCGAAAGGAAGAGACCTGCTGCGGGAGATCATCCAAGCATCCCAATCGGAATTCTTCGGCATCGTTTCCGTAAGGAAAAACGATTTCATCGAATTCGCTGAAGCGTATGAACCGTTGAGGTTGTTCCACAGCGGCACTCAAAAGGAAATATTTGACCAGGCTTTGTGGGTCGACGAAGTATACAACGACAGTAAGGTATTCATAAACAGCCCTGGTGTAGATGAGATACACAAATCTATTTTGCTCATCCTGGACGATCCGGAACCGTACCGCTCGATATCCAAACTTCCGGTACTCATCAAAGGTTTCAACGAAGAGTACGACATAATACTGAACGTCAAAAAGGACGCGTCTAAAAATATGATTAATGAGGCGAAGGAAAGGGTTATGAGTGAACTATCTTCCAAACCATTCAAAGAGGAGTTGGAGAATGGTTTCGGATCATCATTCACTGAGTTATACAATGAATTGGATTCGTGCAAGAACATTGCCGTGCTGAGCGCCATAGACAACAAGGCGGAGAAATTGAAACTCAATCTTCTCGATAGGATCGACAGTAAAGCGACTCAATCCGCTTCGCAGCCTACTGGTGACGGACAGCCGTCACCGAAACCTGCGGTACAGAAGACAAAGAGGATCAGCGCTAAAGAAGTCACCGGAAGCACATGGAAGCTGAAAAATAAAGACGAGGTCGACGCAAAGGTCGAGGAACTGCGCAAGAAACTGAAGGAAAAACTTGAAAACGATACGACGCTGCATGTGGAGTTCTGAGGTCGGTAGATATGGACAAGACTGCCATCAAGAATTTCTCAATCACTGCAAGGAAATTGCTGATCCAATCCGTGAAGGACAAAGCAACGTTGATAGGATTCACCAAGGGCGGAATAAAGGAGCCGGAACCCTCTTCAACACAGGACATTCAGTTCTTCAGTTATCCCGGCGGAAAGATGCCTTACAGCCTCAATAAGAAAGGTATCGAGCAGCGTAAGGTATTGATCGACCTTGTCAGACACAAGGAAAAATTCAATGACAAATACGAGACGATCTACGAATCAATAATCGAAGAGGTGGCGTACACATGGTTCAACCGCCTCATAGCGATACGCTTCATGGAAGTGAATGGTTTCCTTCCATCAGGCGTAAGAGTATTGTCCGGAGATGACGGTAAAACAGAACCGGAGATAGTAGCGAGACCGTTTGATACCGATATGCAATTCACAGAGAGTGAGCGTAACAAGATATCAGAGCTCAAGGCCACAAACAGACAAGATGAACTGTTCGGAACGCTCTTCATCAAACAATGCAACACGCTGAACTCGATACTTCCCGGACTGTTTGAGAGGATCAACGATTACACTGAACTGTTGCTGAACATAAGCTTCACGGACACAGACGGAGTAGTATCCAAACTCATCAATGATATATCGGAAAGTGATTTCAAAGAGGCCGTTGAAATCGTAGGCTGGCTATACCAATATTACAACACGGAATTGAAGGACGATGTGTTCGAGGCACTAAAGACAAAGAACACAAAAATATCAAAGGAAAAGATCCCGGCCGCAACACAGTTGTTCACGCCGGATTGGATCGTCAGATACATGGTGGAGAACTCGTTGGGAAGATTGTGGTTGGAAGGACATCCGAACGATTCACTCAAGGGCAAATGGAAATATTATCTAGACGAAGCGGAGCAAACCCCCGAGGTCACGGAACAGCTGAAAGTGATAAGAGCAGACAGAAAAGGTCTGACGCCTGAAGACATAACATTCATGGATCCGTGCATGGGCAGCGGCCACATACTGGTGTATGCATTCGAGGTCCTGATGCAGATCTATGAATCAGCAGGTTACACACAGAAAGATGCGGCTAAACTGATCCTGCAAAAGAATCTGCACGGATTGGACATAGATAAAAGGGCGTACCAATTAGCCTACTTCGCACTGATGATGTGCGCCAGAAAATATGATAAGAAATTCTTCGAATCGAAAACATCCCCTCAGGTTTACCATCCGCAAGGATACAGAGAGGGAGAGAACTACGGATCATTGATCAAGATCCATGATAAGATGCTCGCAAAACCGGAGATGGATGCAGAGAGCATAAGTGCGTATTCAGAATACGAAACCGATCTCAGAATATGGAACTTCAAGAGACTTCTAACGACAAAATACGATGTGACTTGCACAAATCCGCCGTATATGGGCGGGAGTAACATGAATCCTGCGCTGTCAGATTTCATGAAGAACAACTATCCAAAAAGCAAGAACGATCTTTTCGCTGCATTCATCGAACGGTGTATAGATTTTACAAAACCGAGTAAGTACATTGCAATGATAACACAACAATCATGGATGTTTCTGTCGAGTTATGAAAGACTAAGGGCTAGACTGCAACATACAACCACAGTAAACATGATACATTTGGGGCCTCATGCATTTGCCGAGATCGGTGGTGAGGTTGTACAAAGCACAGCATTCGTGACTAGAAACAGCCATACAAAGGACTGCAAAGGATTGTATGTGCGTCTTATTGATATAGACTGCGCAAATAAAAAAGAGAAAGAGTACTTAGATGGTACAAACAGATATACCGCCATTGCTGACAATTTCACCAAGATCGCAGGGAGCCCAGTGGCGTATTGGATTAGTGAAAAAGCTATTTCGGCAATAAATATTTCAAAACCGCTTTCCACAATTTACGACGTAAAGAATGGTATGTCAACGACAGATAATGATCGGTTTCTCCGACTTTGGTTTGAAGTTAATAGAGAGAGATTTTGTCTAAATGTAAGAAATGCCAAAGAAACAAATAGTACGTGTAAGAAATGGTTCCCGTATAACAAGGGCGGCAAATATCGTAAATGGTATGGAAACGTGGAATACTTAGTCAATTGGCACAATGACGGTGCGGACATCAAAAAGGCGGCCGAAGGTGCAACAGGCGGCAGATTGGTCAGTCAAGAATTCTATTTCATGAGGAGTGTTTCTTGGTCAAAAGTTTCATCGGGTCGATTTGCAGTAAGAATGTTTCCAGAAGGTTTTATCTTCGATGTCGCGGGACCTAGTATTTTTTCAGATTATGATAAACAATTGTACATTCTATCTCTGTTAAACAGTAAACTCAACATTCAGTTTCTGGAAAAATTGTATCCAACAATGAATTATGAGATGGGTCAAGTTAGCTCTTTTCCAGTGAAAATTAAAGAAGAGGGCGCAGTATCAAAACGTTCTGAAGTTTGTTATTCTCTATCAAAAGCAGACTGGGATGCATTCGAAACATCATGGGACTTCAAACGTCATCCGTTGATTCCAACACGGGAGGCGGATGGATGATCTTCAAACCGAGAATATTCATAAGTTCGACATTTAGAGAGAATGAAAAATTGCGATCGGATTTGGGCGATTTCTTCGAAAGTGTTGGCGCGGAGCCCATGCTGTATGAATATAATCTGACTCCATCTGTACTGCCTTCAACATACAGAAAAGATGTAGCGGAAGCAGATTTTGTGATATTGATAATAAAGGACAATTACGGAACGAAAACGGAAAGGGGAATATCCGGGATTCATGAGGAATTGAAGATTGCATTGGATCTCAACCTCCCGTTGCATGTTTATCACAGCAAGGAATCGGAAGTTATGTCAGAACCGGAATTTGAAATAAAAGAGTTCAAAGATCTGATACACAGTAACCGCATATCATATTACATATTCAACGGAGATTCAGATTTACTGAAAAGAATAAAAGAGACTACATTCGAAATATCCAATGAGATCGTCATGCGCAAGTTATCAAAAATGGCACTCGACCGAGGGACCGTCGAGAAAATAAAAGCCAACTATGACTATCTACAAGCAGTTGGTATGATTAAGGTCATCGAATATCTTAAAAAAGTGTCCACCCAGATTAGCCCGATTGATACTGATCTATTCGATGCACTGAAATATTTGTTTGACTGGGCCGAAGTAAACGATTGGGTTTTTATAGATAAAGATCTGAAAGAAAATTGTAAAGCCATGGAAGCGCAACTCTCAGTTTTTTTCCACACTCATGGAAATGACTACACCACAAAAGACTTTGTGATACGGACAATTAGAATACCGGGATATGGAAACCAAGATGTATCTATACATCCGCTTATACAGATACAGTTCCCGCGTAAACAGAAGAACGAATACGTCGCAATGATCAATAAATTTTTCAAAATATTTGAAAAATTCAAAAAACGCGCCAGTGAAATAAAATTGTCCGCTGACACATTTCCGGAGGAGAGATGACCATGTTGATTCGCGATCAATTCAAAAAGTGGAAACGCGAGTGCGATGAGCGTTTCAATACCCTTAAATCCAACGAGGAGGAGCTCAACCGTGTATTCATCGATATTTACGGTTTGCAAGATGAACTCACGCCGGAGGTCGATGATAAAGATGTTACGGTACGGAAAGCAGATCATGGGCGTGAGATTCGGAGTTTAATTTCGTATGCTGTCGGCTGCATGTTCGGACGATATTCCTTGGATGTTGAAGGATTGGCATACGCCGGAGGCGCGTGGGATCCGAGTAAGTACAGCAGCTTCATTCCTTATTCGAACAATGTCATTCCGATCACTGATGAGGAATATTTCAAAGACGATATCGTAACTCGTTTCGTGGAATTTGTTCGTGTTGTCTATGGTGAGAAAACTCTTGAAGAGAACTTAGATTTCATTGCGAAAGCAATTGAAATAAAGGGAAACAGTTCGCGCGATATCATCCGTAATTACTTCTTGAAGGAGTTTTATAAAGACCATTTGAAGGTCTACCAAAAGCGCCCTATCTATTGGTTATTCGATTCCGGTAAGGAGAACGGATTCAAGGCTCTGATCTATCTGCATCGTTATGATTCAGATACCGTCGGTAAGCTGCGTGTGGATTATCTGAACCGTCTTCAGGATATCTATGATAAGGAAGCGGGCCGTATGCAAAATACGATAAACACGTCCACCGATAACAAGGATATATCCGATGCACGGAAGCGTCTTGAGAAGCTCAACAAGCAGATCGCCGAAACGAGAAGCTATGACGCACTCGTAGGTCACTTAGCAGTAATGCGGATATCTTTGGACTTAGATGATGGTGTAAAGGTGAACTATGAGAAACTTCAGACCGTCGACGATAAGAAGTATGAGGTACTTGGAAAGATATAAGGTGAAATGAATGGCATCCAACGATCTCAAGCTCATAATCGAAAAACTTCAGGAGAAGTTCTTGGAAGAGCGCATCATATTTTGGTACGATGACGAGGGTGATTTCACCGAATACATTGAGGAGATTGAAAATGCTCTGTCATCTCATGATGTGAAGATCCACATTTTGAATAAGAATGAACAGTTCCGAACAAAATATCTTTTGGAGCACCAGGAACCCGAACAGAAATACTTGGTCTACGCCGCGTTCGGCAAACCACAAGATAAAGAAAACTGCCTAGAAGATACAATTCAGTACTCTACAAGGTTCAGTGCGGATCAGCTTGAGATGCTGATGAATGATCTTAGGATCACCAAACCGGAATTGAGACAAACGATCATCGATAACTATGGATTATTCTTCAAAAGCAGAGAAAGAAAGGACAAATTCATTGAGTTGAACCAGCACACCGTTGAATGGGGCGAGGCGATAATATGCCTAGGTATGATGATGATATTGACAAAAACAAAATCCAAGTCCTTTGAGGATATACTGCTGGATGTCCTCAATGCAGGTGCGGATGAGAATGCCCTCATTAAGGAGATCGGGAAATACGGCTTGGAAAAACGTTTCTGGTCTTTCTGTAAGGATGAATATGGATACGACGCAGAATCTCCATCGCTTGAAAATCTAATATTATCGCTGTTCGCCACTTACGCTGCATCCAACATCACCGAAGGGTTTCCCGATCCGTGGAAAAGATATCGCGCACATCGCTCCAACAATGTATCCGTGCTGCTGGGGAAGATGATGAACAGCAAAACATACGTCGAACGGTTCTCAGAACTGTCATCTTTCGCTTCCCGGATTTTAAGAGTAGAGCAGATCCTTAAAGACAGGGATGTCGGCGACTACATCGAATGCAATGCCTTCGATGACATCGACGTACTGATATCGAACTGGATGCTCAGAAACCTTCTCGATAAGAACATTCACGTAAGGATAGGGAATTCAAACATTCAGGATATCTGCAGCGACAGGAAAAGAAAATTCTTCGGCGAGAAGCACGAACATCAATACGATATGTTCACTGCAGCTTGCAAGATAATATCATCCGAGGAATATGTTCCCGCATCCTCTTTCATCCACACTTCAGAAAAATATGTCACTGAGGACTACAAGATTGATCGTGCATATCGTGACTTCTACGATGCATGGAGTCAGATCCCGGATAAAGATGAGTTCGAAGATCTTAAAGGTCTCGTGGAGAACACATACGCCAACGAGTATCTTTTCAAACAGATCCCGGCATGGAACAACTCTCTCGACATCGATGAAGCAATGAGGGGCAGCAAGGCTCAGAGACGGTTCTTCAACACACACATAAAAGGTACTGAAAAGACGGCCGTGATAATATCTGACGCTCTTCGCTACGAGGTTGGCAGAGAACTTTTCGAACGGTTGGAAAAGGACCCTAAATACGACGTGAAATTGGATTACATGCTCTGCAGTTTACCGGCGTACACTCAACTCGGCATGGCATCGCTCCTTCCAAATAAGGAATTGGAGATTCAGAAGGATTCATCTGTACTGTCGGACGGACTTCCCACCAACAGCACTGAAAAACGTGAGGCCATTCTGAGAAAAGCCATTCCGAATTCACGATGCGTTCAGTCCTCCAGGATAAGGCATAGGGAGGCATCAAGAGAAATATTCAACGGCATGGAAGTTGTCTACATCTATCACGATCAGATAGATGCCCGCGGGAAGGATGCCATGGCGGATGAGGTTTTCAGAGCCTGTAAAGAAGCGATAGATGAACTGGGCACCATAGTCAAGAAACTCAGGAGCGGCAATGTCTACAGGATATTGATAACTGCGGATCATGGCTTCCTATTCAAATGGGACGGCATCACGGAAAGCGATAAGATCGATCTCGACAGACTTGAGAGCAATACGATAAAGGATCGTCGATTCATAATATCAAATAACAGGATAGAATCGGAAGGCGTTATGAATGTCAGACTCGGAGAGGTCCTCGGAACAGACGATCAACGAAACTTGTCATGGCCCAAAGGTTCCAACGTCTTCAAGACTGCGGGTGGCCAGAATTTCGTCCATGGCGGTGCGTCTCCGCAGGAGATGATCATCCCGTTGATAACGATCAAAGTGGGTCGAGATAAAGCGGAAACGCGCCCTGTAGAAATAACATTGATAACGACTACCAGAAAGGTGATAAACCTTAACCCCTCCTTTGAATTCCTTCAAAAAGAACCGGTCAGTGATGAAATCAAGCCTGCCGAATACAAGGCGTTTTTCGTTGCAGAGGATCCCAGTGAGAATATATCTGATATGGTCCACATATTTGCGGACAGGACCGATTCTGACCCACAGAAACGTTCAATACGTGTGAGATTCAACATCAAGGACAGAAAATTCACGAAGGACAGGAAATACTGGTTGGTCGTGACAGATGAAAATGGTCACGAAGCATTCAGAGAACCATTCATAATGGACATAGCATTCTCTTCAGGGATAAGTTTCGATTAAGGTGAGATAATGGAAAAGAAAAGTGAAACGACCGTAGGACCTCTTCAGAGTGCAGATAATGAACTCGATGCAAAATTGCGTAAAAACTTCGATGGAAAGATCGTCCGTAAAGATCTAACTCAAAAATTGAAACAGGGCGCCAATGTTCCCACATATGTGTTAGAGTATCTGCTCGGCCAATATTGCACATCACAGGACATTGAAACCGTGGCCGAAGGCGTGGAACGGGTCAAGAGCATATTATCGTCTAATTTCGTTCGTCCCGATGAGGCTCAGAAGATATTGTCATTACTGAGAGAACGCGGATCTCACACCGTGATCGATAAACTGGAAGTTACTCTGAATACTAAAAATGACGTTTACGAAGCAACCTTTTCCAACATGGGAATAAAGAACATTCCAATATCGTCATCATTCGTCACAAAATTCGACCGCCTGTTATGCGGAGGAATCTGGTGCATCGTGCGGTTAGAATATGATTACGTAGAGGAGGACAAAAAGTCAAGCCCCATAAGGATCAATGACCTCACCCCGATACAGATGCCGCACATAGACATCTCGGAGGTCAGGAACGGCCGTAAGGCGTTCACAAAAGAGGAATGGATGAAGATAATGCTCCGTTCCACCGGCATGGAGCCGGATCGCTTCACAGAACGTGAGAGGTGGCTTCTCCTGATACGTATGATCCCACTCGTGGAGAACAACTACAACCTCTGTGAGCTCGGACCGCGCAGTACAGGTAAATCTCACATTTACAAAGAGGTCTCGCCAAACAGCATCTTAATATCAGGAGGGCAGACCACAGTCGCAAATCTCTTTTATAGCATGACAACGAAGACAGTAGGCCTCGTCGGCCTATGGGATTGTGTGGCGTTCGACGAGGTCGCCGGGATCAAGTTCAAGGACAACGACGGTGTCCAGATAATGAAGGACTATATGGCATCCGGATCCTTCGCCCGCGGTAAGCAGGAGATAGCGGCAAAGGCATCGATGGTGTTTGTCGGAAATATAAACCAAAGCGTTGATGTGTTGTTGAAATCATCACATCTGTTCGATCCGTTCCCTCCAGTTATGGGCAACGATACTGCATTCCTCGACCGTATGCACTGTTATCTTCCGGGGTGGGAGATACCTAAGTTCCGTCCAGAATCGTTCACAAATGATTGTGGATTCATCACTGATTATCTATCTGAATTTGTTAGGGAATTGCGTAAGGAACAGTTCGGTGATGTTCTAGATAAGTACTTCAAACTCGGACGGGACCTGAACCAACGTGATACTATTGCAGTAAGAAGAACCGTTTCCGGCCTTACGAAACTGATGTATCCTGACTCTTCCTACACCAAGGCGGACATTGCAGAAATTCTGACTTTGGCGCTTGAGATGAGGCGACGTGTGAAAGAGCAACTGAAGAAGATCGGCGGCATGGAATTCTATGATGTGAATTTTTCATACATCGACAACGAGACATTCGAAGAATATTATGTGTCTCCGCCGGAGCAAGGAGGCGGAAAACTGATACCAGACGGACAATGTGGTCCTGGACAGATATACACGGTGTCCAGAGCAAAGAACGATATGATAGGGATATACCGTTTGGAGACTCAGACTATACCCGGCAACGGAAAGCTGACCCCAACTGGAATAGGATCGGATCGCGAAGCAAAGGAAGCGGTAAACACAGCCTTCAATTATCTGAGAGCTAACGGAGCTTCTATAAGCAAAGCGGTAAGCACAACAACCAAAGATTACATCGTGAACTATCAAGATCTATTCGGTCACGGTATCACGAAATCTCTTGCTTTACCCACATTGATAGCAATGTGCTCAATAGCGCTCAACAAACAACCTTTATCCGGTTTGGCCGTGCTCGGAGAGATTACCATCGCGGGTTCGATAATCAAGGTAGACGAACTGGCGAATGTCCTCCAAGTATGTCTTGATGCCGGAGCAAAGAAGGTTCTGCTTCCAATAACTGCAGCGGCGGATCTTGGAAAAGTACCGTCCGATTTAGTAGGTAAATTCAGTTTGATATTCTACTCTACACCACAGGAGGCGGTGTTCAAGGCATTGGGGGTGGATTAACAACATTCTGTTAGGAACTGACGAATTAGGTGTTATGAACCCGACTTCGATACAAAATTCAGATTCGAGAGAAATTGACATTTTCGCAAGACGTGGAAATGCGTTTTTCAGAATTGCCCAACTATGGCCTTGATTCTTCTTACACCAGCTGCAGAACTTTCTTCCTTCTGAATTTTGAAGCCTTGCAATTCGGATGTATTGCTAACATGTGGCCCGCCGCACATCTCCATCGACACGCCGGCGATGGTGTACACCTTTACGGTATCGCCGTACTTGCCTTCGAAGACGCCGATCGCGCCACGTTTCTTCGCTTCTTCATAAGGTATCTCTTCACACACGACATCAATGCTTCGTTTGATGGCATCGTTCACGATGTCTGATACCTTCTGGATCTCTTCTGGCGTCATTTTTCTGTCAAAATTGAAATCGAATCTCAGCCTTTCTGGGGTTATGTTGCTCCCTTTCTGCATTATATCGGCACTGAGGACTTGTCTCAGTGCCGCATTCAGCAGGTGTGTTGCAGTGTGCAGTTTTGTAGTGTCATCGCTGCTGTCCGCCAGGCCGCCTTTGAACTTCTGCTCGGCACCGGCTCTCGATTTGTCTTGGTGTTCTTTGAATCTGTCTTCGAATCCTTTCAAATCTACCGATATACCGCGCTCATCCGCAAGCTCCTTCGTCAATTCTATCGGGAAGCCGAACGTATCATACAGTTTGAATGCCAGCTCGCTGCTGAGCGTCTTCTCATCACCGAGTTCGTCGAACATCCTGTCCGCTATCCTAAGCCCGCGGTCCAGCGTTCTGTTGAACTTCTCTTCTTCCGCAGTAATATTGTGATAAATGAATTCCTTGTTCCTCTCCAGCTCAGGATAAACATCAGAATACTGTTCGACGATGATCTTCGATATGTTGACCATCTGACATCCCTCGATCCCAAGCTTTCTCATATATCGACTGGCTCTT
>Ga0123353_10003698_pt1 | contig 19443 bp, 13 predicted proteins | sample TergutLab28metaG_3_FD_92763 | JGI IMG/M metagenome (GOLD analysis project Ga0123353, IMG submission 92763) | Labiotermes labralis P3 segment gut microbial communities from Petit-Saut dam, French Guiana - Lab288 P3 | ecosystem: Host-associated > Arthropoda: Insects > Digestive system > Gut ... | reverse complement strand
CGGCTTTGACATAACCGGCGGCGGCGCGCTGTTCCAAATCGGACCTGATGTTGTTTCGGCGCAGCAGAAGCGAATCGGTATTGCTTCGATGATGACGACTGCAATCGGCGGCACCAGCGGCAGATTGTTCCAGTTGAAGTCCGGCGGTGCAGCCGACTTGACAACTTCGGATGCCAGCCGCAAGTTAGCGGACAGAATCGTCAACGAGTCGATTGCATACGTTGCCAATGCACGCGGAAGAATCGGTGCGCTTCAAAGCAGTTTGTTTGACCCGATGATTAACGTTTTGCAAGACCAACTTGTTGCCTTGACTGACGCACAGGGTTCGATTGCCAATGCCGACTTCGCAGAAGAAAGTTCCCGGCTCACGGCATTACAACTGCTGCTCCAGTCCGGTATGCAGACGCTGGGTATTGCGAACCAGTTGCCGCAATACGCCGCCTCACTCGTGAGGTAGTCCATAGTGAGATATTAAATTCTCCGTTAGCGTAGGATTTCTAATCCTGCGCTATTTTGTTCTGTGTTAACGGGAATGGTCGCGGTCAAGATACAAGTTCGCCCATGAACTCGTGTCTTTCAAAGCCGCGTTATAACAAATCGGCGGAAGGTCTTTGAAATCATCCCATTCGCCGAAGTACTTCATTCGGTCGTAAGCAATCGTCCAAACGCAATTCTTATCACCGGCTTCGCATCTGCCGTTTTGAGAACCGCCGCAGGGACCGTTCCGCATATTTTTGGAACAACTATTCATCGGACAAAGATACGCCGTGTCCGGCAAGCCGCAGTCCCCGCAATCGGAACAGCCGTACATTAAATTCTTGCCGCTACTTTCAATCAAGTGCAGCGTTTTGGAAACGCAGCGGCAGACCAACTTGTCCCGTTTCAAAAACCGATACAAACTTTTCAATACAGGATAAAGCGCGCGGTTTCGGTTAAACGCAACGGCGTGAACCAATCGGGAAAAACGGTAAAACAAGTTGACGTTCTTCGTTCTCTTCCGCTGTGAAAGAACTGTGTTTTCACGTCCTTCAGCGTCGTAATAGAAAAATGTCCCGACATCGCTGTATTGAATCTCGTTATAGAACGTTTTCCAATCATCGGCGAATTGTTTCGATAAATCGGCTATTTCAAAGAAGGATTCCGGTTTAGCGATTCCGCCGATGTGAGCGGCTGTAAATCCCAAGCCGCGAAAGACGGCAATTTGTTTCGCGGCTAGTTCCTTGAAGAATTGTTTTCCTTTATCTTCACCGGCGCAGTATTTTTTGATGTCGGCAAGGAGTCCGTCCGAAACAGTGCAGCCCGCTAACACACCGGCATTGAACATCTCGGCAGCGGTCTTGGTCAGAACATAAACATTGCCGATGAGCGGAACGTTGGAATTGAATTTTTCGAGAAACGTTTTAACTTCGGCGAACTTCCGCATATCATAACCGAGTTGCGGCAGCACCCATTTCGCCCCCGCTTTGATTTTCCGCAGAAGTTTATAATACTGCGGAACGAGTTCATTTTCGTTTTGCTTGAACGGATTGACAGCACAGCCCGTGAAGAAATCGGTTGCCGGTAAATTGACGACTTGCTGTTTCCGGTTCTTGACGGGCAATCCGCTGTTCATTGCGGTAATCATTGCGAGGAGTCCGACGGAATCTAAATCGAAAACGCCGGTACTTCTGACGGGATAACCGTCCGTCGGCAAGTCGCCGGAAAGTGCGAGAATGTTTTCAAACCCTTCGGCGGCATAACGCCAGAGTTGCGATTCCAACCCCGCTTTATTGAAGTCCTTGCAGGAAAGATGAATGACAACATTTGGCGCGTAATCCGCAAGTTTAGCGGCAAGATAGTCCGGCGGCAGCATCGGATTACCGCCCGGATTATCCGTGATGGAAACATAACTGAACCGCTCATCGGCAAGGAGGACTGATGCTGTTTCAAGAGCGGCATCCTTACCGGAAGTTGGAATTCCCCGTGAGGTTACGATTTCCGCACCGAGCGGAAAAGATTCATTCGGTTGTGTTAAGGTTTCCCGCAGCGGTCGTTTCATTGTTGTTGACATATAAGTAGGTTTCAAACGGCAGAAAATAGACAGGGACATTATATCACAGCCGCCGCTGAAGCAGGAGTGGTGTATTCTGCGGCAAAAACGTTCAGCGGACGGTATTGAAACCCGAAAAACGCTGCGTTATAATTGCGGACATGATTTACAACACGCTTTATACGTTTTCATACTGCTTAATATTCATTTTTGCAGTTGTTATAACCGGTTGTCAAGAACCGATTGATGACGATTACGTTTCGATTCGATACAACGAAAATGCGGACCTAATCCGAGACCAAAACAGCCGGCTTGCCGACGCACCGACTCAAGAAGAAATTCTGGGAGCACGTCTGGAATACGAACTCGCTCTAATAAAAGCAGAAGAAAAAATGAGAGCAGAGGAAAACAAACTTATCGAATTACAACAGAATAAAAAAGGTACTGCGTCCGAAAGCGAAGTTGCGAACCAGGCGAAACGGTTGCAGAAAGAAAACAAGCCGGAAATAACGCCGGAAGACCACAGCAAGCAATTTCTTGCCGAAAAAAAATTTACCGAAGCATTTGAAGCGGCAATGCAGGTTTCACATCCAGCCGAAAGAGATATTCTGGCTGCGGATATAGTCCGCATACAGTTGGGAGAACTGTTCCAGCGAAGAAACATTCAGACGAAAGACCAAAATACGGAAATTCTTAACAGAATTATCGAAAATACCCGAAAGATTTCCGACCCGCAGATTCGGGTAGAACTTTTCGACAGCATCAGCGTCCTGTGCGATATTGATTTCTTTACCGGCAATTCCAACACTGAAGAATCCAAAGTGCGGCTGATTTTTTGTCTGAAAGAATCCGTGGACTCCTTGCGTCAGACGAACAGTACCCCTGCAACTGCATTTGCCAGAGCGTCTTCGTTTTGAAATGCGGCACAGCGGTTAATAAATTTGGGAGAAAAAAAAGCAACAGAAGAATGCTGCCGCGATGCCCTGAAAGAAGTGGAGATTATCAGCAATCCGTTTGAAGTGTCCATCATCATGCTGAACGCTGCCGACTTGTATCTTCTCGCCGGCAAAACGGATAAGGCCGCTGAAGTGTTAAAAGCGGAAAAGAAAATCAAAATACCGGAGTCCGCTCCGGCAACGGGAGATACAACCAACGAGGCGAAGCAGCATCGGCGAAACGGAATTCTGGAACACCTTGCGGTTTTGCAGGTCTGGGCTTCAACGCCCGAAGCAGTTCGGCAAACCATCGAGGAAATTGATGCCGGAACAGAACGCGACAAAGCAATCGGCGAAGTTATCAAGATGTTTATTATTCTCGACGACACACAGGAAGCGGAGAAGTGGCTGAACGATATCTCGGATACCGCATTAAAAAATGAAATGACCGAAAAAGTAAAAACCGCTGTTAAAAATAATCAAAATTAAAAACATTAAAACCATCGTGCCGGTAAAACACATATCAAGATGAATATTTCAATTTGTTTATTGTCGATTCTTGTTCTGTTAGCGCAGGAAAACCAAATTGACACCAGCGGAGTCGATGCGCTGCTGCCCGCAGCGGAAGTTGCCGCACCAGTTGCACCAGAGGATACAAAACCGTTCACTACCGATGCAGGCGGTGCGAAGGCAAAACCCGCCGCGAAGTCAGCCGCAGGTTTATCGCTGACTGTTCTTATTCATGGCGGCGGCGTTATCGGTTATACGATTATCTTGTTATCATTTATTTCAGCGGCATTGGTGATAGAACATTGCTTATCAATACAGCGCAGGAATTTTGCGCCCCGTGTGTTTGCCGATGAGATACAGAAACTTCTCCAGCAGGGGCAGTTCGCACCGGCTTTGCAAAAATGCAAAGAGGGCAACGGTATTCTTGCGCAGACGCTTGCGGAATCAATGCCGGAGTTTGAATTCGGCTGGGAAGCAATCGAAGGAAAAGCGGAAGAAACAATGGCAGAACATGCTAACCGATATTACCGGAAGATTGAGTATTTGAATCTCATCGGCAACATTGCCCCGATGATAGGACTGCTGGGAACGGTTGTCGGTATGGTGATAGCGTTTAATCAATTATCGGAGTCCGAAGGATACGCCAGTGCAGCGGACTTGGCAGGCGGTATTTACATCGCTTTGGTGACAACAGTTCAGGGTTTGCTGGTTGCGATACCGGCATTGACGGCATTTTCATATTTCGGCAACCGGATTGCCGCATTGATGAGTGAGACGGCAGTCGCCGCTGAAAAATGTTTAACGCCGATTAAGAAAGGGCTTCTGAAAAAGAAGTGAAAGTTTAAAAATGTTATTGAGGTAGTCAATGCGTACCTGTTTCGGAATTTTGTTTCTTTTCGTTTTTCTTTTAAGTTCGCATCTTTTTGCTGTAGTGCCGGAAGACGCGATAGTCCTTGAAGGCGAATCGTTCATCTCCGAAAACGAAGCGTGGGTGGTGAAAGAGCATAGTAACAGCAGTTGGTATGATGGACATCCGTCCGGCAGTAAAATGCTGGAAGGCAGCAATACCCGTTTGGGAAAGGCATCAGCGGTATTTGAACTTTCCGCGGGCGGTACCTACCGCTTGTGGACGCGCTATCTGGATGTTGATAGACGCACAAATGTTAATAGTTCATTTACCATCACGGTTTCTCAAAACGACAAAACGTTGAGTGCGGAAACCCTGAATCAGGATACGCTGCGTAAAACCGAAGCAGGTATAAAGGAATGGGGAAAAGGATGGGGACAATTCGTCTGGCAATACATAACATTCACCGCCGAAAAAGGTTCCGTCACATTGACGCTTGAAAAGCCCGTTGCGGAAACAGGACGTAAAAACACCGCTCCGTCAGGACACAGGATTATTGACCTGTTCATCATAACAGCCGATGAGCAATACAAAGCGGATGTCCGTGATGTTTATCCAGTATTCGCCAAGGTCAGAATTCTTCCAGAGCAGGAAAAACCGTGCGTGATTGTTCTCGGCGGTCGGCGTTCCAATTCGCCGTATTATTTCACTGCTTCCCCTTTCATCCACCGCGATGGAATGGCAGCGGGTATCAATCAACTCAAGTCCCAAAACTCCAAATTTGAAAAACTAGAACCGGGGCAATCGTCTCCGTGGGTGCCGCTTTACAAGTATCTGTCTTTCAATCGCGCCGACATGCTAACCTTCTCGGCACTGGCTGCGCCGGATGAACCTGTTGCCAATGCCGCTTTTGAGATTTTCTTTTCAACGACACAGGACGATTCGGGACTTATACTGAAAGAAACGCGGCTGGGAACCGGCTGCGGTATAATAGTGAATCTCAACATGGTAACGAGGAAAATTCTGACAGACCGGGAAGGAAGCGAACAATCACTCAAATTTGCAAAAGCAACTACACCGGTAGATGGTTTGCGCCCAATGCTTTATCCTTTCACGACCGGTATGTCCCTTGCCCCTGATTTGTCTCAAGGCGAATACTACCAGAATGAATTAGATGCCTTGAGCATTATCGGTATCAACGGGTCGTCTCGGTTAAACCGTATCGTTCATACCAACTTTCCGCACCTGACAGAGAAACGTTTCATTTGGCACTTGATGAAAAACGATTGCCCTAACGACCCGAACAGAGAAAGCATTGAAAAGTCAATGAAAGAATATAGTGAACAAAACGCACCGCCTTACGGTATCGCCATCGGCTTGTCGGACGAGCCGAATCTGTTGAACGTCGGTCATTTCACAAACTGCGACGTTTGTGCCGAAGCATTTCAGAAATACACAGCGAAACAGGGTGTCCCGATGGAGGGCAAGCCGAACTTCGATGCAACCGGCGAAGATGCTGCGCGCTATTATTGGAGTATACGTTTCCGAAACAACACTATGACGGAGTTTTTCCGAGTTACGACGGAGATGGTTCACAAATATATGCCCGAACTTCCGACAACTGCCAATTTTGCACCGGAAATCGTTTTCGATGGTAACCTAATCAGTCACGGAGCAGATTGGTTTGAAATTTTCCGCAGCGGTTCGCTCACACATGCGAAGACCGAGGACTGGAATGCCTACACTGGAACCTATCAGACGGCGGGATTTCAGGTTGCCGCGATGAAGGCGGCGTGTCGTCCGAAAGGTTATTCCTGCACAATGCTTAACATTTTGCCAGGGCGCTCTGCTTGGGACATCACGGCAAAGGGCTTCTGTGAAATCGGACACGGCTGCAACAACATGCATTTTTTCAATTACGGACCGTATTACGCACCCACCAATGATGCCGCCAGTTATCGGGCAGAGATTTATCAGGCAATCAAGGAAATAACATACCCGACAGGCGGGGTTGAAAAATACTTGACTCATCCGGCAGCCAAACCGGCAAAGGGCGACGGTGCAATGCTGCTCAGTACAACATCGGATATTTGGGGCGCACCTACCGGCAACGCGTATGGTCGGGAACGCGCTTATCTCCATCTGCTTCTGACACATTGCGGTTATCGGACGGACATTCTGAACGAAGACGATTTGTTCACCGAGTTGAAAAATTATTCCGTACTTTTCGTGACGGATTCCCATTTGCGTGCCGCTTGTCTCAAGCCGCTTGCCGATTGGGTTAAGAACGGCGGTACACTTTATCTCGGCGCGGGTGCTTTGCAATTCGATGAGTATAACCGACCGCTCGGTGCAGATGCATTGTTCGGCATCAAACGTGAACCGATGGAACTAGCCGAAAAGGCGGGAAACGCGCTACACGTTCTCCGTTTGCGCAAGCCGGTGAAACAGATTGGTGATATGCCGGTTTTCGTAGGACATCAAGCCCCGTATAAAACGGTTTTCAATTCCGGCAAGGGAAAAATTATCTTCAGCGGTTTTTTTCCGGGCTTGAGTTATATTGCATCGTCCAAACAAATCAGTCCAGATATTTACAGTGCTTGTACGTTTGAACCGGTGTATCGTGATTACATTAAAAGTATCGCTCTTCCGGCTCAACCGCGTATTTTCACGGATAATCCGCTTGTTGAAACGGGGTTGATTGAATCACCCGATGCCGATGTTGCTGTCCTCTCAAACTGGACGGGAGAACAACAAACGGTCACGGTGACTTTACGTCAAGCACAGCGGACGAACGCCGCTGCTGTCAAAGTTGTCGGCGGAACAAAATTTGGGGCAGCACTTGAAAACGGTGTCCTTTCTGTTAAACTGAACGTAAGAGCGGGTTGTTATATTCTGCTTCCTAAACAATAACCATTTAAGAAAAAAACTAACAGAAAGAAAACTATGCGAACTTTAATGAAACACATCTTAACCGTACTTTGTTTGCTGTCTTTTATCAACGGCGGATTTCTTGTTGCCCAGACGAATCCGTTCCAAGCAAAAAACGTGCTTGAGAAAAAAGACGGCGAACTGCGGGTTATTTGCTTCGGTGCGCATCCTGACGATGCAGAAATAAAAGCAGGCGGCTCCGCTATTCTGTGGAACAAACTGGGACACAAAGTCGCTTTGGTCTCGACGACAAACGGCGATGTCGGACATTGGCGTGAAGCAGGCGGTCCCTTAGCCAAACGGCGTTATGACGAAGCACAAAAAGCGGCGGAAATTCTGGGAACGAAGACAATCGTCTGGGACATCCACGACGGCGAACTCGAACCCACGCTGGAAAACCGGAAAAAATTCATTCGGGCTGTCCGAAATTGGCGCGCCGACCTTGTTATCGCACATCGTCCCAACGATTATCATCCCGACCACCGCTACACGGGAATTCTGATGCAGGATGCCGCCTACATGGTCAATGTGCCGCATATTTGTCCCGATGTCGAACCCTTGGAAAAAATGCCGGTCTTCCTTTACTCGTATGATTCTTTTAAGAACCCGCCGTTTCGGGTTGATGTTGCCGTTGCAATAGACTACGTGATAGAGAAAAAACTCGATGCCATCATGATTATGGAATCGCAATTCGTTGAAGGCGGTGCTTTGGGAAAAATGGACCCCCGCACGGCTTCTACTGACCCAAAAGTCGTCGATGAAATTAGAAAAACAGCCCGTGATAGATATCGGCAGCGGTTCGCCGCTTGGGCTGATGCCTCCCGCGATAAACTGAAAGAACTCTACGGTGAAGAAGCCGGCTCGAAAGTTAAATATGCCGAACCCTTTGAAATGTGCGAATACGGTCGCCCCGGCGGTAAAGCACTCACCCCTGAAGAAATAAAGTTTTCGTTCCCTTTTATTAACAAAAAATAACATCAATGAAACACTCATCCATCATTTGTTTGGTCATATCGACCGCTTTGTGTTTTTCGTCCTTTGCGGCGGATGAACCCGTCAAAAGATTTCAAGCGGGGGCGTTTGCCGTTGACATCACGCCGGTGAAACTGCCGGTACTCGTCAACGGCGGCTTTCTTCCCCGAAGCGTTGATGCGGTCGGCGACCCGCTTCACGCCCGCTGTCTGGTTCTCGATGACGGCAAGGAACGTATTGCGCTGGTCGTAATTGATTCCTGTGTGATTCCGGTGACACTCGCCGACGAAATAAAACGCCTCATCGAAAGCGAAACGAAAATTCGCCGGGACCGGATAATGATGTCCACAACGCATTGCCATTCGGCACCGTCGCTGACTTTCCTGCTGGGAACGCCCGCTGACGATGATTATGTTGCCTATCTGCCGAAAAAAATTGTCGAAGGCGTTGCTGCTGCCGTGAAGAATCTTGCTCCCGCTAAAATCGGCTGGGCAGTCGGCAATGATTCCAACAACGTTTACTGCCGCCGCTTTTTGATGAGAGAGGGGACAGCACAGACGAATCTATTCAGCGGCAAGACGAATGACCGCGCCCAGATGAATCCGGGACACGCTAATCCCAACAAGATAGTCCGCACCGGTCCAGTTGACACTGCCGTCTCGGTTTTGTCCGTTGTTTCTGCGGACGATAAACCAATAGCCGTGTTTGCCAATTACTCACTGCATTACGTCGGAGTTTCGGGAAATGTTCTTTCTGCCGATTACTTCGCTGTCTTTGCCGCTAGAATTAAAGACAAAATTGCCGAGAAGATTGGTGCCGACAATGTTCCTGACTCGTTCCTCGGTGTTATGTCGAATGGTACCAGCGGTGACGCTAATTGTGTCGACTTTTTGAATCCAAACCGGAAATTCGATTACAAGAGCGTTGGCGACGAAGTTGCACAAGCCGCGATGGATGTTTGGACGAACATTCAATACTTCGATTGGGTGCCGCTCGGAATGGTTGAAAAGCGGATTACCGTTAAGAATCGTGTTCCGGCACCGGAAGAGGTTCAGGCGGCGAAGGCGCACATAGTGGCATTACCGGACGGCAAAATTAAAACGGGAAACGATGTTTATGCGCAGAGTACCATTATGATGGAAAATTGGGCTAAAACGTCGGAGGTTCCGCTTCAAGCGATTCGGATTGGCGAACTTGGCATCACGGCATTGCCCGGCGAAATTTACGGCATTACCGGCTTGGAAATCAAGGCGCGGAGTCCGTTTTATCCGACTTTCAACATTAGTATGGCTAACGCTTATTTCGGTTATATTCCGCCGGAGGAACAGCATCGGCTCGGCGGCTACAACACGTGGCGGACGCAGACGAGTTGTCTCGAAGTTGATACCGAAGCGGTGATTCGGCAAACCGTTGTCGATATGCTGAAAGAATTGCGTTAAGATGATGCGGCGCAGGATTACTGTATTTCTGAAATACGCCTACGCTAAAAATTATCCTTGTCAGTGAAAAAAAAAACGGTATAATATACGGTACTTCAAATTGTTCTCTTTTTTACAAATCAGACGTTATGTTGTACAACTTGTTAAAAAGCCGCGTGTTCCGTTCACTTCTTTCGCTGTTCCTTTTTGTCAGTGTCTTTTTTTTCAGTGCGGCTGCACAGTCGGCAGAGGTACCGCCTGCGGAACAGATATTTCCGTCAGTGACGAAAGGGTTTATTGCCATTAGCGATTTGAAATTGTTCGCCGAACAATGGGAAAAAACGCAATTCGGAAAACTGGCAAAAGACCCGCTGATGGCGGACTTCATGAAGGACGTGCAGGAAAATATGTCCAAGCGGGTCGAAAGCCGACTCGGTACAAAGTTGGACGAAATTCAGCAACTTCCTTCCGGTGAAATTGCCGCCGGTATGGTAGCACTCGAAGGACAAGTACCGGGCTATGTTGTCACGCTTGATGTTTCCGACAAAAAGAAGGAAACCGCCGATTATCTCGTCAGATTGAGCGAAAAACTGACGAAATCCGGTACGAAAAAAACAACGGAAAAATACAAAGAACACGAAATAATTGTTTTCACGTTCCCCGAAGACAAGCCGGCAGCAGATTTCGGCAAGGAATCGAAAAAGCCGCCCGCCCTTTTACCGGCAAAGCGGGATAACGCTTATTACATACTGCGGGATAACGTTTTGATTGTTTCCGACCAAATCTATCTCGCTAAAATGATTTACGACCGGCTGGCGGAACCCGGTAAGGCAAATTCGTTAGGTAATTCGCCGGATTATCAAGTAACAATACAGCGTTGCCGAAAAGATTCACCTGCGGGTTCAAAACCGCTTGTCCGATGGTTTGTCGAACCGCTCAATTACGGTGAGTCCATTCGGGTAATGATGCGGGGCAACTTGCCGGAAAAGCGCAAAAATAAGCCGTCCGTCTTCAGTATACTGAAAGAGCAGGGTTTCGATGCAATTCGCGGCATCGGCGGTACGGTTGACTTGAAAACGGAAAACACAGAAACAATTTATCGGGTTTTCATTTATGCGCAAAAGCCGTATAAACTTGCGATGAAGATGTTCGTTTTTCCCGATAGTGCAAATTTTGCTTTACCTAAATGGCTGCCGCCGGATATTGCACGATGTTCGGTCATCTTTGTTGACCCTATTGCGATTTTCGACAACTTCGGCACGCTGTTCGACCAACTGATAATGCAGGGCGAAGAAGGCGTTTGGGCGGATATTCTCGCGGGTCTTAAAGGAGACCCCGACGGACCGCAAATCGATCTGCGCGAAGAAGTCATTGAACTGCTCGGTACCCGTGTTTTGGGGATGTCCAAGTATCAAACGCCGATAACACCGCAAAGTGAAAACATTGTGTTCGCCGTTGAACTGAAAAACGGAAAAGAAGCGGCAATGAAAAAAGCGTTGGAAAAACTTTTCGCAAACGACAGCGAAATGGAGAAGGTTGAGTATAAGTCCTTCGTACTTTGGCACCGTGTTCCGCCGGAGGATTTTTTACTGCCGAGCAGTGACGTTGCCGGTGTTCCGAGCATTGGTTCGGGCAGCAAGCCGAAAAAAGAAGAAGACCTCGTAGAGGATGATAAGCCGCCTGCTTTTCCAAACGGAGTGATTACAACGGCAAAGAATTGCCTGTTTGTCTGTACTCATTTTGAGTATATGAAGGAAATCCTCGACCACATTAACAATACCGGTGCATCGATAAGCGATAATGATGAATACAAGGAAATTCAAGCCGCATTTGCCGCAATGGGAATGACTGGCAAAGAACATTTTATACAGGTATTTTCGCGGTCGGACGAGGCGATAATGCCGACGTATGAATTGATGCGGCAAGGCAAGATGCCGCAGTCGCAGACGATTTTCGGTAAATTGATGAACGCTATGTTTTCAGCCGAATCCGATAATGATGGTACCGGTATTCGGAAACAGATGTTTGACGGCAGTAAATTGCCGCCGTTTGAAAAAGTTCAACAGTATTTTGGTTCTTCCGGATTGTTCGGTATGTCAGAAGAGAACGGCTATTTCATTAAGGGTTTTTCTTTTGAAAAACCGAGTGAAAGGAATCCGGCACCGAAATAATCCCCCCTTTCGTCAAGTAATACTACAGTAATAATCCCGCACGTTTTTTCCTGTGCCTGAATACGTTTATGTTGCCAAGACCTCAGCCGGTGAAGAGGTTACCGGTCAGTTGAGTGCCGCCAGCAAGCGGGAAGCACTGGACGCGCTGCATCGTTTGACGCTTTTTCCCGTCAAGGTGGAAGATGCCGCCCGCTGGCAAGTCAATCTGGACTTTTTCAACCGCCGACCGCCGGATTTCGTGGTTGCGGCAGTATTGTCACAACTTGCGGACTTGCTCGAAAACGGTGTGCCGGTTCTCGAAGCATTTCGGGTTGTTGTCAAGCAGGTACAGCACGCGAAACTTCGTGAAGTAATGACAGATATCCGCGACCGCATTGCTGACGGTGAAGCGATAGATGTTGCCTTTGCTTCGCACAGCCGCATTTTCAACGAATTGACGATAAGCATCATTCGGGCTGGTGCGGAAGGTGCGTTTCTTGAAGATGCTCTCCGTCGAACATCGGCTTTTTTGGAACAGCAGTCGGAAATGAAAGGAAAAATCGTCAGCGCGATGATATATCCGTCAATTCTGGCGGTGGTCGGTACAGGCGTTGTGACGGTTCTTCTTGTCTTTTTCGTGCCGATGTTTCAGGATTTTTTCGATTTGTTGACGGCATCGGGACAACCGCTTCCTTGGACTACCCGTTCACTGCTGTTTATGCGGGAAGTGATAATTTATTACGGTCCTTACATTATCGGCATAGTATTGTTTCTGGGGTTCTGGCTGCAAGGACAACTTTCAACGAAGTGGGGCATCCGGCTTCTCGACAGGATAAAACTGCATTTGCCGCTGCTCGGACCGCTGATACTAAACTCCGCTGTCTCAAGGTTTTGCAGAGTGTTGGGAACGCTTCTTGAGAACGGTGTTCCGATATTGCGGTCGCTGGACATCAGCAGTCAATCGACCGGCAACACACTTTTGGCAGATGCGGTGAAGTTGAGTGCAGAGAATGTTTCTAGCGGCGAGTCGCTTTCGAAGCCGCTAGCGGAGGCGGGCATTATTCCGCCGCAGGTGATGGCGATGATTTCCGTTGCGGAGGAGTCCAATACACTGGAAGGCGTGCTGGTAAAAGTTGCTGACACGATAGAGCGCAACACTGCCCGCCGGTTGGATACGCTGGTTCGGCTTATCGAACCGATAATGCTTTTGTTAATGGCAGTAGCGGTATTTTACATTGTGGTTTCGCTGCTGCTTCCGCTGTCGCAGATGGGAAAAGGACTGGAATAAAAATTGAACAACATTTAGCCGGTACTCCGGCTCCTGTGTTTCCGCTTGAATCAAAAAAATGCTCCGTTTCGACATATTAACATTATTTCCGGCTATCTTCGAGGGCTTTTTCTCTGAAAGTATATTGAAGAACGCTGTCAATGCGGGAAAAATCGCCGTCAACGTTCACAACATACGGGATTGGGCGACCGACAAACATTCCTCCGTTGACGACAGACCTTTCGGCGGCGGTCCCGGCATGCTGCTAAAAGTCGACAGAGTCGTTCCCTGCGTCGAAGATATACAAAAACAAGACGAAACCGCCGGTCGTCTGCTGCTGTTTTCACCACAAGGCAAAATGTTTCACCAGCAACTCGCCGAAGAATTCGCATTGGAAAAACGTATTATACTTCTTTGCGGCAGATACGAAGGATTCGACCAGCGGATTATCGACATCTTGCAGCCGGAAGAAATCTCACTCGGCAATTACGTTCTCAACGGCGGTGAAGTCGCCGCCATGGCAGTTATCGAAACCGTAATGCGCTTGATACCGGGCGTGCTGGGCGATGATAACTCCGCAAGATATGATTCCTTTTCCGCTAACGGAATCGTTGAAGGCAAACGGCTTCTCGACTGTGAACATTATACCCGTCCGCGGGAGTATCGCGGTTTGGAAGTGCCGGAAGTGCTTTTGAACGGCAATCATGCAGAAATTGCAGAATGGCGCAAGAAAAACAGCATCGAAAAAACGAAACAGCGAAAACCGGAATTGATGGAATGAGAACCGCAATCGTCCGATTACGAAAAAAGACTAGCGATTTCCGATACGCTCTAAAATATGTTATTCAGAACCCGAAATTGACTTTTTTGACTTCCTGCTGTTTTTCGTTGGAGTCAACGGCGGGCTTCGCTTTGCCTTGCGTTTCCAATCCTTCAATGTAAATTGCACGATACGGACGCACCGGACAAATGTTTTCACAAGCACCGCATCCGATACACAGTTCAGTATGTACAACGGGCAAAGTCAGAAACAATGTAGGGTCGCCGTAGGGCTTCATTTCTATCGCGCCAGTCGGACAATGTTCCGCACATGCACCGCAACTTGTGTTCTTGATATGCACAACGCAGTTTTCTTTTATGAAGACAACCTCTCCGATTTGAACGAGATGTTTTTCTTCCTTCGTTTCAACCGGAATCAAGGCGTGCGTCGGACATACTTTCGTACATATAGTACAGTTATAATTGCAGAAACCGTATTCAAACTTTGCAATCGGCTGTAAGAGACCGTTGAAGCCCAATTCGCCCATTGACGGCGTTAAAACATTAGCGGGACATTTCGCAACGCAAAGATGACAGCCGGTACACTTGCTTTGAAAATGCCGGAGATGTTTCGCTCCCGGCGGAAGAACAGCAAACTTCTTCTTGTACGAAACGACACTTGTTGCAGTCGGCAGGGAACTATCCGGCGCAGCGTCCGCCTTTGCTTTCTTCGCTGTTAACATCTGCTGCAAGAAAACGGCAGCACCGGCAAAGGTTAGCCCGCCCAGAACCGACTGGCGGAGAAAGCCGCGCCGCCGGATTGAATGACAAGGCAACGGCGGTTCTTTGATTTTCTGCGGCTGCACTGATTGTATCTGTTTCTGCAAAGGAACGGTGAACGTTATCGCCTTTTTCTTGCAGACGGACAAGCAGTTGAAACATTCGACACATCGGGAATGGTAGACCGTTTTGTCTTTGCTGTTGATACATTCGCCTTTGCATACTTTTTCGCAAAGACCGCAGGAAACGCAGTTGGATTTCAAGCGGATTTTGAACAGGGCAATTTTCGACAACAAGCCGAGCAGTGTTCCGACGGGACATATCGTGTTGCAATACCGCCGTCCGAAAAAGAACGCTAAAACGCCAGCCAACAGAAGAAATGCCAATGCTGTTATGAACTCGAACCAGTTGATGTGAATCAAAACCCGATGCAGAGTCATATTCCCGATGGTCCAGCCGGAAAATAAGTTGTTCAGCGAAACCGCCAGCGGACGGACGATGGCGTTCATTATGCGTCCGTAGTTGCTGTAAGGGTCAAGCAGAATAACGGTAATAAAAGCCGAAGGAACGAATAACCCGACTGCAAACAGCAGCATCAGCGGATAGCGCAGCCGAATTGATTCTTTCCGAAACTGAAGTGTGAACCGCTGTGGTTTGTTTTTTCGTTTCAAGAGCGGCGGGCGCAGAACAATACCTCCGATGCGGGAAATAACATCCTGCAAGATACCGAAAGGACAGATAACCGAGCAGTATATCCTGCCGAAAAGCAATGTTATGAGCAGGATAAAGACAAGCGGCGCGGCAAGTCCGCCGACAACCGCCGTTGTGAATTGCAAATGCGCCGGCAGATGCCATTCGGTCTGGACTCTTTCGTAGCAGTCCAGAAACAGCAGCGTCAACGGAACGAAAACGCAAAGCGCAAGCAGAACACGGATTGTTTTAAACACTGTCAAGGGAGCCGGAGTACCGGCTAAATAAATTAAACCTCAATCTTCTTAACCTTGAGCGTATCAAGTTTCGTGGTACCTAGTCCGTGTGCTTCGCCGAAACCGATGTGTGTAACGGCTTCCACGGATTTTTCGGTGAACTGCTCCGCAAATCTTGTAGCGGCAGTGTCTGCAGCAATAATATCCGGCGCGGCAATCAGTGCTTTCACCAGAACGGCATCGGCTTCGGAGCGTCCTTTGGGACCGTTGGTTTTCATTATCCGGTAAGCATCGATGATATTGAGTACCGGTCTCTTTTCCCAAGTACACATGTCGGCGATGCACTGCTGCAACCCGATGCTGTGGAATGACGATTGGCTCTTCTTGCTGACCAAGCCCATGCAGTTTTTCATGGCTATGGTCATGTTTGAGCCGCGGTGATGTTTCAATACCGGCACGTTGAACCAGGCATCGCATTCCAACATTGCTTTGTGGATGCTGACTTCTTTGAGAGCAGTACCTTTGGGAAGTTTAATTGGTGTGAAGAGTGTTTCGTCGTGCGGATTTCCGGGAGCAATTTTCGCGCCTGCTCTTTTTGCGGCATCTTCGATACCGCTGTTTTTGTAGCATTTCGTCCAGTCATCGCAGGTGCTGTCGAAAACAACGACTTCCGCTGCGCCAGCGGCGAGAATGAGTTTGACAAGTTCGGCGATGAGTTCGGGATTGGTGTTAGCGGCAACTTCCGGCGGCTGGTCCCAGCCGATGTTCGGTTTGACAACGATTTTCTGTCCCTTCTTGACGAAGCGGGAGATTCCGCCGAGTGCTTCGAGGGCTTTTTGGAGCATCACAGCGGGTTCGCCGCCGGATACCGCAACTAAATCGGCGTTGCCTTCGGTGTTCTCTTGGGCGAAAACATCCAAATTGCCGTAGTTTCCCGCTGCGATTGCCGCACCGGTAACGCTCAACGTTGATAAAAATTCTTTTCGATTCATTCTCATGATAATTGTTCCTGTCTAAATAGGCAGAGTTCTCGTAATGTTCATGATGTGCCGAAACATTCCGCAACATCGCCAACCATTTTATCGTCTTTTTTGGAGTTTGTCAAATGGTGTTTTCTCGAACATTCCGTAGTACCAGTTTAGCCGACGAATTCACATTTGGCTTGTTTATGTTTATCGTTTCTTCAACATCGGCATCCAAAACCCGCCGACAACACCGCGCGCCTGCATGTTTTTCATCTTGGCATCTTCCGTGATATACCAGTCGGTAATCGGCACACGCCGGTCAGTGTTGTTGATAAAACCCATCACCGGTTTGATGAAAGCATCAAAGTCGGTTCGATTGTTCGTCATTGCGGCGCACCAAAGTTCCCAGTCAACCTTCGTGTAATTCTGACGGCTGTCAAGCGGGAAACCATATTTCTGCATCTTCGTTTTGTAAAACGCTATTTCTTTATCGAAGACCTCTTGCGGAAACAAATTCGTTTCAAGAATCAAATCCCAAACGAGATTGTACTTCATACTCCAAGTGCCGGGCTTATCGAAAGCAAGTTTCGTATGAGCATTTTCCGACGCTTCGGCAATCCAGCGTTTCGCAAACGAAGCAGCTAAATCACGGTACTTCTTTGCGCTTTCTGTCTCGCCTAATTTTTTACAGAGTTGAGCATAAGCCCCCAGTGCAATAATTGCTTTTGCCGACAGATTAACATTGTGCGCAAGATGACCGGCGAAGTCGTCCGTGCAAAGTTGATTTTCGGGGTCGTATCCTTTGTGTTCGAGATACTGCGCCCATTGTGTCAATGCCGCCCAATGTTTTTTTGCATAATCGGCATTGCCTTCGCGTTTTGCTAACGCTGCCGTGACGATAATCATATTAGCGGATTCCTCGACCGGCATTTGCTTCTCTTCCGATGTTTCACCGCCGCCGTAGACCTGACCGGTTGCATGCGGATAAGTTCCTAAATCATGCGGCGCAAACGGAAACTTCCAGCGTTCCGATTCGGCATATTGAAATTCCGGTTCAAGCGTTGCCCGCATCAATTCGGTGTTGTAATACAAGAGGAACGGCGACATCGGATACATTATGTCAACCGTTGCAATACAGCCGTTGGAGAAATTCTCTTTGGAAAACATCAACGGAATAAAAGAGGCGGGGGCTTCAGCCCCCGCTGGCTTATAAGCAACTAATTTATTCGCTCCCAGCACTTGCCGAAATGCCAGCGCGCAAAGTTGAGCGTAATCCTTTCCGCCGACGGCTGTTAAATCCGTCATCATCTTCTCTTGCGTTTCTAAGAAATCAATTATTTTTGTGCCGTAGGATCCTATAATCAAATCTTCAGTTGTCTTACCGTTTTGTTTCCACCAAGGGCGTAAATTCTGTCCGTCAAAATACTTTATTGAATACTCATCATCGTAAGCGAGAGAAACTGAAATAGTATTTTTCCCAATAACCGTTAACGCTAAACCGGAATTGTCCACCCGATACGCGGTTTCTTCCGGTAAAGTGGCGATATTTATATTACCGGTTTTTGCGAATTCATCGCGGGCAATGCGTCCGTTGTGATACGAAAGTTTAGGCGAATGAAATTTATTCTCTGGGGTTGTAACAATTAAATGTCCCCAATCAATGCGGACATTGTCCCCCTTTTTTTCGAGTATCTTCTGCGAAGCCGTTCCGACTTTCAACGCATGAAGTTGTAACTCGTTGTTGTCACCGTCTTTAAATTTCGGCAAATTCAGCGCAGCCGGTTTTTTAACGGACTGGTCCGGTTTATCGACAGCAATTTCCGCTCCGGCATCGAAATAAAAATCTACAATATGTTTTTTCGCTTTATCTTTTGAAAGAAAACCGGCATCGATAAACGTAACCGGTCGGCTTATCATTTCCAAATCATTCGGATAAGACGGCGTAATAAAGCCAACTATAACTTTTCCTTCTTCACAAGCGAATTGATAGTGAGTTGACATCGGCAGGATGTTCACGCTTGTTTGTTCCATTGCCGGTACATTTGCCGGTTCGCTTCCCATCAAGCGGTAGGGTTTTCCGTCAATGCGGATAAGCAGGTGAAGAGGATGTTTCGCTCCCGTCCAATGCACGGTTTCGGCATCGGTCAACTTGTCGGCAGGCGACCATATGCTAAAATACGGGTCGTGAACTACCAGCGGCACCGCCGGCGCACGAAATTTAGCCGCTGTATCCTCTGCGTATAATGCTGCTGCAAAAAATAAAACGGCGCAAATAAAAAATATGTGTTTCATTGGGTTCTCCTGATAACTAAAAAAGTTCATATTCCGCCGATAATTGTACGAAGTATTTCGCTTTGCGTCAATGTGTTTGGAAACTTGCAGTCGGGCTTAACCCTTACTTGTTTTTTCCAAAGATTTATGTTATCCTAAAGGAGTACGAACATTGGAACGAACACCAGAACGCCAACCGTTATCAAAGAAGAAAAGATTATGCATAGAATCATTTTTGTCTCGTTATTGTTTCTGTCCGCATCGCTCTTGTCAGCGCAAAACACAGCACCGGTCAGACAAAATCCGCTTCATTTTCCGCCGCAGGAATTAGGCACTCAGCCGCCGGTTCTCAAAGGAATTATGCCGTTGAACAGCGAAGAACTCGCCGAAGGATGGATTCAAATCTTCGACGGCATTTCACTCTTCGGCTGGAAAACTCTCAGCGGACAATTCATAGTCAGCAGAGGCGTGCTGATGTCAAATCCAAAATCGACCGGCATTATCCGGCATAACAGCCGATTGATTAACGGTACCGTTGCCGGTCAACGCCGAAACGTTGACGGACAAGGCGATTGGACGGAATTCACAATGAAATCAGAAACGGAAGACGTGGGTAAAGCCGGCGATTGGAGTATCACACTGGAATCGGGACAATACCGCGATGTGAGATTCAAGCCGAGCGG
>Ga0123353_10003696_pt1 | contig 19444 bp, 19 predicted proteins | sample TergutLab28metaG_3_FD_92763 | JGI IMG/M metagenome (GOLD analysis project Ga0123353, IMG submission 92763) | Labiotermes labralis P3 segment gut microbial communities from Petit-Saut dam, French Guiana - Lab288 P3 | ecosystem: Host-associated > Arthropoda: Insects > Digestive system > Gut ... | reverse complement strand
TGCTTGTAAGCGCGAAAGAATACGAACCGGCTTTTATTCCATACCTTTTCGTGGCGGGCGCAGGTGCGGGCGTATTTCCCCCCGTCGCCCCCGACACCGACATAATCACCGAACAAGACATCGCAAACGTTACCTTCCGCATCGAACCAAGCGCAAGTTTACAAGCCGCCCGCGCCCGCAGGCACGCCAAAAACATCTTGGCAAGCGCAACCCGGGAACTTTGCGCAAGTTACAGCGCGACGAATGTGAAGGGTGAAAGAGTAGGGGCAAGCGAATTAATTACAAATTATGAATTACAAATTACAAATTACAAAGAATTAAACAATAAAGTATATGCACGCCAGCAAGTCTTAACCGCAATCGGCAACAAAACGGTTTTTCAAAACGATATGGCAAAATACTGGTCAAGTGTACAATCGGCGACGGACTTGCGCGGTATGCCGATACCGCAGCTTGGTGTAAAACCTAATAATATCACTTGCGGCACGGAATTATTCTTTCCCGGCAACAAAGCACGCGTTACCCAGATAGAAAACTTTGTGAAATGCCCTTATTATCATTTCCTGATAAATGGTTTAGGAGTCAAAAAACGCGACCCCGACGGCAAAATCGGCGCACACGTGATAGGAACGATTCTGCACGAATACGCCGAACAATTCGTCAAATGCAAAATGCAAAATACAGAATGTAAAATTGAGGACATTTTAAAAAAGTACAGCCTACCGCGATATGCGGTTGCGGCGGTCAAGCGCCAAACAAAAGCAATTGCCAAATTCCTGACCGAAGACATTGAAAAAAGTGATTACAAGCCGCATTATCTTGAACACAAACTTGAAAAGCAAATCGAGGGCGTTGCCGTTCGCGGCGTCGCCGACCGTATTGACATAGCGGTCAAAAACGGGCGCAAACACGCGATTGTGGTGGATTATAAAAGCGGCGGAGCGGGTGGCGTTCGGATGCAACTGCCCTTGTATATGGATTTTTTGCGTGATAAGTATATTCCCGACGGAGCGTATTACCTGAACTTGAAAGACTTTAAAAAAAGACACGTTTCGCCGAACGAAATTGATTCTGTGATGGAACAAACCAGTGCCGTAATAAAAGACACAAAAAACGGCATTATAGACCAAAACCCATACAAAAAAGACGTATGCGAATACTGTCCGGCGGGGGCAATGTGCACATGAAAAAATGGACTCACGAACAAAAAGATGCGATAGCGGTACGCCAATGCGACCTGTTGGTATCCGCAAGCGCGGGCAGCGGCAAGACCTCGGTGATGATTGAACGCATCGCATCAATGATTGAAAAAGGCGAAGCGGGGGTCGGCGAGATTTTGGTATTAACTTTCACCCGCGAATCCGCACGCAACATGAAAGAAAAATTGACGGAACGACTAGGCAGCAAGTTTGATTTGGCACTCGCGTCAATAGGAACGTTTCACAAGTTTTGCAGCGACCTCGTGCAAACGTATTTCAGCGTCATCGGCGTCAACCCGTCTTTTGCTGTTTTGGACGAATCGAATGCGGCGGTATTACAAAACGAAATATTGAACGACATTATCGAGCGCAAGTATTTGGAATTCGCGTCCGCCATTGATGCATTTTGCACCAGCACAAGCACAAAAAGCCTTAAAGACATCGTCATCACCGTTGCGAAATTTCTGGCTACCCGCGACAACCCGAAACAATGGCTTGAAAAAGACGCGTTCGCGGGGTATCAATGTAACCTTTGTGATAACGTCGCGATGCAGGGGATAGTAAACCATTACAAACAGGCGGGCGAGTATTTGGTGCAGCAGTTTGTACCATCACAGGATTGCCATATATGGGCATCGCGTCTTGCGGGTATTAAAGATTACAAAGACTTGCATGCCATCGCGTTGACCTTTGAAAAACTTAAATCCATGAAAAAAGACGTGCCGGAATACACCGCGAAGGAAATATTAAACAAGTTGCTTAAAAAAATAAAAGAACAATACGTTATTCCTGTTGAACAAATGGTAAAAAACCAAGACGCCGACCGCGAACTTGTTGCCTGCGTTGTCGCCCTCGTGTCGGAATACATGGCGCGCTATGACGCGGCCAAAGCGGAAAAAAACTTCTTGGACTTCGCGGACCTTGAACGATACGCCGTCAAGATTATTGCCGATGACGGGGTGGTCAGGCGTGTGCGCGAAAAATACAAATACATCTTCGTCGACGAATACCAAGACACCAACCCCGTGCAAGAAGAAATCCTGAAACTCCTCGCAGGTAAACGCAACATCTTCGCGGTGGGTGATGTCAAGCAAAGCATCTACGGCTTCCGCGGCACCGAAGCCGCAATTTTCACCGACCGCATGTACAAATACCAAGACAGCGGGCTTGAGAGCAAAGTCATAAAGTTAAACAAAAACTTCCGTTCCAACTCTCAGATTTTGGGTTTCGTGAATTCCGTTTTCGAAAAGATTATGCGCCCGACCACGGCGGGGATTGATTACGCGAAAACCTCGCGGTTCCAAATTGCAAATGACAAATTACAAACTACAAATGATATAGAAGTTCTTGTCATCGACGGCGGCGACAGCCGGTTGGAAGCCGCACTTATCGCGGAAAAAATCGTAGAACTTTGCGAACAGGGCGTCTCCTGCGGCGATATCGCGGTGCTGGCGCGTAACAGCACCAATTTCGACGTTTTAATCGGGACGTTTAACGATGCCGGAATCAAATGCATCACCGATAAAAAACAACGTGCCGATGAAATTTACGAAATCGCGCTTTTGAACAATGCGTTGTTCGCGGCGTTTGACCACGGGTACGAATTGCCTGCGGTTTTGACTATGCAAAGTTTCGTGTTCGGCTTCTCCGCCGAAGACCTTGCACAAATAAAACTTGGAAAAAAAGAGTACCCAAAGTCATTTAAGGACTTCCAAATCAAGTACAAAGAACTGTGTAAAGAAAAAAGTGTAGCAGACGTTTTGACCACCTTTATCGCGGAATACGACATTATAAATAAACTTCTTATAACCCCCGAGGGCGAGAGGCGCGTGCGAAACATCTACAACTTTTTGAACAAACTCCGCGGCGCATCGTTTGCCGGCACCGTCGCCCAATACTTATACCTTTTGGAAAACGAATTGCTGGACATTGAAATCGAAAGCGCGTACGGCGGTGACGACTGCGTCAAAATAATGACCATTCATTCGGCAAAAGGATTAGAATTCCCCGTGGTGTTTTTGTACCAAGCGGGCGCGGCGTTCAGTTCCGCGGAAAAGCGCAAGTCGTTGATAGTCGATAAAACCTGCGGCATGTGTGTGTATAGCACCGACCCCGACGAATTCACAAAACATCTAAGCATCGCGCGGTTAGGGGCGGTAATCTTGGCGGACAGGGTTCAAGTCGCCGAAGAGATGCGCCTTTTGTACGTGGCAATGACCCGTGCCATGGACAAATTAATAATCGTCGGCAGCGGGGCTGCGTACAGCGGCAACGGGCGGACACTGGACGATTTTGAAATCTTGACGGCACGAAACTATTTGGATTTCATTCGACCGCAAGATGCAATCAGCGCAGACGACATTAAAATTATCGAACCCAAACGCGAGCAACAATTTCTGGCAACCCCGCCCGACGCGGAACTTGTGAAAAAACTTCGCGAACGATTTGAAAAGGCATACCCATTCCCGGTGGTAACCCAAACCGCACAAAAAGCATCGGTCACATCGCTTACCAAACGCGAAGAAGACTTCATCGACGAAAAGCCGCGCCCGATGGGCTTTACCAAAGACCGCGGCGCGGAATACGGCACAAAGTTCCACAAGGCAATGCAAAGAATAGACTTTTCTGGGGGGGTGACCCCCCCAGACCCCCGCGGCGATAAAGTGATTGAAAAATGCGTACAGACGGTTGTTGAACTTACCCGCGGCATGACCGTCCACAAAGAATTAATGTTCCTGCAAACCGTCACCCAAAACGGCGAACAAATCCTTGTGCAAGGCGTAATCGACCTGGTCGCCGTCGGCAACGGCCGCGTTGTGGTAATTGATTACAAAACCACAAATGCAAGTGTCGAATCACTTATCGAAATGTACAAGCCGCAACTAAACATGTACGCAAACGCGGTAATCCAGGCATTAAACCCTACCAAACAGGGCATAAACCCTAACGCAATCGAGCAATATATCTACAGTACACGCCACCAAAAGTTAATAAAAACCTAAAAAGCGCCTTAAAAAGCTAATTAAAACCTAAAAAACGCCTTAAAACTCGCCATTATCGTTGTCTTTAATCTTCGGCGTAAGCCACGTCGCAAGCCCGCTTGCAATCGCCAAAACTATTATCGCAATCGGCACATTAAGCGCGGTACCCTCGCCGTCAAAGTCACCGAAAAACGAACGCAATACCAACATAAGCAAAACACAAGTGAAAACTATACGATAGGGTATATCGTATCGGTCCGCGTGTGAAATCTGTTTGCTATCCAATTTACCCACCAGAATTGAAATATAGGTCAACACAAGCAATATGCCCGCAAAAAACAAAACCGGAAAAAATGCCATGTAACTTGTAATATCGTGCCAAAACATTTTGCGGTTTTGAATAAAGAAAAAGCAGCAACAAAAAAACAAAACACACGCCGCCGAAATGTTGACGATGACGATAATGGTGTTGCGATTTTTGGACACACTATATCTTACTAAGTAATTACCGTTACGTCAACTCCCACATTGAACTGAATCAAGTTAAAAAACTCATAAAATGATAATCTCTTGTTATGCTTGCGATAAAATTTCTCGTAAAGTTCCAAAACATCAGCATCTTGCCCGTATATATGGGAAAGCGTCTGCGTCACGTCGTCAAGCAGCCTTTGTTCAAGCCCGCGCGCCAACTGGACAAGCGATTCCGTTGAAGCCTGCGGATTGGTTTCAAGCTGGGTTTTGATTTTTAACTTTATATTGACGGTCGGGATATCATCTTTGAAAGAAGTCTTGATGTTGCACCGATTGCTTAGCACATGCAAAACCTCGCCGTCTTGGACAAATCGTTTTTTTGGTTTTTGAGACCTCAATAATTCGACGGCGGTGGTTTGTGTTTCATCAAGGGTAAATGCGTACTTGCCGCTTTTGAAAACCGCACTCTCTACAGGTCCTTGCGTCAAAGTACTGGTGGAAACATATCGCATGTAATCTTTATAAAACCTCTCAAGCGTTGTCTTTCGCCCTTTTTCTTTCCATGCAACGGCACAGTTATTGTTGATCTCGGTGCGATGCAAAAAATACCGCAACAAATCAGCCAAGTTCTCGCCCGCCAAACCCTCGCCCATTATCATAAGGTTACAATGCGCGAAAGAAACTTGCTTGCTTTGACTTGCCGACATTTTGTTGATGGCATCGCCCAATGATGCGCCCGTTGCAACAAGGGTTTTGGTTCTTTTTTCACCCTCTCCACCGCCCCCCATACCGCCACCGCCAATGCCGCCTCCGGCCTCGTTAATCACCATCTCGCCCGTCAAAACGTACTCGCCGCCCGCCTTGTCGATTGTTATTTCGGTCAACACGGCTTTGGAAAGCATCTGTGCCGGCCGGGAAACCGCCCCGGGCAACAACACCAAAAGCACAACCAAAAACAATATTAGCGCCTTTTTTTGCCACAAAATTCTAAACATCACGCCTCCTTTTTTGCAGTAAACTTGCTGCAAAAAAAGCAACGGGAATCGCGATGTAAAGACTTGCAATCAACCACGGTATTGCATGGATAAACGCATTAAGGTTGCGGCTTGTCGAAAACACAAAAGTACTTACCACCCATACAAAAACCGCTATTCCCGCGCCCAATATCCCCGCGCGCTTTTTCAATCCCGTAATATTCCTCAAACACATGAACGCACAAAAGAACGTAACCCCGAACCGCAAAAGCAACAGCAGCAACCACATAGTCACAAGCACCCAATCAAGCCTTCCGTTACCCGTCATGTACGACGAATAAATTGTAAGGTTTGTCACCGCGACATTCTTCATGGGGGCAAGGGGCCCGAACAGGGCATAAAACATGAAAATGAAAAACACAAAAAACGCGCCGACTATGGTTGCAACCGTCATGAACTTTTTGCGGAAATGCTTCTCGACCTTGATATCATTCCTGAACATCAAAAGGAAAAACGCGCTTTCGAAATATATCAGGTTCAAATACAACGCTTTCAAAAACGGTTTCGCACCGTTATCTAATATGGGCAACACCTCGCCCGGGTTAATGCGGGTAAGCGCGGGGAATACTGACAGCGCGATTCCCAATATTATGAATATAAAAAATATTTCTCCGCTTCGAAATATCGCACGCGTGGGCATGAGGCAGACGAATACTCCCAAAAGCAGCATCGGGATTGAAAAGTAATGCACCGGGACTTTTTCAAACATATTGTCGTTTAGTAAGTGAAAGGCTTGGTTTATAAGAATAAAAATTTGCAAAAGAAAAATGAACAGCATGGGAAACATTATGGCTTTGCTTAATATAGTTGGAAGTTTTGGTTGTCTTGTAATGACAGTCAAGGCGACGAATAAAATAGCCAACTCAATCACCGTGCCCACCCCCGCCGCAATCCATGCATCCTTGCCCGCGGTAGCGGCAAGTAACGACGGCAGCATCAAGAACTTTATCGAAAACGAGTAAATGCAATAAAAGATTATGAGTTGCCGGGTTGAAACGTTTTTCATGTTGCACCTCCCGAGGCGGGGTTTTTGGCGCGTTTCTTATTCGGTACCGGGAAACTTTTGGGGCGCGACTTCATCGCAGGTACTTCCTTTTTCGTAATACCGTCTTTAAGGTCATTTTTTATAAGCGGTGCATACGGGGCAAGAAGCGGTGCACCGTAACTGTCAAGGCTGTTCATATACACGCACATCACAATCGCGCCCAGCACAAGCCCGTACAGCCCCAATATCCCGCCAAGGATGCAAAAGAAAAACCGCAACAACGAAATCTGGGGCGCAAGGTTCGGAATAATGTACATCATTATCCCCGACAAAGCGGCGACCAATACCGCAGGGCTGGAGATTAACCCCGCCTTTACCGCGGTGTCGCCCAAAACAAGCGCGGCAACAAGACTTGTCGCCATGCCAAGATGCTTAGGCATACGCAGCGCCGCTTCGTAAATTATCTCAAACAGTATCAACACGAATATAACTTCTATAAAAGGCGAAAACGGAGTATTAAACGTCGAATTGGTTATGGTAATAAGGGTATTAAGCGGCACGATGTTGTAATGGTAAAGTTGCATCGCAATATAAAGCCCCGGCAAGATTATAGAAATCGCCGCCCCCACTATTCGGATAAAGCGGCGAAGCGACACTCCCGCCGCGTTGGTGTAATAATCGTCGCTGTTTTGAATGTCCTCAAATATTATATACGGCACGGATAAAACTATTGGGCTTCCGTCCACGAAGATTGCCACGCGCCCTTCAAGAAGTTTCGCCGCAGTCACATCGGGCTTTTCGTCACCCCCGACTTGTCGGAATAAAAAAGATTTTTTGTCTTGCAAAAATTGCAATACATAATAACTGTCGATAATCCCGTCAATATCAATCCCGCGCAATCGTTCCAACACCCTGTCCACGATTTCTTTGTCGGCGATGTCTTTAAGGTACCCGACCTTGATTTTTGTTTGGGTGTGCCGCCCGATGATCAATTCCTGGAATGTGAGCGACGGCGACACGATGCGCTTTGTGACAAGTTGCACGTTAGTGTCAATATGTTCGATAAAGCCCTCGCGCGGACCTTTTACCACACTTTGCGTTGGCGGCTCGGCTATGGCACGTTTCGGGAATTCCTTTTTTTGGTTCAAATCCTTGTCGGTAATGTACCGGGAATGCGCTTCGCCGCCGGTTTTTGATTGCTTTTTTGCCACGGAAATAGTATTCTTCATTCATGGAACAAATATTAAACTTGGACCAGCAAGAAGCGGTCCGCCGGGAAAAATTGGTAGCCTTGCAAAAAAGCGGCAACGACCCTTTTGCACAAGTCCGCTTTGAAAAAACGCATCAATCAGCCCAGATTTTGGAAGATTTCGACGCGCTTATGAAGCAAACCGTAAGCGTCGCCGGTCGGATAATCCTGCGTCGCATTATGGGCAAGGCAAGTTTCGCTCATATCCAAGACCAACATGGCAAGATTCAAATCTATGTATCGGTCAATGACGTGGGTGAACCCGCATATGATTTTTTCAAAGATTGGGACGTGGGTGATATCATCGGCGTGAACGGCTTTGTGTTCAAGACCAAAACGGGCGAAATCACGGTGCATGCGAAAAGCATCGTACTTCTTGCAAAGGCATTAAAACCCCTGCCGGAAAAGTATCACGGCTTACGTGATAACGAGTTGCGCTTCCGTGAAAGGTACGTGGACCTTATCGCCAACCCGGAAGTCAAAGAAATTTTCACTTTCCGCAGCAAAATCATAAAATCCATCCGCCAATTCCTTGACAGCGAAGGTTTTTTGGAAGTCGAAACCCCAATATTACAAACTATTCCGGGTGGGGCCGAAGCCCGCCCTTTCATCACGCATCACAACGCGCTTAACATGAAAATGTACCTGCGTATCGCACCCGAACTGTACCTCAAGCGCCTTATCGTTGGCGGCTTTGAAAAAGTCTATGAACTGGGGCGCGTATTCCGAAACGAGGGTCTAAGTTACCGCCACAACCCCGAATTTACAATGATGGAACTTTACCAAGCCTACACTGATGTCGGCGGCATGATGGACATCACCGAACGGCTATTCCGGCACGTATTCAAAAACACAATTGACCGCCTTATTATCAAGTACGAAACTCACGAATTGGATTTTTCACGCCCGTTTCGCCGTGTTTTGATGGTAGACTTGGTCCGCGAAACTACCGGTCTTGATTTTAACAAATTGAAACTTGCACAAATCGAAAAAGAACTTAAAGACAAATACCAATGCGACCTGCCCAAAGACAAGACATGGGGAACATTGCTTTTTGCCGCATTTGACCAACTTGTCGAAAAAACTCTTATCCAACCGACCTTTGTTCTTGGTTATCCGGTAGAAGTATCCCCCCTTGCAAAAAAAAGCAAGGCCGATCCGCGCCAAACCGACCGCTTTGAACTTTTCATCGTAGGCCGCGAAATGGCAAATGCGTTCAGCGAACTTAACGACCCCATCGACCAGCGCGCGCGGTTTGACCAACAAATGCGCGAACGCGAAAAAGGCAACGACGAAGCACACATGCTTGACGAGGACTTCCTAAACGCACTAAATTACGGTTTACCCCCGACAGGCGGTCTTGGCATCGGTATCGACCGCCTTGTGATGCTTATCACCGGCGTACATTCCATTCGCGAGTGTTTACTGTTTCCAACGATGAAGCCGAAAAATTAATTTTTGAATAGTTATCAAAATTGTATTATCACAACTCGGCAAATTGTGCAATACCATTAAACTTTTGGCATTGCTTTTATCAACCCTTCTATGAACACGCGCGCGGCACGGGAAAGATTTTTATTGAAAGCGCAGACCTCATGCATAACAGGGAGGTTTATACCTTCAACATTCAAGTACACCATGTCAGTGTCTCCGGCATTCACGGTTTCAAGCAATCCTTTGCAATAATACCCAATACCGCCCGAGGCTTTTGCCACTATATATGCTTTTTCGGTTGATTCGGTCTTAATGACAAAAGGCTCGGTTTCGATGTCGTTTTTTTGCATGAACTCCTGCCACGAGACACGCTCCGAAATAATCGGAAGTTTCAACAATTGCTCCCTCGTCAAATTTTGCGCCAAGCCGTGTTGTTGCAAAAAAGTTTTAGATGCAACGAAAACACTTTCCGCCGAAACAAGATTTATAGCTTTTACGTTTGTGTCAAAGAAATGACGGTCGAAGTGGAAAATAAAATCAATTTTTCCTTCCTCAAGCAATTCTATCGGGGCGGTGCTGAAAAACTCGAATAATACTTTTGGGTGCTTGGTGCGGTATTCCTTTATATAATTGCCAAGATAATATTTAAAGGCAAGATTAGGAATCGCGATTCTTATTATCCCCGTGCTGTCGCTGTTAAACACGTGCAAGGCGCTTTCCGCTTGGAAAATTGATTCAATCGCGTTTTGTATTATGGGGTACAAATTATTTGCCTCGCTTGTCGGGGTGATGCCTCTTGTATGAGGGATAAAAAGTTTAACCCCAAGTTGATTGCTTAATTCTTTTATCTTTTGCCCGACGGCGGCACGCGTTACGTGCAAAATTTCCGCCGTCCGATATAAGTTCAATGTTTCATATGCAATGACAAATGTGCTGTAAAGATTCAAATTTGTTCTGCTGATATTCATATCCAGAGTATAGCATATTGTTTACACAGTGTCAAGATTTTCAGGGATTTACTTTATACAGGAAAGTGTGTACAATACATCAAATAAAAAAGTAAGGGGGAAATATGAAAAAAATAGCACTGGTTTCGCCGCATGCCAATCAGCACAAACTGGGGGACCATCCCACATTGGGCTTGCTTTATCTTGCCGCAGTTGCAGAACAACTTGGCAACAAGGTAGACATCATAGAGGCAACGCCGGAAAAATTCCGATTTGATTTTTCAAATCATGACGTTGTCGGGTTTTCGATACCGTCTGCCTCTGTTTATTCCGTAATACAAAAAGTAAAAAACAACAGCACCTTTTCAAAAGGCAGCCTTATGGTCGCGGGCGGCGTCCACGCAACGGCATGGCCGGAAGAAGTGTTTGATGACCTTGGGCTGGATATCGTTTGCGTTGGTGAGGGCGAACAGACAATTAAAGAAGTCCTTGCCGGACTTCCCAAAAAGAATATTGACGGGATTGTGTATAAAGACGGCGACAATTTTGTGCGCACCAAAAAGCGCGATAGGATAATAGATTTAGACAACTTGCCATTTCCGGCACGTCACCTTGTTCCCGCGGAAAACTTCGTTCAAGATTATTCGTCGCTTGGCGACCACAAAAAAACATCATATATAATTACTTCCCGCGGTTGTGCCGGAAGTTGTAACTTTTGCGCCAATCATCCGGGCAAAACACATTACAGGAGCGGCGAAAATGTAAATAAGGAATTAGAATTATTAAAAGAAAAATACGGCGTCAAATCATTTTTCATATTTGATTCCCGCTTTTCGGCAAATAAAGAAAAGGTAAAAAATATCTGCGAGGCAATCAAATCGTTAGACATGAAATGGGGTTTTATGTGCCATGTAAACGATATTGACCCTGAAATCTTGGCGGCTATGGCGAAGGCAGGTTGTATTGAACTTGAATTCGGGATTGAATCCGGCTCGCAAAGAATGTTGGATGCGATGAATAAACGCACAACGACAGAACAAAACGAAAGGGCAATCCGTCTCGCGCAAGAAGCCGGAATAACGGTAACAACCCTCATGCTGCACGGTTATCCGGGCGAGAACATGGAAAGCACTCAAGAAACATTGCGCTTTTTGAAAAGAACAAAGCCTGACCGAGTTTTCTTGAATCGTTTTGCCCCGATGCCCGGCTCGTCTATTTATCATGAAATGAAAAAGTCAGGGCTTGCCATACCGGACCTTGACGAGATTATTCACGTAGCCGGGTCCAGAGATTCAGACGACCCGGAAATGGATAAAATGTTTGCACTGCTTGCCGATTACGTAGAGGCGTTACCGCCCGCAACGAAACCGCTATTTGAAAACAGACCGTCGTTTGATTTGGATAGGTCGCAGTAGGTGGACATATGAAACATATAAATATTTTAAAAACACCTATCATACAAAACTGCGCTTCGTTTGAAAAGGACAGGGTCATCGACCCGGATTACAAGTTTTCTTGCAACAACCATTGGAAAGAAAAAGACAGACTTGTAATTTATCGGGCGGATTCCGGCGGTATACAAAAACTGGTTGACAGAACAGACTCTGCGTTCGACGAAAACATTACTACCGCGGTGGATGTAGTTGAGAACCTGCACAACAGAACAATGGTTTCCGGCGGGCATACTATGATAGATTTGTCGGACAGATTCAACATGGGCGCGGAAGCATTGAAATCCGCCGAATTCTCTCTTGAATTCATGGCGCGGATTGAAAAATTGTACCCACAAAAAAAGTTGGAGTTCATGGTTTTCTTGAATGACTTGTATATAGAACAAGGCGCACGGGCAAAAGCCCTTAATCCATATATTATCCCAATCGGCTTGAATGATCTTTTGAAAAGTTATTCCGAAAAAATGGGGAGGAAACTTGACTTGCATTACTGTGCCGAAAAGGTTAAGGCCAATAAATTTCAACGAGATATAAGAACAAGAAAAAGAAATGAACCCGATGTTTTCAAACAAAGATTTGACGGAAATGTTGTAAGCTGGAGTGTTTTGGTGGGTTCGGAAGAAATCGAGGCAAGCTATTGCGTGGTGGCCACGGCGCGGATGCTTAAAGATGTTAAACTGGAAAAATTTGATTCTTTTGTCGGGCAATTTCCGTTGTGTTCGATGGAGAACTGCCTGAACGGATACAAAGTGGCTAAGCGTGTATACGATTTAGATTTGCCCTGTTACTTCATTTTTAATGGGCGATCATGTTTTTAGGCACCCCACATTGACAAAGTGCCTAAAATAGTATATAATAGAAGGTGTAGAAATACATCACCGAGGGGGCGAAATGGCTTCGACGGTGGAAGACGGGCACATCCTGCATACCGCCGCGTGGGCGCAAAACACAAACTTTTTAGACGGCAACAACGTCAACTATGCTGTAGCCGCTTAAGGGTTAATCCCTTAAAGCAAGTTACACGTAACCCGTAATTGGAGTTTCGCGCTTTAGTACATTACGGGAGGCAAAAGCGCAAAGGGCATGAACTTCGGGCAAGCGGAGTTATGCCGACCGTGGTGGCGACTTCGTCGCTTTGACTGGATTCACATCGCGAATATCTTGCACCGCACCGCCTTTTGTTGATTGTTACGGCGGCCTGCGGAAAAGCCAACAATCGACTAAGTATGTAGCACGGATTTGCAAACAATCCATCGGACGTGGGTTCAACTCCCACCGCTTCCGCCAGGATTACTAAGTAAGTTGTCTTCATCGAAAAAAGCCCGTGAAACAAGGGCTTTTTGCATGTTTGAGAAGTTTTGAAGTAAAGAAATGTCTTCTTTCGGAGGCGGACGGAGTTTAATTTCGTCCGCCTAGTTTTGATTATTAATCAAGAATTGAAAAGAATCAAAATCTGATTTTGATTATTGAGCAGAAAATGACCATAATCAAAACGCAAAAAAAATCAAAAATAATCAGGACAAACGGCTGATAAGATGATATCATCAATAGTGGGAAAGTTGGTATTAGCATACGCAGGCACAGGAAAATCGTATTTGGCAAACAAGTATGAAAACGTAATAGATTTAGATAGCGGAGATTTCAAATGGATAGGGAAAAGAAAAGATATTCCTTACTATGACCGCCCATTAAACCCAGAGTTCCCAACAAATTATCTTAATGTTATTTTCGATTTATTAAGAAATACTGATAAAATTGTTCTTGTATCATCACATCGCCTTGACATAATGGAAGCGATTTCAATCGCTAAACCTTTACTTGTGTATCCGCAAAGAGATTTGCTTGGCGAGTACATAAAACGTTGGCAAGATAGAGGCAATAGTGAGGAATTTATTAAAACACGAATTGCAGAGTTTAACACAATTTTAGATAGAGCCGACAGTTTCAAAAATCTTGAAAAGATTTATTTAAAATCTGGCGAATTTTTAGATACCGCTTTAATCCAATATGGACTTGAATTAAAACCCAAAAAGAAAATTGAAAAGGATAAGATTTGATTTCCGCAAAATCAAAAGCGATGGACATCCAAGGGAACTAATTCCGCAAAATCAAACGCACGAAATCAAAACCACCGCAAATTCAAAACTCGGAAATCAAAAGAAGACTTTATGGTCAGCAAACACAAGTCTATGTCAGATAAGTCTTAATCTGACGAAAACCCTTAAAAACAAGGGTTTTTTTGATGTTTTTATGATGTTGGGAGAAAAGAAAAGTCTTAGTTCAGAAGCGTCGGGAGTTCAATCCGTGTCCGATGGACCAGTATTGACAAATAACATTGAATTGTGATATTCTGTATTTATGAATACAGATAAGAACAAAATGATGGGTAATAATTCAATTGGCTCACTGACGGTTTATCAACCAGAAGCTGGACCATTTTCAAGTACTTTAAGGAGCGAGTCGGTTCAAAAAAGTAATCTGCAAGGATTAACTGAAATGCTGGAGCTCATGGGCTGGTGTCTGGGTGATAGCGAATTGTATACAGTTTTTAAACCAACCGATGAAGTATTTAAAGCACATCCCGAAATATTTCAAAAATACAAGGGCGAATGGGGTGAGAGGCGTAGAGAAACTAAAACTTTATCCGATAAAGAGATAAAAGCTATCTTAGAAAATCCAGAGCTGATGTTTCAACTCCCAAGTATGGATCTAACAAAATATAACGACAGGCAAGAAAAACTTACGCAACTTGCGACCGTATTGCAACGAACTTTGGAAAAAGCTAATAAACCGGTTGGTCAAATACTTAAAGATGATAAAAACTAACTTTACAGCCGTTTTTGATTAAAAATAAATCAAAAACTAACTTATTGGGGCGAAAGCCCAAGTCTATGTCGGATAAGTCTTAGCACAAAAAAAGCCCAGCAAATTCGGGCTTTTTTGATGGATTGAGAGAGTTTGAACAAAAGAAAAGTCTTAGGGCGGAGGTGTGGTGGGTTCGTGTCCGACCATATTGACTTCTTTAGCTTTTTTTGTTATCATAAGGTGATGAAATTAGAAACAGGGATTACGACAAATTCTAAATGTAGTGTATCTGGGCGAAGGACTCTTGCCAAAATTCGTTTGGCAGGTTTTAAAAACGTGATGCTTGACCAAGAGGGTAACCGAAATCTAGAACGGTTTATTTCTGTTGCGTTTGAAAACGGATTGAAAGTACCTTTTATACACATGGATTCAAAAGGCACAGAAGCGTTGTGGTTTGATACTTCAAAAAAAGAAGAATATTTGAGTTATGCAAGAAAAACAATCGAAACATGTGGGAGGCATGGTATTAAAACAGTTGTCATGCATGCATCATATGAGGGAATCACAATCCCACCAAATAAAATTGGACTTGAAAGCATGAATGAAATTGTTAAGATTGCATCTGATAACAATGTCAAGATTGCTCTTGAAAACACGGATATAGAAAAACATAATCTTTTTGAATTTCTATTAGAGAATATTGACTCTCCAAATCTTGGATTTTGCTTTGACAGCGGGCATTGGAATTTGTATTACCCTCAAACAGATTTGTTGGGTAAATATGGCAAAAAACTAATGGCAGTGCATCTCCATGACAATGTTGGAATTAATATAAACGAAGATGGCTGGAAGAAAGATTTGCACTTATTGCCTTTTGATGGCACAACGGATTTTAATACTGTGGCGGAAGGAATCGCAAAGAGCAATTACAATGGCCCTATAATGCTGGAATCCCGAAGGAAGCACAAAGCAAAAGAATATAGGTATTGTGGAATAGACGAATACGAGTTTCTCAGACGGGCACAAGAAAGGGCCGAAAAGATTTCCTCAATGATTGAATCTTTCCGTGAGGCAAAGTGAAAAACTACTTTTGGGGTCGTTTTTGATTTCATGGCAAAACAAAAGTCTTAATATGGCTGGATTTGATGTGGCGAGAATTTGTATGATTTTAGAATAATCAAAACAATCAAACTGCTACTTTAGTAAAAGCGTTGCTGGATATGCTTAAAAATGATAAACTAGTAACAAGTACCGAACGAAGTGCGATTGAATAGGAGTATTGGATTATGACTGAAAAAGAAAAAGTTTATCTCGAACTTGAAAAAAGTTTTGTCACATATGCCCAAATGTTGGCAGTTTCAGATTTAGATTCAAATGCCGACAAGGAGTCGTTTGTTATTGTTCCAAAAGATGGAAGTAGCGTTGTTGGTCGAACAGATATTACACGACTTCCATCTAGCTCGCCTGATATTATGGTTCGCAAAGGCGTTATGGAAAAACTATGTTTAGTTGATTCTGAACTCAAAAAAAACAAAGCCAATTATCAATTAGTTGTTTCATATGGTTGGCGTGACTTAGCAATACAAAAAGACGTCTTTGAAAAAAACTGTGAACGCCTGCGTAGTAAATATAGTTCTGAAGAAGAATTGCGAGAGGCAGTACATCAATTTATTGCCGCACCCGAAGTTGCAGGGCATCCAACAGGTGGGGCTGTAGATGTTTTGATATTTGATATGGAGCAAAATAAATATTTGGATTTTGGAACAGACATTGGGGATTTTGAAAATAGAGATATAATCTTTGCATCACCGTTTATCAGTAAAGAAGCAAAAGCTAACCGTAAACTATTGCGTAAAGTAATGACACAGCAGGGGTTTGCATCATTTGATGGTGAGTGGTGGCATTTTTCGTATGGCGACAGAGAATGGGCTGTGAATTTCAATCAAAATTCATATTTGTATTCACAAAAAGCAAAAAGCGAGATTGTTATTTGACAGCATCAAAATAGTGAGTAAATTCTGTTTGACGACAAATATTTTTTTTGCTATTTTATTTTTGTCGGAGGGAATTATGAAAGATACAAAAAAATACATTGCTGAACTTATCGGAACCGCGGTATTGGTGCTAATAGGCTGCGGGACTGCGGTAGTTACCGGAGCAAATGTGGTTGCTACAGCATTGGCGTTTGGTATTGCTGTCATAGCGATGGCGTACACAATCGGACCGATAAGCGGCTGTCACATTAATCCGGCAGTATCGCTTGGTGCCCTGATTAATAAAAAGTTGAGTTTAAAAAACTTTTGCTTTTATGTCGTTGCCCAGATTATAGGCGCGATTATAGGCGGAGCTATCTTGTTCGGCATAGTCAAGTTAAGCGGTTCAAGCGCTTTTGAAAGCATGAACGTGGGCGCAAACGGTTATGCGGCGGCAAATACCTTGACCGCAAGCATCATTCTTTCGCTAATCGTTGAAATCGTTTTGACTTTCATTTTTGTATTTGTAATCATCGGGGTCACAAGCAAAAAAGATAATAATCTTATGGCCGGCCTTGGAATCGGGCTTTGCTTGACCATGGTTCATCTTGTTGGTATTAATCTTACAGGCACATCGGTCAATCCGGCACGAAGCCTTGTCGCAATATTCGGCGGAGTTGATGCCCTTAAAGAACTTTGGGTTTTCCTTGTTGCCCCGATGGTGGGAGCCGCATTGGCCGGTGTTGCCGGAGTTTTCATGTTCAAAAAAGGCGATGATACCATCGAGGAGAAAAAATAAATAGACAAAATGAAAACACTAAAATTCAGAAATGACCTAAAAGACCTTATCCTAAACGGGGAAAAAACCAAAACATGGCGTGTTTGGGGCGATGATGAAATGCGCGAAAGAAACATTCGGCCCGGCGATATCGTGGAATTCATTGTCTGGGAAACGGGCGAAAAATTTGCAACGGCCGAAATCACTCACGTGGCAAGCACCAAGTTCAGGTACGTCACCGATTCCAATCTCGAAGGGGCAGGGCACGAAAAGTTTGCCTCCGATAAAGAGTTGTACCTGGTTTATTCCCATTTATACAATACCAAAATCACCGGCGACACGGATTTAAGAATCTTCAGGTTCGAATTACAACATCAACCGCAAGCACAGCTTCAACCACCGCCTCAATCCGCCGGCAAAAGGAGGAAGCTGTAATGGGAAGTTTCATAGAAATAAACGACACCTTACGAATCAGCAAAAACCAAGGTTTTCCGTTGGAATTGGAAATCAGCAAACATCTGGCTTCTCCCTCCCTCCCTCCCTCCCTCCCTTTAATGACAAGATTTTCGAATTCAAGAATAAACCCGGCATAAGAATCTATAAAGTCCCGCCCGTGCGGAACTTCCTGGTAGAAGACATCGATGGCAAATGGCTGTATTGGGGGCTTTGTCATATCCTTGAAATCAAACATGATTATGTAAACAGAACAACATCAGGTAAGTTTAAGATTACTTATATCAATACCCCCGACGAAATGAAAACGGCTTTCAATTTAATTGACAGAGTCGAAAAGAATAATTACTTCCACAACTAACGGTTGCTGGACTGTCATGGTCTAAGCGAATATACTTATACAATCCCAAGCGGGAATTTGAAAAAGGAGGATTTGCGTAATGGAAAAAGGAATTTGTCCGTGCGGCCCGAATTGCCCATGTATACCGGGCTGTGGTTGCGGTTGCTGCTAAGGAGATAAGGATTGGACACAAGAATTATTGGAATACGGATTGCCGAAGGACGGAAACACATCGGGCTGTCACAAGCCCGATTTGCCGAATTGGTGAATGTAACTCCCCAAGCGGTAAGCAAATGGGAACGGGGCGAAAGCCTTCCCGACATATTTATGCTTGGAAAAATTGGCGAAATTATCGGGACAAGGGATATAAACTACTTCCTTGGCAAGGCGCCGTGTTCCTGTGATTTTTGTGAATGTTGTAAAAATATTTGAAAAATAGTTGACAAGTCAACAATCAATACATATATTATCGGGTATGCGTTTTCATTCGCCCGAAGAAATGGTGATAAGTCTGAAAAAACTTATCAAAAAAATCGAACAAATGGAATCTGAATTTGGCAATGCTGAAATCACAAGAAGCCAAGCCCGGATTCTTTTTCCGATTATTAAGGACAGAAAAGGGTATTCAATACAGGAACTCAGTAACGTGTTACACGTTGATAAAGCATTGGTCTCCCGTGCAATCACCGACCTTGAAACTAAAGGTATTGTAGAACGCGAAAAAACTGCAGATTACGTCATCAAGAATCATAAGATTGTGTTAACCCCAAAAGGCAATGTGATTTGCGAATCTCAAAAGGAAAAAGTCAGGGAAGCGCGCGACAAATGGTTCAACGGTATCACCAAGAATGAGATAATCCAATTTCTAACCGTGTTGAAAAAGTTGACGGAGGGAAACAATGCTTAAAATTTTTAAATACTTAAAAAGCAAAGAATGGGCAATGATTGGTGTTGGCTTGGTGTTCATAGTTATGCAAGTTTGGCTTGATTTGCGTCTGCCCGAATACATGTCGGAAATTACAAGGCTGGTGCAAACCCCGGGAAGCAATATGAGTGATATCTGGCTGCAAGGCGGTTATATGCTTGCATGCGCTTTGGGTAGCCTGGCGATGGCAATTATCGTCGGCTATTTGGCGGCAAAAATCGGGTCGTCATTTTCCAAACGATTAAGAAGCAAAATGTTTGATAAAGTTGATTCTTTCTCGACAGGTGAAATCAACAAGTTTTCAATGGCGAGTTTAATCACGCGTTCGACCAATGACGTGACCCAAGTCCAAATGCTTATCACAATGGGACTTCAAATTATTATAAAGGCTCCAATTTTGGCGGTATGGGCAATTATCA
>Ga0123353_10003695_pt1 | contig 19445 bp, 18 predicted proteins | sample TergutLab28metaG_3_FD_92763 | JGI IMG/M metagenome (GOLD analysis project Ga0123353, IMG submission 92763) | Labiotermes labralis P3 segment gut microbial communities from Petit-Saut dam, French Guiana - Lab288 P3 | ecosystem: Host-associated > Arthropoda: Insects > Digestive system > Gut ... | reverse complement strand
CACAGCGGGCAGCCTCGTCTATGCGGTCGACCTTCCCCAGGACTTCACGGTCATAGGCGCGGTCAAGGTCAACATCAGGGCCGCTTTCAAGACCGTCGGCTCCACGACTCCGACCGACAATCTGAGGATGCACGTGACCCTTGCCGAGATCCCGCTGACCGCCAACACTCTGAGGTACTACGGCGCATCCAACGTCGGCACCGCCCCCGGGCGCACCATGGTCCAGCAGAGGGGCGCTTACATGGGCAGCGGCGTCGCGAACATCAACCTCGTCAGGTTCACCCAGATCACGAACGGCTCGTACAGGCAAATCTGCAAGGGCTGGTTCGACCTGTGCAACCCCAAGGCCGGTTTCGAGGCCTACACCTCTGACGCCAAGGACTCCATTCTGCCAAGGAACAGCATCGGCGTCTTCTACGACTATACCTTGTACCTGCAGCCGACGATACACTCCGCGAAAGCCGGCAACAAGCTTGTCGCGCTGATCACTTTCGGAGGAAGCGGCGCAAGCGGCGGCGCCAGCCCAGCCAGCACGACAGGCAACGCCGCGTACACGATAGACGTCGATCTCAACGGCACCTACGTCTCGCTTCCATCGGCTTACAGCGCGGACCAGGTCGGCGAGCCCTCATTCACCGAACCGGAGCCCGCGGCGATAACGTTCGACTACCAGCTTGCGGGCGTGGAGAACACAGTCGTGCAAACTGCCATCAACAGCGAGTTCGGCGCGCTGCCCGTCCCGCCTTCCGTTCCAGGGCTCAAATTCCTGGGCTGGTTCACTGCGAAGCAGGGCGGCGAAGAGGTGACGGCAGCCACGATCGTCACCCAGGCCGAAGTGACCGTCTATGCACAATACGCTTACGAGGTCACGTTCCTGGGCTGGGATGGCGCTGTCCTCAGCAGGCAGGATGTCCTCTACGGCGAAGCGGCAGTAGCTCCGTCCGCCCCTGAGAGGGCTGGCCATACATTCACCGGATGGAGCGCCCCGTTTGCGAACGTCACCGCTCCGGTGACAGCGATCGCGCTATACGCGATCAACCACTACGAGGTCACATTCGTAGACTGGGACGGCAAGGTCATCAGCGCACAGACGGTCGCCCACGGCGCCGACGCGACCGCCCCGGCAGACCCGGCGCGGGATGGCTACACCTTCACGGGATGGAGCGCCGCGTTTGCGAGCATCACCGCTCCGCTGACAGTGACGGCGCAGTACGAGATCAACTACTATGGGGTCACATTCGTGGATTGGGACAGCAGCGTCATCAGCGAGCAGGCGGTCGCCCATGGCGACGGCGCCGTCGCGCCGGCGGACCCCGTCAGGAAGGACTGGCGCTTCTCCGGCTGGGACAAGGACTTCTCCAAAGTGGTCGAGGAGATGGTGGTCACGGCGACGTACGCGCCGCTGGTCGTAAGGCTGACGCCGAGCGCTGCCGTCACCAAGCTCACCGGCAACCAGAACGACCTGGCAATAACGCTTCTGGAGGCATGGTCGGACGGTTACGTGAAGACATACAATGCGACGCTGAAAATCAACAACAACGCTGCCGGAACATACGCTGTGGGCCCGTACAGGGTCTACGTCGACACCAAAGGCAACGTCCAGATCCGCGAATGCTACGTCGTCAACCCGCCGGCGCTCCCATTCATGGGCGTCCGGTAAACGCAGCGTAATTGGATTCAAGTGGCCTGTGTCGCCTAAATCTTTAGGTGACACAGACCACTAGGTTGTGGGGATTGCTGCTCGATGAAGGTAATTGTTGCGGAGTCGGCCGGGTTCTGCTTTGGGGTCCAAAGGGCCGTCTCTATATGCGAAAGGGCGGCGCGCGAGCACCCGGGCTGCGCCACGCTCGGCCCTATAATCCACAACGACCGGGTCATTTCCGAGCTCGAGAAAAAAGGCGTGCGCACCCTCGCGGACATATCCGGGGCCTCCCCGGGCGACACGGTCGTGATCAGGTCCCACGGCGCGACGAAGAAGGAACTCGAAAAGCTCGGCGCTCTGGGCGCCAGGGTGATCGACGCGACGTGCCCGGATGTCGCGAAGATACACGGCATAGTCCGCGAAGAGTCGGGGAAAGGAAGGTACGTAGCCATCATAGGGCAGCGGGAGCACCCGGAGGTGGCCGCGATCTCGAGCTGGTGCGACCGCTTCGTGGTGCTCGAGGACGCCGGGGAGCTCTCGGCATGGCTAAACGAGGGCGCCGGAGGCGGAGCGGCGGCCTCTTTCGTATTCCAGACCACAACTTTAGAAACTGTTTATAATTCCTGTGTGGAAATTATAAAAAAACAGTGTACAAACTATAATATTTTTGATACAATATGCGCTGCAACTTGCAGACGCCAACGGGAGGCTGCGGAGATCTCGAAAATCGCGGATGTTATGGTCGTCGTAGGGGGAAAAAACAGCGCGAACAGCCGCAGACTCGCGGATATTTGCCGGGAACACTGCCCTGAAGTGATTTTCGCTGAAAGCGCAGGGGACCTTCGGGGGGCGAATGTCCGGGTATCTGGTACCGTAGGCGTCATTGCCGGCGCGTCGACGCCGGCGTGTATAATTAAGGAGGTCACCCACAAGATGAGCGAAGTAGAAAGTTTGGACAAAACCCTCCCGGAGCAGGAGACATCGGACTCAGCGCCCCAGCCTGGCGGTGCGGCGGAGACGAAAGACGAAGAACCGGTACTGACAAAGGATCCCGAAACCGTAACTGCGGCAGGACCGGCCGAGAAAGAGGCTGCGCCCGCCGAAGAAGCCGCCGAACCGGTAGAGGAAGCAGCGGAACCTGCCGCCGAGGCAGCGGAGGCGGACGAAGCGTTGCCGCCCGCCGAAGAGCAGGCGAGCTGCGCCATCGCAGCGGAACCCGAAGCGCCCGCTGTGCCTGTGGAAGCCGCAACCGAGGAGCCGCCTGCGGAGCAGGAGGCAGCCCCCGGCGCCGACGCGTCCGGGGAGCCCGAAGGACAGGATGGCGCCGAGGCGGAGGACGATTCCGGCCCCGCCCACGAATCCTTCGAGGAAATGCTTGAGAAATCAATCAAAACTTTACATACAGGCGAGAAAGTCACAGGCATCGTCACCTCGATCACGGCCACCGAGGTGTCGGTGGACCTGGGGACGAAGCAGTCGGGGTACATCCCGATCTCGGAGTTCACGGACGACACGACGACCAACATCGACGACATAATAAGGGTCGGCGACTCGATCGAGTCCTTCGTGATGCGCGTGAACGACGTCGAGGGGATGGTAATGCTGTCCAAGAAGCGCCTGGACGCCATCAAGAACTGGGACGTGATCGAAGCGGCCAAGGACAGCAGGGCAGTCGTTGAGGGCACCGTCACCGAGGAGAACAAGGGCGGGGTCGTGGTCAACGTGAAGGGCGTCCGCGTGTTCGTCCCCGCGTCGCAGACTGGGCTGCCGAAGTCCGCGCCGATGACGGACCTCGTCAAGAGGACGGTCAAGCTGCGCATAACCGAGGTCAACCAGTCGCGGAGGCGCGTCGTCGGGTCGATCAGGGCGGTGCAGGCGGACGAGCGCCGCGAAAAGACGGACCGCGTGTGGAGCGACATCGAGGTCGGGAGGAAGTACGACGGCGTGGTCAAGTCGATGACGTCCTACGGCGTGTTCGTCGACATCGGCGGCGTCGACGGCATGATACACATTTCGGAGCTGAGCTGGACGCGCATCAAGCAGCCGTCCGAGGTCATGTCCGTCGGCGACGAAGTCTCGGTGTACGTGCTTTCGTTCGACAAGGAGAACAGGAAGATATCCCTGGGGTACAAAAAGAGCGAGGACAACCCGTGGGCGAGGTTCACGAAGCAGAACTCTGTCGGCGACGTGGTGAAGGTCAGGATAGTCAAGATGATGCCGTTCGGGGCGTTCGCGGAGATATACCCGGGCGTCGACGGCCTTATCCACATCTCGCAGATCACCGACCACAGGATCGGCCTCCCGTCCGAGGTCCTTTCCGACGGGCAGTTGGTCGACGTCAGGATCACCGAGATCGACAACGACCGCAAGAAGGTGTCGCTGAGCATCAGGGCGCTCCTGGAGCCCGCTTCTCAGCCGCTGACCGACAAGGAAGTGAGAGCCGCAGCGGCGGCCGCCGCCGACAAGACGCCCGTCGTCGTCTACGACACCGACTCGCCGCCGATCGCGGAGCCGGAGCCTGAGGACGACGTCCCGGGGCCGCCCGCGAAGGCCCCTGCGGCAGAGTAGGCGCTGCTGCAAGCGATCTCGCCAGACAGTGACAAAACATAGCGGCGTACGGCCTTGGACCGTCCGCCGCTTTTTGCGCCTCCACGCGCAGCATTAATACTCGATGTCGATGACACTTTCCGTAATTCATCATTATAAATCGAAAAAGCCATCGATATCGGGTATAATACCAAAAAAAAGTTATCTTTTTGTGTTAAATTCATTATGTAAACGCTTGCAATTACAGTGCAAAAGGGTATATAATACTGTTAGTGGGATTATTTGCGGCTCGACGCAGATTGGTTGTGACAAATAATGCTATTGTCTGCGGACACTTTGCCTTGGTTGTTTCTTCAAATACCTTTTGAACACGCACCCAACAGTTGGGAGAGAACTGGTCTATGTTTCGAATTGGCGACATGATTGCCCACCCTATGCACGGGGCGGGCATAATCGATAGCATCGAAGAAAGAAAGATGAACGGCTGTACCCGGCTTTACTATATTCTCAAGATGCCCGCCGGAGGGATGGTCGTAATGATTCCCACCGAGAGCACCGAGCAGATAGGGGTCAGGCCGATAGTCGATTCGATCGAGGCGGATGCGCTCATGGAAGCCATCCCGCAGATCGACGCGGAGATGACGTCCAACTGGAACAGGCGCTATCGCGAGAACATGCAGAGGCTCAAGAGCGGCAACCTCGTAGAGGTGGCGCGGGTCGTGAAGGGGCTCATGACCAGGGACGTCGAGAAAGGGCTTTCGACCGGCGAGAGAAAGATGCTCCATTCGGCAAAGCAGATACTGATATCCGAGATCGTCCTCTCGAAGAAGCTCACCTATGAAGAAGTCGAGTCGCGCATCAACGCCTCGCTCGCGCAGATCAGTTGACCGCGCAGGCGCCACAAGCCTACCAGGCGCCCTGCATTCGTAATCGCCCTTTACACGGAGGATTTATCCTCCGTAGTTCTTTGTGAAAGGATTTGGCGGGGTATGGCATTCATGGGCGGGATAATGGACTTACTGAGGCTGAAAGGCAAAAAAGACCGCTTCTGCTCGGCGGTAATCGTCGCTGCCGGGTCATCGAAGAGGATGGGCTCGGAAGACAAGCTCTTCGTGGAAATCTGCGGGGCGCCGGTGCTGGCCCATACGCTCATGTCGTTCCAGAAAGCGGAAGGGGTCGACGAAATCATTGTCGTCGCGCGCGAGGACTGCCTGGAACGGGTCGGCGGCATCTGCAGGGCATTCGGCATAGGCAAGGCAGCGAAAATCATGGTGGGCGGGGACACGAGGCTCGACTCGGCGATCAGCGGCGCCTTCGCCGCCTCGGGGAAAGCGAAACTGATAGCCATACACGACGGCGCCAGGCCGTGCGTCAGCGCCGACGTCATCGAGTCCGCGATAGGCGCCGCCGGCAAGCGCCATGCCGCAGCCCCCGGGCTGGCCGTGAGCTCTACGCTGAAGAGGGCAAAGGACGGGATCATTGCCGAAACTGTAGACAGGGAGGGCCTGTTTGAGATACAGACCCCGCAAGTGTTCGCCGCCGAAATCATAAGGGCCGCACTGACCAACGCTCGGAAGAAAGGCGTCGCCGTGACGGACGACTGCCGGGCGGCCGAACTGATAGGCGCGCCGGTCCACATGACGGAAGGGTCGCGCAGCAACATAAAGATCACTACGAGGGAAGACCTGGTCGTTGCGGAGGCGATCCTGCGAAGCCGGGGAACGGCCGGAACAGAGGGCTGACGGTTGGGAGGCGACGGGATGCGCGTTGGTTTCGGGTACGATGCACATAGGATGAAGAAAGGGCGCAGGTGCGTCCTTTGCGCAGTCGAGATACCCGGCGACTACGGGCCCGACGGGCATTCGGACGCCGACGTCCCGCTGCACGCGCTTATGGACGCGATGCTCGGCGCGCTGGCGATCGGCGACATAGGCAAGCATTTTCCCGACTCGGACGGGAAGTGGCGGGGCGCGGACAGCCTCGAGCTGCTGAAGGGCGTCTACGCCATGGTGCGCGAGCGAGGCTACGCGCTTGGGAACGCCGACCTCACGATAGTGCTGGAGACGCCGAAGCTGTCGCCGTATATCGGCGAAATGCGGGAAAGGGTCGCGGGGGCCCTTGGCGTAGAGACAGGCCGCATAAGCGTAAAGGCCACGACCGAGGAAAAGATGGGGTTCACGGGCGACGGGACGGGGATAACCTCAACCGCAGTCGTGCTGCTGGAAGAAACGCAACAATAATTTTCCCATTGTCTTATTAGCGAAAATGTAGTATCATGTCAGAATCAGGGCAGCGGCAGCCACAATGTTGAGGATGTATAGAATATGGAAACAATAGACGCTTTGCTTGAACAGATACCGGGGCTGCTGATGTCTCTCAGGCACACGATCACCGTATGGGATGTCGTCGACATCCTTATCATCACTGTCCTCATATACCGCATCCTCTCCTTCATGCGCAAGACGAGCGCCAGCAGCGTAATGAAAGGGCTCCTGCTCATCGTGGGGGTCGCGCTGCTCTCGTTCCTGTTCGACATGTACGTACTGACCTACTTGCTGCGCCAGGTGCTGCAAATGGGCATCATACTCATCGTCGTCCTTTTCCAGCCCGAAATAAGGAAAATGTTCGAGCACATGGGCACAAGGCGCCTGAACTTCCTGTTTTTCAAGCGCGGGAGGGACGAAAACGTAGAAGCGGGCATATCCAACGTCATCGCCGCCAGCGAGTCGATGGCCAAGAGCAAGACAGGCGCGATCATCGTGTTCGAGCGCGAGGTCGGCCTGAACGACTTCGCCGTTACCGGCACAAGGGTCGACGCACAGGCCTCTTCGGCACTGATACAGAACATCTTCTACCCGAACTCGCCGCTGCACGACGGCGCCCTTATCGTGCGCGAAGGCAGGCTCCTGGCCGCCGCGTGCATGCTGCCGCTATCAAACAACATCAACCTGAGCCGCGACCTCGGCATGAGGCACAGGGCCGGCCTCGGGATCAGCGAGCGCTCGGACGCGGTCGTGGTCATAGTCTCGGAACAGACGGGCACGATTTCCGTCGCGGTCGACGGGATGCTCAAGAGGCATCTCACCAAAGACACCCTCGAGAAGCTGTTGGCGAAAGAGCTGAGCTCGGACAAGGGAAAGCCCGCCAAAGACAAGGCGCCAAAGGACGACGACGGGAAGGAGGACATGTGATGCTTGAAAAAACGCTGAACAAAGTCTTCTCCAGCAGGATCTTCTACATATTTTTCGCCCTGCTCGTTTCGATCGCGCTTTGGCTCTATGTGCAGTACACGGAGAACCAGGACCGGACCTGGGACGTGGCAAACATCCAGGTGGTCTACAAGAACGCGGACGTCCTCAGGGACAAGGGCCTCCTGATATCGTCCATGGACCCCGAGACCGTGGCGATTTCTTTTGAGGCGTCCCGCTCCGCAGGGTCGCGGCTCATGGCAAGGGGCGCGGTCACGGTGGAAATAGACCTGGCCAACATCAGCACCACCGGGGCGAAGCCCCTCCAGTACGAGATCATCTACCCGGCGGGCATAGACAGCAGCTCCGTAAGGGTGCTGTCGAGGTCCGTCGCGGCGATATCCCTGCTCGTCGACAGGCTGAGGGACGTGGCCATACCTGTCCAGGTGAGCTACAAGGGGGGGACGGCGTCGGACGACCTGATAGTCGAGACCGAGGAGTACTCCCCGCGCACGATAACGGTCGAAGGGCCCGAAGACATCATATCCAGGATAAGCCACGCGTTTGTCCCAATCCCGAGGGAAAACCTCTCGGCCACTTTTACGGACGACCTGGGGTTCGTGCTGATCGACAAAAACGGCGACGAGATCGACGAAAGCGTGACGGACTCCCTCTTGTTCAGCCACGACACGATACGCGTAACAGTCCCGATCAGGCTGGTCAAGAAAGTGCCGCTTTACATCGAGCTCATGCACGGCGCCGGGACGTCGGACGCCAATACGATGGTGACATACATCCCGCCGTTCATAACGGTTTCCGGCGACCCGGAGAGCATCAGGGACTTCAACAACATCCTGCTCGGCACCATAGACACGACGCGCTTCACCGAGACGACGACAGAGGCTTTCCCGATCCTGCTCCCGAACAATTTCACCAACATCTCCGGCGAGTCGGAAGCCCATGTCCTCGTGGAAGTGGTAGGGCTCGCGATCGCATACTACAGCACGCCAAACCTGCAGTACGTCAATGTCCGCCCCGGCTTTACGGCGACCATCACGACGCAGACGCTCGACGTGAGGATACGCGGCCCGAAGGAGGACCTTGACAACCTGGACTCGCTGACCAACATCAGGGTCGTCGCCGACCTCAGGGACTATGATCCGGGGACATACTTCGTCCCTGCCAGGGTGTTCATCGACGGCATCGACGCGGACATCGGCGCGGTCGGGGAACGCTACAGGATCACCGTTACGATTGAGAAAGAATGACATAACGGATGTTCGGGTATGTTCGCCCCGTTCAAGGGGAACTAAAGGTCAGGGAACTTGAGAGCTTCAGGGCCTGCTACTGCGGCCTCTGCCACGCGCTTGGGAAGAAGTACGGGCTGGCCTCGCGCTTCGTGCTGAACTACGAGCTTGTGTTCCTGTCGATGCTGCTCTGGGGCGAAGGCGACCCCCTGGGCGTCAAGCGCGGCCGGTGCATCGCCAGCCCGCTGCGCAGGAGGCGCTACTGCGGGCGGAACGCGGCGCTCGACACGGGCGCGGGGTACAGCGTGATACTGGCATGGTGGAAGCTCAGGGACTCGATAGCCGACGAGCCGCCAATAAAGGCATTGCCCTACAGGGCGCTTTGCCTCATCCTGTCCGGGGCGTACAGAAAGGCCGCAAGCGAGTTCGGTGACTTCGACGCGAAGGTCAGGGAAGAGGTGGCCGCCCTCGGAAGGTACGAGGCGAGCGATGAGAAGTCGCTCGACGGGGCGGCGGACAAGTTCGCGCGGATAATAAAAGCCGCCGCGCCGGACTCCATGCCGGAAAAGGCGCGCCGCCCGATGCAGGAGATGCTGTACCACCTTGGGCGCTGGATATACATCATCGACGCGTGCGACGACTATGCCGGCGACGCGAGGGCGGGCCGGTACAACCCGGTCGCGGCGCTCTATCCTCCCGCTGATGGCAGGCTTCCGGCGGACTCGGCGGCGCAGCTTGAAACGACGCTCTCGCACTCCTGCAACCTGGTTGGCTCCGCTTTTGCGCTTATGCCTGGGAACGTATGGACGCAGACCGTCGAGAACATGATATACCTGGGCATGCCGGACGCGTGCTCAAGGGTCTTCAGGGGCGAATGGCCCCCAAGTGCCCGTAAACTCAAAAAAAGTTTGGAAATGGACGTAGCAAATGAACGATCCCTATAGCACCCTCGGGATATCCCCCAAAGCGACCGACGCGGAGGTCAAGAAGGCGTACCGCGAGCTTGCGCGGAAGTACCACCCGGACAACTACCACAACAACCCGCTGTCGGACCTCGCGCAAGAGAAGATGAAAGAGATCAACGAGGCATACAACAGCATCCTCAAGATGCGCGAGGGCGGCGGCGCGTTCAGCTCCGGCGGCAGGGGAGGGGCATCCGGCGGCAGCCCCGAGGGCGCCAAAGTGCGCTCCGCGATAAACTCCGGAGACATGCGCTACGCGGAAGAGCTCCTCAACGCGTTCCCGTCGCGGGGCGCGGAGTGGAACTTCCTCATGGGCAGCCTGTACTACCGCAAGGGGTGGCTCAACGACGCGCAGAGGTACTACCAGACTGCGGTCAACATGGAGCCGGGCAACAGCGAGTACAGGCAGGCGCTCGGGTTCATGAACCAGGGCGGCCAGGCATACAGGCCGTTCGGGCACGGGCCGCTCCGCAACCAGGGGTGCGACATGTGCGACTGCTGCACTGCCATGCTTTGCATGAACATGTGCTGCCGCTGCAATTAGCGCTAGCGCCCTATGGGGTACATGTTATGAGTAAGAGGACGCGCAAGCTGGCGCTGTCGGCGCTGTTCGCGGCATTGGCGGTCATAATGCTTTACTTCGCCTCGATCTGGCCCACGGGCCAAGTCGGGCTGGCGGCGGCGGCGTCGGTGTTCACGGCTGCGGCGGTCATAGAAGCGGGCCTCCTCCCGGGCGTTTACGTCTTCGTCGTCAGTTCCGCGATTTCCCTGCTGCTCATGCCCGGCCGGGCGGCCCCGCTCCTGTACGCGCTGTTTTTCGGGTACTACCCGGTGATCAAGAGCCTGGTCGAGCGCATTGGATGGATAGCGGCGCAATGGGCGCTCAAGCTACTGGCGTTCAACGTCGCGCTGACGGTGGCCTGGTTCATTCTGCGGGAACTGCTGTTTGGGGCTCGCGAGAACATGCCGGGCGCGGCAGTGATATATCTGGCAGGCAACGCCGTCTTCGCGCTTTTCGACTACGGGTTCACAAAAATAATCTGGCTGTACACAAACAGGATCTCGAAATTCGGGAACAACGGAGGCGGGCGATGATCAGGAGCATGACAGGGTACGGCGGCGCGAAGGGCGCTTCCGGGAAAATCGACATTTCGGTCGAAGTCAAATGCGTGAACAACAGGTATCTCGACTGCACCGTCAAGATACCGAGAGTCTTCGTGTCCTTCGAGGAAGCCTTGAAGCAAGTCGTACAGAGCCGCATCTCGCGCGGGAAGGTCGATGTGTTCGTCACGATAGACTCCTCGAATGCCGACGACGTGGAGATCAGGCTGAACCGCCCGCTGGCGGAGGCGTACATATCGGCGCTGGCGGCCATGACCTCCGAATACGGCCTCAGCGGCGGGGTCTCGGCAGTCGAATTGACGCGCTTCCCCGACGTGCTGCAGGCCGAGAAACGCGAAGCGGACGCGGAGCAGCTCTGCGCGGCGATATCCGCGGTCCTTGGAGCCGCGCTTGAGGGCTTCGACGAAATGCGCGCCCGCGAAGGGGAGAAGCTGTGCCGCGACATCTCGGCCAGGCTCGACGCGATAGAGAGGCTGACCGTCATGGCGGAGGAAATATCGCCGAGGAGCGTCGCCGAGTACAGGAAGAAGCTCGAAGCGCGGATGCAGGAGATACTCCAGACGGCAGGCGTCGACGAAGCGCGCATATTGGCCGAAGCTGCGATCTTCGCGGACCGCGTCTCGATAAACGAAGAGACCGTCAGGCTGCGGAGCCATATCGCGCAACTGCGCGAGATGCTCGACAGCGGCGAGCCGGTGGGCAGGAAAATCGATTTCCTGGTCCAGGAGTTCAACAGGGAGGCCAACACCATCGGTTCGAAGGGCAACGACGCCGAGATGTCGAGGCTCGTAGTGGACCTGAAGGCGGAAATCGAAAAGATACGCGAGCAAGCGCAGAACATAGAGTAACTAATGCGGTCTGCGGACCGCAAGTGGCTAGTGGCTAGTGGCTGGTGGCTAGTAGACGTGGGAAACGAAATAACCTGTTTATTATTTGCGTTATGCATGTGTAAGCGGACTATTAGAACTGGTGGGTGCAATGAAGCTTATCAACATTGGGTTTGGCAACATGGTCTCGGCGCACAGGATAATCGCCATTGTCAGCCCCGAGTCCGCGCCGATAAAGCGGATAATCTCGGACGCGCGCGTCAAGAACCTGCTCATAGACGCGACGTACGGGAGGCGGACCCGGGCAGTAATAATCGCCGACAACGGCGCCGTGATACTCTCGGCGATCCAGCCAGAGACGGTCGCGTCGCGGCTCGGCGGCAAACAGGACCAGGATTCGGGGGGCGCGGGAGATGAGCGGTGACAGGGGGAGGCTCATTGTCATTTCGGCGCCGTCCGGAGCGGGAAAGAGCACGATAATCCGGCGGATCGTCAGCCTCCGCCCCGACCTCATACTGTCGGTCTCCGCCACGACGCGCCAGCCGAGGGCCGGCGAGAAGGACGGCGCCGCCTATCATTTCGTCACAAAGGAGCGCTTCATGGAAATGATACGGCAAGGCGAGTTCCTGGAGTACGCCGAATACGTGGGCGAGTTCTACGGTACCCCTAAGGGACCGGTCTTCGAGTGGATCGAAAGCGGCAGAGACGTGATCCTCGAGATTGAGATACGCGGCGCGAGGCAGGTCATGGCACAGTCGCCGGGCGCCACGACCATATTCATCGTTCCTCCGGACATGCAGGAACTTGAGAGGCGGCTGCGGGGGCGCAGGAGCGAGCCCGAGGAGAAGCTGGCGTCCAGGCTGGAGAAGGCCCTGCTGGAGCTCGAGGAGAAGGAGCTCTACGATCACATAGTCGTCAACGACGACGTCTCCAGGGCGGCAGGGGAGATCCTGGAGATTATCGGCGGAGCACAATAGCAATCTACGTACTATTCCCTGCAATTAAAACACGAAACCGTACCACTAATTTTCCATTTTCAATTTTCAATTTTCAATTTGGGCTGCGAAGCAGACCTTTATGAACAAACCTGCGAAAGGACTGAAGAACATGCTGTATCCGTCACTGGCAAGCCTGCTCAAACAAGTCAACAGCCGTTACCTGCTGGTCAACATCATTGCGAGACGAGCCAGGGATATTTCCAACAACGCTGCGGACAACGACGAAATCACCGATGAAAAACCAGTTTCCAGGGCGATCGCCGAGTTGGCCAAGGGCGAACTGCGCGTCACGATCCCCGACGAACTGTGAGTTTTAACTGCTTATGGGGCACAACATAGCGAAGATTGCCGTTTCCGCAGCGACATTCCATATCGACAGGCCATACGACTATGAGATACCGGACGGACTGGCGGGGCGCGCGGTCCCGGGCATGAGGGCGCTCGTGCCGTTTGGGCGGGGAAATGGCAAGAGCGAGGGGATCATCCTTTCGCTTGCCTCCCGGAGCGATCGGGACGGGCTCAAGGCGATCGACTCCCTGCTCGACGAAGCCCCGGTCCTCGGCGAGGAAAGCATCCGGCTCGCCCTATGGATGAGCGACAGGTTCTTCTGCACCGTGTTCGACGCTTTCAGGGCGATGCTGCCGGCCGGGATGTGGCCCAGGGAAGGCGGCGCCCGTCAGGGCGACAAGACGATTTCCATCGCCGTCCTGAACGTGACGGGCGAAGAAGCGGACGAGCTTGCGGCAAAAAAGCAAAGGTCCGCGCCGAAGCAGGCCGAAGTCCTCGAAGTCCTGGCAGGGGCCGGCAGCATGCCGGTCAGGGACGTCTGCTTTTCCACGGGGGCGGCGGCGGGCGCTGTAAGGGCCCTCGAAAAGCAGGGGGTCATAACGATAGAGAAACAAGAGGTGTTCAGGAGGCCCGCCGTCAGCGCAATGCCGGACCCCGGGCCGATCGAGCTCAACCGCGAACAAAGCGCGGCTTTCAGCGAACTCGCCGCGCTGCTCAGGAGCGACAAGGCGGAAGCGGCGCTGCTCTACGGGGTAACGGGCAGCGGAAAGACGCTCGTGTACATAAAGCTCATCGAGGAGGCCCTGGCGCTCGGGAGGACCGCGATAGTGCTGGTCCCGGAGATAGCGCTGACGCCACAGACTGTCAGCATATTCGCGGCTTATTTCGGTGACAGCGTAGCCGTCCTGCACAGCGCCCTCGGAACGGGCGAGCGATACGACGAGTGGAAGCGTATACGCTCCGGCGCCGTCAAGGTCGTCGTAGGGACCCGCTCGGCGGTATTCGCGCCGCTGTCCGGACTGGGGCTGATCGTGATCGACGAGGAGCAGGAACACACGTACAAATCCGAGGGCAGCCCCCGGTACCATGCCAGGGAAGTCGCGAAGTTCCGCGTAGCGCGCGCGGGCGCCCTCCTTCTGCTTACCTCCGCGACGCCGTCCGTCGAGAGCATGTGCAACGCGAAGGAAGGCAAATACAGGCTCTTTCGAATCGAAAGCAGATTCAACGAGCAGCGCCTGCCCGACGTCCTCATCGCCGATATGAAGCAGGAGCTAAAAGCCGGCAACGGCGGGTCATTCGGATCGATCCTCCGCCGCGAGATAGAGGCGAACATCGCGAACGGGGAACAGAGCATTCTCTTCATCAACAGGCGCGGCACGAACCCGCTTGTGGCATGCGGGGAGTGCGGATATACCTTCAAGTGCAGGAAATGCAGCGTGTCAATGACATACCACTCGGCGAACAGGCGCCTCATATGCCATTACTGCGGTTACTCGCTGCAAGTGCCGGACAGTTGCCCGGATTGCGGAGGGAGGCTGAAGTACATCGGCGCGGGCACCCAAAAGGTCGAGTCGGAGCTGGCGGAGCTTTTTCCCGGCATAGGGATAATACGCATGGACGCGGATACGGTGTCGAGGATCAACTCGCACGACAGGCTCCTTTCGCGTTTCCGGGAAGGGAAAGCGGATGTGCTGCTCGGGACGCAGATGGTCACCAAGGGGCTGGACTTCGAAAACGTGACGCTCGTGGGCGTGCTGTCGGCCGACTCGTCGCTGTACATGGGCGATTACCGTGCCCACGAAAAGACTTTTTCGCTGATCACGCAGGTCGTCGGGCGCTCGGGAAGAGGGGAAAAGCCCGGCAGGGCAGTCATCCAGACGTTCACGCCCGGGCACGACGTCATCAGGCTGGCGTCGAAGCAGGACTATGACGGTTTCTTCGACCGCGAGATGGTCCTGCGGAGGACGCTCCGATGCCCTCCCGTCCGGGACCTCCTGACGCTGTCCGCCACAGGGACGGACGAGCAGGCGGTAGTGGCGTCCTGCACCATGCTGCGGGGCGCGCTTGAGTCCTACTTCAGGGAGGACAGAGGGATAACGGTAATGGGACCGGCGCCGGCGCCGGTGACGAAAGTTAACAACAGGTACAGGTACAGGCTGCTTGTGCGATGCGAGAACACGAAGCGCGTCAGGGACACGGTCGCGCACACCATCAGGGAGTTCGCGCGAGACAGGCTGGGCAGGGGAGTCACGGTTTTTGCCGACGCCGACGTTTATGACTAATGCGGTCTGCGGACCGCAAGTGGCTAGTGGCTAGTGGCTGGTGGCTAGTAGACGAGGGCAACGAAACAACTTGTTTTCTATTTGCGTGGCGCGGGAGTAAGCGGACTAACATTAGGAGTTTATAATGGCAATCAGGAACATTTTGCGGGGGGACGATCCGGCGCTGAGGAAGCACAGCCGGACAGTGACCGACTTCAACAAGCGCCTCCATGTCCTGCTCGACGACATGCGCGAGACGCTGATAGAAGCCAACGGGCTCGGGCTTGCGGCGCCGCAGGTAGGCGTTTTGCGCAGGGCCGTCCTGATCGTGGACCTCAGCATTGAGAGCGAAGACCCGGAAGACCAGATAATCGAGCTGGTTAACCCCAGAATCTTCGAGGTTTCGGGGGAACAGACAGGCAGCGAGGGGTGCCTGAGCATCCCCGGCGTCTACGGCCTCGTCTCGCGCCCGGAAGAGGTCAAGGTGCGGGCCCAGGACAGGTACGGCAAGACGTTCGTGCTGCGCGGCAAGGAGCTGACCGCGCGGGCCATCTGCCACGAGACAGACCATCTGGACGGGATCGTCTTCACGTCGCTGACGGACCATATCCTCACCGAGGAAGAGCTCGAGGCGATGAGAGAGGAACGGGAAGCCAAGCGGGCGGAGAGCAGGGCGAGGAAAGAGGAAAGCGGGGACCCGGAAGAAGAGAATCGGGCGCCGACGGATAAGAGCAGGGACCCGGAAGAAGAGAGCCGGGCGCCGACGGACGAGAGCGGGGAAAGGGGTGCGGAACCGCTGTGCCAGTGAGGATAGTGTTCATGGGGACGCCGGAGTTCGCCCGGGCGCCGCTCGAAAGGCTGTACGGGGAAGGGCACGACATAGCCGGCGTTTTCACCCAGCCCGACAAGCCGAGCAACCGCGGCATGAAAGTGGCCTGCGGCCCGGTAAAGGAACTGGCGCTGTCGCGGCGGACGCCGGTCTTCCAGCCGGGAACGCTAAGGGACGGAGAGGCGGCGGATATCCTGCGCGGGCTCAGGTGCGATCTCATCGCCGTGGTCGCGTACGGGAAGATCCTGCCCCGCGATATACTGGAAATGCCGCCGATGGGCGCCGTCAACATCCATGGCTCGCTGCTGCCCAAGTACCGCGGCGCAGCCCCTATACAGTGGGCGGTGCTGAACGGCGAAAGGGAGACAGGGGTAACCTCGATGCTCATGGCCGAGGAACTCGACGCGGGCGACGTCCTGTTTGCAAAGAAGACGGCCATCGGAGAGGACGAGACGGCCGGGCAGTTGTACGGCAGGCTCAGCGCCCTCGGCGCGGAACTGTTGTGCGAGACGGTCGGCGCGATTTCGCGAGGCGTGGCCGTCCCCATCGCGCAGGACCACAGCGAGGCGACGTACGCGCCTCCCCTTAACAAGGGAATGGCGCCGATCGACTGGACGGAGACCGCGCACAGGATAAAATGCAAGGTCCGAGGGCTCGATCCATGGCCGGTCGCGACGGCGGAGCTCAACGGGAAGGCCTTCAAGGTATACAGGGTGGAAATCGGAGCCATCAAAGCGGACAAGGCCCCGGGAAGCATCGTGTCGTCAGGAAAGCATGGGATCGAGGTCGCGTGCGCGGACGGTACGGTCGTGATCAAGGAGCTGCAGGCGCCGGGCGGGAAGAGGATGGCGTCGGCCGACTATATTAGGGGCCATGGGATAACAATGTAGACCCAAGGCGGCCTGCGGACCGCATATGGCTGGTGGCCGGTGGCCGGCGGCCGGTAGACGGGGGTAACGAAACGATGAGAGAGTCATACAAAAGGACTTCGGCGAGGGAGGTTGCGTTCAAGGCGCTCGGGCTCTACCGCCGCGACAACGCGTGGTCGGAGCTTGCGCTGAACGCCTTGCTTGGAAACGCCGGCCTCTCAAAGCGCGATGCGGCGCTGGCGACCCAGATACTGTGCGGCGTCCTGCAGAACATGGCGCTATGCGACTACTATGCCGAGCACTTTTCGACGATCGAACTCAGGAAGCTCGAGCCAAGGGTCCTTGACATCCTGAGGCTGTCGATTTACCAGATCACGTTCCTGTCTAAAGTCCCGAACAGCGCGGTCGTAAACGAGGCTGTGTCGCTCGCCAAGAAGTATTCGAACCAGAGCGCGGCCGGCTATGTGAACGCAGTGCTCAGGAAAGCGGCGGTCGCTGCCGAAAGCGGCGAGCTGCCGGAGATAGCCGGCGACCCGATGCACCAACTGTCGATAAGGTACAGCCATCCCGACTGGCTCGTCAGGGAGTTCTGCGACATCCTGGGCCGTGACGGCGCGAAGGCCCTTCTCGTCGCAAACAATGCCGAAGGCGCACCCGTGACGGCCCAGGTCAACACGCTGCTCGCCAGTACGGACGAGGTCCTCCGCCTCCTCAGGGCGGAAGGAGTCGAGGCGTCAAGGCACGAATGGCTGAAGGACTGCATCGAAATGCGCGCGATGGGGAACATTACAAGACTGGACGCCTTTGAAAGAGGCTTGATCTACGTCCAGGACGTGTCGGCAAGGCTTTCCGTAATTGCTGCCGAACCGAAAAAGGGGAATTATGTGATCGACGGCTGCGCAGCCCCCGGGGGGAAATCCTTCACTGCGGCAATAGCGATGGAGGATACCGGCAGGATCGACGCATGCGACATTCACGACGCGAAGCTCCGGAACCTGGAGAGCGGCGCCGCAAGGCTTCACATCCGAATAATCGACACGATAAACAGGGACGCCCTGACGCCGTCGAGCGAGCCTTCCGGCACTGCTGACGTCGTTATTGCGGACGTGCCGTGCTCAGGCTTCGGAGTGATACGCAAGAAGCCGGAGATAAGGTACAAGTCCAGACAGGACGTGGCAGGCCTGCCCGAACGGCAGAAGAGCATGATCTCCTCGCTGTCGTCTTATGTCGCTCCCGGCGGAGTGCTGCTCTATTCGACGTGCTCCGTCCTGCCGTGCGAGAACGAAGGCGTCGTCCGGTGGTTCCTGGGAGCTGACAGCCACTTCGCGCCGGAGCCATTCACGCTTCCTGGGCTGGGGCGGGTGGACGGCGGGATGGTAACCCTCTGGCCGCACGTCCACGGAACCGACGGGTTCTTCATCTGCAAGCTGCGCCGCGACGACAGATGCGCTATCTGAGCCCCCTTCGCGCTAAGGGGGTGCCGTCCGCAGACGGCGGGGGTTGTCCTAATGCGGTCATTACAGTGAAACCATAACAGATATGAAACAAGACATAAAATCCATGCTATTCGAAGAGCTCACCGACTACTTCGCGCAAGCCGGCGAGCGCACCTTCCGCGCGGAACAGGTCTTCCGCTGGCTGCACAGCGGCGCGCGCGGATTCGGCGGGATGACGGACATCCCGGAAAAGCTCAGGGAAAAACTGGACTCGGAGTTTTTCGTCACTGCGCCCGAAATCATCAGGAAGCAGGTTTCCCGTATTGACGGGACGGTAAAGTACCTATGGGGTATGCGGGACGGCGCCGCGGTCGAGAGCGTGGCGATGGAATACTCGCACGGGAACACGGTCTGCATATCTTCGCAGGTCGGGTGCCGAATGGGCTGCGCGTTCTGCGCTTCGTCCATAGGCGGCCTCGCGCGGAACCTGGCAGCGTCGGAGATGCTCGACCAGGTCATGTTTTCCCGGCTCGACTCGGGGAAGGACCTGTCCAACGTGGTACTGATGGGAATCGGGGAGCCGCTGGACAACTTCGACAACGTCGAGCGCTTCCTGCGGCTGGTCAACCACCCGATGGGAATGAACGTCGGCGCGCGCCATATATCCGTTTCGACGTGCGGCATACTAGAAATGATTGACAAATTGGCGCAGTGTGATATACAATTCACTCTGTCGGTGTCGCTGCACGCTCCTGACGACGAGACGCGCTCGCGGCTCATGCCCATAAACCGAGACTCCGGCGTCGACAAGCTGCTCGATGCGTGCGCCCGCTACTTCGCGAAGACAGGAAGGCGCGTGTCGTACGAATACGCGATGATCGACGGGGTAAACGACACCTTGCGCCAAGCGGGGCTCCTGGCGCGGAAGCTCAGGAACACGGGAAGCCACGTGAACCTCATACCCCTCAGCGACGTCCCCGAAAGGGCGTTGCGCGGGAGCGGGCCGGAAAGGGTCAATGCTTTCTGCGGCTTGCTCCGGGAAAAGGGCGTCAACTGCACGGTGCGCCGCAGCCTTGGCGGGGATATTACGGCGTCGTGCGGCCAACTCAGGCGGCGCGAGCTTCGATAAGCAGCCAAAAATCTCAATGGAGAGTCACAATGGATCTTTGGGGAACGACAAACAGCGGAAAGGTGAGAAGGCAGAACCAGGACGTTTTCAAGGTCTTGTT
>Ga0123353_10003694_pt1 | contig 19445 bp, 20 predicted proteins | sample TergutLab28metaG_3_FD_92763 | JGI IMG/M metagenome (GOLD analysis project Ga0123353, IMG submission 92763) | Labiotermes labralis P3 segment gut microbial communities from Petit-Saut dam, French Guiana - Lab288 P3 | ecosystem: Host-associated > Arthropoda: Insects > Digestive system > Gut ... | reverse complement strand
TTAATATAATTTTTAGATATTTGCAACAACTTTGTAAATATCTCTACATCTATTCCTGCGTTTTCAGAAATTAATGTGTATTTTCCAGTTGTGTTTCCTTCTTTGAATACTAATTCTAAAATGTGCTCGATACTCCTAGTGATCATCTTAACAGAGTCATCTTCCAGTTCGATTGATATCTTAGAATTGTTTTCATCATATAATAATTTATTATCTATCATAATCCCTTTTGTTTTGTTTTCTTGTGTTTCCTCAGGATTAATTAATGTTGTTTTGATATTAATTTTACTCATTAAGGCACCAACTCGAAAACATTATAGCACACTAATTATTAATTGTATATATCTTTTTTTATAATAAAAAAAATGTAACATTTTTATTACATTTTTATTTTTCTTTTCGGTTTTAATTCCATTTTTTCTCTAACTGTTTGAGTAGTTCTTCTTTGATTTTCTTAAATAGTTAGTAATCTACTATATTCTTCAGAAGTCATAACTTCCATTATTCTTTTAACCAAGTAATGTTCAGTATCAACACCGCCATTAGTTAAATTAACATCAAACGCTGTAGCTATTGTTTCAACTGCTGTAATAAACGAAATATTTAATATTTTAGAAACATATTCAAATATATTGCCATTTTCTTTACAAACTGGACAATGAAACATTTGAGTTGCTTCATATAACACCAATGGTTCATTACATTCTTTATTAAAAGGACAAACTACTTCATAACGATTATTAGATTGTAATTTAATTTGTTTTGGAGACAAAGAATGTAAAGCAATACTAGTAATTAAAATACTCGATTCTTTTATTACTTCATCTAATTTAATTTTCGAATGCTTATGATAGTAACCACTTTTATATAAAGTGTCATGTAACAATTCAATTGCTTTTAAGAAATTATATTTTTGTTCAAAGATATCCATATTTTTTTCTTTTAAAGCTGAATTTTCATACTTATATCTTAAAGCAGTAACTTTAGACAATGATTGTTGGTCTATGTCTTCACCTCTATAATAAATTTTTCTTTCAACATTGTTAATCTCCCAAGGAAGTTTTTTAAACATCTCTTCAATAAAACAGATATCTTCATAATAAATAATATCTTCCCTAACTTCAAAACCTTTTTCACTTAAATATGCATTAATTCTCATTGATACCCCTCCTGCACAATTTGGTATTTTAGCAAAAATATTTGATAAAGCCAAGTCTTTTTCTATTATTTGTAAAAAAAAGAAGATTACTCTTCTTCAATAATTGCTTCTTTAGCTTCTTTTTCTTTAACTTCTTTAGAGATTGTTTTATTTAAAACTTCTGAATAATCTGTGCTTTGGCTATTATAATATACATATCCCACTATTTCCGATATTGAATATAGAATCATAAATGCCCCAAGTAGATTAAAGAATCTTTGAGTTAATATTACAACTCCTAGTATTATCATAAATAAAGATATAAGAATAAATAGTTTTGATCCTTTACCATCTATTCTTCTAACAGCTATTCCTAGTATTAATTTATTTATTCCTGTTATAAGTACTAAGACTCCAATTACAATACTAATTGTTACAGGAATAAATGTCGGAAACATGGCAATTACCAGCCCAAGAAATATAAAAAATATTCCCGATACAAAACTGTTTGGTCTTCTATTTTCTTTTTTTCTAAATACACTATCTATAATAAGTTTAGTGAATCCTGTTAATATGAGAATTCCTGCTATTATATATCCTATTAAACTAAATACAATATCACTACCATTAAGTAAAAATACAATACCAATAACTAATGCTAAAATTGATGCAAATAGTGATTTTCTATTTATTGGTTCTTTAGTCTCAATCACAATATCACGTCCTAATCTCAATTATACCACAAAAGAAAACAACTATAAATTATAGTTGCTTTTTATTATCTATTACTTCTTTGATCAAATCTATAAATTCATCAATACCAATTGTTGAGGTTTCTGTAGAGCCAAACAATCTATAACTGATTTCTTTATTATCTCTTTCTCTATCTCCAAGTATTAATGTATATGGTATTTTCATAGTTTGACTAGTTCTCATTCGATATGATAGTTTTTCATCACTATCATCCATAGTAACTCTAAAGCCTTCTTTAAGTAGTCGTTCTAAAATATCATGTGAATATTCTAAATGATATTCATTATTGACTGGAACAATATTAATTTGCGTTGGTGAAAGCCATAATGGGAATGCTCCAGCAAAGTGTTCAATAGCAACACCAATAAATCTCTCGATTGATCCATAGATAACATGGTGGAACATAATCGGTCTTTTTTTGGAACCATCTGAGTCCACATAAGTTAAATCGAAACGTTCTGGCATATTCATATCCAATTGTAGGGTTCCACATTGCCATTCTCTACCTAAGGCATCTCTTACCATGAAATCTAATTTTGGACCATAAAAAGCTCCATCACCAGGATTAATACTGTAATCCTTTTTCAAATCAATTAGTGCTTCTTCTAATAATTTTTCTGCTTTATCCCAAGTTTTTACTTCACCAATATATTTTTTTTCTGGTCTTGTTGATAATTCAACTCTGTATTCCAAACCAAACACATTATACATTCTGTCTATGAAATTAATAAACTTAATTATTTCTGAACCAATCTGGTTTTCTGTACAAAAAATATGGGCATCATCTTGAACAAACCTTCTAACTCTAAATAATCCAGATAAAGCTCCTGATGCTTCGTGACGATGAACTAATCCCAGCTCACCTATCCTTAGTGGGAAATCTTTATAAGAATGCAAAGCATTTTTATAGACTAACATCGCTCCTGGACAACTCATCGGTTTAATAGCAAACTCTTTATCATCTATTTCCAATGTATACATATTTTCTTTATAGTTAAACCAGTGACCTGAAATTTCCCATAGTTCCTTGCTTAACATAATTGGAGTATTAATAAATGTATATCCTTCTTTAGTGTGCTCTTGATACCAAAATTCCTCTAGTTTATTTTTTATTGTCATACCATTTGGTAGCCAAAATGGAAATCCTGGACCATATTCACTAATCATAAATATATCCAGTTCTTTACCTAATTTTCGATGATCTCTTTTTTTAGCTTCTTCTAATAAATATACATGTTCTTGTAATTCTTCTTCATTCTCAAAACATATACCATATACTCTTTGTAACATTTTATTATTAGCGTCAGCTTTCCAATATGCGCCTGATACTTTTAACAGTTTGAAGTGTTTTAATTCTTTTACTGTTTCAACATGAGGTCCTCTACATAAGTCTGTGAAGTCCCCTTGGTTATAACAAGTAATGTTTTCATCTGTCATATTGTTAATTAGATCTTCTTTATATTCATCACCCTTAAACTCTTTTAAGGCTTCTTCTTTTGTTAGGTCTCTTCTAATTATTCTTTTACCATCTTTACTTATTTTTTTCATTTCTTTTTCGAGTTTATCGATATCTTCTTCTTTAATAACATCATCACCTAAATCGATGTCATAGTAAAAACCCTCTTCTATTACAGGGCCAACCCAAAATTTAGCGTGAGGATATATATTCTTAATTGCATGTGCGAGTAAATGTGCACAACTGTGATTAAGTATACTTAAGTTTTCATTTTCTTTAATATTCTTCATATTCTGAACCTCTATCTATTATTTTTTGTTTTGCTTTTTTATAATTCTTTGTTGATTCCGTTTTATTTGAAATTGCTTTTCTAATAGCACGATAATATGACATCTCTCCTGATTTTTTATAATGCGACATTAATTTTTCTAATTCATAAATTGGCATAGCGCTTAGAGAATATGCTTTTTCAGTTGTTTCTTCTTTAACTTCTTCTTTTAAGGATTTTGTTTTTATCATTCTCGTGATTTCTTTAATATCCAATCCAGAATGTTTATATCCATCAGCAATAAACGTGATTTCTTTGGTCTCTTCTATTAAGAGTGCGGTTGCATCTGTTAGACTCGTAATTATTAATGCTTGTGCCTCTAAATTCAAACAGGTGGTTTTCTGATTATTTATTATTAAATCTCTATAACTATATACATTTCCTACATCGGAACATATCAAACCTCTTTTTTCATTTGCTGCATCAATTAAACTCGATAGTAATTGTTTTTGATTTTCTCCTTCGCAAACGAATCGATGTTCCGTCATGTGTTTATCAAGCAGTCTATTGTTCTCAATAATTAACAATGCGTCCGTGCTCAATTCTGTTATTGTTTCAAATACTGAAACAAAGGATTCAGCAAGTTCTTCTTTGGTTTTTGATACTGTGAGTGGATTAGAAGGTACAACATAAGGCGCGAGTGAATATTTAGCATCTCTAACTAAGACGACTGAACCTGTATGTACAAGTGCTGGATTTTCTAATATGTGGGCATAACTTGTTCTTTTAATTTTAGGAAAAAGTTCATCCATATCTTTATGAGTCATGTTCTTGTTGTTACTGTGTGATATTCCGCACAATCTCTCTAAAAAGAAAGAAATATTTATATCCTCTATTTTTTTTAATCTGGCCTTATCGTTTTTCATAGTTTCACTCCTAAAACTCCTAAAAAAAACGCACTTATATTATATATAAGGAGCGTCTATACGCGGTACCATCCTACCTTGTTACTTTAACATTATAACGGATGTCTCCGGAATATATTACTAAATCTGCTCGTAGGTAGTAATCATATATTTATCTTGCTTAGGCTCACACCATTCCTAATTCGCTTTCAAGTATTTATACAACCGTATCCCAAATCATAGCATTTCTATTTTATATTCTAATTATATCATACTATGTTTTTTTTGTCATTAATTTCGTAAGTTTTTACTAATCATTTCTGCTTCTTTTGCTAGTTGCTTTATTCTTGATATGATTCTACCTGCTTTTACTGTTTCAACACCAGCTTTAGAATTTGATAAGTGTTCTTCTAATTCTTTCAAATTAAGATTTGAAGTAAAAAAAGTAGTTAATCCTTCTTCCATTCTATACTGTAACAAAGGACATAATATTTCGTCACGATTCCAAGCTGTTAAGTTTTCTGCACCTATATCATCAATTAATAATAGTGGAACACTTCTTACATACTCGTATTTTTCTCTGAAATCATTATCAAATGCACTACGTAAAAAGTCCGGCCAAAAGACTATTCCGCTTCGATGTCCTTGTTTTGCTAAATCATTTAACAAGGCTGCGATTAGATATGTTTTGCCACAACCAAAGTTTCCATGAAAGTATATTCCTTTCATTTTATTATCTGGATTATAGTTTTTATAAAACTCTCCTATCCATTTAATGGCTTCAAATCTGTTTTTATCATTCTTATGTATTTTAGAAATAGTCGCATCACGTAACATTGATGGTGTGTTAAAGTATTTTACATTTTCAAGATGTTTTGTTTCTCTAACACTTTTTTCATAATGTTTGCATCTTTTATATTCAAAATATAATTGTTTTTGTTTAACAATAGGCAAATAAACATGTCCTGGTATTTTATTTTGACAATCTAAAAGCGAACTACATTTAGTACAGTTAGTATATTCAGACGCACATTCCTCTAATATCGATGTATAGTTTTTTAAGTTTTCCTCTTTTAATTTTGATTTTTCAACAAGCATTTTAAAAATAGGATCTTTTAACGCCTTGTTAAATTCTTTAGATAAATCCACTTCTTCAAAACCACTTAAATTAAATTTTTTATCCATTGCTTGCATAAATCACCTAACTTCCAATTAGTTCTTCTAATTGTTTTATTTCTTCTTCCGTTGCACTAGTCTCTTCTATGTCTTGATTAAACCACTTTGGTTGAATATCTGTTTTTCTTCTATTATATTGTTGTGTTTTACCAACTCTTTTTTTATACTCTTCCTCAGCTATATTCATCGCATCTTCAACTGTCTCAATATTGCTTTTTTTCCACTGAGCAGCGATTGCATCGACAAATGCCTTATTAAGTTTATTCTTATTTATTTTTAGTACATAATCAATTAATACATTGACAACACCTGGTTTTAAATCTAAATCAAGTAATAAGTACGCGATTATATTTAAATCACTGTTTGTTGGATTGCCAGTTTTATACTTACTATTAATAAAATCATATGGACTTGTAGTTTCAAATAAATGAATAATTTTAGTTCTATTTGATGTATCTGGTTTATTGCTTCTTAAATATTCTGGTTGATTTTTATAAACAAGACCAGGGAGTTTACCCATATTATCAAATTTATAATAATTATTAGCATTGCTTCTTAATTTAGTTTTATCTATTGTATGACTATCAGTAATTGAGTTTCTAATTAGTTCAACCATATGCTCATTATCATAATCATATATAAAGGATACCTTTGTTAAAAACTCCTTCATATCTTTTGTAATACTTTTATGATTTAATATCTCGGTTGGTATCATGCTAAGTATTGTATTTATATCTATCTTAGAAATTATCTCTAAGTTACGAATATTTTTACTTCTAATATTGCCTATATTTGAGGCAATTGGAACAGAATTGCTCCAAGCAAAGACATCCGTAAATTTAGCAGTTATGTCTTCATAATTTCTAATATTAATAGTAGGTGTTTTAAAAAACTCTTTTATTCTCCGGTACTCCGTATCACCTATTGCATTATATAGTGCGGTACTTAATATTGGATTTTCTAAAAACTCTTTTGCACTCATAGGTGAATATAGTTCATATACAAAACTATTTACACTACCCTCTTTTACATATGTCTTTAATAATCCAATAGCTTCTAATTTTGTTCTTGCATCCACTAGCTCATTAACACTAATCATCATATTATTTAGAAGTGTATTATGAGTATGCTCAACTGACATCATTTCTAATCTATCTAAATATACACATAGTGCATTATATAGACTAACAGATACAGCACCGATTAAAGGCTCATATAAACAAATCAGAATTCTTCTATCATCCTGAATAGTTGTTTTATTAATAACAATAAACTCATCTGCTGGCAAAACATTGTTCATAGATTCACCTCTTATTCATTAATATTATATCATGATAATCAATCACTTCAACAAAAAAAGTGGTAAACCACTTTTACATAATCGCACAAATTACAAAGAATGCAATTCCAAGACATAACGTTAGTCGAGATATAAATAATTCTCCCCCGCGTTCTTTTCTATTAGCAAATAAATCACTACTAGCTCCACTCATAGCGTTAGCAGCACTTTCTGCTTTACCACTTTGAAGTAGAACAAGTGTAATTAATAATATTGATATTACAATTAATAAAACTTCCATAGTTACCTCCTAGGCATTAATAATTTAACATATATACTCAAATAAATCAAGATTCTTCTTTTCTTTTCAATACTGTTGTTGTTTTATTATCTAAGCTTATCTTAGACAATATATCATTCATCTCATCAATATTTAATGATTCTATTTCTTTGGCTTCATCTATAATTACTTTGCCATGATGAATTATATCATTGTTAATTTTATATGCTATGCCAGTTATATTATCACTCCTATAAATATATCTGCTCATTGATACTTTCTTTTTTCTATTTAGAGATTTTTCATCTATTTGTTTATCACTAATTTCTTTTTCTAGTTCAGTTAAAACTTTTTTATAGTCCATTGACTCAAACAACAATACAAACAGAATATGAGTTTCAGCAGGTACTGTATATATGGTTATATTGTCATGAATATATAACTTGCTTTTTAATCTCTCAAGTAAAGGAGATGTTTCATCGGCCTTAACACGAAAATAAATATCCAAATATTTTTGTAATCTATTAATCTCAAAACCTGAAGTATTTATTTTATATAAAAGCGCGACTTTTGGCAGTTCAACATCAAAAATAATTTCTTCATAATCACGTTCGATATTATCTGGTTCTTTATACTTTTCTTGTTTAATCTTTTTTGGTTTTGCAAATTCTTTTTTTGATTGATTTTCTTTTATAAGACCCATCAATTTCTCTGGTTCAATATTCCCTACAATTGTTAAGTACATGTTTGATGGATGATAAAATGTTTTGTAGCACTTATACAAATCTTCTTTACTTATACTGTTTATTGATTCTGATGTTCCAATAATTGGATGTTTTAAAGGATGATTAATAAACGTATTATACTGTGCTTTATCAAACAATTTAAAATATGGAATATCATCATACATTTTTATTTCTTGATCGATTATTCCTTTTTCTTTTTCTACATTAGCATCTGTAAAATATGGCTGCTGGACAAAATTTAATAAGTATTCTACATTTTCTTCTAGATGTCCTATTCCTGAAAATAGATAACTCGTATTCTGATGTGAAGTAAATGCATTTGAGTCGGCACCATTTTTAGTGAAGAAAGCAAATGGTTCTTCACCATTCTCAGTCTCAAATAATTTATGTTCAAGAAAATGCGCGATTCCTAATGGAGCATTAAATATGTTTTTTTCACCTAATGGTACAAAGTCATTATCAAATGATCCATAACTAGTTGAAAATGTAGCATATACATTTTTTACATCCTTTTTTGCTACTAGATTAACTAATAAACCATTATCTAATGTTTCAGAGTATAAATCTAAATCCATTTTTTTAAGTCTTTGTTTACGCATCAATCCCACCACCTTCTAAGAAGAAAATAGTATCTAATTTTATTTTATTAGCAACCCTCATAATATCATTTCTTGTTACTGTATCGATTTTTTCCATTTTTTGGTCTTTTGATTCATGATTGTAATATTCAATACCATAATAAACTGCCAATGCACCTTCAATACTATCTTCCATTTCAATCAGTGCATTTTTATAGTTAAGCTTGGCTGAGTCTATTTCTTCATCAGCAAATTTGCCATTCCTAATATCTTCTACTTGCGAAAGAATAAGTGCACATGCTAAATCATATTTATCAGCATCTATTCCTGCTCTAACAACTAAAAGGCTTAATAACTGTCGCAGATATGAGGATACCGAATAACACAAAGAATTAGCTTCTCTAACATTTTTAAACAACTTAGAATCTGGAGTTCCTCCAAGAATATGATTTAATACATATGATACATATTTTAACTCAAAATCAGTTAAATCTTCTGCCTTAAATCCCATATATAATTTACTCTGTTCAAACTCAGATTTTTCTGTACATAAGTGTACTTGCTTTCTTTTAAATTGCGTTTCATAATAATGCGAATCATTACTCATTGTTCGATTAGAAAACTTAAAATTTTCCGAAAAATATTTTCTTATTTCTTTTGGTTTAATATCACCTATTATGAATATATCTATACCATCATTTTTAATTACATCTAAGTAGTATTCATATAAGTTCTTTCTATTAATTTTTTTCAAATCTTCCATGTAACCACAGGAGCGGTATGATATTAATCCATCAGGTTCTAGTTCATCAAACAATCTAGTCGCACTGTAAGAGTCTGCGTTTTCTTTTAATGATAATATTTGATTTTCCATGTTTTTATATACTATATTAAATGATGATTCATCAAACTCTTTATTCTTAACATTAGGATTCAATATTATTTCTTTTAAAAACGAAAGAGATCTATCAAGCATGTTATCTTCCGTATATTTAGGATGCAAAAATCCAAATTCAAAACTAAGAATATTATAATTCCCAGATGATGTAGTATTACTTCTATATACTAATTCATATAATTCTTCTGTTTCAATCTCCATTTGTCTACTTGTTGAATAATTACGTGTTGATTCAATTAAAACATCTCCTAGAAGATTACGAATTGTCATTTCTTCTTTAGTTATTTTTCTTTTGAACTTTACTTTTACTGCTACTGTTTTAAATTTTTTTGTCTCAACAACATGTAGGTTAAAGTTCTTTTCTTTATATTTTGTGTACTTCATTATACCTCCCTATTTTATAATTCAACTGCGACATCTAAAGCTAGTGTCATCATTGATACAAACGACTCTTGTCTTTCTTCAGAACTTGTTTCTTCGCCAGTAACTAAAGAATCGGATACTGTTAAAATACAAGCCGCTTGCTTATTCGCTATATTAGCATTTTGAAAAAGAGCAAACGCTTCCATCTCTACTGCTATACAATCATGATCATAATAATATTTATCAACACTTTTTGGAGCATAAAAAGCTTCCGAACAATGTGTTCTTCCAACATGAAGTTCAATATTCTTTTTTTCTGCCATTTCCATAATTTTTTCATTTATATATTTAGAAGCATATAAAACAGGGCTGTTTTTTTGGGCAACTAAATCATCAAAACTTGTTTCTGAATATGTTGATTCTACAAGCAGAACATCACGTAATTTTAAGTCACTAGTATAAGCCCCACATGTACCTACTCTTATAATATTTTTTACATCATACATATTATATAATTCATATGAATATATTCCCATACTTGGAATACCCATACCAGATGCCATTACAGTTATTTTTTTATCTTTATAAAAACCAGTATAAGCTAGCATCCCTCTTACCTCATTAACTAATCTAGCATCATTTAAAAAATTATCGGCAATGAATTTTGCCCTTAAAGGATCTCCCGGCATAATTACAGTTGGGGCGATATCCTCTTTTTTTGCTGATATATGTACTGACATATTTTCCTCCTTATTACAAAAAAGAATAACTATTATTCTTCTTCCAATGCTTCTTTTTCCATATATGTTTTATACTCATTAGCATTTATCGTTATTCCTATAACTAGAATATATGCTAAAGCGTATATCCAAACCATTAACATTACTATACTTGATAAACTTCCATAAAAGAAATCATAATTAGCAAAATTTAAAAACCAAAACGAATATGCTGCTGTTGCTAATATCCATCCAATTGTAGTAAACAATGCTCCTTTTGTTGTACTACTACTTTTTATTCTTTTATCGGGAGCAACCACATAAATCAGTTTTACATTAAAGAATATTATAAATAACGCGATTGGCCATCTCGCGATAACAAGTGTGTTATAGAGAACATTCCATATACTATCGGGTGCAACAACATTTAGTAATTGCTCAAGTATTACGTTACCAAAAGCTAATATGACTAATGTAAAGACAAATAAGAATACCATGACAATAATTAGGAATAAAGCTTTAACACGTCTCCTAACTATATCTGCTCTTTCAAATCCATATAATAGATTAGACGCTATGGTAATAGAATGAGCTCCATTACTTGCTATAAAGAATCCAATGACCATAAAAATACCTATGCGGGAATCAAAACCTTGTCCTTCTAAAAGTGGCACGATTAAGTTAACGACTTCCACTGGGAATGTTGTTTCAACTGCAGAGACTAACGTATCCATAGAAACTGCAAACCATGACGCAACTACTCCAACAAGCATAAGTATTGGAAATAGTGATAAAACTAAGAAAAAAGCAATTTGCCCAGGTAAAACACCAATCGTAGGATTGGTTATCATCTTCCAAATTTTTTTTAAAAATATACGAATCTTTTCCACAAATCACCTCAGAGATTTATTCTGGTAAATTTATCAGATCTTTAGTTATCTCCTCTAATGCTCTCCCAATAGGTTTTTTTGATGTATATTCACTTTCCTTCATCTGGTAATAATCATTTTCCAGCATATCCTTTGAACGTTTTGCAACTATGTTTACTAGCAAATATTTTGATCCTACCTTTGTGAGCAATTTATCTATTGACGGATATATCATAATAATCGCCTCCTATTATGATAGTATCGCATTAAATGTAAAATAACAACATTTTTACAGGGTGTTGACAAAACTTTACACTACCCTATTATCTCATATATTAATGGTTTTTTATTAGTCTGCTCCGCTTCCAGTACAAAACATTCTAAGAAATCACCTAATCTAGCATCACGTTCATCTAAATACACTTTAGCTAGTTCTTCATTTTCTTCTACATATTCCCCAAGCTTTTTAGATAGAACAATTCCCGCTTTATAACTTATATTATCTTCTTTTCTCATTCTTCCAGCGCCTATTTGTCGTGCTAGTTCTCCTAATGCTTCTGTTTTTATTTTGGTTATATATCCAGAAGAAACACTTCTAATAGAAACTATTCTATCCGACAATTCCAATGCTTCTAAATTTCCACCTTGAGCATTAATCCATTCTTCAAACTTAGCATGTGCATCTCCATTATTAATTTTTTTAAAACACCAAGCTTCTGCCTCTTCAACGCTAATATCATTAGCATAACTAACAACAATACCCGCTATTTTAATAATAATTTCCATTACATCTGATGGACCCATACCTTTTAACGTATCTATTGATTCCATTATTTCTAAACTATTACCAATAGCATAACCTAGAGGTTCATCCATATTAGTTAACATTATTATAACTTTCTTATTAAAACTTTCTCCAATACGTACCATAGTATTAGCTAACTCTTTTGCTTCTTCAAGTGTTTTAATTAAGGCTCCATCACCAACTTTTAAATCAATGAATATTAAATCTGCACCACTGGCAATTTTTTTTGACATAATACTAGCCGCGATTAAAGATATAGAACTAACCGTTCCTGTTGTATCTCTAAGGGCATATAATTTTTTATCAGCAAGAGCGATATTATCCGATTGTGAAATAATTGAAATCCCAATATCTTTTACTTGTTTAATAAACTCATCACTATTCAGTTCTAATTTATATCCTGGGATACTTTCTAATTTATCAGCTGTACCACCAGTATAACCTAAACCTCTACCACTCATTTTAGCCATCTTTAAACCAAAACTTGCAAGTAAAGGGGCTAAAATTATTGTTATTTTATCTCCTACGCCACCTGTTGAATGCTTATCTATCTTAATACCATCAATATCACTTAAGTTAATGATATTTCCACTATTAACCATTGCATCTGTTAAATAAAATGTTTCCTCATATGTCATACCGTTTAATACTATTGCCATTAATAGTGCGCTAACTTGATAATCTGCTATATTATCATTCATCATTTCTGTAATCCAAAAATTAATCTCTTCTTTTGACAATTCTTTACTATCTCTCTTTTTACTAATTATATCTATTATTGTCATCTTATCACCTATCATAAGTATAACAAAAATAGTTGTAAAAAGAAAGATTATTCATCTTTCTCCTTGCTTGATAAGAATGTGACTTTCTCAGCGATTACTTCAGTAACATGCTTTCTTTGTTGCTCTTCTTCAGTTTCAAATGTCCTAGTTTGAATACGTCCCTTTATACCTACTAAATCACCCTTTTTACAATACTCAACAGTACTTTCCGCTACTCCCTTCCACATAACACATGAAATAAAATCTGTCTCATATTCTCCATTAGAGTTTTTAAATGATCTTGGGACCGCTAAAGTTATTCTAGTAATTTTTTTGCCGCTTTCAGTTTCTCTTAGTTCTGGGGCATGAACAATTCTTCCTACCAATACAGCTTGGTTTAACACTTTTTTCCTCCTTTCTTCTAAAGAATAGCACACAAAAATAATAAAGAAAAACAACAGTTCTTCTTTTATTTATCACATAAAAACCCCATTTTCAACATATATGTTTTTTTATTTAAAAACAAGCAAAAATACACCTACAAAAAAAGAAAATTATACATTCTCATGATATTTTCTTTTTTCCAATTGAAAGTTAATAATTTTATCTTCATCACATGGTTTAATAATAACTTCATACCATTCTTCTGCTTCCTTTGCGGATTTTTGTAAAGATTCCATAGCAGCAGGATAATTATCAAAATCTGGAGTAAATATTCTATCCACATATAAAATATCTGATTCCAAACTAGATGGGTCCATATTTCCATCAAGAATACGATAAAGCTGGAAATTTTCAACATCTATCGCTAAATCATCTCTAATAAGACATGGCCTCAAACCTATTTCCATAGGCGCTCTATAAACTTCATTTTCACTATTTGAAGCATTATTAAATTGAATTACTCTTGCGTACTTAATTTCTGTTTCGAACAAATCCCCCACCTACGATCTTTTCAACAGCTAACCATGGTAATAATGCACATGTTTTTCTATTTGGTTGCTTACTTATATCATCAAAAACATTCGCGCTACCCAACTTAGTTTTATCATAATCTTCTGTCTCTATCATCTTTTTAAAATTATCTATTAGAACCTTAACTTCTTCAACCGATTTACCTATAAGTAAACTAATCATAATTGATGTTGAACTTATACATATTGAACAAGCCTCACCATCAAAACGGATATCACTAATTACATTATCATCAATATTAATCATTAAATCTAATTCATCAATACAATTATCATTATTAATGTGACTCTTTATATATTTATCATTATCAATCAAACCACGATTTTTTGGGTTTTCATAATGTTTCATTATTATACTTCGCTTTTCTTGATAATCCATATTGCTCACCTAATAGAATTATACTATATTGAGACTTTAAAAAGCAAATGTTCCCTTTTAAAGACTTGACAAAAAACACCCTAAACAGTATAATTGTATTTGTCCCTGCAGGTGTAGTTAAATGGTATAACCCTAGCCTTCCAAGCTAGCTTCGTGAGTTCGATTCTCATCACCTGCTCCAGAGACATTAAAAGTCAAGCATAAAATGTTTGGCTTTTTATCTGCAAAATTAATTAATTATGATATAATATATTCTATGTTCAGGGGGAACAAATATGGAGAGTGACAAAACTTTAAAAGAGTTGCACAGAGAACAACTAGAAATTTATCCTATACTTTCTCAAGAAGAGATTGTCTCTCTATATGAAAGTGAAGAAATAGACGGTAAAACTATTGACGCAACTTATAAAAGTTATAATTTGGAAATAAAACTTAAAAAAGGTGAATTAGATTTATTACTAGAAAAACATTCTGAAAAAAGAGTGTTTTTTGGCATGGAGGAACCAGAAACAGAAGAAACATCTCTCTTAGAATATCATATTAATGAATTAGAAAGGAAAGTAAAAGAACTAGATGAAATTAATCAATCTATGTTACGATTCTTACCATCTTCAGAACAAAATGATAATACTATTGAAAATACCATTCAACAACTAAAACGGGAAATTGCTGTTAAAAAGAAACAAATAGATGAACAACAAACAAAGAAAAAAGAAGAAAAAGAACGGGAACTTGAAAGAATTGATGAGTTACAAAAAGAAATTATCGAATTAGAAGAAAACGTAAAAAAATTGAGTAGATCGTATAAAACCTTTGCTAACAAGTTTTCTATCAGTACAAGAGGACGAACTCCAAAAGACAGAAAGTTTCCTAGTATTGAACTTAGAAATAAAAGTGTTTTAGGAACACTAGGGTTTGCTAAATACTGGGCTGGTGTATATTACCGTAGATCGGGTAACACTGTTCCTTTCGATGATTTACATCAAGCAGCCAGAGAAGCACTAATGAGTGCAGCAAATTATTATGTACCTAATGATGAAGCTAAATTTATAACTTACGCTAGAAGATGTATAGAAAACAAATTGAAAAAAGAAGTATACAACAAAAAAAAGATGAAGAAAAGACCATATAAACCAGAACATTTTTTTGAAAAGGAACAAGATAAAATAAAATACATTCAAATGTTTTTAGGTTCAGTTAAAACTAAATCTAACAGTGGGAAAACAAGGTACTATTCTGATATCTATGTTGAGTCTATATCAGTAATTTTATTTCGTTTAAAAGAGTCAGTTCGTCGCCACAACTGGCAAATGAGAGTTACAGAACAAACTGATAGATTACTACCCTCTTATTCTGGTAGAGGGGATCAAGCTAAGCTTGATGTTATTGTTAAAAGAATAGTTAAAATGATAAATGAAAGTAAAATAGAGGCAATAATAACTGATGATGATAGACAACTCGCTAGTATGCTCGTCAATTATCAAGGAATAGGAAGCAACAAACAAGAAATTTATCAATTGATTCATTACTTGGAACTTTACTTATATAAACTAGATTTAATTGAAAAATGTTTTAAAGCAACACGAAAACTAACAATAGAAAACAACAATATCACCCCTACCGATGAAGAAATCCTAGATGAATTAAATAGTATTATTAAAGCTGAAAACAAAGAAAGAGCAAAACTAAGAAAAGGTAAAGTTTTTGATCCGGCTTGGAGATATTTAGTTGGAAAAGAAAAACTTTATAAAGAGCATTTAGAAAAAATGATTATTGACATTGAAACTAGCGATTCAAAAGAAATAATCTTAGATGATAATGAAAGACTTTTTATTATAGATTATGGCAAACTAAGTTTTCTTTCATGGAAAGATGCTGCAGAGACTATCAAAGAAAAAAAGGAATACATTAAAACTTTAGACAGAATAATTGAAGAAATAACAAACACTGCCGATGAAAATAAGGAAATCGCGCTTGTACCTTGTTCAGACAGTTTAACAAAGATAGCAAGATGGGAAGCCAATTGTAACTTTCCTCGTTTTGATTTTATCTTATTTGAAAAAAAACAGGAAGCACTACAACATCTTATAGATCACAAGAGCGGTACTTTTCTTTACTTGCGTGAGAAGGTTATGTCAAAAGAAAAGACTCTTAAGACATTAAAAAAATGGTTAAAAGAAGTCCCAGATGAAGTAGTTAGATTAGACACTGATTATATGTATTTGCATGATTATTACGGTGAATATTTACATCAATACGGAGTTGATCCTTTTATTACACCTGATGAATACAAACGTGGAGATTATATTAGTAAGCAAAAAGAGAAAGATGATATAGCTGCACAATTTGGTTATAAAGACGATAATCTAGGTAAAATTGATTGGATGATTGAAAGTATTGAAGAAAGTGAAGAAGAACAAATAGGCTTATATTTTGAAGAAAATGGTAATCTATATTGTGGTGAGTGGACAGCAGACTATGAAAACGATGTCGAAGATGGATCAATATTTTTTACTAAAGAAGAAGCGCTCACTAAATTAAAAACAATTAAAGAAGAACATACAGTTGAAGTAGAAACTGAAGAAGAATATGTCAAAAGGATATTGCAGGAAAGAAAAGACAGAGTTAATTCTATTTTAATAGAAAAGAATGCGCCAATAATTGAAAAGAACAAAGAAATAAAAAAACTACGAGACCTTTGTAGTTTGGGAATAAAAAATCAAAGACAGTTAAAAATTGGGCAGTTAACTGACATAAAAAAAGATATTGAAATATTATTTGGAGACGATCCAGAATTGCTTTTATTAATGACTTCTGGAAAAAGCACAGGTAAATGGTACAGTCCAAACACACCAATAGATGATGAAGTATTTAGCAATTTGTTTTTAGATGATTACTATAAAGCGTTAGAAGATTTGCCAGAACTAGAACGCCAAGTATTATTAATGTGGTTTGATGAAAATGGAACTCATACTATGAAAGCAAAAGAAATAGGAAGTGAACTCGGAATAACTGAAAACAGAGTATGTAAAGTAAAATCTTTAGCGTTAAAACGTTTAAGAGAAAATGAAACAATAAAAGCGTATAATGAAACATAAATTTTTTATTTAAACAAACAAAACTATGTTATAATACTTCGCATAGGGAATGTTTTTCTACATTTTATGATATACGGGGGTATAATTTATGGAACAAAAGAAAACATTATTAGAACAATATAATGAATTGGCTGAAAAAGATATGCAAGGAGAAATTGTAATAGTTGAAGCTGGTGTATTCTCAATAGACGACTTCAAATCGACAGAAGAGCTTCATTCTACAATGAATAATTTTATTGAGGCACATGATAAAAGTGAAAATGCAACTTTATTATTAAGTGATAATCCTGGGTCAAGATTTAACGATCAATATATTGTTGTAGTTATTGCAAAACAAAAAATAAAAAACAAGATAATATAATCTTGTTTAAACTTTAAATAAATCAGTACTTAAATATTTTTCACCACGATCAGGAAATATTACAACAATGTTTCCTTTTTCTGTGGTGTTTGCTACTTCCAAAGCTGCTAACATAGCTGCTCCACTACTCATCCCAACGAATATACCCTCTTCTTTAGCAATTATCCGTGACATCTCAAAAGCCTCTTCTGATTTTATCAATATGCTTTTATCAATAGATGAAGGATCATATAGCTCTGGGACGATTGCTTCATTCATATTTTTTAAGCCTTGAATGTAATGATCTTTTTCAGGATGGGCTTCTATTATTTTTATGTTTGAATCTTTTTCTTTTAATTTTTTTCCAACTCCCATAATAGTACCAGATGTTCCAATAGATGAAACAAAATGAGTTATATTTCCATCTGTTTGTTTCCAGATTTCTTCTGCTGTGCATTCATAATGGGTTAATTGGTTATATTCATTAGAATATTGATTTGGATTAAAATACCTTTCTGGGTTTTCAGATGTGATTTCTTTTGTTTTTATTATCGCACCATCTGTACCAAATTCAGACAATGTAAGAATTATTTCTGCTCCAAATGCTTTAATCATTTTTTGTCTTTCAATAGACACTGCTTCACTCATAACAATTTGAACTCTATACCCTTTGATTATCCCGATCATAGCAAGAGCAATTCCCGTGTTTCCAGAAGTAGCCTCTATTATTGTTTTATCTTTTGTTAAGACTCCCTCTTTTTCTGCTTGCTCAATCATTTTAAGCGCAATTCTATCTTTAATACTTCCACCTGGATTATTACCTTCAATTTTTGCATATATATTTACATTTTCTTTATCAACTAAATTATTTATTTTTACCATTGGAGTATTACCAATAGTATCTATTATATTATTATACATTTTTTCTCCTCCTACAAAAAACAAAACCTATCTAAAAGATAGGTTTTATACACTTGATAATTATTATTAAAATTTAACAATCACAACAAATAGACCTATCTATACAACATAAGTTTAAATAAATCATACAACAACAATTTGTATAAATATTTTTCATAGTCTATACCTCTCTAATAAATTTATACCATTTAAACATCTATTAGTCAAATTTAATGTTATATGCTATAATATTTTTCACAGGGAGGTTTTTTTATGGAAACTATAACAAAAAATTTTAAAACAGAAATACTATCAGCAGCAATAACGGGACAAATATCAACTGATAATGTATATGGACTTTATGAATTACATCGTTTTGTCTTTGAAGATGAAACAATCAGTAAATCTAGTCAAATTGACGCACAGTGGAGTAATATGAAAAATCATTTATTGAAATTATATCCACAATTAGGTAATTCTAGTTATAATCCACAACTAGATACAAGTTTTGATGCTTGGAACAGATCACAAGCAATTACTATAGGTGCTGAACTACCTGTTTGCCCAATAGGTCAAAAGTTGACTTCAGATGAAGAAGACATGGTTTTGGAAGAACAACACGTTAAAAAATTAGTTAAAAATGAATTTGAGGCATTAGGCTTTGATGGATTATTTGATGATTTACCATTTTAAAGGAGAATATATATGACAAAAATAGATTATATTACTGACTTGATAACAAATCATGGATATGAAT
>Ga0123353_10003693_pt1 | contig 19449 bp, 19 predicted proteins | sample TergutLab28metaG_3_FD_92763 | JGI IMG/M metagenome (GOLD analysis project Ga0123353, IMG submission 92763) | Labiotermes labralis P3 segment gut microbial communities from Petit-Saut dam, French Guiana - Lab288 P3 | ecosystem: Host-associated > Arthropoda: Insects > Digestive system > Gut ... | reverse complement strand
TGTACCATGTGCTGCATGGAGTGATATCCCCATTGAATGGGGTGGGGCCGGAGGCGCTGACCATCAAAGAGCTGCTGGGGCGCATCGAAGCCGGGGAGGCCAAGGAGGTCATCATGGCGACAAACCCCACGGTGGAGGGCGAGGCCACCGCGATTTATCTGTCAAGACTTCTAAAACCCTTGGGGCTGACCGTGAGCCGTTTGGCCTACGGCGTGCCGGTGGGCGCCGATCTGGAGTACGCGGACGAGATTACCCTCGCCAGGGCCCTGGAGGGACGAAGAATTATCTGAAAAACCGGGAAAGTGCCCGGGTTATCCACAAGTTGTTCGTTATCAGCGCAAAGCTTTGCGGCTTTTTATCAGGTTAAAATCAGGACAGTGAAAAAGCCGGAGTTGTTCTTTTGTTGTTCCGGGGCTTACGTTGCCTGAATGCCTTTGAAACAACATGGTGCGGGGGTTATGCCCGATATCCACAGATCCTACGTATACTACTATAAATATAGAAATAAAGAACAATAGACAAGAGGGTGAGCCGTTTGAAATTTTCCTGTTCCACCGCCGTGCTTTCGGACGCCTGCCAGAACGTGCAGCGCGCCATCTCGTCCAAAACAACCATCCCCGCCCTGGAAGGCATTTTTATCTGTGCTGAAGACGGGTCGATCGAGTTGACGGGTTACGACCTGGAAGTCGGTATCCAGACCAAAATCGAGGCGCGGGTAAACGAGCCGGGCTCCATTGTGCTCAGCGCAAAAGTGCTGTGCGAGATTCTCCGCCGCCTGCCGGGGGAAATGGTGGAGATCGAGTGCGACAGCCGGTACCTGGCCAGCATTGTCTGCGGGGAGGCGAAGTACCGCATCAACGGGATGAGCGCGGAGGAATACCCGGAGCTGCCTTCCATCAGCGGGGGCACGCCCCTTCCCGTGCCGCAGGGAACATTAAAAGAGATGATCCGCCAGACGATTTTTGCCGTGGCGGTGAACCCGGACACCAAGCCCATCCATACGGGGGTAAAATTCGAGCTGGACGCCGGCGAGCTGCGCCTGGCCGCCATCGACGGCTTTCGATTGGCCCTCAGGAAAGAACCGCTTGATTATGACGGCGAAGCGCTGCACTTCGTCGTGCCGCCCAAGGCGCTGGGCGAGCTGATGAAAATGACGGCGGAGGAAAGCACGGACCCGGTCTCCGTCGCGGTCGGCCGCAGGCACATCGTCTTCGACGTGGGAAGCTACCATATGGTGTCGCGCCTGCTGGACGGCGAGTTTTTGAACTACCGGGCGGCAATTCCAACGGCGTTTAAAACAGAGGCAGCCGCGGATGTACGCGCCCTCGTCGGCGCCATTGAGCGCATCTCGCTGATCATCACAGAGAAAATCAAAAGCCCGATCCGCTGCGATGTGTTGCCGGAGGACGGGAAGCTCGCGTTTTCGTGCGCCACGGGCGTTGGCACCGCCCGGGACAGCGTGCCCTCCGACATCAGCGGTGAGGCGTTTGAGGTGGGCTTCAATAACCGGTTCCTGCTCGACGCGCTGCGGGCCTGCGACACGGACCAGGTGCGCGTGCACTTCAATGGCCCGGTGCAGCCGGTGGTCATATTGCCGCCGGAGGGGGAGAGCTTTTTGTTCATGGTGCTGCCGGTGCGGCTGAAGAGTGAGTAGTCACATACAAGGAGGCTGAGGATGCCGGTCATATCAATCTTTTGCATGCCTTTTATCAGCCATTGAGCGATACAGAGCTCTTCAAGCGCGTGTTGGTCAAAGACGGTGAAATCGAATGGATCACAGGGCAGGATTTCTGCCCGCGCACGTTATATGAAAACAGTTTGCCGTGGCAAGAGGGATAACTTATGAAAGCACCGGTCCGTCGGATTATAAAAACCGCCATCCAAATACCCATACAAACAGAAAGCATCCCGTTGGATGCTTTTCTGAAGCTTGCCAATGCCGTGGAAAGCGGCGGGCGGGCCAAGGTGGAAATCCAGGCCGGGCGGGTGAAGCTGAACGGCGAGGCGTGTACCCAGCGGGGCAAGCGCCTGAAGCCGGGGGATGTGGTGAGCTTCCGGGGAGAGCGATATGAGGTCATCAGGAACGGGGACGCGGAAGAGTGAGAGTTTGCGCCTTTGCGGTGAATACGTTCCGCAACATCGCGCGGGCGGAGATGGAGCCGGGCCCGGGCGTCAATGTCATTTGCGGCGACAACGGGCAGGGGAAGACGAACCTGCTCGAGGCCATCTGGCTCATGACGGGCCTGCGGTCGTTCCGGCGGGCGGAATACGGCGAGCTCATTATGGAGGGCGAAGAGGAGGCCTGTGTCTCCGCGAGCTTTATATCAAATGAGAGGGAACAATCAGGACATCTAAAACTGTCCCAGAAAAAGCGGCTGCTGACCCTCAACGGCTTCGCGCAGGAAACGCCGCGGCGGATGCTCGGGGTGTTCCCCGCGGTGGCGTTCACGCCGGGGACCCTGGCGCTCGCCCAGGGCGGCCCGGGGGAGCGAAGAAGATTTTTAGACGTTGCTTTGTGCATGCGCACGCCGGCCTATGCCGTGCGGCTCGCGAAATATCTGAAGGCTCTGGCGCAGCGCAATGCCCTCCTGCGTGGAAATCAAGCCGAAGAATTATTGGATACCTGGGACGTGAGCCTGGCCGGGGAGGCGGCGCAAATCGCGAAGGCGCGGCGGAGTTACCTGGAGCTGCTCATACCAAGGGCTAAGGCGTTTTACGCGGGGATCTCCAATGGGCGGGAGGAACTAAGCGCCTCGTACCATCCGGCGGGGACGCATCATCCCGCCGGAGCGGAGGAAATCAGCGCGGAAGGGTATCTTGACGCGCTGCGCCACGACCGGGCGCGGGACACGCGTTTTAAAATGACGCACGCGGGGCCGCACCGGGACGATTTGCTGCTGTCATTGAACGGCAAAAGCCTGCGGGACTTTGGTTCCCAGGGGCAGCAGCGTTCGGCGGCGCTTGCGCTGAAGCTGGCGGAGGCCGCCGTGCTGTTCGAAACCACGGGGGAGCGGCCCATCGCCCTGCTCGACGACGTGATGAGCGAGCTGGACCCCAACCGGCAGCGGGATTTGCTGCGGTACCTGGACGGGTGGCAGGTGTTCCTCACGTGCTGCGGCGGGCAGTGCCCGCTGACAGACGGCTGTGCCGCAGATGGAGACAGGTCGATGAAATTTTTTTGTATGGAGGCTGGGTGTTTGAGGGAAGGTGTTTGAGGTTCGTTCATTCAAGAAAGAAGGTTATCCTCATGAAACAGGCGATGAAGAAAGCGCTGGCGGTTTTGCTGGCCGCGCTGGTGATGCTGGGTGTGGGGGGCGTTGGGGCCGGGGCGAGCGAGGCAGGCAAGATAACTACTATTGAATTCCCGGATGATTTTGACAAAGACGCTGTCGAAGAATTGGAACTCGGCGTGTCTAAAATTGTTCCCGGGTATGAATACAGGTTCTTCAAGTTCACGCCTGCAGAAAGCGGTCACTATTGCTTTTTGGCGGAAGATCCCAATCGTGACACACGGGTCGCACTACTTGATGCAGAAGGCGATATGCTGGATTATTTCGATAGTTGGTACAATAGGCCGCCTGAATGGAGCTTTAAGATTTTTTATCAGCTGGAAGCCGGCAGGACGTACTACCTCTTAATTTACACCTATGGCAGCGGGAATTGCACTGTGACGCTGGAAGCCTCTTCAGGAAAACTTAATGTTCCAAAAACCAATGTAACAGTCTACCACAACAAACGCGTCAGTCTGGCCGCTCTGCTGAAAGGCACTACCTGGGATTTACGGCACTTGCGTGTTTCGCAGCAATGGAACGCTCAATGGGTTTACGATGAAAAAAATGATCGCTACGATTATATCATGCGGTTTTATCGCGGCGAAACAACAATTCGCGTAACCGCGCCCGACGGCGAATGGGTGGAAATTGCGGTAACAGCAAAGTTCACCGTTTGGCAATGGGTTCAGCATTATATTTTGTTTGGCTGGTGGGATGCCATGGAATCTGACGACCAGGCTTGGCTATTGGTTTACCTGCTTTGTTCTCCGCTTATAATTCTATTTTCTCCATATATTTTATTGCGATACTTGTTCACGCGGTAATACTCTTAACTAACATGTAGAGGTCAGCAAAGAATGAAACGAGCGATCGCCCTGGGGGCGTTTGACGGCCTGCACAAGGCGCACCTTGCCGTGCTGCAAGAAGCAAGAGGCAAGAGGCAAGAAGGGATGCAGCCGGCGGCGCTGCTGTTCCCGGTGCACCCCCTGGCCCTGCTGCACGGCGAGGCGCCGCCGCTGCTCCTCACGAACGAGGAGCGCGACGCCACGCTGCGGCAAATGGGCCTGGAGCTGCTGTTCGTGCCGTTCGAGGAAATCCACGCGCTGGAGCCGGAAGCGTTTTTCCGGGAAATCCTGATTGGCAAATGGAACGCCGGGGCGCTTGCCTGCGGATACGACTACCGGTTCGGAAACAAAGCGCGGGGGGATGTATCCCTATTGCGGGAACTATGCGAAAAAAGCGGCATTGGGCTTTCCGTCGTGCCAAGAATGGAATACCGGGGCGAAGCGATTGGTTCCACGCGCGTTCGAAAGGCGTTGAAGGAGGGCGGTCTCGCGGACGCCAACGCCATGCTGGGCCGCCCGTTTGGGTATACCCTGCCGGTGGTGGAGGGCGAACGCATCGGGCGGACCCTGGGCGCGCCGACCCTGAACCAAATTTTTGGATTGGGGTTTTGCGTTCCAAAATACGGGGTGTATGAATCCGAGGCGCTGATTGAGGGGCAATGGCGGGCAAGCGTCACGAATATCGGGCTGCGGCCCAGCGTTGACAAAGAATTGCAGCTGAGAAGCGAAACGCATGTGCCGGGCTATGAGGGGAATCTTTACGGGCAGGAAATTTCCGTGCGGCTGCTGCGGTTTCTCAGGGAAGAGCGCAAATATAATTCTGTTGAAGAGCTGAAAGAGCAGATCAGGATGGATATCAATGAGGCCTGTAGGGGTGGCTTGTAAGCCACCCGCGTATTCATAAACTTGACCAGCGGGCAGCCCACAGGCCGCCCCCGCATTCAGGGACAGCAAACAGAAAGGAACAGGGATGAAAGCAAAACGCGCGGACAGGCGCTGCCTGGGCATCATTCTTTGCCTGGCGCTGCTTCTGGCGCCGGCCGCCTGCGCGTACCGGGGCTATGATATGCCGCCGGAGGAGGAAACCACACCGTATTCCACGGGGCGCATGGTGCTCCAGGTCGGGATTGAGGACCTGCCCATGCCCGTGTCCCAGGTGGAATACACGCATTGGATCATGCCGCCTCCTTATGAAACGCGGCCGGGATTTTCCGCAAACCCAACGGCGCCACCTGCGGTGGGGCAGTCGGCTGCGCCGCAAACAAATCAGACGCAGGAAAATACTGCAAGCCCAGCGGCAACTGCGGCACAGCCGCGCTATCATACAGGCGTCTCCATTCAGCCGCCCAGCATCGCGCAGGTGAACGCCTTTCTGGCGGAGCATCCGACGAAGCGGGGCGTGGGGTACCTGGATAACGGCTCGCTGGACGCCGGGACGCGGCAGAGCGCGCTCAACCACGTGAACAACATCCGCTACATCGCGGGGGTGCCCGCGAATGTGACATGGGACGACGCCAGGACCGAGATGGCGGAGGCCACGGCGGTGGTGATGGTTGCCAATGGTGGGGTCGACCACCACCCGGCCCGGCCGGCGGGAATTCCGGACGACGTGTTCCGCATGGCGGCGGAAGGGGCCCGGAACTCGAACCTGGCGCGATCGAACGCCTTCGACACCATCAACGGGTCGATCCGGCAGTTTTTGGGGGATTCCGACCGAAGCAACCTGGCGGAGCTTGGCCACCGGCGCTGGATGCTGAACCCGCGGCTGGGGAAAACCGCCTTCGCCGCCATGGGCGCTTATTGCGTGATGACGGTGATGGACACCTCCAACGCGCAGGCGGGTCCGGAGCATTCCGTTGTGATGTACCCCGGGCAGGTGACGCCGGTGGCATATTTCGAGAACCGCTGGCCCTGGTCGGTATCGTTTTCCGGGGACTACAATGTCCGCGCCGCGCGGGTGACCATGGTCCGGCGCGGCGACGGCGCGGCGTGGCAGTTCGGCCCGGGGCGTTCGGACGGGGATTTTTATGTGAATACGAAGACCTTTGGACAGCCGGGCTGCGTGATTTTCCGGCCCTGGGCAATTTATATCCAGGCGGGGGATGTCTTTGACATACAGATTACGGGAGTCTTGAAGAATGGGCAGGACTGGCTGGTGCAGTATACGGCGCAGTTTATATGAACAATAGCAGGTACATAAAAAATCAAAGAAAGCAGGTTCGGCAATGCCATTGATACCCCAGGAAAAGAAAGAGCAATATCGCGGTGCTGTGCGTCACCCGGTCAAATTTATGAAAGGCGAAGACCTTCCGCCCGAGCAGATCAGGCCTTGGGAAATGGCCACGCAAATCGTGCCAAGGCTCTTCGGCGGCCTGCGCGACGGCTTCACCTGGAACGCGATGACCATGTTCCAGAACGTGTTCGGCGTGAATAAGCGGCTGCAGACGGCGGCCACGGTGTCCACCGTGCTGTTTGACGGCCTCAATGACCCGATTATAGGCGCGTTTATGGATACGAAAAACATCCCCATTCGCGTCCACCGCTGGATCATGCGTTTCAGCACGGTTTTCAACGGCATACTCACTTTGATGATCATGGTCAACTGGAACGTAACGCCCTGGCAGCGCATCGGGCTGTACATCGCGGTGCGGTGCATACAGGATATGGTCGGCACCCCCGCGCAGGTTTCCAACGCGAAGGTGTGGGCCCACATTACGCCCTATACCGAACAGCGCGCCAAAATGAACTGGGCCGCGGGGCTTGGCGAAACCATCTGGCAAATGGTGTACCCTGTCTACTTTGCCCTCATTGGCCTGCGGGATGTGATGGGCTGGTCGGAATACTCCATCTATTTCCTGGGCGCGCTGATCTTTTCCATACCGGCGATGTTTTTGGATTTGACCCCATCCTTCGTGCTGCAGCGCGTGCCGGACAAAATCAACCCGCCCTCCGAGTTTACCGGCCTCAAGGGTTTTTTCCTGGAGATGAAAGAAGCCTTCGGCATTGTGCGGCATAACAAGTATTTTATATTGAATATGGCCGCGAGCTTCGTTACCGCGCTTACCCCCGGCATTGGGGACAACGACTTTTATCGCTTCTGCGGCGTGGATGACCTCATCAATACGGGCGGCAGAAGAATACGCAGCGAATTGCTGCTGTGGCTGCGCGACAACATTATATACCTTCCGTCGAATTTTACTGTCCCATTTTCCCTGCAAATCATCAAAAAAGCGGGCGGCGCGCGCAACATGCGTGTGCTTTACGAAAGCATCGCGGTGGGGACCAATTTTTTGAAATGGCTGGTCGGCATGAAATCCGTCGGCGCGGTTCTGTGCAACTGGGGCCTGGAAATGCTCAGGGGTACCCTGCATAAGGTCGACGGCGTCGCGGGCGGCATCATCAACTACGAAATGCTTGACTACGTGGAATGGAAAACGGGCCGCCGCAGCGAGGGCGTGAACATGGCGGTGGATGGCCTGGTGAAGAAGATGCTGATCAACAACATCGACAAAACCATCGGCAACCTGACCATCGACGCGCTTGGCTTTGACCCGGCGAAAGAAAAACAGCCGGCCCTTTTCCTGAAATGGGCGCCGGTGCTTTACCTGCTGGTGCCCGTGATTGACAGCGGCATCTGGCTCATTGCCAAGCTGCTGTACAAATACCCCGGCGACCGCGAACAGGTGGAAACCGACCTCATCGAGCGCCGCCGTTTGGCCCAGGAAATGAAAGAGGGGATGGAAGAGGAAGCGTTGATGGGTGAATGATAAACTGCAATCATAAAAATAGGGAGAGATTCATTTGCAGACCGAGAACATACCGGAAGCTTCCGGCGGCAGGCTGACCCTGGCGACGAAAATCAACTATGGCATCGGCACGGTGGGGAAATCCCTGAGCAATGGCCTGAGCGGGCGGTTGCAGTATTACCTGCTGGCTGTGCTGCGTATCGACAAACGGCTGCTCGCGCCCATGTTTGTGGCCGGCCGCATTTGGGACGGCATCAACGACATGCTCATGGGGGCTGTCATCGACAACACGCGCACCAAGTGGGGCAAGTTCCGGCCGTGGATCGCCATCGGGGCCGTCACCAACGCCCTGATGATGATCGGTATCTTCGGCGGGCCGGGGCCGCTGCTCCACCGGCCCATCGCGCTGTTCGCGTACATTACGACGATGTTCCTGCTGTGCGACGCGACCTATACCATGGTGGACGTGGGGTACTGGGCGATGATCCCGGCGCTTTCGTCCAACCCCAACGAGCGCGACCAGATCTCCATGGTCCCGCGGATCTTCGCGGGGGTGTTTGGATTGGCCACGGCGTTCAACATGCAGATCATCAAATTCCTAGGCGGCGGCGACGAAATCGTGGGGTTCCGCTGGTTCGCGGTGATCAGCTCCGTGATTTATGTGATCACGTCCCTTTACAGCGCGGCGGTGGTCAAGGAGCCCTATGTGGCCCTGCCCAGCGAACAGAAAGAAAAAATCAGGATATGGGAAACCATCAAGGTGCTCCTGCGCAACCGGCAGGCCCTCGTGATTCTCGTGATCATGCTGCTGTTCAACCTGGCCGCCAACCTGACCAACGGCACCGCGATTTACTATTTCCGTTTCGTGGTGGGAAGCGATACGCAGCTTGGCATCTATAGCATCCTCATGGGCTTTGCCCCGGGGATCGGCATGGTGCTCTTCCCCATGCTCACGGCGCGTGTGAACCGGAAGAAGGTCTACACCGCGGCGTATATCTTGCCCTGCATTGGTTACGCGGGCATGGCGGCGGCAAATATCATCCTACCGGGGCAGTTCATCCCCCTGGCGGCGGCGACGCTGGTGGGCTTCGTCGGCTATGGTTTTATGTCCATCATGCAAAGCGTGATGCTGGCGGACGCGGTGGATTACGGCGAATACCAGAACGGCGCCCGCAACGAGGGCGTGATTTTCTGTACGCTGACGATGCTCAGCAAGCTCGCGTGGGCCGCCAACGACGTGGTGACCCTGGCGGTGTTTTCCATCGTGAAGTTCGGCGGGGAACACGCCATGGAGGCCACTCCCGCCGCCGTCAAGGGCATTGCCGCGCTGATGTACATCCTGCCGCCCATCGCCCTGGCGTTTTCGTACGCCTTCTACCGCCTGTCATACAAGCTCACCCCCGAGCGCATGGCGGAGATCCGGGAAGCCCTTGAGGCGAGGAAGGCGGAGGCGGCCGCTGAATAGATAGCGGTCTGTAGGGGCAGCCTGCGGGCTGCCCGGGATGCGAATCAACCTTTATTAAGAACCGGGTGACCCGCAGGCCACCCCTACACCTCTGCGCTTCCCTCCCCCCGCGCCCGGTACTTGGCCAGCATGGCCTGGTCCTTGAGCTCCAGCCCGCGTTCCCCGGCCAGGGATTCCAGATGATGGGTAAATTCATGCAGCAGCGTTTTGCGCAGCCGTTCCCGCAGCTCATGGGCCGGCGCGTCGGCATACGCCCGCAGGAACGAGCCGTAGTATATCAGGATTTGGCGGCCCATGTCCCGCCGCCGGTGGTATTCGCCCATGATGAAAAGGCCGGCGCCCTGCGGGTGCGGCTTGCACGCTTCCAGCAGGACGATCCCGCCGTTGAGCTCCTTGAAAAAATCCCCGGGAAGCTCCCGGGCGATTTCGCCCAGCATTTCCTGCACGTCGTCAATGGTAACCATAGGCGCCTCCTGCTTCTATTATAGCATATTTTGCCGCCGGAGGCAAGCTTGACTTTTGCGGGCGTTTGCGGTATAATGCTTCCAGGAGGTGTTTAGTTTGAAAAAAAATTGCATACCTGCCCTGTGCTTTGTGGTAATATTTGCCTTGGGCGCGTGCGGAAAAAACGCGCGGGAAGAGCCGCAAGGCTCCGCGCGGGAAACCATTGAGGCGGCCGCGGAATATGATCCGGCGCTGGAATCGGCGCTGAACGCAATGCCCTCCGCTCACGCGCCCGGTATCAATGGCCAGCCCAATGATCAGCCAGGCCAGCAGCCAGGCCAACAGTCAAACAATACGCCCAACAACACGCCGAACAACACCCCCGGGAATCCGTCATATAACCAACCCGGCAATCAGCCATATACCCAGCCTAACAATCAGCCCGCGGGCGGGACGACGGCCGCGGCCGGGGCCAGAACCACGGCGAAGACCACAAGCAGGACCACAAGCAAGACCACGGCCAGAACTACGGCGAAGACCACCAAGAGGACCACGACGAAGACCACGGCTAAGGCCGCAAGCAAGACCACAGCCATAACCAATAGATTTATCTGGGGCACGGGCGTCAAAATCACCGAAGCGCCCCGGCCGAAAGTCTCACTTGTATTTGATTCCCCGCAGATTGTCGCGGAATATTTGAAGCCGCAGGGCGCTACCATCGTGACGAATGTCCAGGGCCGCGCGGAGATGACAAGCAACAGGTCCATGGAGGAGCTCATCAAGTTTTACCTGCAAGTGGCGGACCAGTGGGACGGGAGGGACCTGCAGGTTGACGATACGCAGGAAGGTATATGGAAAGTGGAGGGAACTTTGGCGGGAAACCCGGGGACCATTGAGCTGCGCGAGGAATCCAAAATCGTTCGAATCATCATCACGTATTAAAATTTCAAAAAATCTTGGCAAAAACGAAAAAAAGGCTTGCGTTTTGCAGGCCTTTGTATTATGATTAAAATAAGATTAGAGCGCATTATTTTATTTTAAAAAGGAGCTTTGTTATGCCAAGACCAAAACCGGACCCCGCGAAGGCAAATGTCACCATTGCGGATTCCACGCGCAAGTACATGATGGAAGGCATCCGCTATGTGTGCGAGACCTTCACGAAGCGCCTGCCCGGCACCCAGTCCGAACGCGACGCTCAGGCCTTTTTTAAGGAGGAGCTCAGCGGCTATTCCGACGAAGTGATCATGGAGGACTTCACGCTGCATCCCCGGGCGTTCATGGGGTACATGCCCATCGCGGCGGCGCTGATCCTCGCGGCCATCCCCCTGTTTTTGTTCAGCAACGGGAGCGTATTGCTTGCCGTCCTGGGCGCCGTGCTGCCGTTTCTGGCGGTGCTGATGTTCCTGTTCGAGTTCCTGTTTTACCGCAACTTTGTGGACTTCCTCTTCCCCAAGCGCGTGAGCCGCAATGTATACGCCGTGCGGAAGCCAAGCGGGGAAGTGAAGAAGCGCATCATCTTCGGCGGGCACACCGACGCCTGCAACGAGTGGCGGTATTCATGGATGGCCGAAAAAACCGGCATCGCCATCGCAATTGCCGGGGGCGTGTTCGGCATGTTCACCGGGCTGATTGCGAACCTTGTCAACGCGGCGTATACCGTCGCCTGCGCCATGTATGACATGGACGTGGCGGGCAAGTGGCAGGGCGGGTGGCTTGTCTGGAGCGTCCTGCTGCTGTGCACCATCCCCTTTGGCCTGGGGATCGCCTTCTTTGTCAACTACAAAATCATCGTGGACGGCGCCAACGACAACCTCAGCGCCAACTACATCGCCATGTCCGTGATCAAGGAAATGCACGAGAGCGGCGTGCGCTTTGAGCATACGGAGGTGGGCTGCCTGCTCACGGGCTCTGAGGAATCCGGCTTGCGCGGCGCGAAGGCCTTCGCCAAAAAACACAAGGCGGAGCTTTCTGATCCTGCAGTTGACACAGTCTTTATCTCGCTGGACACGATGCGGGAAATCGAGGAGCTGCGCGTGTGCAATTTTGGCTGCACCGGCACCGTGAAAAACGACAAGGCGGTGGGCGCGCTCATCCGCGAGGCCGGCCGCGCCTGCGGCATCGAGATCCCGGACAGCGAGCTTTACCCCGGAGCCGTGGACGCCGAGGCGTTTTCCATGTACGGCCTGCGCGCCAGCGGCCTGACCGCCGTGAGCCACGAGGCCAAGCGCTATTACCACACCCGCATGGATACCCCGGACAACATGGACGAAAACTGCCTGGCCGTTTCCCTCAATATCTGCAAGGAGGCCGCACGGATTTTCGACGCCGGCTGCACCGCGACAGAGGAAGCGCAGGCGTAGCCGGCAATGCCGCAACAGCAGATACGCAGGCAAAATATATTACCACAATATAACCCGTCTGTAAATTTCCAGTTCTATCCCTTGACAAATGCGGAAAATCTGCTATACTGATAGGCAGAAGGAGGGTAATGCGTATGTATAACGAAATTTTGGCCAACATCGGCGGATTTATGGCGCAGCTCCGGTTCCCGACCCTGCTCGGGCAGGGCATTTTGGCGGCTGTTGAATTTCTTCTGACCGGAGGGAAATTCTTCTGGGACCTGATTGTAAGGGCCTTCGCTTTCATTTTTTAGCCTCATATGTCAAACGGCCGCGCCTTTCCCGGGCGCGGCATTTTAGTTTACCCCCCCGCCATTGCGGAATGAACTTTGGAGCAGCGATTAACCTAAAAACCGACTCGGAATCCACTTCGGAGCGAATATGAAACCCAAAACCCGCACTAAATTTCCCTGGAAAAGCCTGCTGCTGCTGGTAACGGCGTTCCAGCTGGCAAGCTTTGCTCCCCTGTTGCTGCGGGAGGGGCTCTGGGATGGCTTGGCCGGGGGGGTGGCGCAGGGGGACGATTTGGCGTTCGTTTTGGCGCTGCTTGGCTTCCCCGCCGTGGAGTGGCTGTTCCTGCTGCCGCTGCGCGCCGCGGCGAAGAAAGAAAACCTGGCCCCCGAGCTGCTGGCGTGCTGGCTTTCCGGGCTGAGCCTTGCCGTGTGCGGCAGCATTTCGGCGGAATTCGCGTGGAAGCAGGCCGTGGCCATCGGCGGCGGCATGCTGACCTACGCGGCGATTCTTTGGGCCACCGGCCACCCGGACCGTGCGATGCAGCTGCGCCCGGCGGTCGCCCTCGCGGCGGGCGGGCTGCTGGCGATCAACCTCATCCTGGCGCAGACCGTCAACGGCCAGCGCAACTGGATCACCCTGGGCGGTTTTTCTATCCAGCCTTCTGAGCTGGTGAAGCTGGCGTTTATCTTCGTGGGGGCGGCCACCCTGGAAAAGCTACAGCGAACCCCGAGCATCACCCGCTATTTGATCTTCGCCATGGGATGCGTGGGGGCGCTGTTTTTGATGCGGGACTTTGGCGCGGCGCTGATCTTTTTCACCACCTATATCGTCATCGCGCTCCTACGCTCCTCCGATCTGCGGGGCATCGCGCTCGTGTGCGCGGCGGGGGTTATGGCGGCGGCGCTGGTGCTGATCTTCCGGCCCTATGTGATGGGGCGCTTCAGCGTCTACCGCCATGTGTGGAATGACATGTACGGTGCGGGCTACCAGCAAACCCGCGTATTGATCTACTCCTCCTCGGGCGGGCTGTTCGGCCTGGGGCTGGGCAATGGGCGGCTGCGGGGCGTGTTCGCGGCCTCCACGGACCTTGTGTTCGGCGTGCTGTGCGAGGAATTCGGCATGCTGCTGGCCTTTTTGGTGGCCTTGTCTTATGTGGGCCTGGCAATTTATACGATCTTCTCCGCGCGGCAGGCGAGATCCGCGTTTTACGCGATCGCCGCGATATCGGCCGCCAGCATGCTTTTGATTCAGGCGAGCCTCAATATTTTCGGCATCACGGACCTGCTGCCGCTCACGGGCGTGACGCTGCCGTTCATCTCAAGGGGCGGCACGAGCATGCTGTGCTCTTGGGGGCTGCTTGCGTTTATAGCGGCTGCGCCGCAGCTGAAATCAAGCCGCGGGTGAAGATATGTCGCTCCGCGATGCCTTCCTCAGTCAGCCCGGGGCTGACAGAGGAAGGCAATGCGGAGCATTTCCCCCGCGCAAAGCCTGTGGCCGCCCGGGAACCCAAAGATAAAAGAATTGGCATGGCGCAGTAAAATCAAGCATATGCATGTATGATCATAAACAAGGTGAGGAGAGTAATCATGGCCAAAATTTTAGCAATCAACGGCAGCCCCCGCAAGGAGGGCAATACGGCGCTGCTGCTGCATACCGTGCTGGATGTCTGCGCCGGGGCGGGGCATGCGATTGAGCTGTACCAGGTTGGCGGCAGGCCGGTGCGCGGGTGCATGGCCTGCGGCGCCTGCGGAACAAACGCGGGCCGATGCGCCACCGACGACTGGATCAACGAGCTCTACCCTAAAATGGCGGCGGCGGACGCGATCCTTTTGGGCTCGCCGACGTATTTTGCGGACCTGACCCCGGAGCTCAAGGCCGTCATTGACCGCGCGGGTTACATGTGCCGCAGGGACGGCATGCGATTTAGCCGCAAGATCGGCGCGGGCGTCTGCGCGGTGCGCCGGGCCGGGAGCGTCCACGCGCTGGATTCCATCCACCACTTCTTCCTCATCAACGACATGATTGTGCCGGGCAGCAGCTACTGGAGCCTGGGCATTGGCGGCGGGCCGGGCGACTGCGCCAACGACGCCGAGGGCCTGGCCACCATGCGCAGGCTTGGGGAGAATATTGTTTGGCTGCTGGGGAGGCTGGGGTGAATCGAAGGCCTTGTCGCTCCGCGATTGCTTCCTTGGTTCGCGATGACAGCCCTCCAGAGAGGGCTTGGGAGAAAATCTACACTGGAGATTTTCATAACCCCCCTTTTGAAATCGAAGGGGGGGTTATGGATGGACGCCGTTGGGCAAGGTGAAAAGATGGGAAACAATCCTCACAAAACCCTTGCATTTTTCTTAATTATAAGCTATAATGATCTTCAACTCAAATGGAAGGAGCCATGGTATGCAGGATAACATGAAACAAATCGCCGCACGCCTCGGGGAAATCCGCGGGGTTTGCGGCTACAGTGTAGAGGAGATTGCGGCGCGGCTGGGGCTCGGCACCGCGCGGTACATGGAGTATGAGGAAAGCGGGAACGACATCCCCATCAGCGTGCTGTATGAGCTGGCGAACATTTACGGCGTGGACATCATGGAGCTTCTCACCGGGAAGTCGCCGAAGCTCAGCAACTACTGCTTGGTCAAGAAGGGCCAGAGCAAGGGCGTCGACCGGTACCCGGGTTATCATTTTGAAAGCCTGGCCTATAAATTCAAGCACCGCATCATGGAGCCGCTGATGGTGACCGTGGAGCCTGACGAAAAGGAAGTAGCTCCTGTCAAGCATCCCGGCCAGGAATTTAACTTTGTTGCAGAAGGCTTTGTCTTAATTTGCGTTGGGGATGAAGAAATTCTGCTGGAAGCGGGCGATTCCATCTACTTTGACCCGACCATTCCGCACTGGCAAAAGGCGGTGGGCGGCCCCGCGAAATTTCTCACTGTAATTGCTGAATGAAAGGACAACTATGCTATTAGATAAATATCTTGATCGCATTGAATTTAACTCTTATGAAGATTTCAAAGCGAATTATAAACTGAACGTGCCGGAGAATTTTAACTTCGGCTTTGATGTGGTGGACGCCTGGGCGGCGCGTGAGCCGGATAAAAAAGCCCTTGCATGGTGCGATGACAAGGACGAGGAGCGCGTTTTTACCTTCGATGACATGAAGCGCCTGAGCAACCAAGCTGCGAACTTTTTCGTTTCGCTTGGGATTGAAAAAGGCGACCGGGTGATGCTGGTGCTCGCGCAGCGCTGGCAGTACTGGCCCATCGCCGTGGCGCTGCACAAAATCGGCGCGATTTTGATCCCGGCCTCCACGCAGCTGACCGCGAAGGATATCATCTATCGCTGCGGCGCGGCAGGCATCAAAGCGGTGATCGCGCTGGACAGCGACTACGTAATCGGGCAGCTAGAGAAGGCTCTGCCGGAATGCTTGACCGTCGAACGGAAGCTGTTGGTGGGCTGTCAGCGGGAAGGCTGGCTGAATTTTGATGACGAAATTGAGAAGCGGCCGGACACGTTTGAGCGCCCCACGGGGAAAGCCGCCACGCGCAACCACGAGATTTTTCTGACCTACTTCACCAGCGGAACCACCGGCATGCCCAAGATGGTGGCGCACAACCACATCCACCCGCTGGGGCACATCATCACGGCGAAGTACTGGCAGCGGGTGATTGAAAACCAGCTGCACTTCACGGTGTCGGATTCCGGCTGGGCGAAGTTTGGCTGGGGCAAAATTTATGGCCAGTGGATCTGCGGCGCGGCGGTGCTCGCCTACGACATGGACAAGTTCGTGCCGAAAAACCTGCTGGACAAGATCGTGAAGTTCCGGCCCGCGACCTTCTGCGCGCCGCCCACGATGTTTCGCTTTATGATCCAGGAGGATTTAAGTGGCTACGACCTAAGCTTCATAAAGCATTGCGCCACGGCGGGGGAACCCCTCAATCCTGAAGTGTACAATAGGTGGAAGGAGCTCACGGGCCTTTCGCTCTGCGAGGGCTTCGGCCAGAGCGAGGGCCCGGTGCTGCTGGCGAACTTCGACGGCTTTGCGCCCCGGCCCGGCTCCATGGGCAAGCCCTCGCCGACCTATGACATCGACATCATTGACGACGAAGGCAATTCCTGCGACGCGGGCGAGGAGGGCGAAATCGTCGTGCGGGACATCGACAAGCGCATGCCCGCGGGTCTGTTTGTCGAATTGTACAACGATCCCGGGGCGACCAAACGAGTCCTGGGCGGCAGGCACTACCACACCGGCGACATTGCCTGGCGCGACAGCAAGGGCTACTACTGGTTCGTGGGGCGCAACGACGACATGATCAAATGCTCCGGCTACCGCATCGGGCCCTTCGAGGTGGAAAGCGCGCTGATGGAGCACCCTGCCGTTGTGGAATGCGCCATCACCGCGGCGCCCGACCCGATCCGCGGGCAGGTGGTCAAAGCGACGGTTGTGCTCGCCAAAGGCTATGCCGGAAGCGACGGCCTCGTGAAGGAGCTGCAAAATCACGTGAAGAAGGCCACGGCGCCCTTCAAATACCCGCGCATCATCGAGTTCGTGGAGGCGCTGCCCAAAACCACCAGCGGGAAGATCCGGCGGGTGGAGATCAGGGAACAGGAATCAGAGGTCAGGAATCAGGAGTAGCGGCATGAACGACTGGACCGAGCTTCGTATTAAAATCAGCGCCGACGACATCGACCGCGCGGGCGAAATCGCGCACATGGTCACAACCTACGGCATCTACATCGAGGACTACCGCGATCTGGAGGAAGAGGCCCGTGCCATCGCACGCGTTGATTTGATCGACGAGGCGCTGCTTTGCCGGGACAGAACGACAGGCGTCGTCCATGCTTATCTTCCCCCGCATGAGCGCCCGGCGGAGGCCGCCGCGTTTCTGCTGGAGCGATATGGCGCCGCCGGAATCTCCTATGAAATCACGACAAACCTCTGCAAAAACGAGGACTGGGAGAACAACTGGAAGGCATATTTCCATCCCATGCCGGTGGGCGGGCGGCTGCTGATCCAGCCGGCATGGGAAACGCCCGCCGACCCGATGGGCCGCGCCGTTGTTCTGCTGGAGCCGGGGCTCGCCTTCGGCTCGGGCAGCCACGCCACCACACGGCTTTGCATGGAGCTGCTGGAGCGGCATGTAAAACCCGGCTGCGTTGTGCTGGATGTGGGCTGCGGCTCCGGCATCCTGGGCATAGCCGCTCTAAAGCTCGGCGCGGCGCGTGCCCTGGGCGTGGACATCGACCCCATGGCGGTGCGAAACGCCCGCGAAAACGCCGCGCGCAACAGCCTGAGGGAAGAACAAGCGAAATTCATTCAGGGTGATCTTGTAAACTCCATCGAAGGCACATACGACGTGATTGTATCGAACATTGTCGCGGACGTCATTTTAAATTTATCTATGCAGGTGGGAGACTATCTCAAGCCTGGCGGCGTGTGGATTTGCTCGGGCATTATTGATACCAGGGCGGAGGAAGTCATCCAGGGCTGCGCCGAAGCGGGCTTTGAACTGGTCCGGAGAAAAGATGAGGATGGATGGGTGTGCTTGGGGTGGCGGTCTATCGCGGGAGAAAATAGATGAAGCTGGCTGCCGTTCCAATTGATCCGGAGGCCTATCCCGCTGAATTTCGGCCGCTGTTCACGAACGCAAGGATATACGACAGCAGCTGCTCATCAGAGGCGAGGGTTCTTTTTATCGACAAGGACGGCGGATTTTTCCTGAAATCGGCGGCGAAAGGCGCGCTGGAGCGCGAAGCCGCCATGACGCGGTTTTTTCACGCCAAGGGCTTGGCGGCGGAGGTGATCGCCTATGTTTCCGGCGAACGCGATTGGCTATTGACAGAAAAAATACCCGGCGAGGACGGCACGGCGGAAAAATATCTCGAGCAGCCCAAACGCCTATGCGATATCACGGCGGAGCGGCTGGCCCTTCTCCACGCCATGGACTGTTCCGGCTGCCCGGTCATGAACCATACCGAACGCTATCTTGCCAAGGCCCAGTATCATAAAACTTCTGATATCTTCGATAAAAGCCTGTTCCCAGACAGCTGGGGCTACGCAAGCGCGGAGGAGGCCTGGCGGGTCGTGAAAACCCGCGGGCATTTGCTCCAGACAGACACGCTCCTCCACGGCGATTATTGCCTGCCGAACACGATATTGGACGATTGGCGCTTTGGCGGGCACATCGACCTGGACTGCGCTGGCGTCGGCGACCGCCACGTGGATTTGTTCTGGGGCATCTGGACACTGTTTTTTAACCTCAAAACGGACCAATATCGTGAGCGGTTTATCGACGCGTATGGGCGGGACGGGGTGGACGAGGATCTGCTGCGCGTCGTCGCGGCAGTGGAGGTGTTCTTATGAGCTTTGAACAGGACTGGTTTCTCCGGCAGGTGGAAACCTTTGCCGAAGGGTTTATGCGCGCGCTGATGAACAAGCCGCAGGAGCATGAGCAGATCGTCGACATACAGCAATCCGCCGGCGATGACCTGGCGTTTTACAGGCTATGCGCGCTGCTGGCAAGGTGCGAATTCTGCGCGGCGGAAGACCTGCTGTGGGAGCACCTGCACCCGGGAGAGCGTGAAAGCCTGCTGCTGGCGGAGGAATTCTACCGAAGGCTCGGCGAGTTCGAGGACAGCACGCTGGAAGCCCACGATTTTTCCCGGCAGGAGGTGCGGGAAGGCCTGGACCGGGCAAGGAAATTTATTATGGGCCCATAAACTCCCATAAACTCCGCAAAAATACCTTGACAATCCCCGGCAAATCGATTATAATATTTAGGCGCAAAATAGACGGTGGATATAGCTCAGGTGGTTAGAGTACCAGGTTGTGGCCCTGGGGGTCGTCGGTTCGAGTCCGATTATCCACCCCACGCTAGACTTTAGATGTTAGACTTCAGACGTTAGACGTCTAACATCTAAAGTCTAATATCTAACATCCAAACTGGGGTGTAGCCAAGCGGTAAGGCAACGGACTTTGACTCCGTCATTCGTTGGTTCGATTCCAACCTCCCCAGCCACGCGAAATCCTTGTGTATCAAGGGTTTC
>Ga0123353_10003690_pt1 | contig 19451 bp, 10 predicted proteins | sample TergutLab28metaG_3_FD_92763 | JGI IMG/M metagenome (GOLD analysis project Ga0123353, IMG submission 92763) | Labiotermes labralis P3 segment gut microbial communities from Petit-Saut dam, French Guiana - Lab288 P3 | ecosystem: Host-associated > Arthropoda: Insects > Digestive system > Gut ... | reverse complement strand
TCTTGGGTACGGTGATTCCGGCAGTCGACGCACACGGCCTGCTGGTCGTGCATACAGTTGAGGGTTCCGGCCTGCTCCGGCGTGGGCTGCTGGTTGGCCTGGCCGTTGCCGACGCCGTAAGCGCATAAAAGTGCATCGTCCGCGTTGCCCGAGGCCAGGGTATGACAGGGCGCGCCGGGCTGCGGGTTGCTGCGGTTGGTTTTGGATGTGACCTGCCTGCCGTCGAATACCACGGCCATGCCGCCCTGGTGCGCGGCAGGGTTGCCGCCGTTCACGTCGATTGTACGGGCGGTGTCGGTTTCGTAAATCCCGGCATGGGGGTTGGCCGATTTCATGCCGCCGCTTTCATAGGCGCCGATGCTGAACACCATAGGCACGTTGTTGCCCCCGGTTCCCATACGGCTGGCAAGCGTCTGCACCAGGCCGTCTTTACTAAACTTCAGTCGGCTGTCGGTTGGGTGGTTCTCTATGGCCACGGCATGGCCGTGGGCCGCCTGCAGGGTGTAGGCCGGGTCGCCGTCCGCGCCGACGCCAAGCCCCGTGCTGTCTCCATCCTTGTGACCGCGAAGCCCAACTTGGGTGTTGATCGGAATCGCCACGGCGGTCTGGTTGTCGCCCATATCGGCGCGCAGGGTATTGGTGATGTTGTCGTAATAGTGCGGGCTGCGCAGGCGGGCTACGGCGCCGGGCTCGAACGCGACTGCGCCTCCAGGGCTGCTCTCAGCACCTCCGGGAGCTCCTTGCCACGGGAAGCCGCCCTGCGCAAGATTCCGGCACACGCCTTGGCGCTCAAATAGTATGTCGGCGGCACGTTCCGATCCAAAATCTGCGACAGCGTAGATGCGCTTGCGCCTTTGGGGCACCCACCATTGCGCATCAAGAGTTCGGTAAGCCAGGCTCCATCCGTCGCCCAGCAGGAGTCCTTCATCAGGCCAACTGTCAGGCACAGGCACAGCGGGAGCTTCCGGCTCGGCGATCCGGGCGATTTGCGTGAGGACTTCGCCGAAGTCGGCCCCCTCGTTGCTGGAGTAGGCGCCGGGCACATTCTCCCATACGATAAATCTTGGGTGTGTTCCATTTGTCGCGTTCCTCATTTCCTTGATGATTCTGATTGCCTGAAAAAACAGGCTGGACTGCTTGCCGCCCAGGCCATCCCTGCGGCCCGCGATGCTCAGGTCGGTACAAGGGCTGCCGAAGGTGATAATATCAACAGGCGGTATCTCGGCGCCGTTGACGCAAGAAATATCCCCCAGGTGTTGCACCCAGGGGAGCCGCTTTGTGGTTACGCGAATGGGGAAGGGCTCTATCTCCGAGGCCCACACAGGATGGATGCCGCAGAGCAGGCCGCCCAGTGGGAAACCCCCGGAGCCGTCGAAAAGCGAACCCAGTGTGAGTTGTTTACCCATGGCCTTCCACCTCCTGATACGTAATCTTCTCCCCGCCGCGCAGCAGAAACACCCCGTCAGTGCTGCCAAATGCGGTGATCGCGCGCTTCACGATCACGTCACAGAACTTCTCGTCGAGCTCGGCGGTGTAGCACACACGGTCGGTCTGCTGGCAGGCGATCAGCGTGCTGCCGGAACCGCCGAAGGGGTCCAGGACCGCGCAGCCGGTCATGCTGCTGTTGAGAATGGGGTAGGCCATGAGCGGCACAGGCTTCATCGTGGGATGGTCGCCGTTCTTGCGGGGCTTGTCGAACTCCCAAATGGTGGATTGCTTGCGGTCGGTGTACCAGGCGTGCTTGCCTTTCTTCTTCCACCCGAACAGCACGGGCTCGTGCTGCCACTGGTACGGCGACCGGCCCAGCACAAGGCTCTGCTTTTTCCAGATGCACGTGCCGGACAGGTAGAACCCCGCATCGGCGAAAGCGCGCCGGAAGTTCAGCCCCTCGGTGTCGGCGTGGAACACGTAGATGCTGGCGTCGCTGGCCATCACAGCCTCCATGTTTCTGAACGCCGCCAGCAGGAACTCGTAGAACTTGCCGCCGTCCATGTTGTCGTTCTTGATCTTCCCGGCGCTACCCTCGTAGTTCACATTGTAGGGCGGGTCGGTGACAGCGAGGTTTGCCTTGCGCCCGTCCATCAGCGCGGCGTAGGTTTCGGGCAGGGTGCTGTCGCCGCAGATCAGGCGGTGCCGCCCCAGCAGCCAAATGTCGCCGGGCCGGGTGACGGCGGGCCGCTCCAACTCGGCGGCAACGTCGAAATCGTCCTCCTGCACATCATCGCCCTTGTTGAACAGCTTTTCAATCTCGGCGGGGTCGAAGCCGGTGAGCTCCAGGTCGAAGCCCAGGTCCTGCAACTCGCCGAACTCCAGGGCGAGGAGCTCCTCGTCCCAGCCGGCGCTGAGGGCCAGGCGGTTGTCGGCGAGGATGTAGGCTTTCTTCTGTGCCTCGGTCAGGTGCTCCACGAACACGCAGGGGACGGCCTCCATGCCCTCGGCCTTCGCCGCGAGTATCCTGCCGTGCCCCGCAATGATGTTATACTCTTTATCACAGAGAACAGGATTGACAAAGCCATATTCCCGCAGCGAGGCCCGCAACTGCGTGATCTGTTCTTTGCTATGTGTGCGGGCATTCCTGGCGTAGGGGACCAGGCGGTCTACCGCCACTTTTTCGAAGCGCTCAGTTGTTTGCATGATGTCCTCCTACTAGAAATTACGATTCATCAGCATTTGGAGAAATTCGTTCTTCTCCTCGTTTTGATTGGCGCTGTACCTGTTGATGATTTGCGTGATGAGATTGAAATCGGCCTGCATGGCCTTGTAGTAGCCCTGCCCCGCCGTGACGTAGGGCGACAGCTTCAGGTCTTTGGTCATGCGCCCGATTTTCCGGTTCATCGCCTCGCAGGCGAGAAAGCCCTGCCGGTTGAGCACGTAGTCCGTGATGGTCTGCGGCGCAACGTAGCCCTCACAGCCCCGCGCGGCGATGTACCCCTCGATTTCCCCCCGCAGCGCATCGGCGGCGGGAACCTCAGCCGCGCACTCTTTCATGGCCATGGCGAAGTAATCTGCCATGACATTTTTGTACGCCACCTTTTTCACAGCGGGCTTTGCCGCCGCTGTTGACGCAGGTTTTCCTTCAAGTTGCTGGTCAACCGGGTTTTTCCGTGGGCGTCCCGCCCCAGGACGATAGCCTCCGCTTGGCATGCAAGTTCACCTCCTGCTTCTTGCAAATTTTGATTTTTGATTATATTTTTTTGATTTTTGATTTTTGAAAAACACGTGCAAAGGCCCAGCCCCGTTGAGCAGGCCAGGCTCACAGGTATGCCGACCGCCCCTTGCGAATTTTTGTCACGACCACCGGGAGCCGTCGCGGGCGTGGTGTGCGCTGTGGCACCGCTGGCACAGGGACTGTAAATTGCCCTCGTCGTTGCCGCCGCCGTCCACCAGCGGGACGCGGTGGTGGACCAGCACGGCGGGGACGCACTTGCCTGCGTCCAGGCACATCTCGCACAGGGGATTGGCCGTCAGGAAGGCCGCGCGAAGGGCCTGCCATGTGCGGCCATAACGCCGGGCCGTGGCCGGGTCGCGCTGCTGCTGTTCGTAGCGCCGGGCTTCCAGCTTGGCGTGGTCGGGGCAGAGCCGTTGGTGGGTCAGGGCGGCGCAGCCGGGGTGAGTGCAGGGCTTTTTCGGTTTGTACGGCAAAACGGTCAACTCCTTATTGACAGGATGTCTGCGTAGGGGTATAATGGGAGAAGCCCCGGCAGGATTTCTCCCGCAAGGGCTTCTGGCTATTTTGCTATTGTAAGCATAGCACAGATGCATACTGCAATACAATGCCATTTACTGCACGATTTGCAGGGCTCCGACGCTTTTTAATGCCTTTTCATGCAGGTTGAACACGTTCCGGGAGGCATAACCCATCTTGACAGCGATCTCCTCCCAGGTCTTGAAGCAGAGGTAGCGCAACTCCAACAGGGTCTGGTATTCCGGGTTCTCCACCCGCTTGATTACCGTGACGATCTCCCGCTTCAAATCCACCAGGCGGTCGATGTCGGCGTTGATCTCGGCTTCGAGGTCAATCATCTTGTCGATGATGTCGCTCATGGAATGTACGTTGCGGCTCCCGCTGACGGGGCTATCGTTGAGGGTGGCGGTGGCCTTGGTGGCGAGCTCCCGCAGGGACTGTACCTGTTCCAGCTTGGAATTGATGCGCTGGTCGATGCGGTACGCCTGGGAGAGATAGTCTTTCGTGGTCATTGCGTGATCCTCCTTTTTTGTCGCGTTACGGTATTACTAAAATTGCGGTGGTTTCTATAGGTGCCGGGAAATCCCCCTCGCGCGCGTGTACGTGCGCATGCGCGAGGGCCGTTTTCCTTCGACCTTAAAAAATGAAGGTAATTACAGTAATTCAGAATACAACGTCCTCGTCCTGCTCTGCGGTGTTGAAACTGTCGAAGCCCTCCATATCGCACCGTTCGAGCAGCAAGGGGTAGTTGAGGACAAAAGCCTGCGCCGTGCGGTTGTTGAAGTTGACCGGCTTATATGCCAGGAACAGGTCGCTGCCCCGCAGCTGCTTCGTGAACTGCCGGTATTCCAGGCACTCGCCGGAGATGGCGTGGTCGCGCCGGTACTTTGTGAAGCGGTCATAGCAGCGCTTGAGGTTGATGGCGACCTGGGTGTCGTTCTCCAGTGGCTTCCAGTCCAGGCCATAGGCCAGGCCCATCCGCGCCATGATCTCCAAGCTCTGCTCGACAATGCCACGGTTGACGGCGCTGCCGTCCAGCAGATATTCCTTCGCCGCGAAGCCAAGGTACAGCACGCAGGAGCGCAGGGACAGGCCGAAGACGGAATCCCAGGACAGGCCTTGCAGGACGCACAGTTTCTCCAGCAGGCGCAGGCCGGCCGCGCAGCAGGCCAGATTGTTGACGATCCGGGAGGGCAGGGACTTGTCGAATTGCCCGCAGGCTTCCGTGTACCACTGCCGGACCTCGGCGGCGTCGGTGCGCAGGGCCGCTTCCAGGAGCGCCCGGCCCAGCCCAGCCAACCGCTCCGGCGCGGCGCACAGGCGGCTGAAGCAATCCCGGCGCGCCTCGTCCTTCAGGTCTTTCCGGCTGAACAGTAGCTCAATGCTGCGTTCCCGGATGGCCGTCTCGTCCGGGGATTCTTCCCCGGCGACGACCAGCGGAGCGAGAAGGTCATAGTACGCGATGGTCTGGTCGGCGCGTCCGCGCTGGCCCTGGTGGCCGTCGTAGGCGTCCCGGAAGTGGTTGTACAGCCAGCCCAGCTTCGTTTTGTCCATCTTCGAGGGCTTGAACTCGTCCAGGGGCTGCGGGGCGAGGTTGCTGGAGGCCGCTTCCTGCATGAGGGTAAAGCCGGTCACCTGGGTCGCTGCCGTCACCTTTGACTGTGAGAATATAGGCAGGATCACCCGTTCGAGGGTATTGCTCTTGCCGCTGCCGGCCTCGCCGATCAGGAACAGGTGGGGGAACTTGATCCCCATTTTGCGCAGGTGCTGCTTGATAAAGCAGCCCGCTGTCCACGCCAGCACCGACACGGTTTTGGCCGGCTCGTTGTAGCCCACGAGCAGCGGCCCCAATCCCGCCATCTGCTCTTTGCGGATCGCGGGCCTGCGGTGCATGGCGCTCTGTTGACCCGCTAAGGCGGGTCTGGGAGAAACAGTCCCCCGGACTGTTTCGTAACCCCCCTTACACCGCCCCAACTGCATCAGGTCGTTTACCTCCTTGCCGCCCGCCTCAATGGCCCCGTCCAGAGCGGCAAACACCCAGCGCCCATCGTGCCAATACAGGCCCTGGGCCGTCACGCCGGTTTTGCGCTGCCAGTCCAGGTCGTTCAGGTGGTTCTTCAGAAGCTCCAGGTCGGCCTCGGAGCCGGTGTAGCTCAGGGCGATGGTGCGCTTGTTGAGCAGGTTCTTGAACCGCTGCAAATTCGAAAAATCCGTGGTCTGAAAGACTACCCGGAACACCTCACCCTTCACGGTCACCAGGTCGGCGGTCATTTGGGTCTCGTCGTCGGTGACCAGCATTTCAATGGGCTGCACGATGAAATTGGTCAACGGGCAGACATTGTCGCCCTTCGCCCGGAAGTATCGGCCCTCGCCGGCGAACACCGGGGCATCGCTCTTGGCGCCATAACTTTCCACGGAGGCATCAATGGCACGGGCAATGGTTTCCTCGCCATAAGTGTTACCATTGGCGTGATGACGGGTGTCCCATTTTTCACGCATCAGCCCGGATTGCCTGAATAGGCGATCCATCCGCTCTCGGTCCTTGCCCGTCCAGAACGCCAGCTTGCAGCAGAGCGCAAGATCGGCCTCGGACTGACTGGCGAAGACCGGGGCCCCCGGCGAATCCGCAGATTCGTTGGGGTGGCAATAGCTCTCCCAGCGGCCCTCCCACAGGGCGGCAAAGGCCGCGCCGTTCTTCGCGCTCCGGGCCTTTTCGAGGATTTCATCGTCGCCGAGGGGTTGCCCCGCCTGCTTTTTCTTTCGGGACTTCGCGGGCGCCTTTTTCGTCGCGGCGATGAATTGCTGGTGAATCCATGCCAGCGCATCATCGCCATCAGCAACAACAGCAGGACAGTCACCGTATCGCTTGCCCGTCATAGTGAAATACCGCGCATGACTATACATTTCCACACCGGTTTTCGCGTTGCGCATGCCGCCGGCAGGCATTTCCCCGCGCAGGAAAATATGCAGACCGGTCCCGGAAGGGCTGATTTCGATGTAGGTCGGCGGCAGCTTGGCGAGGATCGCCGCGGCGGTGTCGTTCAGCGCGCCGGAGTCCAGGTCAATGCAGTGGTCAATATCGACGCCAACGATCCCAGCCTCTTTGGTAAACACGAAACCGAGGCCGGTATAGCTGTGCAGTTCGCAGGCGTGGGCGGCAAAATCTAAATCAGCCCATGTGTCCGCATTGGTGGAGGACGCCTTGCCGCCGCTCCTGGGGTTGTAGGGGATTTTGGTGTCGCGTTCGCCGCCTGGGGTCCCCAACGAGCCCGCAGGCTCGTTGGGGTGGGTTTTCGCGTCTTTTTCCAGCCGCCAGCACACCCACTGAGAGAGGACGGCGAGCTCAGGAGGAAAGCTAAGATTTGCATTCTTCAACGCGCCTGTACCTCCTCAAGTCAAGGTCCTTTCGGGGCTTGCGATTGATTCGCCGCTGTTCCAGGGATTCGCGCTCAATGTTGATCAGAGCGTAATAGGCCGTGGGGTCGGGGTAATGCTCCGCGTTGTAATACCACTTGCGCATCACGCTTCCCCCCGTTCCACCAGCGGCAGGACGCCGTGGTCTTTCAGCAGGCCGTACAGGAACAGGCGGCCCTTCTGCGTCCAGTAGGTATGTACCGTGGCGTGGGGTTCGCCGCCGCGCCCGGTGTGTTTGTGGGTGCGTGAGCAGGCGTAGCCGTGCCCGGCGTATTTCTGGTACAGCAGCCAGACACGGCCCTGTCTGAACTGGACGCCGAGCTCGTGCAGGAAGGCGTTCATGCGGATAGCCGACCAGCCGTAGTCCTTGGCGATGACGCAGATAGCGACTGCGTCCGGGCAGGCCAGGATCACGTCGTAATAGGCCGCCTTGGGCTTCATCGCCGCGATCAGCCGCCCCTGCACCGCCGCCCGTTCCTCCAGAACGGCGTTGTGGGACCGCTCGAACTTCAGGGCCTGCAGCACCGCGATCATCAGGTCGGGGTTGTTCAGGAGCTCGTCGCGGGCGTAAACCCCGTGCCTGCGGATCGTGGGCAGCACGTCGTGGGTCACCCAGCGCTTGAAGCGCCGGGCCTCCGGCTTGTCGGAGCGCAGGATCACGCTGTACAGACCAGCCTCGTTGACCGCATACATTTCGCGGGTCTGACCACCTGACACGAGCTTGATTCGGGTCAGCTCATCGGCATCCAGCCGCTCTGCGGTCTTGTTGGTGTCGGCAAGCCCCAGCACCGCGCACACGTCCTTGAGCACCCACCAGGGTTCGCCGCCGCGTTGCACAGTGCGCACCTGGTTGCCCTCGTAGTTGAAAATCTGTAGTTCGGTTGACATGATCTGTTTCTCCTATCTTCGTTTCTAGGAGGCCGGCCGGACTTCCTGGAAAGAGGGTACCACGTTGTTGAGTGATTGTCATTTCCGCTACGGTAATTTCGCCAGCCTTAGAGTCCCTTGATACGAAAGGGATACAGCGAGTTTCTTATCCAAACAAAAACAGAAACCCTTGCAAATCAAGGGCTCAGAATTACCGCAGCGGTTATTTTTATTTTTCGAGCGCGAAAAAAGCCACGCTCCTCATGGAAGCGTGGCTAGACATATATGAGTTCGCCCTTTGAAATGCTACCCAACAGGGGGACGCCCTGTTTCTGCAGATATTCATTGCACTCGTTAATGTCAGCACCGTTCATCATCATAATGATGTAACGATATGTGCGATCCGTCTTGCTGTTCGAAAACGCCATGCCCGCCGATTGAAGCAAGCTGTCAACTATGTGAAGCGGTAACCGTAGCCCCACGAAGATCGCAACTGCTGTCCTCATGTCCAGCTTTTCACGCAGGCCGCTTTTCAGCCTGCTGTAGTATGCGCCCTCCAAATGGGTGTATTTAGCGAATCTCTGCGGGTTCCAATTGTAGTAATTCATGAAAGCCATCAGCCGCTGGTAAAAGGGGAGAACCGCAGTGTCCCATGCGATTTTCTCCAGGTCTGCTAATTCTTCAAACGACAAAATCCTGCGCAAGCGGTTCTCACCTCCTCCACTTTCCAGATTCACCCATTTCCCAACAATTTACAGCTTTTTTGAAAGCAAAGAAACCGGCCAGCACCGCGTTTTTCAGCGGCACCTGCCAGTCTCGGACACGCCATTTTGTTGCCTTCGGCTATGAGCCGTCAGAGCGAACAATCACCTCACGCGGTTCTCCCGCGCGTTAGCGAAGTATTCAATTGGGCGCGAAAGCGAAGGTACACAGCGTGGGGAGCTTGGGGCTCCCGACCGGTCAATCCGATAGGACGGCAATTTGCGCGGCTCCAGGGCTCCTGTGGTCATGCCCGCAGGTCAGACGAGGGCTTGCCGTTTTGGACCGCGATCACCGAGTGTCACTCGCCGCTGTGTTCCCTATATTTATTAGCCAGCCAGTGAACACCCTGAGTCAGTTTTGTTTATGGGTCTAGTCCTCCAAGTTGAATTATCAAGCGTTTGCCCTGAAGTGCTTTTTGCCCCACATGTACAAGTCAGCAGATTGGCTATCGTATCCTGCCTCGCCAATACATGCCGCGAATTCCGTAAACGCCTCGACAGCAACATCAAACCGGGGGTCCATAAGATTAAATGCCATTTGCTCAATATCCTCATCAGCATCGTACTCTCTGCAAAGCCTGATAAAGTCGGCTATTTGCTCCGGCTCCAGTTGATTGATGTCCGTGTCCCTTGCCTTTAAGAACGCGCGCGATAGGGACTCGAAATTTCCGCTGAAAGTAAATCTCGCCATACGGAGCGACTGCGCGAATTCTCCTGCCGCTCTGTTTGCCTCCCCATCGCCGGAGACCGCAAAGTTCTGCGCCCTGCTGACCGCACGGACAATGTCTCTGGAGAGTACCGGGACTTCCTTTTTTGGCGGTGGCCGACCTCCCGCGTTGCCGCCGCCTTTAGGGTGAGCTTCGATGAACTGGAGGGCATCCATATCCTCATCTATATAGATGTCTGTTAGCTCCAAATCCAGGGCATCGCTTATGGCGGCGCCTGTAACAAGCGTCCCCCCTCCACGCCGAATGAACTCATCGACGGTCCTATACCCAGGATCGCCGTTCGGTATGAGCTCGGCCAGCTTCCGAACGGATAACCCCTTGAAGTCGAGCCACTCTCTTGCGATCAGCTTTTTTTTCATCTTCAATCTCCTTTCGGCAAGCCGTACATAAATATTCCGTCTGCTTGCACGGGCTGCACATAAAATTTCATTTGACACCGATGCGATTACATGGTATAATTAGAAACGACAAGTGGAGGTAGCCACTATATATAGTGCCGCCGACACATATCAGCACGATGCCCATGACAATCGCTTGCGAGGCCGGAGTCATGGGTTTCGTTCTCTCTCTGGCCAATGAGTACCGCGCACAGAGAGATACATATAGTATAGCATATACAATCCTGTTTTGTCAACAAAAAAATGTGGCGATCGACGTTTTTTTGTGGCGGTTATTGCACTCTCATGAATTGTGAACAAAAAATCGTGCTTTGCGAACAGATGGGTGTCCACTCTTGTTTTACATAAAGCGACAGAAGCCCGACAGGAGCCCCGCTGAAGGCAATGGGAATTTCCTTTACTTTCCCGCCCGGATGGTATATAATATATGCAATAAAGACATCGTAAAGCAGGACAATCAATATGGCTAACCGCGAACCACAGCGAACTGCCCCACCCTTCCCCGTCAACGCCCTCCCCAAGGCGGTGGCGGATATATGCCGGGAAATCAGCCACAGCTTCGAAGTACCGCTGGAACTGCCATGCACCACCGCGCTGGGCCTTCTCGCCGCCTGCTGCCAGAAGAAAGCGGTTGTGCGGGTGAACTCGACTTACACGGAACAGCTCACCCTCTTCACACTCGCCATTTCGGATACCGAGGACAGGAAGAGCAATGTATTTAAGCTGCTGCGCGACGCGGTCATCGCGGCGCAGGATGAATACTTCCAGGCCCACCGGGACGACATCACCCGTTCGGGCCTGGAATATCAGATGCTGCAGCGGCGGCTGGAAGCCGTCAAGCGCAGTTTCATCCTCGAGGGGGCCGAAAGCGGCTGCACCATGGACGATATCATGGAGTTGGAGCGGCTGGTTCGCGACTTCGACCTCCTTGTGCCGCCAAAGCTGCTGGTAGACGACGCCACCAGTGAGAAGCTCATTGACGTGCTGGAGGAACAGGGCGGGAGCATCGCAATTGCGAGCCCGGAGGGCGGGCTGTTCAGCACCCTGCGTACCGCCGCGTCCGCGAACCCCACGTTTGATGCCTATCTCAAGGCTTACACCGGTGACAGTATTGAGGTTGCACGGATTTCCCGCAAGGGCAACTCCATCGAAGCGCCGAAGTTGAGCCTGATTATCGCCTGCCAACCCAAAACCGCCGCCGAGATGATCGCGAATAAGACCTTCCGTGACAAGGGGCTACCCGCCAGGTTCCTTTTCGCCGTCTGCCGCTCCCTGGTCGGAACGCGCACCTTTGATAAGCCGGAAGTGAGCGCCGGGGCTATATCAGCATACAACAATCTAATCCGCGAACTCCTTGACGGTGCGTTCGACAGAAACGTCCAACAGGCCGAATTGACGCTGACCGAAAAAGGCCGCGCCGCTTTCCTGGAGTTCAGCCGCAGCTTCGAGCACAAGCTCGGCATAAACGGCGAATTCGAGTTCATGAAAGACTGGTGCGCCAAACTACCGGGGCAGATGCTGCGTATCGCGGGTATTCTTGCGATTTGTAGCGGGGAGCAGATGATTGATGAGAACAGCGCAAAACGCGCCGCCGCCATCGCGGGATGGTTCATGGGCAACGCCGCCGTTGTGTTCGGTGGGCAGGCGCTTGAGGCCGAGGATGTTTCGGCGGAGTTTTCACCTGACATCCTGCGCCGCTTCCTGGATGAATGCACGGTTCCCCGTAAGGGCGAGTACGTTAAGACCTCTGCCCTGTTTGAGCGTTATGAGGCATGGGCGGGGCAGCGGGGGTATGCGTCGCCGACCTCACGCGAGTTTGTCGGCGCTCTGAAGGACGTACTGGAAGTGGCAAGGCGCAATGTTGGGAATGTGGCATGCGGCGTCGCTCTCGCGGATTGAGGGGGGGCATGTATCACTGGTATCACTGGCATCACTGACGGGCGGGAAATCCAATAGCTATACGGATTTCTCAAGGTGATACATGAGTGGGTTACGTATCACCTATTCGCCGTTACGTGTCACTAAGGCCCATACGGAAACTGCACAGGGGAAAAAAGCGGCCAGAGCTTAGTAATCAGCAGGAAGGGTAACAATCCTGATTATGGCAACAAGGATGCCCTGCCAGACATCGCATTGGAAATATTTCGGAAATTTTTTAGTTTTCCTCTTGACAACTGCCTGCTGTATATGGTATCCTTGCGGCGAGGAAAAATTTCACTCCAATAAAGGACTAATTTTCCCATTAATGTCATTTCCAGTCAAAATTAGAGAAGGGGCCCACTACCATGAAAAGAACACTGAAAGTCTTGGCCGTTGTCCTTGCGCTGGTACTGTTGGTGAACATCGTACCTGCCGGGGCTATTGAAATTTCGGAGCAAACGCAAATCAAGCGGTTGCTGCATTCAATTTCTACAGAGCCAGAAGGCCCCTATGCCGCCGCGCCAATGACAGCGGAGCAGATAGACATGGCCGCGACAGGCGAGACGATCAATGAGGAAATAGAGCCGTCTCCCGTCACGGGCGAAGATGAATCCATGCGCAGCGATGCGTACACCAAGCATTTTAGGCATCTCAATAGCTTGTACACCGCCGCGTTATATGCCAATCCCGTCCTCTTCCTGGATGAGCGCGGCGCGTGGCAGGCCATCGACAATACTTTGCGCCAGGAGATAGATGCTGCCGGCAATGCCTATTTCACCCCTACTGCGTCCGGGCTGGATATCCGCATCCCATGGAAGTTTTCGGACGGGCAATACCTGACCATGGGTACGGACGGCTATGCGGTCGGCCTTTGCATGATTGATATATATTCGCAGAGAGACTTGCAGCCACCCTTGGATGAAGAGGCGGCGGTTGTCATTGAAGAAGAAACGCAGCCCGTGACCGTACCAGAGACAACCACGAAAGCGGAATCGCAGACCACAACAGAACCCGAAACCACCACAGACGCAGCGACAGAACCTGAAACGACCACTGAGGCAGAAACGACGACCGCCATTGAGGATACCCAACCCGAGGGTGAAGTCCTTGTAGAGGCGACACTACCAGCGAACGCAAATCCTCTCGAAGAGACATCGCGTAAACTCGCGGTGGCCGAGCCAGCCGTGAAGGCGCTCTCCGCAGAAGGCCAGATCAAACAACTTGAGGAAGAAAAAGCAGAACTCGCACCCGCGAAAACGAGAGCAGAGCAAATTGAGCGGGATAACGCTGAATACATGGAGGCAAAGAACCTCTACTCCGCCGTGTTCTTTGAAGACATGATTCCAGGCACGGACATAGAGTATCGCGTTGGCCCGACTTCGGTATCAGAGTACAAAACCGTAAAAGAACTTCAGAGAGAGTATATCTATCATTACCAGCTTACGCATGACGGCCTGATCCCTGTGCAGCAGGAGGATGGGTCTATCTCTTTCTTCAAGGAAGACGATGCCGCAGAGCCCCTGTTTGTCCTGGAATCGCCATATATGTTCGACGCCACCGGTGAGTACAGCACAGCCGTCAAAATGACCTTGCACAAAGACGGGCTTCTGATTTTGACCGCCGACGCCGCATGGGTAAACGCGCCCGAGCGTGTTTGGCCCGTGACAATCGACCCTACTCTAACAAAGAAAATTGATAGCAGTTCGATTCAGGATACATATGCGAGTGAAGGCAATTCAGGAGGAGCAAACAACTCGTATAATTTTGTTGGCAAAGCATCCGCTGGTGACCTGAATCGCACTTACATTAAGATTTTTGACTTACCAACACTGCCAAGCAACAGCATTGTCGTCGACGCCACACTGGAGGTTCAGCAGGACCAAACCTGGGGTAATTTAAATGGTATGTATCTATATGCCTTTGAGTGCCCATATCCATGGAACTTTCAAACCGGCCCATTGGGTCTGTGGTATAAATGGGATCCGCAGCCAATGTATAAGAGCTCCGACCCACAGCAGATTAAAACGGACGCATTGTTGCCTCAAGGCGCTTTCAAAATTAACCTGAAGCAGATTGATGCTGTTCCGATGGAAGCAAATAGCTTTCTTTATGAACATGTTTATAAACTGAACCTGACCAACGCAGTGCGAAATTGGTATGAAAACGGCAATAGCAATAACGGCATAATAATCACTACCAGCAATGAAAATGAAAATACTAAGTGCAGATTGTACTCGACAGGCAATCTTTCCACCTCAAAGCGGCCGTCCGTAACGATATCATATTCTACCGGCATCGGCCTCGAACCCTACTGGTCTTATGAATCGGTCGATTTGGGGCGTTCCGGCAATGTCTTTGTAAATACTTACAATGGCAACATGACTTATGTGCACGATACTCTGAGCATGAACGGCTATCGGCTGCCTGTCAGCATTTCGCACGTGAACAACACAAATCATGATAACAACAGCGGCGCCTATCGCAATATGAGGTTGGGTGTTGGCTTCAGGCTGAATATTCTAGAGCAGGTCATTGCTATCCCGTCCAATGACGACTTATATCAGCAAAAGCTGCAGCAAGTGCTTGATGAAAACGGCGTCATTAAAACGGTGGATGTCGGCAGCTATCGCTACAAACTCATTGACGGCGATGGTACGGTACATTTTTTCCGGGTGAATCCCGATAAGACGTCTGAAATCATCCACGAATTTGATAGCACACAAAAAATCACAGACGACGGCACAAACTGGATCATTTCGGATGAACAGAATAATAAGAAAACCTATGACAAATCGCATGGCTATTTGATTAGAATTGATGACAGGAATGGAAATTATCAGACCATCGCATGGGATAGCAATAATCGCATTTCCGAAGTGACATCGCCAGAGAACCGTAAGGTGAAATTTGAGTATAACTCCATATCAGGCATGGGATATCTGACGGCTATTATTGACCCCGCAAATCGCAGAACAGAGTTCACTTATAGCACTACTATCGTAAATCAGCTTACGCAAATCAAGTATCCCGGCGGTAAAATAACCAGCTTTTTGTATAGCACAAACCATTTGAGCCGTATTACGGCAGTTGATAGCTCCTATGTGGATATAACTTACTATTCAACGATGCATAACTCGGGCAGGCGAGTCAATCAAATCACGCAGCACAACAAAGTTGGCCAGTCAATAGACTTCCTTGGTTTTGCTTATTATTCTGAAAATACATCCGGCAAAGCTTCGGGCAACACTGTTGTTACAAGCACAAATAGCAAGTCAAATGCCTATACATTCAACTCGTTTGGCTGCATGACCAGTGTAACTAACCAGGATGGCCTGGTGCGGTTCAGCGAATTCTATGGAGCGACCAGCAGTGTGGCGGAGCGCAACCGCTTTAATAAAATAAGAAGCAATTCAGAGCTTCAGACCATCGCGCATAACATGCTAATGAATCACGGCTTTGAACAAGGCACCGCTTATTGGGGACTATCAGCCACTGCGAGTGTAACAAACCTCTATAGCAGCCTTGGGAAAAACTCCATGCGCATGATGAACAATAGCACAACAAACTTTGAGCATGTGCTGCAACAATTTGACGCCGTGCCCGGTGAGACCTACACGCTTTCTGCGGACATTTTTATCCCGGAAGGACTGGAGGGTACTGGCGGCGCGGTACTGGGTTTTGCGTATTCCGGCAATCATATGCTCGGACAACACATCAAATGGACAAACGGCTGGGAGAGGCATAGTTTTACTTTTACAGTTCCCCAGAACGCATCTGGGCCCTTCTCTGCTACTATATCACAGCAGAATGCTAAAGGTACGTTCTATATCGACAACGTGCAGATGGAAAAGAGCGGTGGAGCTCGGTACTATAACCTTTTGGAAAACAGCAACTTTTTCCGTGCGCCTGGTGCGACAGACATCAATCCTGTCAAGGTTAGCGAATGGGCAATGAACAACGCAATAACTTCAGATGGAATATATCAGGTAATAGAAAACGGTGTGGTCATCCGCAACGAATTGCGCTTGCTGGGCAGGCCAAATCTTGAAAACAAAGCCACACAGACTGTTTACGTCAACGCCAGCCCGGGAGAAACGATAATTTTTGGCGGCAAGGCTGGTGCCTACGCAAAGAACAATCCGAGTGGTATAAACACGCATACTTTTTCTGTAATTGCTGAATTGTATGCTTCAGAAAATGATCCAAATCCCACTCGGGTTGCCGTTGATTTTGACACCAATATACCCCAGGCACACCAAATGGCCGCAACGTCCTATACCCTTGACTCGTATTGCCATAAGATTGTATATACTTTCGTATATAAGAACCAAATCAATGGGGGAACTATCGCTGAAGCCTTCCTTTATATCGCGAATACCGGGGAACACTATATCTATACTGAAAAAGGAAAAGTTGCTGTTACGCATACCGATGACGGTGAATTTAATACTCTTGAATATAAGTCTGTGCAAAACAATCCAAACGTAAGTGAAATCGCTACAGTTACTCAGTATCGAGACGGCGTCGTGTCCAGCAGTATGGAGATAACCTACGACAAGAAATTCAACATTGCTCAGGTTGTAGATGTAAGCGGTACGGAAATAGAGTATACCTATAACACCTATGGACTGGTAACCAAAGAAACAGTCACAAAAGGCGGTATCACTACGTCTGAATCAATGACTTATACCGACTGCGGCAACTACCTGAAAACGTATACGGATGCGCGCGGCAATACCACCAGATATGAATACGACACCGTCAAAGGGCTTCTCATGTGGGAAACCGAACCTAAGTACAACACAGTTCAAAATGTGGAGCTTTACGCAATAAAATATGAGTATGATCTTAACACAGACGAGCTTGTGTCAGTAACCGGCCGCGCAAACGCAAGCCAAACACCCAAGACGATTTTTGATTCGCAAAATGGATTAATGAACTCTATCACGCGCAATGGCGTTACATATTCCTACGATTACGATACGCGAAATAGGTTAACAACGGCGAAGGTGGGATCGCGAACGCTTGTTACCAATCAATATCACAACACTCGCAATCTTTTGACAAAGCAGACCTATGGGAACAGCCAGTATTACGAGCTTGAGTATGACGAACGTGATAGGGTGACTGGCGAAAAATGGAACGGCATAAAAATGACGTCGTACATGTATAACCAGAACAATCGGCTGACGCAGATGACTGATTATACATCCGTTATACCTGTTACCAGCCAGTACGGGTTTACATTTGATGGTCGGATTGAAAGCATTCTCCGCAGCGACGGCGCGGATACGAGATACGGCTACAACGAAAACGGTGCGTTAAGCACCCTGACCCACAGGCAAAACGGCGAAATCATTTATGATGTCAATTATGGAACGACCCAAGAAGGCAAGCCGGATTCCGCCACGCTGTTCACCCATGACAACACATATATTTCCTATGACTACGATGGTTTTGGCAGGTTGACTTCGCGGAAAACATATGCTGATTCAACCGTACTGAGCAACACGTTGGCCTATCAGGCAGGAACCGGCGGCAACGCAACTGGTCTAGTCAGCCAGTATACAAATACAGAAGATAACGCAGGCGATTTGCATAAATACTCATATACATACGATGAAAATGGCAACATAACAAAGGTTGTTGATTTCATCAGCGGAATCACGGTTGACTATACCTATGATGGCCTCAACCGCCTAACAGGCGAAGTCGGGCCTCATGGGACATATGTCTATGCGTATGACGATGGTGGAAACATGAGCTCCACAACAAAAAATGGTACAACGACAAATTTCCTTTATAACACTAACACAGCAAACAACTGGAAGGATCAGCTTTCATCGTTTAGCGGGAAACCGATTACTTACGATGGCAACGGCAATCTCAGCTCCTACAACAGCCAAAGCTTTTCTTGGCAACGTGGCAGCCAATTAGCAAGCATCAACGGCAATGGTCAAAACATAAGCTACACCTACGATGCTTTCGGCAATCGCACAAGCAAAACTGTCAATGGCGTAACGACGACCTACACCTACGCCGGCAACCTACTCATCCGCCAAAGCGATGGCACAAATACCCTCGACTTCGCCTACGACGCAGGCGGTGCGGCTGTTGGCTTCACGCACAACGGCACACCTTACTACTACCTGCGCAATTTGCAGGGCGACGTGGTGGCCATAACGGACGCTGAAGGAACGATTGTGGCGGAATATCACTACGATGCCTGGGGGAACCAGTATGATATTGTGCCGGTGACGGGCATTAGCCTTGGCGTGAGAACAGGCAACCAGACACGCCCCATACTGAGCAACGGGCAGCCGGAACCGTTTACAATATTCTATAACGCCACGAGCGATACAGATCATTCGGTTCGGCTTACGCCAAATGTTTCGCCTTCAGATGCCACAAACAAAACAGTGACATGGAGCGCGGCTCGTGTCTTAGATTCGCATGAACCTTCGACGCTGCCCACCTTCAATGTTGTATCAGGTACAACCGCAAGGCTTGTAAAACCCAGCAAAACCACAGCGCCGAACGGCCAGTTTATCCGTGAGTATACAGCTGAGACGAACGATGGTGGGTTCACCGCGCAGCAAATTGTCATTGGTGTAGAAAAGCTTCCAGACCCAATGAAATCGGAAATAATTTATAGTGCTGCGGACGTGTTCAGCGGCCCGTATTCAGACGAGCAAGCGACTTTCCCTCTCCTTGACACTTTGAGCGTAGACACGCATATTCAGGTGCGCGGGCGGTATGACGCCGACTGGTATTATATCACCTGGGGTAATAACAACTGGGGCTACATCAAGCTGGATGAAGCGCTTTGCGGCTGCGGTCTGCACGGCTGTAACTACTGCGAGTGCGATTGTCAACTATGCAAGCCCTGTACCTGCGGACTGCACGAGTGTCCCTATTGCGTATGCGACCCGCACACCTGCTCCACCTGCGAATGCTCATGCAATATTTGCGACCCCTGCGAGTGCGGATTACACGAATGCGTCTACTGCGAATGCTTCTGTGAAATCTGTGTTTCTGAGAGATTTGCGATCGAATTTCTTGAAATGGCGTTGTTGGCTAACGCACTGCGCACAGCGGGCGTTCCCGCATCTCTGGTAATGCCGGTTGCCGCGCAGATTATACCAATGGGTATTTTGAGCTCAGGACGTTATCTGCTGGAGACCAATCCCGTGACTGCGGACGAGTTGATTTTCGTCATTCAATCGCTTCTCTATGAAGATGAGCAGTTAGAAGTGATGTTCCCCTGGGGCAGTTCGCTTAATTCCTGGGCATACCTTTTTGTCAACGGTTTTTACATGGTTGATTCAATCGTCAATGCTCTTGGACTGGATATCGGAAATGAAGGAGACATGAACCTGGCCTATGCGGTGCTAGAATCAATACTCACAATCTACGCCTACCTGATCTGCGGCGACGAGGAGGACCTCGATATGCTGCGGCTGCAGCTGTCGCTGTCGGAGGATCGCGGATACGAGATCGCGCTGCTGTACCAAGCCTTCAATACGATCCTTTCGGGAGAAGCATTTGTGGGGTTTGAAGGTTTCTTCGATGCGTTTGAAGCGAACCTGACGTTCATCGAGACATTCGTCGGAGAATATGACGATGAGTTCGACGAATGGCTGCCATGGATTCTTGATATGGAACTGCCCAGCATCGA